>Ga0105091_10000205_pt1 | contig 23287 bp, 19 predicted proteins | sample PPLLak1March2015_FD_87022 | JGI IMG/M metagenome (GOLD analysis project Ga0105091, IMG submission 87022) | Freshwater sediment microbial communities from Prairie Pothole Lake near Jamestown, North Dakota, USA - PPLs Lake P7 Core (1) Depth... | ecosystem: Environmental > Aquatic > Freshwater >... | reverse complement strand
GCATTCAGTGCGAGCAAGTTGGTTTGGTTGGCAATATCCCTGACTTCTCTGGTCATGCTGGTGATGGTGTTGGTGCTGTGCATGAATTCCGTTACCGCTCCGGCGATTTCGTCCACCGATGTTTCCACTTCGCTAATTTCGCCGATCAGTTCGGACAGGCTGAGATTGCCTTTCTGGGTTTCTTCCACGCTTTTCTGCGCCATGTTGCGAACTTCTTCGGCGTTTTCCGCTACCGATGCCACGCTTACTGACATTTCTTCTACCGCGGCAGCAGTGCTGGCGGCCGCTTCGCTTTGATGCCCTGAACTCTGGGCAACGTTATTCGCCGTGGAAGAAAGTTGTGTCGAGGCTTCTGCCAATTGCTCCGCGCTGCTATGAACGTCCACGATAATTTCCTGAAAATTGCTGGCGAGCAGGTTGAATGCCTGTGTGGCGTGGGCGATTTCATCGCTGCCATAAACCGTCGCTCGCTTGGTCAAGTCATTGTCCTGTTGCATTAAGACCATGGTTGAACGTAGCTCGGCTATGGAACGGGTGATGCCCCTGATGATGAAATAAGCGACTGCCAGTGCGAGCAAGATGCTGGCTGCGATACCACCGATGGTGAGGTTGCGGATGAGCGTGTAGCGGCGTTTGGCAGTTTCGTTTTCTTCCTTCGCGGTGTCCACCATCAGTTGAAACAGTTCGCTGCGGGTGCTGTTGGCGGTTTCAAAACTGGGGTTGACGGCTTGCAGGGTCAGGCGCGTGGCTTCGTCGAATTTTTCATTCAGAATGGCGTCGCGAGTCGGGATGAAGCCAGAATCCAGTAGCTTCTTGCGCTCGCTGGCATAGCGTTCGGCCAGTTGCAAGGCTTCCGGGCTTAGCTTGTTGGCGGAGAATTCTTGCCACAGCGAGTTGATTTCGTCGCTATTCTGGGCAACCTTGTCAGTATGCCGGGTAATGGCGTGATCGTGCAGATGGTTGTTGGGATTGACAGGGTCATGCTGTAGTGCCAGCAAGAGGTGGATGCGGCTGTCGACCATGCGCTGGCCAATTTTGACCAGTTGCACAGTCGGGATCAGTTCCTCTTCGTAAGTTTCGGTCAGGGAATCCTGGAACATGCTGACGACGAACAGGCCGGTTGATCCGCTGGCGATTAACATAAGAGACATGAAGGCGGCGAGGAGAACTAGGCGGGTGCGGATGGTTAGGCGGCTGAGCATGGTTTGGAAATCCCCAAATGTGTATTCGTTTTTCTTCGACCCCCGTGAATATCAGGGGAAACATTAGTTTATTGTAGTGGATTCCCTGATGGCTTGGAAACAGATTACTCATACCTAATAGTTAAGTCCCTGATGCATACGTTATATAATGAACCAAGTTTAATGCTCTGGGGGTCCATGTTGTCTGAGGCCGTAAAATCCGTTAGCCCGCAGGAGTTGGAGCAGGCCTTTAGTCTGTTCAATGAAGCGTCCGCGCAGCTCACGGGGGCTTACCAGGAATTGCAGGAGCAGGTTGAGAGACTGACCGGCGAACTGGCGGTGGCCAATGGCGAATTGCGCCGTCAATTTCTGGAGAAAGAGGCGCTGTCGCAACGCTTGACGATGCTTTTGACGGCATTGCCGGCTGGTGTGGTGGTGGTGGATGGTGCGGGCGTGATTCGCGAGTTGAATGCTGCCGCTATCCGTATGCTGGGGGAGGGCTTGCTGGAGAGGGATTGGGGGCTTGTTGTCGCTCACAACCTGCGTCAGACAGCTACGCCGCACGAATGTGAAATGACGGCGGCGGATGGGGCGCTGTGTCGCCTGAATGTTTCCATCAGTCCATTGGCAGCGGGGGGCGGACAGATCATTCTGTTGCATGATGTGACCGAGGCCCATCAGATGGAGCAAGCGCTGCAGCGTCATCAACGCTTGTCTGCGATGGGTGAGATGGCGGCCGGGTTGGCGCACCAGTTGCGTACCCCACTGGCAACGGCGCTGCTTTATGTTGCCAATCTGACCAAGATTGGCCTGGCGGAGCCGGAGCGTATCCGGTTTTCAGAAAAAGCCTTGGCGCGTTTGCGTCATCTGGAGCTGTTGATCCAGGATATGCTGTCCTTCGTCAGGGGGCAGGGCGGTGAACGGGGAGTGGTGGTGGTGTCCGATCTTCTGGCTGAGTTGCGTCAGATCATCGAGCCGCAGATGGCGCAGCAAGGGGTGCAGCTGGACGTAAGTGATCATAGCGACGGCAGAGCCTTGCTCGGGGATCGCAAGGCCTTGATAGGCGCTATGGTGAATTTGCTGGAGAATGCGTTGCAGGTCAGTAGCGTCGGCAACCGGGTGGTGTTGCAGGCAGAGTTGGTGAGCAAGGGGTGGCTGACCTTGACTGTGCGTGATAGCGGTTGTGGTTTCGATGCGGCACTGGGAGACAGGCTGTTCGAGCCTTTTTTTACCACGCGAGTCGAAGGCACTGGCTTAGGGTTGGCAATCGTGCGCGGTGTGGCCGAGGCGCACGGCGGTACGGTCGAGGCCCGCTCCACGCCGGGAGAGGGTAGCGAGTTTGTGTTGCGTCTGCCGATATGAGTTCAAGGCTTAACCAAGTGAAAACCCTGCCGATATTAATTGTTGAAGACGACGGTGATCTGCGTGAGGCGTTGTGCGATACGCTTGCGCTGTCAGGCTACGAGGCGATCGGTGTGGCCGACGGCTATGTCGCGCTGACTGAGCTGGAGCGGCGCATTGTTGGGCTGGTAGTGACTGACGTGCAGATGCAGCCAATGGACGGCCATGTCCTGCTGCGTGAAATCAAGGCGGCTTACCCCCATTTGCCGGTCTTGCTGATGACCGCCTTCGGCGTGATCGACAAGGCAGTGGAGGCCATGCGCGGCGGAGCCTGTGGTTATCTAACCAAGCCGTTTGAGCCGGATCGGTTGCTGGCTGAGGTGGCGCGTTACATGCTGCCTGCGCCGGCAGAAGAGGCAGGCGAGATGGTTGTCGCGGATCCGCGTGCTCGCGAGCTGTTTGCCCTGGCACAGCGGGTGGCGGGGACAGTTGCCACGGTCATGATTACCGGCGAGAGCGGTACTGGCAAGGAGGTGGTGGCACACTATATTCATCGTCATTCGCCGCGCGCGGGTGGGCCCTTTGTGGCGATCAATTGTGCCGCCATTCCCGAAAATTTGCTCGAGTCGACCTTGTTCGGCCACGAGAAAGGCGCTTTCACCGGCGCCCAGCAGAGCCAGGCGGGTAAATTTGAACAGGCGCAGGGCGGCACCTTGTTGCTGGATGAAGTGTCCGAGATGCCGCTTGCGCTCCAGGCGAAGCTGCTGCGCGTCTTGCAGGAGCGTGAGGTGGAGCGTGTTGGTGGGCGCAAGAGCATCGCGCTTGATGTGCGCGTTCTGGCCACCTCCAATCGTGATCTTGAGGCTGAGGTGAAGCGTGGCGGGTTCCGTGAGGACCTGTATTACCGGCTCAACGTTTTTCCACTCGTCATGCCGGCCCTGCGTGAACGCAAGGACGATATCGTGCCGCTGGCGCGACAATTCATCAGTCGTTTCGCTACCAGCTTTGGACGTAGCGGTATTTTCCTGTCTGAGGACGCGGCAAGGCAATTGACGCAATATGGCTGGCCGGGTAACATCAGGGAGCTGGAAAACGTCATACAACGCGCCTTGATTCTGGCGCCGGGGGATGTGATAGAGGTGCCTCACCTGCATCTGCCCAAAATGGCGCTGGCAGCTACGATTCATGAAGTGAAAGCGGTAAAGGAAGAAACAGGGGCAAGCCGTCTACTGGACATGAAGTCGCTGGAACGGGCTCATATCATGGAGGCGCTAGAGGCCGTGAGTGGCTCGCGCAAGATGGCGGCACAGCGACTGGGAATGAGCGAGCGTACCTTGCGTTACAAGATGCGGCAGTATCGCGAAGAAAATGCTGCCTCCGGGCATTTGCAGGATGATTAAGGTATGGTTTTTGCTTCATTTGTGTTGCACAAACTGATGCCGGAGAGATTTTAGCCATGAACGTACAAGGAATTGACCAACTCCTCAGCCAGATGCAGGCGACTGCTGCGGTGGCCGCAGGTGGAAGCGCCCAGGCGCCAGAGGGTGGTGCGGATTTTTCCGCCATGCTCAAATCGACTATTGAACAGGTCAACAGCACACAGCAGGAATCGTCCGATATGGCGAAGAACTTCGAGCTGGGCAAAACAGACGCCAGTCTGCAGGAAGTCATGATTTCCCTGCAGAAAGCCAATGTGTCCTTCCAGGCCATGGTGCAGGTGCGCAACAAACTGGTTTCTGCGTATCAAGATGTCATGAACATGCAGGTATGACGCTTCTGAGCGACCCAAAGAGATTTTATTTTTCCTTCTTCCCACTGCAAATTGCAGGGGATAATCGACTCAGAGTTCATCAATGGCAGTAGCTGCCCAGGAAAATGCTTTTGGTGGAATGCTGGATAGATTCGGCCAGTTAAGCAATCAGCGAAAGCTCGGCTTGATGTTCGGTATTGCCGCCATTATCGCCTTGGTGGCAGGTTCCTGGATGTGGTCACAGACCCCCGATTACCGGGTGCTCTACAGCAATCTTTCCGACCGCGATGGCGGTTCGGTCATCGATTCCCTGCAGCAGATGAATATCCCCTACAAGATGGCGGATGGCGGCGGGGCCATTCTGGTGCCTTCCAATCAGGTTTACGAGATGCGTTTGCGCCTCGCCTCGCAGGGCTTGCCAAAAGGCAGCGTGGTGGGCTTCGAACTAATGGATGGCCAGAAACTCGGCATGAGCCAGTTTCAGGAGCAGGTCAACTATCAGCGCGCACTGGAAGGGGAAATTACCCGCTCCATCCAATCGCTTTCCGCAGTGCAGGGCGCGCGGGTACACCTTGCTATTCCGAAGCCCTCTGTGTTCATCCGCGATCAGCAGAAACCCAGTGCTTCGGTTTTGCTCAGCCTCCATCCGGGCCGCACCCTCGATGCCGCCCAGGTCAGTGGTATCGTTCATCTCATCGCCAGCAGCGTCCCGGAATTGCCGGTGAAGAACGTAACGCTGGTGGACCAGAACGGCAACCTGCTGGTCGCGGCGGGTGTTGAGGGCATGGATGCGCACGCCGGACTGGACCCGACTCAACTGGATTATTTGCACCAGGTGGAACAGAGCTACGTCAAACGTATTGAATCCATTCTGACGCCACTGGTCGGGCGGGATAACGTCAAGGCGCAGGTGGCGGCGGATCTCGACTTCGCCAAGATCGAGCAGACCGCAGAAACCTATAAACCGAATCCAGTACCGAACGATGCGGCGATCCGTAGCCAGCAGATCAGTGAGACGATCGGCGATGCGGGCAAGCCAGCGAGTGGCGTACCTGGCGCGATGTCGAACCAGCCGCCGGGTGCGGCGAGCGCGCCAATTACCGCATCGGGCGCACCTGCGGGCGGGCCTGCTGCAGCCATGCTAGCCAGCGGACCGGGCGCGCACAAGGAATCCACGCTCAACTTTGAGGTGGATAAAACCATTCAGCATATCCGCCAGCCAGTTGGCAGCATCAAACGTCTTTCGGTGGCGGTGGTGGTGAATAACCGCAAGGCGGGAACGGGCAAGGATGCCAGGCCCAAGCCACTTTCCGCCGCAGAAATGACCCAATTGCAGAACCTGGTCAAGGAAGCCATGGGCTACAACCAGGTACGCGGCGATACGCTGAACGTGGTGAATGCCGCGTTCAGCGCCGAAGAGGTGGCGGAAATTCCTCCTCCTCCGATATGGAAGGATTCGGGCAATATTTCCCTGGCCAAGGAGGTTGGCAAGAACCTGCTGATCGCGGCACTGCTGTTTTATCTGGTGTTCGGCGTGATCCGGCCAATTTTACGTGACCTCGCGCAGGCAACGCCTGTCAGGCCCCATCATTTAGGCGAGGAGGGCGAGGAAGTTGTGGAAATCAGGCCGGAAGTCGCTGCCAGGGCAGCACAGTCGGCGAGCTATGAGGAGAATCTCAAGGCAGCCAAGGAATTGGCGAAGCAGGACCCGCGCGTAGTCGCGAGCGTGGTCAAGGATTGGGTAGGGGGTGGGAATGAGTGAAGAGGGCCTGCTCAAGAGCGCGATTCTGCTCATGTCCTTGGGTGAAGAAGAGGCGTCCGAGGTGTTCAAATTCCTTGGCCCCAAGGAAGTCCAGAAATTAGGCTCGGCGATGGCGACGCTGAAAAACGTCAAGCGCGATCAGATCGAGGGCGTGCTCCACGATTTCCGCAAGGAAGCAGAAGAAAAGACTACCGTGGGGATGGCCAACGACGAATACATTCGTGCTGTGCTGACCAAGGCGCTGGGGGGGGAACGGGCGGGGCACCTTATCGACCGTATCCTGCAGGGCGGCGACACAGCCGGGATCGAAAGCCTGAAGTGGATGGATGGCGCGGCAGTGGCCGAACTGATCAAGAACGAGCATCCGCAGATTATTGCCACCATTCTGGTCCACCTGGATCGTGATCAGGCCAGTGAAGTGCTGAGTTTCTTCGTCGAACGCTTGCGTAACGATGTAATCCTGCGTATTGCCACGCTGGACGGTATCCAGCCGACAGCGCTGAAAGAGTTGAATGACGTGTTGACCAAGCTGCTCGCCGGTAACACCAATATCAAGAAAACCGCCATGGGCGGGGTGCGTGCGGCGGCAGAGATACTCAACTTCATGGGGACGGTTAACGAAACCTCGGTGATCAACAGTGTTCGTGATTACGATCCTGAATTGGCGCAGAATATCCAGGATGAAATGTTTGTGTTCGATAATCTGATGGATGTAGATGACCGCTCTATCCAGTTGCTGTTGCGCGAGGTGCAGTCCGAATCCCTGATCCTGGCACTCAAGGGGGCAACACCGGAGCTGCGCGAAAAAATCTTCAAGAACATGTCGTCGCGTGCAGCTGAAATGCTGCGCGACGATCTTGAAGCCAAGGGCCCGGTGCGCCTTTCCGAGGTCGAATCCGAGCAGAAGGAAATTCTCAAGGTCGTACGTCGCCTCGCGGACGAAGGACAAATCGTGCTTGGAGGTAAAGGCGATGAGCAAATGCTCTAATTTGTCATGTTGTCCGGCGGTCATGGCAAGTGGGTTACATCCGATCATCGGGCTTGCTGCGCGAGTTTTATGTTAAATATCCATGTCTAACATCGTCCCCAAGGAACAACTAAGTGCATACCAGCGCTGGGAAATGGACGCATTCGATGAATCGCATGGGTCAGGCGCTGTAGCGCTTCCTACTGCGGGCGAGGTCGAGCAGATTCAGCAGCAAGCGCACCAGGAAGGCTACCAGGAGGGTTATCAGGAAGGCCTGTTGCAGGGTAGGGAGCAGGGCTATCGCGAAGGCGGAGAGCAGGCGCTGCAGGAGGCGCAGCGCTTGAACCAGTTGCTGGACAAGGTGAATGAAGCGCTGCAGCAACTGGAGGAGGCGATGGCCCAGCAGATGCTGGAGTTGTCGCTTGGTATAGCAAAGCAAATGCTGCGCCAGGCTTTGCCCGTTATTCCGGAATTGCTGCTGCCTGTCATACAGGAGGCCATTAACAGCCTGCCGCAGGCCAATCAACAACCGCAATTGATTCTGCACCCGCTGGATGCAGAACTGGTGCGTTCGCGTCTTGAGGCTGAGCTCGCTCACGGCCACTGGCGAGTGGTGGAGGACAGCCAGATAGCACGAGGAGGCTGCCGTCTCGAAACCGCGCAAAGCGAGATTGACGCCACGCTGGAAAATCGCTGGCAACGGGTGCTGGAGTCGCTTGGTCAGAGCGGGGACTGGCTAGGTCCATTAATTCCAAAATGAACCTGATTCAGAACTGTCAAGGCTACCTGCACGGTTGCCAGGAAATGGCGGAAACGACACCACCCTGGGTCGTGACAGGACGTCTTACGCGGGTGACCGGCCTGGTGATGGAGGCTGTGGGACTCAAACTGGCGGTAGGGAGTAGCTGCATCATTTCACTGCCCGATGGTCATAATGTCGAGGCGGAAGTGGTTGGATTCGCCGGCGAACGCCTGTTGCTAATGCCTTCCACCGATGTTTACGGCCTGACGCCGGGGGCCAAGGTAACGCCGGCGCTTCACAGCGTGCGGCCCTTGCCGCGCAGGGGGGGGGGCTTTGTTCCGCACCGCCGTGCCGAGGATCGCGCCAAGCTTGTCGCCGTGGGTGACAAGCTGCTGGGCCGGGTGGTTGACGGGGCAGGGCGCCCGCTTGATGACCTTGGGCCGTTGCAAACAGATCATTTCATGCCCTTGCAAAGCCGTGCCATCAATCCCCTGTCACGGGCGCCGATTCGCCATGTGCTCGATGTGGGTGTGCGTGCCATTAATGCCCTGCTTACGGTTGGAAGGGGCCAGCGCATGGGGCTGTTCGCTGGCAGTGGTATCGGCAAGAGCGTATTGCTGGGCATGATGGCGCGCTATACCAGCGCCGATGTGATCGTGGTGGGTCTGATTGGCGAGCGAGGACGCGAGGTCAAGGAATTCATAGAAAACATTCTCGGTGCGGAAGGCCTGGCACGTTCTGTGGTAGTGGCTGCTCCCGCCGATGCGCCGCCACTGCTGCGCCTGCATGGCGCGGCTTACGCCACGGCAATCGCGGAATATTTTCGCGATCAGGGCAAGCATGTGCTGCTGATCATGGATTCACTCACGCGCTACGCTATGGCACAGCGTGAAATTGCCCTGGCGATTGGCGAGCCCCCGGCTACCAAGGGCTACCCCCCATCCGTTTTCGCCAAGCTGCCGCAACTGGTGGAGCGAGCGGGGAACGGGCGCGATGAAGGCGGCTCTATCACCGCTTTTTATACTGTCCTGACCGAAGGCGATGACCAGCAGGATCCCATTGCGGACAGCGCACGCGCCATTCTCGATGGTCATGTGGTGCTGTCGCGTGCTCTGGCAGATCAGGGGCATTATCCGGCTATCGATATCGAGGCGTCGATCAGTCGGGCCATGACCGAGCTGATCAGCCCACAACAGCTTGACTTGGTACGTCGCTTCAAGATGTTGTATTCCCGTTACCATCGTAGCCGGGACCTGATCAGCGTGGGTGCTTACGTCAAGGGCGGCGACCCTTTGCTGGACGAAGCCATTGTGATGTATCCGCGCCTCGAGGCCTTTTTGCAGCAAAGCATGAGGCAGCGGGCCAGCGCGGAAGAGAGTGTGACACAATTGGCCCAGTTGCTCGGTCAATAGACACGGCAGATTATAAAATATGGCGCGAAAATTCCCGCTGCAAGCCTTGCTAGAGTTGTCCCAGAGTCATGCCGATGCTGCGGCGAAAAGCCTGATGGCGCTGAAGGTGCGATGGCACGAGGCAGAAGAAAAGCACCGGCAACTCATGGCTTATCGCGAGAGCTATCGCGAGCGCTATCGCGATTTGGCGGGTGCTGGCACATCGGCTACTGCGCTGCGCGACTTCCAGCTCTTCATGAACAAACTCGATACGGCGATCAAGCTGCAGCAGGAGGAAGTTGCGCGCTGCCAGGTGCGCTGGAGCAGCGGACAACAGGAATGGTTGCGTCAACGTGGCAAGGTCAAGGCTTACGATGCCTTGTCGGTGCGCCATAAGCGCGCCGAGGAGAAACACGAGGAACGCATTGAGCAGAAGGAGCAGGATGAGTTCGTCAATAAACAGAGCCGGGTGCGCATGAACGAGGGCGAATGATCTGGCTTGGCATGTATGTTGCTTTAGGGTCCATCAACTGGAACCGAAAATGAAGGGGTGAAGCATGCAAGCCGTTGCCGTTGCAAAAATAACGTCCCAGGCGCCGGTCGGCGCAGGGGGCGGCGCGAGTGATACTGCCGCTGCTGAAGGGATGGACTTTGCCGCGCTATTGGCTGCGCAATTCCAGGGGGTCGGCGAGGCTGGTATTGAAGCGCCGCTGCAGGCCGATGTCGCCGTACTGGATACAAAGGTCGAAGTCGCACAAGATTTCAAAGCGGAAGCCGTGCCGCTGGCGCAGGCTCCAACTCCAACTCCAACTCCAACTCCAACGTCCATAGACCCAGTGTTGCAGGCTATGGCAATGATGCCGGGTGCTGCCCCTGTAATGCAGGTGATGCAGCAAGTCGCGCAAGAAATAAAACCTGTACTACCTGCCCTCTCCGATAAGTTGCCCGGAAATACGAAAGTTTCTGAGTTTTCCGGTCTTCTTCTGGACGAGGAAAGTGCGGGTAAAGACAAGGCTTTGTTGCTGGCAAGAGATGGGGCGGCAGAATTTGCCGCGGGCGGCAAATCATCGCCGTCAGGCGATGCCAATTTCAGCGACACTAAGTTCAGCGATGCAAAGTTCAGCGACACAAAGTTAATCGACACATCAAAATTTTCGACACTTCCTGCCGATGTGCCGCGCGTACCTGATGCCTCGTCCGCGGTGTCCTCGATTATGAACGCTAGCCAGTCGCGTGCTGCGAGTGAAATCAAAATGCCGCTTGGGTACGTGCAGCCACCTGTCGGTGCATCTGGCTGGGGGGATGCTTTGGGGCAAAAGGTGGTCTGGATGGCCGGGCAACAGCAACAAGTGGCAGAGTTGCATCTCAATCCGCCCAACCTGGGGCCCATGGAGGTGCGCCTTACCATAAGCAATGATCAGATTTCTGCCCAGTTCGTTTCGCATCAGCCCGCCGTGCGGGAAGCGATCGAAGCTGCCATGCCGCGTTTGCGCGAAATGTTTGCTGATAGCGGAATGACGCTGGGCAATGCCTCGGTCAGTTCGGATTCGCTGCCACAGCGGCAGAATTCAGGTCAGGAAGGACAGTCTGGAGCGAAATCAAACCCGGATTTCCCGCTTGTGGATGGTTATGCCATGCCGATGACAGCACGCGGCATCATGCAACTACCCGGTGATGGCAGAGGCATGGTTGATCTGTTTGCCTGAAAGGTTTTATCTAAATCTCCTGTCTCGCGCAGGTGTTTTTTTACCCCATCCTGTCAGTACGTTGTTTTTTTGCAACATGAACAGGGTGGGCGTATCAGAGTTGTTCATTTTAGCGGTCGATATTTTTCCGGATAATTCTTATATGGTGGCTTTTTGAAACCACAAGCCACTGATAATAAATATATATTATAAAATATTCGGAATGATGAGGGTTGAGCTTGGAGTGGCCCTTTTCCCGTCAGTACACATCATCTTGTGATAACGCATCCTGTCGCAGTTGTTAAAGCACATAAATTATCAACCGAAACCACTTGTTTTTTATATTGTTTCGGTTTATAAGTTCGTCCAAAGCTTGAAAATCCCGCTTTGCTGAAGCGGGGGAACGGATGAAGGGGTAACAATGGCTAAAGACAAAGAAAAACCTGCTGCTGAAGTGGTTGAAGCCGCTCCGAAGAAAGGCAAGCGCAAGCTGTTGATCATTATCGTTGCCGTAGTGCTGCTGGGTGGCGGTGGCGGTGCTGCCTGGTATTTTCTTCATGCCAAGAAAGCCGGCGATGAGAAGACGGTCAAGCATGAAGAGCCAGCCAAGCCGCCGCTCTTTGTCAGGCTTGAGCCATTTACGGTCAATCTCACTGCAGAAGGTGAGGATCACTACCTGCAAACGGATATCGAGTTGAAAGTGGCCGATGCCAAAGTGTCCGATAAAATCAAGGCGCATATGCCGGAAATTCGCAATAGTGTCTTGTTGCTGCTTTCCAGCAAGACAGCCAGCGCATTGTCGAGCATGGAAGGAAAGCAGAAGTTGAGCAGCGAAGTAAAGGAACAGGTTAACAAGGTGTTGCACGCCAAGGATGCGGATGGCGTGTCCGGGGTGTTTTTTACGTCTTTCGTGATTCAGTAGCGGGCCGGGCTTAACGCACCGGAATATCGGAAAAATGGCTGACGATATACTCTCACAAGACGAAGTTGACGCGCTGCTCAAGGGCGTCACTGGCGAGCCCGATGAAGAGGCCGGGAGCGAGGATGTTTCTGGCGTCCGTCCCTATAACATCGCCAAGCAAGAGCGTATCGTGCGCGGGCGCATGCCCGGCCTGGAACTTATCAACGAGCGTTTTGCCCGGCTGCTGCGTATCGGTTTGTTCAATTTTGTGCGGCGCACCGCCGAGATTTCGGTTGGCCCGGTGCGGGTGATGAAATATAGCGAATTTATCCGCAATCTGGTCGTGCCCACCAACCTTAATCTGGTTCACATGAAGCCGTTGCGCGGCACGGCATTGTTCATTTTCGATCCCAATCTGGTATTCCTGGTGGTGGATAACCTGTTTGGCGGCGACGGGCGCTTTCATATGCGGGTGGAAGGCCGGGATTTTACGCCTACCGAGCAGCGCATCATCCAGAACATGCTTAACGTGGTATTCGAGGAAATGCAGAAATGCTGGCATCCGATCTATCCGATCGAATTCGAATATATTCGTTCCGAAATGAACACCCAATTTGCCAACATTGCCACCCCCAGTGAAGTGGTGGTGGTAACAACGTTCAATATCGAACTGGGTTCGGGCGGCGGCGACTTTCACGTGTGTTTGCCCTATGCTATGATTGAGCCGATCAGGGATCTGCTCTACAGCAGCATGCAGGGCGAGCGTCTGGAAGTTGATGAGCGCTGGACCAAATTGCTGACCAAACAGATACAGGTGGCAGAGGTCAATCTGGTTGCGAATTTGGGTGAGGCGCCAGTGACATTGGGGCAGATTCTTAACATGCAGGTGGGAGACGTGATCTCTCTTGATATTCCCGAAGCCATCGTGGCGGAAGTGGATGGCGTGCCGGTACTGGAATGCAAGTACGGTGTGTTAAATGGCCAATATGCCCTGAAAGTGAACAAGATCCTGACTACATCAGAATCCGAATCTTCCCCGGAGAGTCGTAATGGCTGAAGAAGAAGGCCAGGTTAGCGTCGACGATTGGGCCGCAGCGATGTCCGAGCAGGGAGAAGCCTCTGCACCTTCCGCCGAGGATGACTGGGCTGCAGCGATGGCCGAACAGGGCGTGGCCGATACAGCGGCTTCCACGCCGCCACCCCAGGCGGCCACAAAGCCGGTTTTAGAGCAGTTTTCCGCCTCCACCGCCCTGCCTGGCATGGCCAATAATCTTGAAATGATCCTCGATATCCCGGTCAATCTGACGGTTGAACTGGGCCGCACCAAGCTCGCCATTCGCAGTTTGCTCCAGCTTGCGCAGGGCTCGGTGGTGGAACTGGATGGTTTGGCCGGCGAGCCGATGAATGTGCTGGTCAACGGCTGCCTCATTGCCCAGGGCGAAGTCGTGGTGGTTAATGACAAATTCGGCATCCGCCTCACCGACATTATTTCTCCCGCCGAACGCATTCGTAAGCTCAACCGATGAACTTGGCGAAGCACCTGGCACGGCTCTCCGCTATCGTGCCAATCGTGGCGCTGATGGTTTTTTTTGCCGCCGCCGTTTTTGCCGCACCAACGCAAACTCCACCTCCTTTGCCCACGTCTCCTGTTTCCATCGGCGGAATGCTGAAGATTTTCTTCGGCCTTGCTGTGGTTTTGGGCACGGTGGCGGGCGCGGCATGGTTGCTGAAACGTCTTGCACCCGGACAGGTTTCCGCCGGTGGAGCCATCAAACTGATCGGCGGCATTGCAGTTGGCCCCAAGGAACGGGTAGTGGTGGTGGAGGTGGGCGATACCTGGTTGGTGGTGGGTGTCGCACCCGGCCAGGTGAATGCGTTGCACAATATGCCGAAACTTGAAATTCAGGGTGGCAGCAATTCAAATGCCGACGATCAGCGTTTCGCCTCCTGGCTCAAGGATGTCATGAAACGGCGCGGCATGGGCGCGGAGAAGTAATTGAATAGCAAATGGCATAGCCTCCTGCGTAAGTTGTTTGTGGCCGTGGCATGGCTGTTGTTGTTGGTACTGCCTCATGCTGCGCTTGCCGCCGATCCCGGCTTCCCCGCCATTACCAGTACGCCTACACCTGGCGGCGGTCAGACCTACACCCTCAGCATCCAGACCCTGCTGTTTCTCACTGCGCTGACTTTTTTGCCGGCGATTCTGCTGATGATGACCGCGTTTACCCGCATTGTTATCGTACTCTCACTGCTGCGCCAGGCGATGGGAACCATGCAGTCGCCACCCAACCAGGTGGTCATCGGGATGTCGTTGTTCCTGACCTTTTTCGTGATGGCTCCGGTGTTTGACAAGATTTACACCGATGCTTATCTTCCCTACGACCAAAAAAAGATCGAATTGAACGTTGCGCTGGAGAAGGGTGCCGAGCCGCTCAAGGCCTTCATGTTGCGCCAGACGCGGCAGGAGGATCTGGCGCTGTTCGTGAAACTGTCCAACAGCGAACCGATCAGCGGACCGGAGGCGGTGCCCTTGAAAGTACTGGTTCCAGCTTATGTCACCAGTGAGCTCAAGACCGCATTCCAGATAGGTTTCCTCATATTCATCCCATTTCTCATTATTGACATGGTGGTGGCGAGTGTCCTGATGTCGATGGGTATGATGATGCTCTCACCGGTGATGATTTCCCTTCCCTTCAAGCTGATGCTGTTCGTGCTGGTCGATGGCTGGGCGCTCATCATGGCTTCGCTGGTGCAGAGTTTCTACATATGACGCCAGAAACCGTCATGACAGTAGGCCGTCAGGCGCTTGAATTAACCCTGTTGATTTCGGCGCCGATGCTGCTGGCCGCGCTGGTCACCGGCCTGTTGGTGAGCATTTTTCAAGCTGCGACGCAAATCAACGAAATGACGCTTTCCTTCATTCCCAAGCTGATAGTGATGTTCCTGATGATGGTCCTGGCGGGCCCATGGATGCTTACCCTCATGGTTGATTACATGCGCCAGCTTTTTACCGGCATCCCCGGTCTGATCAGTTAGTTTTGACGGGCATGTCATAACATGCTGACAGTCACTTCCGCCCAACTCAGCGCCTGGCTGGTTGCTTTTATCTGGCCCTTGGTCCGTATTGGTGCGCTGATTGCCAGTTCTCCTATTCTGGGCAATCCAACTTTCCCTAATCGTGCCAAGATCGGCCTGGCCGTGGCGATTACGCTGGTCGTGTCGCCCACCCTGGGAGACATGCCGCAGGTGGATCCCGGCTCAGCCGCAGGGCTGCTGGTCCTGGCGCAACAAATCTTGATCGGTGTGGCGATGGGCTTGACCATGCGAATTGTTTTTGTCGCCGTCGAGATGGCGGGCAATCTTATCGGCTTGCAAATGGGCCTGGGTTTTGCGACTTTCTTCGACCCGATAAATTCGGCACAGGTGCCCGTGGTAGCGCAGTTTCTCGGACTGCTTTTTTCCCTGGTGTTTCTGGCGTTGAACGGCCACTTGCTGATGATTGAAGTGCTGGCTGAAAGTTTCCGGGCGTTTCCTATTTCTGCCCAGCCGCCATCGGCTCTAGCCTGGAAAGTCGTGGCCGATTGGGGCGGTGAGATATTCCGTTCCGGTTTGCTGCTGGCACTGCCCTTGATCGCCTCGCTGCTGATCGCCAACCTCTCCATCGGCATCATGACTCGTGCGGCGCCGCAGCTGAACATTTTTGCTGTGGGCTTCCCGATTACGCTGGCAGCAGGCTTCATGGTGTTGTTTGTCACGTTGCCTTACATGGCGCCCTTGCTTGAACGCATGGCCAACGATGGTATACAAATGATGATGCAGGTGGCGCGAGCGGCGCGGCCTATGGCTCCTTGATGCTGCCATGGTCGATTATCTGAGCGAACCCATAGCCAGAATGGTGTGGGAAGAAAAATACCGCTACCGTGCTGATGGGGTGATGCACGATGCCAGCATTGCGGACACCTGGCGCCGTGTCGCTCGTGCCCTGGCAGCTGTGGAAGCGCCTCAGCATGTTGAATATTGGGAGGGACAGTTTTATGCCCTGTTGCAGGATTTCAAATTTCTTCCCGGTGGGCGCATCCAGGCCGGAGCGGGAACCCGGCATCACATAACCCTGTTCAATTGCTTCGTGATGGGCGCGATAGAAGATTCCATCGCGGGTATTTTTGATGCGCTCAAGGAGAGCGCGCTCACCATGCAGCAGGGGGGCGGCATCGGGCTGGATTTTTCCACTTTGAGGCCACAGGGCATGGTGGCGCGAGGTGTCGGCGTCGCTGCGAGCGGTCCGCTGTCCTTCATGCACATATGGGACAGCATGTGCGCCACGATACTGTCCACTGGCGCGCGGCGCGGTGCCATGATGGCGACGCTGCGCTGCGACCATCCCGATATCGAAGCCTTTGTCGAGGCCAAGCGCGATCCCCGCGCCCTGCGCCACTTCAATTTGTCAGTGCTGGTCAGTGATGCGTTGATGAAAGCGGTAAAACACGATGCGGAATGGCCGCTGCTTTTTCCCCTGGCTCAGGACGAGGCCGGCTCCGGTGAGATCGTCCAATGCCGCTGGTCAGGCATGGCAGTGCCGCAGCCCTGCCGTGTGGTCAGAAAAATCGGGGCGCGCGCCTTATGGCAAAAGATCATGGCTGCCGCCTATGATTGCGCCGAGCCTGGCGTGATCTTCATAGACCGGGTCAACCGTCACAACAATCTCTGGTACTGCGAACACATCAGTGCGACCAATCCCTGCGGCGAAATTCCCCTGCCAGCCTATGGCGCCTGCGATCTGGGCTCGCTCAACCTGACGCGATTTGTGCACGATCCTTTTTCAGCCTCGGCAAGGCTGGATATGGATGGTGTTGGCGCTGCGGCGAGCATTGCCACGCGCATGCTGGACAACGTCTACGAGGCTTCGCATTTTCCGCTGCTCAAACAGGCAGAAGCCGGCCGCGCCACGCGCCGTCTGGGTCTTGGCCTTACCGGACTGGCCGACGCCTTTATCATGCTGGGCATTCCCTACGGCAGTGCGGAATCATTCCGTCTCGCCGGTGCAATAATGGCGCGCATATCGCATACGGCCTATCGCGCTTCCATCGAACTGGCACTAGAAAAAGGCGCATTCCCCCTGTTCGAAAAGGAAAAGCACTGTCAGGGTGAATTCGTGCGTACCCTGCCCGAGGACATCCAGCAAGGCATCAGCCGCCACGGCATACGCAATAGCCATCTCACCGCCATCGCACCAACGGGAACGATCAGTCTGCTGGCCGGCAATGTCTCGAGTGGGTTGGAACCTGTGTATGACTGGCGTTATCGGCGCAGCGTACGGGCTGCTGACGGCAGTCTCGCCGCATTTGAAACAAAGGATTACGCTTACGCCCGTTACCTGGCTGAGCATGGCGAACATGCCCGGCTTACGCCGGCTTTCGTTACCGCCGCCCAACTGCCGCCCGCAGCTCATTTCGGCATGCAGGCCGCGCTGCAGGCTCATGTGGATAACGCCATCTCCAAGACCATCAATGTTGCGCAAGAAGCGAGTTTTTCCGACTTCAGCGGGTTGTACCGGCTGGCCTATGAGCACGGCTTGAAAGGCTGCACCGTGTTTCGTCCCAATGCCGTTACAGGGCAGGTGCTGATGTCTGTCGAAGGCAACCCACCGGATCGCCAATGCTGTTCCATGGAACGGGAAGCGGATTAGGGCTTTTCCCTGTCGCAATCCCATGTTCTGCCCCGTCGCCGACGGAGTCGCTATGTATGGTACCGTACAGACGACATCTGGTTTTGCGACTATGCTTTCCACCATAACGCGCGTCCTTCCCCAATCCATCGGAAGGTCGGATAACACTCACGAGTCGCAAAAACCCTAACCACAATTCCGGGCCCTTTCTTAATGGCAGAACTCGCAGCACCTGTGGCGGATGACTCGGCAGGCAACCAAGATGCCGTAGAACAGCTAACGGATGCTGCCCATACCGTCATCGTTCATGTTCCTGTGGATGCGCGCGGCTTGGCGCTTGGCATACTAGCGACTGTCGCCCTGGTGTTTGCGTTGGACTGGATGCAGACGCTTCTTGTCCCCCTGCTGTTGGGGATTTTTTTGGCATACACCCTGAATCCACTGGTTTTAGGGTTGGAGCGAATCAGGATGCCGCGCGTGTTGGCGAGCAGCATGGTGATGCTGGCCGTGGTGTGCGCACTCGTGTTGGGTTCCTACTCGTTGCGTGGGGAAATGCAGACGATACTCACGCAGTTGCCCGAAGCAGCCAGCAAATTGTCTACGGCGTTCGCCAGCATGCGGGACGATCCGGGCGGCAGCCTGCGGAAAATGCAAAGCGCCGTGGGCGCGATGGAAAAGGCGACCAGCCAGTTGGCCGGAGTGACGCCAGGCCCCAAGCAACGCACTACTCATGTTGTCATCGACACACCCGGGTTCAAACTGGGTGATTTCATGTGGGCAGGTTCCATGGGGGCCTTGGGCTTTATGGGCCAGGCGACCATGGTGATCTTTCTGGCCTTCTTTTTTCTGGCGGGGGGCGACACCTTCAAGCGCAAGCTGGTGCGACTCGCGGGACCGACCTTGTCGCGCAAGAAAGTCACTATCACCATCCTTAATGACATCAACCATTCCATACAGAAATACATGTCCATGCTGTTGATGACCAATTTGCTGTTAGGTTTACTTACCTGGATCGCTTTCAACTTGATCGGACTGGAAAACGCGGGCGCGTGGGCCGTTGCTGCGGGCATGCTGCACGTCATTCCTTATGTCGGTCCGATAGTCAGCGCGGTCGCGACCGGGATGGCTGCTTTCATGCAGTTCGATTCGTTCTCGATGGCACTGTTGGTTGCCGGAGCATCGTTGGCGATTGCCACGCTCGTCGGTACTTTTGTGATGACCTGGATGACCGGAAGAATTGCCAAAATGAACGCAGCGGCTGTGTTTGTCTCATTGCTGTTCTGGGCGTGGCTGTGGGGCATTTGGGGCATGCTGCTCGGCATCCCGATTATCGTTATCGTGAAAGTGGTGTCCCAGCATGTAGAGCAAATGCAGCCTGTGGCAGAGTTGCTTGGGGAGTAGAAAAATTAATATATTCAGTTGGTTGTAATTAATTATCAGGAGTGAACATCATGGGTAAAGAACAAAAAAGCAACAAGGCGGAAAAGAAGCAACCGGTCCTGACGCCAAAAGAAAAAAAGGCGGCGAAGAAGTCCAAGAAAGAAAAGGGTTCAATGGGCTCATAAGCAGTCCCGGCCTATTTATGTAGGGCTTGTTTCACAAACGCTTTAACCCGGATTCATGAAAAATCCGGGAGTGGCGAAATGTTGTGTTGATTACGCCAAGTTCGAACAAGGAGAATGTCATAGCCATCAAGGAGTTCGGATTTTCGGCGCTCACAAGAAATACGCCGCGTAACGACCGGGATACCGAGTTGCTGCGCGCTGAGTTGTTCAGCATCGAGCAACTGAAGCGTCACGCGGTAACGCTGGCCGGCCAGCATAGAATCAGTCTGCGTTCTGGGCCGGACAAGTTGCTGCCACGACTGGCGGACAATGCGCGCGTACTGCTGGCAGCGTATGACGTGGTGACAGCCGCAACCACGCCGGGACAACGGCTGGTGCCGGCAGAATCCTGGTTGCTGGATAATTTCTATCTCATCGAGCAGCAGATCGGCCTGGCGCGCCGTCTTCTCCCACGTAACTACAGTCGACAATTGCCGCAACTGGTCGATGGACAGTCAGCCGGATTCCCCCGCATCCATGACTTGGCGCTGGAGTTGGTTTCTCATATGGACGGGCGTGTCGACAGCGACAACGCCATCCAGTTTATTGCCGCCTACCAGAGCGTTGAGCCGTTAAAGCTGGGGGAATTGTGGGCATTTCCGATCATGCTGCAGTTGGCGCTGCTGGAAAACCTGCGTCGCGTTGCCTTGCGCATTGCCCGTCGGCGCGAGGAGCGCGACGCGGCCATCACCTGGGCGGACCGCATGCTGGCGACGGCCGAAAAGGAGCCGAAACAACTGATCCATTTGCTGGCCGAGTTTGCCAATGCAGATGTACCGCTGACCGCGCCGTTTGTGGAAGAGTTTTACGCCAGACTCCAGGATCAGGGGCCGGCCATGGTCTTCGTTCAAACCTGGGTCGAGCAAAAATTGCTCGAAGACGGGGTGACTGCAACAGCCTTGTCGGAGGCTGCCAGCCGAACAGCGGCGACTAATCAGATATCCATCGCAAACAGTATTGGTAGCCTGCGTTTCATCGGCGCAATGGACTGGCGAAATTACGTCGAGTCACTCAGTGTCATTGAACAGACCTTGCGTGAAGACCCGGCGGGGATGTACGCCGCCCAGGACTTTTCCACCCGCGACCGCTACCGGCATGTCATCGAAGACGTGGCGCGGGGCTGTTCGCGCAACGAGTTTGCGGTGGCTCACTCGGTCATAGCGCTTGCGCGGACGGCTGCAGAGCGCCTGGGTGCCAGCGACCGTAGCGCGCATGTCGGCTACTACCTGATCGATCATGGACGGCAAATGCTGGAGCGTGCGGTTGGTTGCCGTTTTTCGTGGAAACTGCGGGCCAGCCTGGCGAGCCGGAATTTTCGCCTGTTCCTTTACCTCAGTCCCATCCTGTTGCTCACCGCCGTGGCGACATCGGTCGTGCTTTCATCATTTGGCGGTTTAGATTCAGGTGGCTGGCGCTACTGGTTTTTTGCGCTCACCAGCATGATCGCTGCATCAGCGCTGGCTGTGTCGCTGGTGAACTTGTTGGTCACGCTCGTCATGCCGCCGCGCGTGTTACCGCGCCTGGATTTTTTGCATGGCATTCCCGATGTTCACCGCACAATGGCGATTGTCCCCACCTTGCTGAACAAGCAGCAAGATGTCGATGATCTGCTCGAAGCCCTGGAAATCCGCTATCTCGGCAACCGCGATCCCAACCTGTTCTTTGCCTTGCTGACGGATTTCCGCGATGCGCCGGAGGAAACCATGCCAGGCGATGACGCCCTGCTCGCCTACGCGCGCGCCGCTGTGCAGGCGCTCAACGAAACCTATCGGGAGGACCGGCCGTGCATCTTCTACTTGTTTCACCGCCCCCGAGTGTGGAATCCATATGAACGGGTGTGGATGGGCTATGAGCGCAAGCGCGGCAAGCTGGAGCAGTTCAATGCCCGGCTCAGGGGTGAGGCACAAACCGCGTTCTCGGACATTGTTGGCGATGCCTCCATCCTCGCTTCGATCAAGTACATCATCACCCTGGATACCGACACGCAACTGCCGCGCGATGCGGCACGCACGCTGATAGGTAACCTCGCTCATCCGCTTAACCGGCCGGTCTACGACGCCCACAAGGGGCGCATTGTCGAAGGCTACGCGATCCTGCAGCCACGTGCTTCGATCAGCCTGACCAGTGCCGGTCAGTCACGCTTTACCAAACTATTTGTGGGTGAGTCCGGCATCGATCCCTACACGCGCGAGATATCGGACGTTTATCAGGATATTTTCGGTGAGGGGTCGTTCATCGGCAAGGGCATCTACGATGTGGACGCCTTTCGTCAGGCCGTCGATGGCCGTTTTCCGGAGAACCTCATTCTCAGTCACGACCTGCTGGAAAGCGGGTATGCGCGTTCGGCGCTGGTGAGCGATGTCGACCTCATTGAGGAGCATCCTGCCAGTTACGCCCTGGAGGCCAGCCGGCGCCACCGCTGGATACGCGGCGACTGGCAGCTTGCCGGCTGGCTGCTGCCGCGCGTCCCCGGACCAGTCGCGCAGCCAGAATCAAACAATCCAAACGGAGCGAAGGAGAAGCGGCCAGCGAATCCGCTCAGCGCCTTGTCGGTGTGGAAAATTTTCGACAATTTACGCCGCAGTCTTGTGCCGCCAGCGCTGCTTGCCTTGCTGGCCGGTGGTTGGCTGTTCGGTCCGGGGCCAGCGTGGTTCTGGACTCTGCTGGTATTAGCCGTGGTGCTCTTGCCCACCTTGTTGTCCACCATGATCGGCCTGGTCCGCAGGCCGGAAGAACGTGACTGGCTGATACACCTGAGCCTGACCAGTAAATCCGCAGGCCGCCCACTGGTGCTCGCCTTGCTGAACCTGGCCTTTTTGCCCTACGACACGCTGATTTGCCTGGATGCAATCCTGCGCTCGGGTGTTCGAATGCTGTTCACGCGGCATGGATTATTGCTCTGGCAACTGCCATCCTACGCAACGCGCAACGCGCGCCGCACACTGGCCGATTTTTTCAGGGAGATGTGGATTGCGCCCTTTGTGGCGCTGATGTTGAGCTTCGCCATGGGCGGGGCGGAGTTGCTCTATTGTTTGCCTATCTTGTTGCTGTGGCTGTCGTCGCCCGTTATCGGCTGGTGGATCAGCCTGCCGCTGGTATCCCCGGCGCCGGATTTGAGCGCTGAGCAACAGGCGTTCCTGCGGGCTTCAGCCCGGCGGACATGGCGCTTCTTTGCGGAGTTCGTCGGACCACTGGACAACTGGCTTCCGCCTGATAACTTCCAGGAATATCCGGCTCCGGCCATAGCCTCGCGCACCTCGCCCACCAACATCGGTATGTCTTTGCTGGCGAACCTGGCGGCGTACGATTTCGGATACATTTCCGCTGGGGAATTCCTGCAGCTTACCGAGAACACGCTGGCCACGATGGAAAGCTTGGAACGTTACCACGGCCATTTTTACAACTGGTATGACACGCGCACGCTGCAACCCCTGCACCCGCAATACGTATCCTCGGTGGATAGCGGCAATCTGGCCGGTAGCCTGCTCACCTTGCAAGCCGGATTGGCCGAACTGAAAGACCAGCCGGTACTGTCATCAAATGCATTCCAGGGGCTGCAGGATACCTTGCAGGTATTTGTCGAACATCTGCCTGCTTCACCTGCGCCGGATCTTGCCAAGCAGATCAGGTTTCTGCAGGACACTCTACATTCACTGATATCGAATGGGCAGCCACAGACACTGGCTGCCGCCGATAGCTTGCTGGACGAGATTCGTCGTACTGGCGAGGGGCTGGTCAAGTGGCTGCCCGCAGATATTGATATCGATGGCGAACTCTATTATTGGGCGCAGGCATTCGACCAGCAATCCCGAGCACTGCGTGACGACCTGGACTTTTTGGTACCAGCACCACGACAATTCAGCAACATCCCGGCACTGACAGAATTGGCCAGCATCCGTGCAGTGGAGCGGCTCGGCGTCATCGACGCTTTGCTGGAGCGTTGCCGCAAACTGGCGGCGATGGACTTTGAATTTCTCTACGATACCTCGTGCGGCTTGCTGAGCATCGGCTACGACGTGGGCGAACGGCGCCGCGATCCGTCATGCTACGACCTGCTGGCCTCGGAAGCGCGCCTGGCCAGTTTCCTGCTCATCGCGCAGGGCCAGGTTCCGCAAAAGCACTGGTTCTCGCTTGGCCGCCTGTTGACCAGCCATGGCGGCGAGGTAAGCCTGATTTCGTGGAGCGGCTCGATGTTCGAATACCTCATGCCGCAGTTGATCATGCCGAGTTTCGACAACACCCTGCTGGAGCAGACCTGCAAGGCCGCGGTGTCGCGCCAGATCGAATACGGCCGGCAG
>Ga0105091_10000204_pt1 | contig 23292 bp, 27 predicted proteins | sample PPLLak1March2015_FD_87022 | JGI IMG/M metagenome (GOLD analysis project Ga0105091, IMG submission 87022) | Freshwater sediment microbial communities from Prairie Pothole Lake near Jamestown, North Dakota, USA - PPLs Lake P7 Core (1) Depth... | ecosystem: Environmental > Aquatic > Freshwater >... | reverse complement strand
TGTGAAGGCACTCAATACAAGGGATCATTAGAATACACCTCCGGTCGGGTCAGATGGGCAAAGGAACAGTGGCATGTAAGCTACGTCTTTTCCCCGTGGCAAAATTCGCCCGCCTCAGGTGACCACAAATTTGTGGGCTTCAAGGTAGTAATGTATAACTTCCTACTGGATGGCAAGACGGCAGTTAAGATGGAGAGCTATGTAGATCCTAATAATGACAACCAGTGGCAGAAGGTATATGACTTTGTAGATAAAGGAGGTTGGGGGAGCGCTGGAGGTGAATGCAAGGGAGCTCCAGATCAGATCATTACTTGGGGTGGCCCCCAAGCGACATTCAGATGGGATAATGCTAACATAGATTTAAAGAACCTAAGTGTAAGGGAGATCGTTCCCCCGCCAACACCAACTCAGTGAAAGAAGATTTTCTCCCTTTTATACAAGGAAGTTTCACCCTGTCTAGACTAACCATAGGTCTAGACAAGAAGTCAATCCATATTGTACTACCTACTTTATAATAAAACGCATTTTATATAATAAGTTAGGGATTAGGAAGGTAAGGCTAGAAGCCTTGTAGATTCAGCTCGTATAAATAAATCCTGGAATCGACTTCTACACAGAGGGGTGTCTACCTAATATTATTTTATAATTTAGTACTTGATTAAGTAAACAGCGCTACCTCAGGTTCCTACTAGGAAATAGGTACATAATGCAACAATTTCTCTCAATTGAGATTGAGTTTTGGTATACATTAGATAGTGGGAAAAAAATCGATCCTGGTTGTAAAAATAATCAATGGATTCGTCTAAACATAACATAGAAAAAATTGTCCATGTTATTTTCAAAAGGTGCAAACTGTTGTCATAATTTGGGATAGATTTGGGTATGATTAGGGAATTTCGATATATACCGACTAAATGAACTCATTATTATATGATAAAATTATTATCAATAGGCGAAATAGGAAAGCAAGATTACCTTAAGCGGCAACAAGGGAAGCAACCAGAAAAGACATCTGAAGGAATTTTGGGCTTAAAATCAAAATTACCCTTGGGTGTAATTATCGGTTCAATGTTATCATTAGATTTGTCTTTTATCCTGTTGATATTGAGTTGAATACAGATGTAATGAATATGAATGAGTCAAATAAAAAAGAGGCGATCAGTGAGAAACGAGCAAGATTGTAGACTGGTGTCCAATATGCGGAAAGCCTATCTTTATCTACGAAAATCAAGCTTTTAAGAGGCAATTCATTGAAAAAGTAGAAAAAGATATGAGTAACAGGATACGAGCTGATGATAGAAGATACGTTTTTGATTCTTATGAATGTTTGAACATATTTAGGAAGCTTAGGAGTGTGTATGGTAGTTGCAACAATACATTTTTTTCATTCTTCTATTGTAACTAAAATAGAAAGGCAGACGTGACTTCCCAGTATTGGGATTGATTTCCATGCCGATACTCAATTCCCAGAATTAAATTAAAAATGTGGGGAGTTCTAATAAGAACATCACCCTTCAGAGTTGTGATGATACTTTCCCGTATATCTATTACTACCTTTCCCCGATACCGTGTCTTAATTCATCATTCCTTGCTGCCCCATCATTCCGTCGGGTCCCATCATTCCTTCATGCCTCATCATTCCATCGGGTCCCATCATCATCATGCCTTCCCCGCCTGCACTTCTGCTATGCATCATTTGCTGCATTTTCATCCATTCTTTCTGAGATACCTCCTCTGATGCTAATACTTGTCCGGTTCCCGGATCTACTATAACTTTATAGAATTCCATATCAGGCGTACTCAAGAGAATCGTATAGGCCAAGAATCCGTCATGATCGCCACCATAGGCTGCCAATGCAAATGAGCTATTACCTACTGATTGCTCTGCAGTGGTTATTGCTTGAGTGAGTGTTGTATTAACTTTAGAACCAATTGCTTCAAAAATGGTTTGCTCAAGATTAATTGATCCATTGATTATACCCATCTTCTGTTGGTGACCGGAGGTCATATTTCCCTCTCCACCATAGCCGCCCATCATTGACTTCTGTGCATTAACCCCTTGCCCAGGTGCAAAGGTCGTCAAACTCGTTATGGCTAACAAAGTGGCCGTAACTATCGCGGTCGTAGTCAAAATCTTTGCTTTCATTTCAAGTACATAAGGTTCGATATTCTATTTATCTATTTTTACAATTGATAATGGATTTTCTTGCGGATAAGAAGTGAATGTATGTTATCTATATAGATACTTTTCAACGGTGCATTTTTTGGAATTTATATGACATACTAATTTCGGCAATTACCATATTGAAGATTAATAAATTGTCAATTAAATCGGCAGAAAGAGCGAAACATGACTGAAGTCTAGGACAAGCTATAACTATAATCGTGATATCCAATCAAGTAGATAATTCTTGTTAATGTTAGTATTGAAGATCATAAAAAACTATTGTTATGTAGAAGCATATTGTACTTGGTGCTTACAGTGTCTAATGCATTAAATTGGGATAGTAACATGTTATATATCTGTTCTTTTGTTACTATATGAGGGATGAAGAATATAAGTGATAATAGGTTGGGCCATTCTTTTGTCACAGTTAATAAATTTGTGATATTGGCAATAGTAGTGATATTGATGCCCCTGAGCATAATGGCATTAGTATGGCCAATTCATGCCCAGGTTCAACAAGAACAACAGCAACAATCATCTTCAGGACCATCATCACAACAACAAGAGGGACAAGGAGTATCGACTCCCTCCTCCTCACCGTCATCAACATCATCATCTTCTGGGAGGGTGATAGAATCTAGTTCTGAATCAGAAAATGAGGATGTGGATACATCACCCACTTCTACTTCATCATTAGTGCAAGATGATAGTAATGACAATAATACTTCTCAAGAAAATCTCATCACCGGATCCTTCGGAGGGGACCGTATCTCTGGTACCAATGAGGCTGACATAATTATTGGCCTTTTGGGTACCGATACAATAAATGGCGATGGAGGGAATGACAAAATCCAAGGTAATGAAGACTCTGACAAATTATATGGAGATGCAGGAAATGATATACTCCAAGGAGGGTTTGGAAGTGACCAGATCTTCGGCAGAGAAGACAATGATGTAATAGTAGGAGGACTTGATGATGACTATTTGGTTGGTGATGAGGGTAATGATAAATTGTATGGTAGTGAGGGAGACGATATTCTAATTGGCAGTGCTGGAGCAGATTACTTTGATTGTGGTGAAGGAACAGATGTGGTAATAGACTTCAATGTAACAGAGAATGATGATAATGCAGGGGATTGTGAAGAAATCATTGGAACTGAAACAACCATCGCTGGTTAAAATCGACCATCTAAAAGCATTCACTTCTATTGTGAAATTGACTGTGCTCTAGATGTGCTCCTTGCCTTATCTCTTCATATAAAGACACTTCCATCTCTATGCATACTTATTCACTATTCAATGTATGTACTATTTGCGAGAATATTAGATGCTTGAAATTGGGAAAATACATGATGAGAATTATTAAGAAGACACTCATAAATGTAAATGTAATTTTGCCATTGGCTCTATGTTTTAGTTTTTTGGCAACCAACCTGTTGTAAATCACATTTTAGTTAGCTATATTCTGGATCAGAATTCTTCAATTTAACTAGAGCCCGATGCTTTGGTTGTTATACCTACTCAATGACTTAGAGAGGGGCTACACTGATATGGATTATAAGTGGCTTGCTGATAGAGTAGATAATCTTATTTCCGCCCACCTGATCAAAATCTGAAACATTTATTTCAAAAAGTCATTCAAATAAGTGCAATATAAGAAGGGCTAAAAATTTTGACAGAAATATTTATGATCGTCTTGTAGTAAATATCTTGACCACGAATAGCTCAGTGACTACACCTTGGTATTACTTCAATGAAACGCAATGATTATGTATTTATCTACCCGGTTAACTATAGATTTCTTGTGTCCAGACGCAAGCCAGTTTTATTTATAGATGAGTCTGACGATTCTTTGAAGGCAATTGATCTCTTGAAACTATCAGGAATCGAGTACGTAGGATACGATATCAAGAAATTTGAAGATGGCTGTTGTGGTGAGCTTCCCACAACCAATGCCCCTTCCCTTTTCGCAATTGAGGGAACATTTAAGGGTCTTGAGAAAATAAATGAATATATTTCCACCAGAAACAATACTGATTCTGATCTTGAATCTGAAAGTGCCTATTGGTAAGTGCTGAATGTGGGATAGGCTTGTTGAGTACGGTAATTAGGATTTAATCCTACAACAATAATTCAAAATTTAAGTTAAATTAAATATTCAATTTCTATCGTAAGAACAAGAAGCTTCCCGCGATAAAGTGACAAATTTGGTAGTCAACAAACCATATTCGAATTTGAATATTCTATTCGATTGCGGATTTTATTCCGTATCTCAACTCATTTGGTATACCCATAGTGGTTATTGGAATTGCAAACATATAATCTCGTATCTTAAGTTACCTAATGTTAGTCTTCCCCCTTTTACCATAAACATAAAAAACCATTTAATAACCAATTACCACCAACCATGCGACTGGAATAAGAATTAACCAAAAGAGTATGATTTACATGATCATATTACATTTTACTGTAATCCCAAGTTGAATAATATTTTGGGCTAATTTCCAAGACAACTGATTGACCATTCTTTATTGCGTCCATAAGCGCCTTTGAAATAGGATTCTCTAGACTTCCTAAATATCTTATATGTATCTTCTCTGCAACTGGAACGTTAAAGTCTACATCTTCATAAATCTTTACAGTTCCCTTTCCGCGCACACCTTTGTACGGAGGGTTTTGATCGTCGATGCAAAAATAAACCATATCATTTCTCTTTAGATTGTTTGTTTTCTTTGATTGTCTTCCTGTTTCTACATATATCTTGTCTTTAGAAGAATCGTAGTAGTACCATGCAGGATGAATATTTGCATGACCATTCTCATCAACTGTCCCAAGATGCACATTCAAAATCTTAGAATTTAAGAAATCCTTAGTCTCTTGCTCACTAAGAGGTGCACCAAAACCTGGACTGGCATTTAAAATCTTTGACATAAATACTATGACACAACTACATATTTAAATTGTTTCGAAATAGACTGAAATTTGCTGTGGGACTGGAGAACATAAGTAAATGGCACCTAAATTTTATTTAGCATTAGAAATCTATTTCATATCAGAGTAACTGAAAATGATTACTCTAGCCAATGAGTAATTCATTAGCAATTTAAACTCTTATGTATAGCATATAATCTGGGTGAGTCCTTATCAGTCATGTATCGGTCTGCTAAAATAATAGGATACTCAAATATTATCTAGTACAATCTGGGTTAAATTTGGATGTAAATTGGAAAAAAGTATAATAGATTTAAGAATGGGGAATTATATGTGTATACAATACTATCATTTAACAAAAGGGATGATTATTTTGGATTTGTCACACTGGTTGCTAACTCATTTCAACTAATAAAATCATACATTCCAGTCCTATACGAGTGGGATCATAACAAAATCAAACTAGATAATGATAAAATCAGAAATCGAGTGAAAATAGGATAAAAATGCTAGATTATAGCATACTAGTATCCGCGCTAGCTGGTCTTGGATCATTTTTTTCTCCGTGCATACTGCCCATCTTACCTGCCTTCATCTCATATCTTGCAGGAAACACAATTAACGAAGTTCAAACTACAGTAAATGAAAGACCAACCTCATCAGTCACTGCATCGACATCATCATTTTCACCTTTATCAACAAAAAAATCATTTGCTTCTACTGATGATGTTTCTTTGAACCAAAATGACGATAAGAATCATGTCTATTCCTCTAATGGAAGTACAAGGTCAATAAGAAAACTGCAAGAACACGGGCAACGACAAAGCTCAGTTGCTATAAAAATGACTACTAAATTAAATATCTTCTTAAATACTGTATACTTTGTTCTTGGTTTCTCATTAGTATTTGCAGTATTGGGAGTAGTACTTAATAGTGTACTGGTCAATCTCGGAACAGATTTTCAAGGAATACTTACATCAATTGGCGGCATTGTAATCATTGTGTTTGGAGCATACCTTATCCTCTCTACCAAAATAAGAAGCTTAAACTTTGAAAAGAGGATGACACATTTGCCCAAGTTCAAAACCAGCTATATCACATCATTTGTATTTGGAGCAGCTTTCGCAGCTGGATGGACTCCTTGCGTAGGCCCAATCCTTGGTAGCATCTTCACTCTAGCAGCAACATCTCCTGGAGCTGCATACAATTCACTATTGGCATTCTCGATTGGGCTTGGAATTCCTTTCTTAATTACAGGAGCTTTTTTTTCTCAAGCTACTGGTTTGATTAGAAGAATGGTTAAACATCTAAAATACTTCAATCCAGCAATGGGCGTCTTACTTATCATTCTTGGAATACTGGTGTTTACCAACCAGCTATCCCTATTAGGGAATTTCCCATTGGCTAATGAAATAATTAATGTTGAGCGAGGGTTCTAACACTCAACTGGCATGATTAGAGATAACATTTCTGCCCTCTTGACTGCAGTTGCTGTTATTGCATTGATAGTAGGATTTGCAGTATACTTCAATAGTCCCAAGTTGAATACGGCCGGTGTGGAGTCAATAAAGCAACAACAACAGATTGATAAAATTCTTACCCCAGACCCTCCCTTATCTTCAGAATCTACTCCTCATAGGGGATCGTCGGAGGGAGAAAAGGCAAGAAACATGTTGGTAGATCTCGCTTCGACTAGAGAAATCAATCCTGTCGTGATTAAATTAAACCGAACAGAATTTGATGAGATAGATAAATCAAAATTCAGAGAAGCTCCTAATTTTAAAAGAGTAGCTGGCTATATTAATACCAATGACAGCAAACCATTAAATTTGCAAGACTTAAAGGGAAACGTTGTACTTGTAGATTTTTGGACATATAGCTGCATTAATTGCATTAGAACAATACCATACCTAAATGACTGGGTTGAAAAATATTCTGGTAAAGGGCTCACAATTGTAGGTGTTCATACACCAGAATTTGAGTTTGAAAAGAATTTCAATAACGTTAAATCTGCAGTCGACAAATTCCACATTAAATATCCTGTGTTACAGGATAATGATAAGGGAACTTGGAATGCCTATGAAAATAATTACTGGCCAAGGAAATATATTGTTGATACAGAGGGAAATATACGATATGATCATATAGGTGAAGGTGCATATTCTGAAACTGAAAAGGTAATACAGTATTTATTAGCAGAACGGGCTGCTAAAATGGGTAAAACAGAGATAACATTCTCCAATACCTCGGTTCCTGCAGTTTCAGCAGGTGACGGAAATTCACAAGCGAGTAAAAGAGATTTTTCCAAGATACAAACGCCGGAAATATACTTGGGCTATCAGTTGGCACGGGATCGCCTTGGAAATACGGAAAACTTTCAGCCCGATCGAACCGTATCCTACACTATTCCACACAATCTCAATAACACTAATTTCAAACCAAATATTGTGTATCTTGAAGGCCAATGGAAAAACAAACCAGACAATATAGAATTGCAGAGTGAAATGGGCAGAATAGTCCTAAACTATTCTGCCAAATCTGTGAATATTGTTGCCGGTGGGCCTGTCGGTGCAACAGGAAGAGTCTCAGTTGATAACTTTACCAATATACTAGATCGTCCAATATCATTCCCGTCATCATCGTCGTCAACATCGCTACAGAAGGTAAAAGAAGGACTCGGAACTGATATCTCAAATGTGACATCTCAATTTTCGATTGACAGTCAAAGACTTTACAATCTTATTAATAGTAATGAATATGGACAACATGTTGTTACGGTTGATGTAAGAGGTAAGGGGTTCCAACTATATACCTTTACGTTTGGATGAAAATGAGAAAGATATCTCGATTCAAATTGGAAATGCTAGAGTATGAGAATGACAAAAGGCTTGATTATTCTTCTTAAGCCATTATTACAGCACGAAATTAGAGATGCTCAATTCATGAAAATCAATCTAATTCCTTATATAGGGCATTTGGTTAGAAATTGTATCAATGCATTTGTTGGAGACAATGCAGCCGTAGGGGCAGCAGTCATTATATTGCCAGGGAGGTACGTGTCAAATAATTCAGTTATTCGAGCAGGTACCATTTACTGCAGAAACGAAGCTGTTACAAGAAATTGATATGAATTTTGACATCATCTGGCGAATCGCATTCAGATTCATCACACTTCATATAAATATAGGCAATATATAGGGCAGACCACAAAAATCGCAAGGAGAATACTTTTGTCGTTATCTTCACATTCTCTATTCCTTTATAGTTTTAGTTAGTTGATTTAGACATATGGACACGTCGCAATGCTGAGAGGAGTGGCGATACCTATTCTCCAATTCTAGAACAAACTTCACAATTAGGGATTGAATATCACTAGTAATATTTGGTAGTTTCTAAGTATTTATGAAATAATGTTGTATATCACTTGGTATTAATAGGAAATAAAGTGATCGAAAAAAGGGCACGATCATGTTCTACCTTTTGATATGTTAGGGCGACAGTAGTAGTTGAAGCCAAGATATGCTGTGAGATTCATCTACAGAAGAGTTATCCTAAATAATACCAGTAGTCCCCCCAGTTCCGCTACATGTATGGCCAAAAAATATGGGATTAATGTGGGAGCATAAAGCGGCTCCATCATAAAGTAACCATAAACGGCAATTATATTGTGCAACATCAACAGGCTAGCAAAAAGTATTAGGCCTATAGTAAAATTAGCCTTGCTACTCTTGTAGACTTTTGCATACAGTACCAGTAATGCTATTAGGACAGCAATATTAGCTGAAGCCACAATCGCATTAGCGATGATCAGAGGATCCAACCTAGTAGCACCAAAATATATTAATTCGCTTATTTACTTTTGTCCATATTTGTTCCAGATCTAAGAAAATGAATACTGCATTAGCTGATTGACAGACATATTCTTATTTTGTACTCCTTTCTATCTGGGACGCTATTTGATCAAAGGCCGCGATGTTTGATTCAAGATAGTCAGAAATGAAATATGACACTCCATATCTTTCTCCCACTTTATTAACCATATTATTCTTCGCAAGCACTGAAATATGATGCTGAATCGCTTTGTAATCAAGATTGAGGGTTTCAGCAAGCTGATTTATGTTATGCGGATGTAACTTAAGCAATTCGATAATCTTGATTCTATTGTTCCCTCCTCTAGAGCCAGCAAAAAGATACCAAAATATACGCTTAGCATTAGGGTCGAGCATTAACTCATAATTTTGGTTTGACTAGGCTAATAAGTTTAGATTGAAAATCATTGCTTCTGGACCCACCCTGCGCAACCGCGTTTGCTTAAACTGAGATCATTTTTGGCGCTCTGAATTTACGGTCTGTAAACTATGTAAGGTTAGTATGTCTTTCTGAATCTGGCCAAACTGACCTAGGAACTACGAAGGCGTTGAATTGCGATGATAATTCATAATGAGAATAATACGAATGCCAAAGTTTGATGACTGACCAGTCAGTTATGTTTAAATACGGGAAATCTAATTAGTTAGCTACTCCCTTGCATATTTATAAACTATACTTAATATATTATCGTTCAATGGTCGATGACATATATACAAATTGTGACATAGTAGTATGGTAATTTGGTGGGCAGTGAATGTTAAACAATCGAGTTAGCAATCAAGCTCCTTCATCGATCAGAGATCGAAATGGACCCTGTATTTCAGTCAATAATCTTAAAAAGCAATATGGTAAGTCAAATGCATTTACCCTTGATGGTATTTCATTTGACGTAAAGTATGGTACAGTATTTGGATTTCTTGGCCCAAATGGAGCTGGGAAGACTACAACCCTTAAGATTCTTACAACTCTTCTTAGTCCCACATCTGGGAATGTATCCATTTTTGGTAAAGACATAATTAGAAAACAGTCCGAAATTAAGAAAAAGATTGGGGTTGTGTCTCAAAACCCTAGTTTTGAGGCGAATCTAACAGTTGAAAGGGCCCTTGACTTATATGGTCTATTATGGGGATTGCATGATAGTAGGGTAAGAAAGAACAAAGTAAATGAAATATTGAGCACTTTTGACCTTGAATCTATTAGAAATTCCAAGAATGATGAGCTCTCTATAGGTCAGAGAAGAAGAGTGCAGCTTGCAAGAGAATTCATTCATGGAGAGGATATGGATCTTCTATTTCTAGATGAACCTACAGTAGGATTGGATCCTTCTGCGAGACGTATGCTTTTAGACTATATAAAGAAACACGTAATGTCTGGTCTGACTGTTTTCTTCACTACCCATATAATGGAGGAGGCAGAATATTTGTGTGATGAAATTGCTATAATAGATAATGGAAGGATAATCGCTTTTGATACTCCAACAGGGCTAAAACAGAAATATGGTGGAGCGAACAAGATTATTGAAATTACCTTCAAAGAGGTACTCACTCAATCCTTTATTGATCTACTAAAGAAAATAATCATAAGCAAGGAAAATAGTGATGGTAACCAAAGTCGTAAGGATAATACTACCAATACCACCTCCCATATCGATATAAATGAAACATATCCAAATGCAGTTACAATTACCGTTAATAACGTAGAAGAAGTTATCTCTGAGATCTTACAGCTCGTTTCCAAGAATGGTATGCAAATAGAAAGTATCTCTATAAATCCGCCATCATTTGAGGAAGTATTCTTATCAATAGTCAATGATGAAAATAGTTCGAGGAATAACGAAAGAAAATGAAGTCAATGAATGACTATATCATCGGATACAGTATCATTTTACTAGTGTACAGGAACATTGTTGCTGCTATTGATAAGATGTTTTTGATTTGGCAGATAGCTTTTCCGGTTGTTTATATATTTGTTGCAGGGTACGCGTATTCTGCGTTAATAGGGGATCAAGGCATCGCAATAGGGTCATTGACTGTAACTTATGTTTCATTTTTGACTGCTGGTATGATAGGATTTAATGTAATGAATGGGAGTACAATAGCTGGAGCTATCATCTGGAATGATAAGAGAAACGGCATGTTTCAGCAAATACTGGTCATGCCATTTAATAAAATTCAATATGTTATTGCCAATCTTATAACACTCATTCTAATTGGATTGGGTAGTGCTGCAGTTATTATGTTAATTGGTTTTCCAACTATATTCCATGACATCAACATCACACTGTGGAGTATCCCCTACACCATTTATGCATTGGTAGCGGGTTCAATATTCTTTGGTTCTTTCACAATAATTTTATCCACTAGGATGAAGAGTAGTGAAGGCTATAATGTAATTAGTAATGGTCTATTTCTATTCTTTGCTTTTGTTAGTTCAGCATTTTATCCTGCAGAGGGTTTACCTCAACCCTTGGCTGCTGCTTTCTACGTCAATCCGTTAACGTATATAGTAGATATTACCAGAGCGGGAATATTTGCACAAGTAAGTATGTTTACCAATATTGAAGTGGTAATACTTGGTTTGCTCTCATCTGCGGTATTTTTAATCGCCACGAGATCAATAATCAAGATGGAAGCTTAGATATTGGAAGCTGAGATAAGCTGCGCGTAGTAATTCATGCTTGCAACATTTCTCCACAAGCGCTAAATTCGTATCTGCGCTCTCGATGCAATAATAAAATTGGAGGTAGTGACCTTGTTATGAGTTATGTGGAAAGTAGTTGTCAGAAAGTGGAAGGTAAAGAAGGAAGAGGTAAAAATGGTTTATACATATAGCACACACAGTTGAGTGCACCTAACAAGAATGATCTTACCTTCATGGCCATAATAGTTGATCCAACTAATTCAATTGCAGCTGGTGAAACAAAAAGTAAGTTGGACAGTTGGTATGAAACAGAACGATCAAAAGCAGAACAAATGAATGAATTTTGAGCAGTTGAAGAAATATTCAAATGATCTTTAAAGTGTTCAAACCGACCCTAAACACAAATCAGGTGAGGCGACTCACCCATTACAGATGAGTCGACTAAATTATTCTTCTTACTTGATTAGACAGGAGTAATATCCAAACCAAACTGTTATAACGGGTGTTTGGGTTTTTCTATTTGGTTCTGCGCTAATGGTAATTGAGATAGGTCAAGTAGTACAGGATTTCACGGTTATAATGATAATTGCGTCTGTTATGGCCTTGATCTCATATAAACTCAAACAACCAATGGTCATAGGTTTCATCATTGCCGGAATGATTATTGGTCCATATACACCACCTTTTAGTCTAATAACTAGCACTGAAGTACTAAACCTGTTCGCAGAGATCGGAGTCATATTAGTACTTTTTGTTGTGGGAATGGAATTTCCTATTGCTAAGCTACGCAAAATTGGAAAAAGGGCCTTTATTATTGCATCATCAGAGGCATTCGGTACTTTTGTCATTGGGTTTATGGTCGGTCATTCCGTGTTGCAATATCAATTGTTCGATAGTCTATTCTTAGCACTGGCAATCTCAGTCACAAGTACAGTGATCGTTATGAGAATCCTAGAAGAATTGAACATGATACAAGATGAGGCAACTACACTTATCCTTGGAATAGCAGTAATTGAAGATATCATAATTATATCTATGCTTGCAATCCTGCAGTCGGTAGCCTCCTCTCCACTGGGAGATGTATCGATCTTTGAGATAGCGACGTCAATTGGGCTGGTACTAGCATTCATTGGGGGAGTCCTGTTTCTTGGCTCAAAAGTAGTACCTCGATTCATTAACTACGTGGGAAGTACCAACCAACATGATATACTAGTAGTAGCTATGCTAGGAGTAACATTTGGTATATGCTTTATTGCGTTTGAAGTTGGCATCTCTGTGGCTGCAGGTGCATTCTTTGCTGGAGTGTTGATTGCAGAATCAAAGGTACATTCCGTTACAAAAGTGCTGGCAACTCCTATAAGGGATATGTTCGCTGCACTATTCTTCGTGTCGGTTGGAGCTTTAATGAATATCACCTTGCTACCTGCATTCATAGTACCCGCATTAGTCTTGGTTGGAATCTCCATATCTGCAAAATTCATTACAGTATTCCTTGCGTCAAGATCTCAAGGCCTTAGCATTGTTACTTCCTTAAGAACTGGTTTTGGCCTATCTTCTTCTGGAGGAGAGCTAGCTCTTGTTGCAGCAAAAGGAGGTTCTGATGTTGGAGTAACAAGTTCATTTCTGCTACCTATGGTTGGTACTATGACTGTAATAACAACATTTATGACGCCATATATCATAAAATTTGGTTGGCGGGTAGCCGAGGCATTCAGAAAAGAAAGATTAGGAGAAGAATATGTAGGAAGCGATAAGACCGATGAATAGACAATAGCTCAATCCTGTGGCAGTTTGGTTCTCTTTATTTGCGGCAATATCTTCATCCTCTGTTTCAGCTTCAATGCTTTCCAACGTTTCACCTCTGCCGTGAAGTTGTTCCAGACAGATTGTGAAACCAACATGTGCACAATCATCTGCCTTGCAATACTGACATATCGGTACTCCATCTTTTGTATCAACATGCACTTCTGCTTGTACTGAGCTATCCCATAACACCGTACACTTATCATTCTGAAAGTCTTTGACGACAAATGGATTTTCGATAGTAGACTTCTTATGAGTAGAGTTCAGCCAGTGAATAAAAGCCATTGTACCCTCATCTAATGTGTTAGATCTAATCTTGAAAGCTTTTTCTAATGATTCATTTGCAGTCGGTATGCTTCTTCTCTCTTGCCGATTTCCATAACTTCGATGATAACCTGAATCTTGATCAGCCTCATCGTCTTCAGAAGACCCGTCTTTTTTATTTGACATGTCTTGATTACTAGTTCCTTTTATCCTTGGCATACTACCATCTACCTCGAAATATATGAACCTTGTGCTTAATTTTATGAATCCAAACATGACTTTACCTGAGGTTTTTTGAGAAATCTTATAGGTGTATTCAAGATACCTATTCTTTTATTGTAAAACATAGCAACCCTTCATCTATCAACTCTCTAACCCTTTTGTTACCAATTAAGCACTAAGCTTTGCGTGTAATACAGTATTTTAGATCTTAGAACGAATAATGAAAGAGTATTCTGTAGTAAATTTTGTAATTTTGACGATCCTCCGAACATTAGTTGTATTAGTACCATCGTTACCACCGTTCTTATGGACAGGAACACTAGTAAGGTTCGATGAACCATTCATCCTTATTGTCTCAAAAGATCCAGACGAAGCAGCCAAGGGGGTAAATGAAAACTCTTCTCAAGAGATGCAAGCATTTTTGGATGAAATACAAGTCAATTTGCCTAGAATGAACATCTTGATTAAAATAGATTCCTCCCCACATATATGTGGGACAAGTAGATTTTAGTGACAGATCTAACTCTCATGATGGTATCCTAAGTTAATGCTTTTCTTCGTTGTGAGCTTGCAAAGTAGCTCATTTATCATCTTTTGCTGTTGCAATACTAATCCCATACACATCGATTCAAATGAAAAGTTCTTTCCCTTGGCTTTAGCAGTTTCTGAATAGGTCTTGATATCCTCTAGCATTTGACAGAAAATAATTCGATTTTCATTCCGAAGTATGCTTCCAAAGCTATGCCAAGATTCAATCTCATTTTCTAATATTTTGTCGTCATCTGTGTGTGTTTTGGTTGAGTTGGGTGACTCCATTTTCTCAGGCAACTTCCAGAACTGATTTTTATCTTACCATGCTAAAAATAAGATAGGCCTTCGGGGTAAGGGGGAGTAACCTCTATTCTCCTAGCATATACTAGGGATAAATATTAGCCAATCTAAAGCTAGGCGTTGACGACGAAGTCGATTGAACAGCAGAAGCAGAAGCAAATGCAGCAAGAACAAAGACACTCACAATCATCACAATCACCACCATCACTACAAAGAAGAATCTGGACCTGTATCTACAAAGTTAATTACTGCGTTAAGAACTGCAGTAGAAAATGGGGAAGGTACTTTGGATAAGGATGCTACTTCACATGATGACTTGTTTGATGCGTTCAGGATGTCTCTGCAGTTCTGGCATTAACTGGAAGAACATTAACCAAAAACTCGGAACATCATATGAAATTCGCCAGATTTCTTTTAACTAATGAATGATCATAACTGTTATGTCAATGAGTCCGGGACTGAGAAATGTTCTAGATATTCTTGCAGAACTAGCGCACAATGACACTGAAACAGACGTATCCGAAAGTAATATAATATCACAAAGCGGGCTTCCAAAATCTGAGGTTCAAATCTACTTAAACGAATTAGAGTCTCGGCGCCTCGCCGAGGAAGTACGACCCAGACCTAGCGGTGCAGACTTCAGGCTATGGAGGATAAAGAAACAAGGGTTAGAGGTGTTAGAAGATCAGGATCTCAAATAATATACGTCTAATATATTCCAGCGTTACTAGATAGCAATCGCTTATGATGTACTTTATCTCACCTCTTATACTGACATAAGCAGTTTCTCCTAGGATAACATATGAGTAACCTCCATTATATATCTTACATCATTTTTGTCTAATGAAGTGTAGTCAGTAAAGAGAACTAATATACTATCACAATTTTCAAATACAGTGTTAGAAAAAGTTAAAGTCATGCAGTGGTGCATTAGCCGTGACCTGTAGTTGTAGCAAGATAGGGATACGCGTATTGACTCAGTGGCTCGGGGGGGGGGAGTTTTCAGGCTAGAATTGACCCCTGTTGCCCTGTCTATTGCTATTCCAGTTTGGTTTGGAGACCCGTATCTATTCTTTGAGTCAAGATTGGGTACACTATAGGAATAATAACCATTTGCGAAATAAATTAGTGCAGTACAAAGCAGTGTCCATTCTTAGAGTTGCGTAACTAGGTTTCTCGATCTCTTTCTTGGTTGTCGCAGTTTTCTTGATTGATTTCAACCTTAAGTAAATGGCTCAAATAGAACAATATTTCATTTCTATTGTCACGCAAATCATAGGCCTCTATACAATACTGTACTGCTCAAGATACAACCGCATAAAGTATTCATTGAATGGCGAGTATGGCTTTCTAACTCCAAACCAGTTAGCTCATTAGGATTAACAATTTGGTCGCCAACCATAAGAATCACCATCTTATACCACTTTTATGGTATTCACTTCAACTACTATGTACTATTTAGAGATAATACTAAATCTTGAAAGTTATCGTGCATCATTATATGTGGCATTTGGAGAATTATGACTGCTTAAGTATTTTTTGGAAAAAGTTTATCTATTAATATGAAATCTCCCATTTCATATTTCTTAAGATCATCGCACATCTCTTTTAGTCTTTTCTTACTGCCATAAAGAATCATCTTGAGATCTCCATATTGATATTCAGTAACTATTTCTACGGCATTTCTGTCTAATAGAGACTTCATTACATTGTCCATGGTGAATTTGTAAATAGCTCCTCCCTCATTATGAAGATATTCTTGACTGAATTTAGGATCGATGGATGCTTTTAGATCAGTTCTATGAAACAGAAGAATTTCAGGGAATGTGTCGTAGATACCAGTCACACTACACATATACTTCAAGATTCTCCACTCAAAGCTATACAAGTCCTCGGTGGTGATATGTTTCTTGAACATTTCCTCAGGAGTTTTTTCGTTCATATCAATCAGACATATTATTATTGGGTTTGTATTTAATTCTTAAAATAATATTTAGCTGATTCAGAGAGTCAAAAATCCTATACTCAACCTCAAAGATATTATGTAATTAAATTTCTCTCCGAGACTTCTCTGAAATTCACCTCTTACCTAAAGGTATCTTTAATGATTACAGCTTGTCATCGTCATCATCATCTTTTATAATGGTTAGCTCCAAGTCAATAATGAAGAAATGGCAGGTATTATGCGAAATGAGCCTCCAAGGATTTCGTTTCGAACTAACATTTGGATTGTTATACCAATTGGCGCACTAATCGTCGCAATCCTTAGTGCAAATTTGCTCTTTCTTAATTATGTACACGTTTTTACAGCAATACTTTGGACTGGAACTGATATATTTATGGCTTTTTTGCTCGGCCCGGTACTTAGAAATGTAAGTCTTTCTACGCGAAAAGAGGTTATTTCTTGGCTCATGCCAAAGATGGTATTTTACATGCCAACTGTTGCAGCTGTTACAACAACGGCAGGTTATTTCCTTGCTTCAAAAGTAGGTTTGATTACTTTACAGCCTCCAGTTGTTTATTGGGTCTCTACAGTCTTGATAATAGTCTCTGCTATGTTCATAATGGGTCTTGGTATACTACTACCAACAAACCTTCGTATATACTTTGAAATGAAAAAGACTGAGCCAGACATGCACAAGATTCAGAAACTTATGAAAAAGTATGTTAAGGTAGTTGCTATCCAGACAGTGATGCAGTTTGTTATTATCTTCATTATGGCAGAGTTTACTACAGGATTTTTCCTTAATCTTTAGGATTACAACCAGTTAACGTATGCTTCGAGACTCATTCAGATTTTTCTATCTCTCATGATGTGTGAAAAAGGGTACAATTGTTTTGTAAAAAATGCGTCAGCTATTTTCTGATTTTAACGGTACAAACTCATAACAACGTGAAGCTTCTTGCATCTTTTCTCAATTCATTCCATTCTCTATACGTCATGATAACGAAAATTATCGTTGAATATTTTTAGAGTTAATAGAAATCAAGAAGTGTATACTTCCATCCTCTCTCGGTCTTTTCAAGAAGTGCATCAACTATACTTTTGATCCCTTGTATACTTATAAAGTATAATGAAATCGGGAATCAGGTCCAGCTTTTCTTCTGGAGAATCCCGAAGAAAAATCATAATGAAATGGTGAAGCTTCAGAAGCAATTTAATGACCTTCTTATCAAGTATGGGGTTCTGCGTATGGAGATCTTCCAGCTAACTAATACCGAGACCTATGATGGGTGTACCAACATAGCTACAACTATGTCTGCTAATCAAGATGAGGAATTATGGATAGAGCTACAGTCGCACAGAGATCTGAAACAAATGAACGAGGTCATAACAGAGGCTATGAAGGACAAAGACATGAGTGTTGAGGGCCCCCTTTTGAAACAGTTCATGAATCTTATGACACCTGGATCGGGTATGATCATGGGTAAGTTCACTCGCCTCAGAGTCTAGGGACATAATATGAATCAAGTTTACATGAGGAGAGGATTGAGATGTTAGGTGATAAAGATGCGGCAGCAAACATCGCAGTCAAAGATTTGGAAGTAGCGAAGAGATTTTATGGTGAAACTCTAGGACTTACCCAGGTTGGTTCAGAAGGCGACGAACTAATTGTCTTCAGGAGTGGAAACTCAATGATCAACGTCTATCGGTCAAAGTACGCCGGAACTAACCAAGCCACGGCTCTAACTTGGGTGGTTGGTGAAGAAGTGGAGAATGTGGTAGAGTTACTAAAGGCTAGAGGTATTTCATTCGAACACTATGACATGCCGGATATAACACGAGAAGGCGATGTTCATATCGGTGGTAACATGAAGGTCGCTTGGTTTAAAGACCCTGATGGGAACATACTCAATATCATTAGCCGATGATCAAGATTCAATTCGATGTGGTGGTATTTAGAGAAATTTAAGGGAATCTCATGAGATAGAAATCTAGTCCTTCTTCTGGTTCATCGATAAATTCCTTCCTTTTGTACAATTATTCCAAGAAGTATATCTTGTAAGAATCGATATTAATAGTATCAGTTTATTATTATTATTATTATTAGTTCTCAACAGCAGAATCAGACATTTTTGCAAAGTATTTGTGCTGTGTTTATTCTTTATATCCTTTGTAACACAATTGTTGAACCATGAGGATGTAATTCGTCACATTTTATCTGTCCAGAGCCAGTTTAATAGCGGTGTCCAAAAAGAGACAACCATTCAGGGGGGACCAGCCTCTAATTTTGAAATATAGGATCGATCATCAATTGATCTAAATCAGAATAAAAGTTACCGATTTGAGGTAGCTAATCATATTTCTACCCTCATCTATAGTCGTGTTACCTACCTTAAATTCCTGCTACTAGTCAGTGCTCAAGTCCTGAATTTGAACGTGATTGAGTAGGGACACCCTTCCTTATGAATGCGAATCCTATATCACTCTCTTAACGATAATTATTCCAGTCATTATCACATAAGAGACCTGAAATACTTCTACTGCAACAGCCAATTCAGTTATGCCAGGAGGGGTCGATTCCGGATTCTCAATTATGTTAGCAATTACGTAACCTGTTAAACCGACTAGAATAATCGTCCCTGCAATTCCGATGAAATACCAAATCCTTCCCCACTTTTTTACCATTGGCAAGACCCAAAAGATCTGAGCTATGCCAGAAACTAAGAAAAATGTAGCGTATTCTAAATGAGAATTAATAGAGCTTGATACAAGCATGAGGTGTAGAATTCCAGCTATACCGGTGCAAGCTCCCGCCCCCAAATATAATAATGATCTCTTAGTAATAATCATTTCCGATCACATCAAGTATGATAGTAACCTTTCATATAAAGCATAACAAAGAGTGTCAATGCAATAAAATGTATTATTCACACAGAAGTTGACCGGAACTCACTTTTTTGGTAACCTGGGCTTGGGCTCCTACAACAACAGCACTTTTATGAGCCCCTACTGGGGTTTTTAATTAATTCATCTAAAGGTCTATGATTTTCTGGCCTGCTAAATTTACTATCTATTCAAGATATGAGGCAAATAAAAGCAAAAATAGAACAAAGAAGACGAGTTCCTAATTTAGCGTTTGTTGAAGTGCATTTGACCACATTTGACCACTTTTTAACAGTTAGATGCTCTCCAATGATCCGTGATCAGATTTACTTAGACAATGGTCACCCGACGGAGGCGAAGGCACCACCGCCACCGCCACCTGCTGAGGCGAAGGCACCACCTGAACCTATGGAAATGCTGCTAGTATCTTCGCCATCATCATAATAATCGTCATTTTCAGTTTCAGTTTCATCGCCCTCACTATAGTCACTATTGTCATCATCATCGTCTTCATTGTAGTTGTTGCCAGTTGATGTGATGATAACTGTATTTCCATTATTGTTGTCAGAACCATTATCGTCATTATTGTCATTATCGTAGTCAGAGCTGTCTTCGTCGTCATCACTATAATTTGTGTCCTGAGTCTCATCGCCTACAGTATCTTCATTTTCATTTGAAGAATCTACATTGTCATTTGAAGAATCTGCATTGTCATTTGAAGGGGAGCCACCGCTATATGAAGCAGGAGTAATAGGCTGATTTGAAGACAATGTGGCTAACTGAATAATACTAGATGAATTGGTTGTATTAGATGTAAGTGCAGCTGGCTGATCAGCATTATTTGTATTTGTACCATTTGTTAAATTTCCGCTAGCATTTCCTAAACTAGCCGGGGTAATTTGAGCGAATATATCTTGAATTACACCAGTAGACGAAGGGAAAGTGATTAAAGTTAAAGTTACGGCAAAGATGCATGTTATTGCTATTACTACAGGCAACTTTGTTGCTACATTGTGATACAAGTTCCTATGATTTGCACATGTTTACTCGACTATAAAAATATTCAATACGTAAAACACAGAAAAATGATCGGCCTTAGAACCAATGATAAGTTTTATTCGGCAAGGTTAGCAGAGAGGATAACCCTAAAGACTCCGAAATTGACATGAACACCAGGAGTAAATTACCAGCAAAAAACATATCATAATAAGCTGATTAGCCTTTCAAGCTTTGCCTTCCAGTAATACTTCAACTTTTCACTTTCAGCTAAAGACGAGAGTTTATCGTGTTGAACCACAACTTGTCTTTTATCTTGCCCTTTATGATAAAAATTTACATCAACACTTGTATTTGCATCTATCCAATTTAGATGCAAATTCCTGTTGAGGTTCCTACTTCTGAAATTGGCCGCCTTGTATAAGCCACTTACCGCCCTTACTATCATCATTCCAAAAGTCATATAGAACATTAATTGGAACTGATACTACCTTGCTTATACTTATTGAATATCCGTCAGGTCTCTTATGCTTTTTGCGTAGTCCTTTCTTCTGTTCGTATGTTACTGTTACTATCTGGCTCCACCATGAAGAAATTTGATATTCTTCATGCATATGTCTAACAATTTCTTTATGACTCATTTTTATGCCTCCTGACGAATCTAGAAGCAAAAACCATTCTTATTACTAGGGTATAATTGTGGAGGCGAGAGCCTAGTTATAACATCACCCAGTTACAAAGACAAAGGCTTACTAGATTTCATATCCTAATAACCCATATATTAGATAATTTCAATTGTGTTACGATGGTTGTTAAAGCAATTCCTGAAAGGTTTCATTCTGTTACACCAGATCTAGTTGTCAAAGACGCATCAGATGCTATTGAGTTCTACAAACGTGCGTTTGGAGCAGTTGAAAACTATCGTCATAATAGTCCTGATGGAAAAAGCATTGTACATGCAGAACTCAAGATTGGGGATTCGATTGTCATGCTTTCAGATGAGTTTATTCATAGAGACATGGAGGGATGTCGTTCTCCAAAGTCAATCGGAGGAAGTGCTGTTACGTTGCATATCTACACTGAAGATGTTGATAAAACCGTTAACCAAGCTGCATCTGCAGGTGCCACGGTAACTATGCCTGTGATGGACATGTTCTGGGGGGATCGGTATGGACAAATAAAGGATCCTTTTGGCCATTTCTGGTCGATTGCAACTCACAAGCAAGATCTAACTCCTGAACAGGTCGAGAAGGCAGGTAGAGAAGTGATGAAAAAGATGATGGCCAATAAAGATTAGACGATGTCGTTAGTGATATTTATCAAGTTTGAGCGTGGGACTTTTTGTGTTTTTCAATAACCTTCCTTATTCTTTCACGCTCTTCTTGAGAAGGCTTTACCACATTTGTGTTCAGAATGAAATACCTTCCTCCGTAGTAGGCTAATGGTACTTTGTCAGCATTATTAGATGCCTCAATAACTTCACCTACAAATGTAGTATGGTCTCCAAGCGTAATTTCCTTTGATAATGTGCATTCAATATTTACTGCAGCTCCTTTTATCATGACAGCCCTAATTTTCTTACCTTCGTAAAATTCAAACCCGAGCTCTTTTAGTGCATTAATCTTGTTGTATTTACTGCCCGTGTAACCGCCCGCTATGCTAGACATTATTGATTGATCTGTACTACATAGATTTACCCCGAACTCCTTCGTTTGTTTTAAGTTCTCGTGGGTTGCCTTATTTGGGGCTATACAAACAGCTATCAAACCAGGAATGTAAGATACATGATGAGTCCATTCGCAGGCCATCACATCTGGTCCGAAATGACCGTCACTTGTAATCAGTCCTACATTAGTTATGAACTTGTTTGATCTTTCATCATTCCAAGGTAAGTCCAAGAACCTCTCACGTCCTTACTGTTATGACGTTATTATTATTATTGCTAACGCTGAAAATAGTCGACACTAGATAATTTCCATGTACTACTGGCTGATTCCAAGCTAAATCAACCAAAAACTGGTTTATACTCAGATGTACAGTAGTTGGTGTGAAACATCAATTCATTATAATTTCATCAGAATTTCATCAGAATTTCATTTCAATTAGCTCTTTATGTCGAAAGCAGTTTGTAGTGTGATCATTTATCATACCAATTGCTTGCATTAATGCATAGCATATAGTAGGACCCACAAATCTAAATCCTCTTGCTTTAAGATCTTTGCTTAAATAACTTGATTCTGTAGACGATGAAGGAATTTGTCTGCAATCCTTGAAAAAGTTATGCTTGGTTCTTCTGCCTTCAACAAAGTCCCAAATGTAATTGTCAAAGCTACCAAAGTCATCCTGTATCTCAATGAATGCTCTGGCATTAGTAACGGCAGAATTGACTTTTAATCTATTTCTTACGATATTAATACTAGCAGAGTGTAACAATTTTTCTATTTGAGGCTTATTGAATTCTGCCACCTTCTTTACGTCGTAGTAGGCAAACGCCTTTCTATAATCCAGGCGCTTCCGCAAAATCGTTGACCAACTCAATCCAGCCTGGGCACATTCTAAAACTATAAATTCAAATAATTTAGTATCGTTGTGGACTGGGACACCCCATTCTTTATCATGATAGAGCTGCATTTCGGGATCGCTAGAATTATCAGCCCATGAACATCTACTCACAAGTACCGGATTCATGCAAGTTGGATCTTCATCTATGAAAATATAAAGATCTTGATATGAAGTACGT
>Ga0105091_10000203_pt1 | contig 23303 bp, 20 predicted proteins | sample PPLLak1March2015_FD_87022 | JGI IMG/M metagenome (GOLD analysis project Ga0105091, IMG submission 87022) | Freshwater sediment microbial communities from Prairie Pothole Lake near Jamestown, North Dakota, USA - PPLs Lake P7 Core (1) Depth... | ecosystem: Environmental > Aquatic > Freshwater >... | reverse complement strand
CTGCTCCTGTCTGGTTTTGCTGCTCTGTTGAGCTGGGAGGCGCTGCTGCTGGTGCTGCTGCTCCTGTCTGGTTTTGCTGCTCTTGTGTCTGACCAGCTTCTCTTACTGCTGCTTCAAAAAATGTCTCATTCGCTTCGCCTTGCGCCAACAATATCTGCGGTGTTACAAACAGTGAGCCAAAAGCAATCGAAGTAATTGTAAGGCAGGCTATGTACATAAGACTAGAGAATTTTTGCGTACCTAGTATTTTCATCAGGAAGAAGGTAATAGAATTTAGATTTAAATGTTTACAAGATGAGCTAAATTGGGACTCTTAGTATATCATAACTAAATTTTAGCAATTTATCTTGTTTTTTAATCCTTTCATACACTTCAGTCTCTCCTAACAACAAACTTACGAATGATACGGACAAGCCTCATCTTTGAAGAGATTTGTCCAACGGGTTGTAAAGAAATAATGTCATTAATAAATATAAAAGGCATTTAATAGAGGCTGAATCAGGGGATATACTTGCTCAGGGCCAAATATGTATCTGTCAGCCATGAACTACATGATAATTCTATGCGATAGACTCTTGAATTAGAATTTTAACTGTATTAATGTCTAGATCCATCTGTTCGGCAATCAGATCCTCAGTAATACCAGAATCGTAAAGGTTTCTAACCGCCCTTCTCTTTTCCTCATCTACCATTTTTCTTGGCTTCTCAAGTTTCAGTTCTGGTTCAACGCTCTTTACATAATCTGTAATCGTGGTTACGATGCCATTTACATTTACATCTTTCTCGGTAGAAAATACCAATATAAGATCTTCTAAAATGGGAATACTGAATACTAGTACTTTATCATGGGCATACACCATATACTTCAGCTCTCCCAAGTCTGCGGAAAAATTTTTCCTCATCTGAACTATGTGAGATGTCTGCGAAAGGCTGACTTCAGAATTCCTACCTGTTAGGTGTTGCACAATGCCTTCTATAGGGCCACCAGAATACAGATGACCTGACTTTTCCAACAATCCTATGAATCTGATATTTGAGTCCAGTTTGAGAATACCTTTTAAAAGATCTTCACTATTCAATGGAAATGCTTGTAACTAGGAGGGAAATATATTCTTTAGTTAACCAAGTTAACTGACTGCTGGCTTTCGATAACCTTAAAAGAAGCACTTTTAATCTAAGTCTATGAAAGTTGTAGCCGTTCTTTATTCGGGAGGAGAGATTGCTCAAAGGACCCCAACACTATTGGGTTCTGCAGAAAATGCTCTGGGGCTTAGGGAATTTCTTGCAGGAAAAGGACACGAATTTGTCGTATTAACCGATAAAGAGGCAGAATTGGACAAACATCTCCCTTCAACTGATATTATAATAACGACTCCTTTCTGGCCAGCCTATTTGACAAAGGAAAGAATTTCGCAAGCGCCCAACCTAAAGCTGATCCTGACAGCCGGTATAGGTTCGGATCATATAGATTTAGGCGCAGCAGCCACAAGTAAAATAACTGTAGCAGAGATTACAGGTAGTAACGTGGTAAGTGTAGCCGAACAGGTTGTCATGCATATCTTGGCCTTGGTACGAAATTATATTCCGGCTTATAAGCAGGTCTTAGAAGGAAGATGGGATATAGCAGAGATCGCGGCTAGAGCACATGATCTAGAGGACAAGGTTGTAGGAATCCTTGGAATGGGTAGGATCGGACAAAGAGTTTGTGAACGACTGAAACCATTTAACGTAAAAATGCTCTATTATGACCAGTTTCCGTTACGCACTGTTGAGGAAAATGTGCTTGGTGCTAGATTTGCTTCCAAAGAACAGCTTGTGGAACAATCTGATGTAATTACGATCAATACCCCGTTGACTCCTGAAACGGATGGTATGTTTGATCGTAACCTTATCTTCCGCATGAAAAAAGGTGCGTACCTGGTGAACACGGCTAGAGGAAAGATCGTCGATACCAATGCACTTGTCGAGGCTTTGGAAGTGGGTCATTTAGCTGGATATGCCGGTGACGTTTGGTACCCACAGCCAGCTTCAAAGGATCATCCCTGGCGACGTATGCCTAATCATGCAATGGTACCTCATTATTCTGGAACGACGTTGGAAGCCCAAGCGAGATACTCAAATGGAATAAGGGATTGTCTTTCACGTTTTCTCGAAAATCGCCCGCTTGAGCAGCAATACCTTATTGTAGACGATGGTAAGGTGGTAAGCACTAGTTACAGCTATGCTTTCAAAACTTAATTTTTGTATGCTTGAAATAGAATTATTGGGAGTGATTGAGGGGTCAGAAACACAAAGGCAGATCTAGGACACGCATTTGAGTGGTTAGGAATTGAGCAAAGTGATTGTTCTTTCATCTTTTTGAAAATATGCCACAAACATACTAAGCTTCAGACTATAAATGACCCTGCTTTGATACTAAACTAAACTAAACTACACTCTCTAATTTGCAGAATGTCTGCATGAATATGACCTGAAGACAAAATAGTAGACAAAATAGAAGGCATAATGAACAGCAAGAGTTAGATGTATAATCTCAGAAGAATCTACTTATACTCAATTTGCTTAGAATTCATAACACGAAACTAAGTATTGAAAGTCTTGCGAGTAATATCTGTAATACAAAAATAAACGTTAACTTAAAGACAATAATCAATATGAATGATAAAGCCCTCCCTCTGACTTATTTAAGTATCTCTAGAATAGTAACGCTATGTACTGTACTAGGCTTTGCATTCTTTGTGACTCATTTAGCTGCAGTGAATTCTACCTTGGTTTTTGCACAGGAATCCAATGAGACGATGTCCTTATATAGTAATCCAGGAGCCAATTTCGAAATCAACTATCCGTCTTCGTGGGAAAAGAGGGAGTTTCCAGCTGCTGAGAATAGTTCCATTATTGAGTTCCTCGGTCCATCTACAGGGGTTGAACCTCGTACCCCGTCAGTAAACGTATTCATATTCCCGGCAGGAAATCAAACAGTAGAACAAGCAGTGAACGAGGTTATAGATGAATTAGAGGATATCCAGGTAAACTCCACAACCATGAAACTTAACGAGTTGAATGTAACAGCACGTGTGTTAGAGTACATGGTCAGTACAGCCCACCAAGAATTTCACAAATTGCAACTGTGGATAGAAAGGCCTCAAAGAACATACGTAATAACATATACCAATTTGCCCGATAAATTTTCAGAGTATCTTTCACAATTCATGGAAATGATTACGACAATTAAAATAACGTAGGCACTAAATCAAGCGTGGATCAGGGTCTCAATTATTTAGTTCTTTTATAACCATAGTTGAAGAGAGAGGGTACCATTATGATGATTCCAATGGCATGCGTCTACAATCATTTCGGGTTATCAACACCAAGTAGCTGTAGTGTATCAATTCAACGTCTGTTCTCGTTGGCTAACCTCTTCCCGACTTCAAGAGGAAGCTCAAATTCAAGTATGAGTTTCCTCTTTATCTTACAAGTAGTACAGGGCAGTGCGCATAAGCCAATACTCCTTGACTAACATTACCGAGTAATAACCTTCTTAATCCCGTTTTTCCCTTAGTACCGATCACTATCAAATCAATACCCTGCTTTTCAGAGTACTCTATAATATCGGATACAACAGATTTCTCTTCCATTATGACTTCAGTCTCGATCCTGACATTACTAGCCAAAGCATTTTTCTTGATGCCTATGAACCACTTGTCTTCGATCTCCATTCGAGATAATTCAACCACACCCCTCACGGGGGTCATAGGAATTTCTGGATCTACTTGATCTATTTCATAGTCATATCTTAATTCCTGTGGTAATACAGTGAGAACAAACAATATTGCATTATACCTCTTTGCAACTCCTATAGCGCAATTCGCAGCATGCATTGATTCCTTCGAACCATCGATTGCAACCATAATTTTATCGATTTTCATATGCACTTCAGATCGCCATGGTATAGAATTTCAAAGTATTAAAGGTGCACCAATGACACCTTTGTTGTTTCACTCTTATATGATCTGTACAATGACCGTGACTCATTTCCATAAATGCACTGCGATGCAACGCTTTATTTACACCTCCAGTTTATAACCATTAGACGAAAGAAGAATGCAGAAGCAAAAGCAAAGAGTTTCCATAATAACAATAAAACCCGTTGATGAGATAATTAATGATTACTTTAATGCAATCCAGACTGAGATTAATCCAAGTATCAATTACAGAAATTGTGGTGGCGACCTTCCTAATCTATCAACACTATTACAATGCTAACGGTTCGGATGACTTGGTAAACGTTACCGAATTAGACACTCTCGGTAGAATGCGATTTACTGCGATTCAAATGACCATATTATCACTTGAAGCCGAACAGCCAACAAATCTATCAAATGACGAAATAGCAGCCGAGATATACAAATACCAACAGAATAATGAAACAGACAGATTAACCATCGTCCAGATTGAATCATTGTATAGAAATATTACAAATGGGAGTCAAATAGGACCACAGGAACAATGAAAATCAAAACATACAGAAATTTTATCAGAACACATTGCTCTCAATGCGATAAAGTCATAGGATGGCACGCACTTGAGAATAATAAACCCGAAAGCATCTATTTATGCGATAAAAGCTATATTCAAGGATGTGCACATGTCACCTAATAACAACGCCGATGAGCATGACCATTAAAACAAAGTGTATTCGTGACCCTGCCGATATGGTACATGATGGACTTAGGGTTATGATTGCCAAATACTGGCCTAAAGGAGTCAATTGGTCTTATGTCGATATGCGGTGTATGGCCTTGGCTCCTAGTGATGGACTTGTTAAACAGTGGTTGGGTCATAAAAGACTATGTAAGAAAAATAATGATATTGAATTGCTAAATGTAGGGTGGAATGGTTTCAAAAAGAAACTAATGCAGGAATATAATGATAATCAACCTCAATTCTCACATATCATTGAGATGCTTAGAAGAATAAATACTCATTCAAACATAACTTTACTATGCAATGAAAAGGACAATGATCCTTACTGCCATAGGTATATGGTTAAAGGGTTAATCGAATTCTAATTAAGATCTAGATCTATTTTTTCTTTCGTCGCGCTACATACCTTTTTTTACATCAATTGGCACTATGACAAAGTTATTATGGTATTTAGATTTATTTAAATTTATTTAGATTTTCTTTAGATTTAATACCTAACTACCGAACAGCACGCTTTAAATACCTGATTTATATAATAATAGCTAACTAAAATGGTAACGAACCAATAATTAGTCACACAAGGCATTCTTCTTAGATGTCCAAATAAGAAGTGTAATTACGAGTGGAATTACACTGGCAATCGTCAATTTTATGCGGGTTGTCCGAACTGTCACCGAAACGTAAATGTTAAAAAACAAGTTGTAGGTTCGAGTTGGTATCAATATACCGATTTAGCAGTACGTCCATTTCACGAGTACGCGGCAAGTAGTCGTGCAATACAGTAATCTCTATTCCTAAATCCCCGTACTCATAGTCTACCGTCCTAGTTTGCGCCTTTGGCACTCTCTGTTGTTTGAATGGCTAACATATCCAGAAGGACGACTCTCACAGGTTTATTCCTATCCCCTTAACTTAAGAGAGCCAGCCACTACTCTTATTTACTGTCCCCTAGTAGCAAACTGTTGCTGAACCGCTGAATAGGATGTTGCCCAAGCTCTTGCTATATTAGAGTTAAATTCAGCAGTAGCTTCGACTGTCCTGCTAAAATTTTTCACATTTTCTCTTAATGCATTTAATGCATTGATTGTTAGCTGATTGTTGATGTCTGCAATTCTAATGACGTTGTTTGTGAAATCATTTGATTGTTTAACAAAGCCTTGAACATACGGTGCTGCTGTGTCTGAGACGTCGACGTTATTGGAATTGCTACTGTTGCTGTTTGCAAATTGCTTCTCAACTGAAGTTATTCTCTGAATGGCGTTCCTAACCGCTTCTATGTATTCTTGCTGCAGATTGGAGATCGCTTGTGCATACTGTGGTTGAACCTTTCCAGCTTCATTTACCAATTTTGTGAAGTTTTCGTTTACTGCATCGACTATGTGAGTTATATTGACTGCTGCTGTTGCTGCTGTTGCTGCTGTTGCTGCTGTTGCTGCTGTTGCTGCTGTTGCTGCATTTTTCGTAGTGTTTGTGCTGTATTTTGATGCTGTTGTTGACATACCTATATGTAGCACTCATCAATATATAAACCTTGGTATAAAATGGTAATAACTGCCATTAGTAGCCCGTCAATGGTTTGTACGTAACTAAGTCCCTATTACACTCCCATCGGCTTTTTTGTAGGTACATAACTGAAATTGTGCTTAAAATACCATCATCAGACGATCGAACAATCCCTGGAGCACCTGCGTTATAGTTATCTATTATTTTCAACACAGCAGTATCTGTAAATACATCTCTCCCTTTTACATTGGCATCATATCTGTCACCAACTTTGTACTCTTCTTTTGAACTTGGCAGGAAGCTGTTTAAAGTGTGGGTTCTCGCATTTCAAGACTCTATTCAAAAGGCTAGGCATCGAGCAATACTGCACACCTGGTAGCAGCGGACCGTATTCTTCATTGGATCTTCTAAATTAATAGCCCAATCCTCTGGGTTTATGGTTATAATTGGAAACCCTCCATTCTTATCAGCGGTTGGATATTTCTTTAGGAATCTCTTTAAGTGCTTTTTATGGCGTGGGTTCTCACACTTCAATGTCAAAAGCGTAATCTGCCACAAGATCCTAAAAACTAACTAACCAACCTAAAGTTACAAAAAGTATCCATAATAGGACGTACTCTCATAAAATGGGTAGTTAGGCCAGTATGTGTCCTCACTGTCCCTGCCTACTTCCCTTCTTTTCATATATTTTACGTGAGAAGAACTGTATGAAATAAGGAAAATAAGGTATAGGCCGGTTAAACCTACAGAATTGGCTATAAGAACAAGCCCCACAAACCTATGGAATATAGGGAGCAGGTGTTTTTAGACGCTTTATCGCACTTTGGGGGCATTGAATTATGGCTTTGCGGTAATCTTTCTTGTACGAGACCGTTATTTTTCCCAGTACTAAAGTGCCGCCCTCCACATTTAAGTACTGTAATGGTGGCACTGACTGGCGAGGATAAAAATAAAGGTTATCATGGAATATCCCAAATGTCAATATCAGGACGAAGATATCAATGCAAACGTTTGTCCTAGACACACCCCAGAAGAGACCCGCAAGTCTGCATCCAAAAGAAGTGCCAATGTAAAAGGTCAGTTTTGGTATATAATGTTACTAATTATACACTAACAAAGTCCTGAGCGTAAAAGTGATAAAATATACTGGTGATACGGTCTTATACGTGAATAATGAGTCAGGTAAAGCGCTGCATAACTTGTGACTCATTTCCATAAATGCTGGTCAATTAATACTCGCCATGTATAGATATATCTGGTGAAAGGAGAAAGAGAATGACCACAATAGTTGGTATCAGAACAAAAGAAGGAGTCGTACTGGGCTCTGACAGGAGAGCCAGTAAAGGGTTCTTTATAGGTTCTAAGATTACGCAAAAAATAACAAAAATTGATGATACATTAGCAGTAGCAATTGCTGGGCAGCTATCCGACGCAGATTACATGGTTAAGCTTGTCAAGGCTGAAAGAAATCTAATCGAGTTACGTAGAGGATTTTCTGTTACGGTAAAAGAATCAGCCAGGCTAATTGCAAATCAGGCATACACTGGGCTCAAGAACTATCAACCATACTTCATAGAATTACTGGTAGGTGGCGTGGATCAAGAAGGTGGACACATATTTGTGGCCGATATGAGTGGAGCCATTACCGATGAGGAATTTGCTTCCTCTGGTTCAGGCTCCCCCATTGCATATGGAGTGCTCGAAAGCATATTTCACAAAGACATGACCAACGAACAAGCAAAGGAAATTGCGACTAAAGCAGTAGCTGCTGCAATGGAAAGGGATCCTGGCTCGGGAAACGGGATAGATGTATTGACGATCCCAAACCTTTCCTTGGTAGTGAAGGAGAGGAGGAGATAATAGAGATGGCTGATATAGGTAGTTCTGGAGTTGGTAACTCGAGATATCCTTACTACTATGGACCTGAAGGAAGACTACTATTAGTAGACAGTGCTTTAGAGGCCGTTGGTAGGGGTTCAACCACAGTAGGAATCAAGACGTCAACTTTCGCCTTGATATCTAGCCACATTAAGCCTACAAAGCCTTTAGTAGAACCTTCAGAGAAGATATTTGCAATAGATAGACATGTCGGTGCTACTGGTTCTGGGTACATTGGAGATATACTTCAGTTAATTGATGAGATGAGAATAGCAGCACAGAAATACAGATTCACTTATGATAGTCCCATAGATATCAAGTCGCTCGCAAGACAGCTCAGCTCTTACTTGCATGATTTTACAATTTATGCAGTTAGACCTCAGGCAGCATCGATAATTATTACGGGACTAGATCCGGCAGGAGTTCAATTGTATCAAGTCGATCCTAGCGGCACATACTTTAGTGGATCTGGTTTTGCAATAGGACAATATTCAGACACGGCTATTGACACAATTCAGAAAGAGTTTACCGAAGATTTAACTATTGCTCAAGCCGTCCAATTGAGCGATCGAGCTATAGAGAAAGCGTTAGGAGAAAAACCATTAGTAGAGAGAGGACTTGTTACTGCTAAAGATGCAACATTCAAGAAGATGGCGGTAGATAGCTAATTTCATCTTTCTTATTTTTTATGATTTCCATTCACAATATATAATTGGAGAATATTGACTTCACTAATAGGAATTTTCTAGCAATCCTAGTCCAACTTGATTTCTTTCATGTTGTTTAAGACGTTAACTAAAGTTTTTGAAAACTAATAAGCTAAACCTTTTTTCCCCTGTTTTTGTGATATGATACCAATAATTGTAATTAAAGACATGTTCGCAAACACATATTTTACATCATACATATATCTGACTTATAACAGCATTACTATCTACCACGTTAGCGTAAGATGACAGTTTAACAGATAACAGAAATAGAGAATAGTTTATAAGATTAGCAGTACTGTACTGTATTATCGGTCCTATTGACAATATATTAAAACGGACTCTTATCTTTTACTCTCATAGAATAAAGGTTAAATTCTCCTCAAGCTATAATATGTTTGGGTCCCATTCGAGTAGATTGAAGTCAACTATAAATGGCTGTATGGCTGCTTATAAATCATCCTCAAAATTGGAAAAAGAGGGAAAAATATACGTTGGAGATAAGCAAAAAACAAGATTGAAATCTAATAGGGCTATTAGTTATGCATGACAATGTTGTAGGATATAATCAAAAGGCGGGACCTAACGCTAAGAATGAAGTAAACGATCTTTTATCACCTGTCGCGTTAAAAATGGAAAATGTTTCAAAGGTCTTCAAATCTCCAGCAGGAGAATTAATTGCTCTAAGGGAAATTAGTTTTGAAGTTAGAAAAGGTGAATTTATCTCAATTGTAGGTCCTTCTGGAAGTGGTAAGTCAACTTTACTAAATATTATCGGCGCGTTGGATGGGCCCTCTAGTGGAAGAGTTTTCATTGATAATGTAGATATTTTTTCCCTAAAAGATAGTCAGATCGCTCAAATGCGAAATTCTCTAATAGGTTACATATTTCAGTCCTTTAATTTAATTAACAGAACATCGGTTCAGAAGAATGTTGAGATTCCAGCTATCATCTCTGGGATGAATAGTGAGGAGCGGCACAGTCGCTCACTAAAGCTGCTAAGAATATTAGGTATCGAAGATAAAGCATCGCTTAAACCAGTAAATTTAAGTGGAGGACAGCAACAACGGGTAGCCATCGCTAGATCTCTTATGAATAATCCTGCCATAATTCTTGCTGATGAACCAACTGGAAATTTAGATTCAAAGACAGGAAAAGAGGTTTTTGATCTATTGAGAATGCTTGCCAATAAATACAAAAGAACTATAGTATTTGTAACACACAACTCAGACCTTTCCTCCAGGACAGATAGAACCATATTCATTCGAGATGGGGCCATTGAAAAAGAGATAATAAATAGAATATGATGGAACAAGGAAGAAATAATCTAAGAGAAAAAGATGGAAACGTTCCTTGTTCCTTTTTCAAAGGACGTTGGGTGGATCCCATGCTAAGAGAAAACCTACTGAGGTGGTGTAGGAACATTGCCGCATCAAAGCAGAGCAGAAAAAACTCAAGTGCTCATATCAGATTAGGGTTATGTCTCATATTAATATCAGTAATCTCATATTCGGTCCTATTTACAACACTTGGAGCGAACGTATTTGCTCAATCGTCTAATTCATCTCCCCCCACTGTTAGCCCCATCTCTATTCAGACTGATAGAGCTCCTTCTTTCCTTGAAGCATATTGGACAGAAGATTCTGTCTCCACCTCCACGTCTACTACAAACAACTCCAAGAAGGAAATTGGCCCTGGAGAAGGAACGTCCACTCTTGCAATAGTGTTCGTAAATAGAGGAAGAACCGATATTACAGGCGTAACAGGATATCTTACACTTCCTCCGGGATTTAGAGCGATTGAAGGTGAGAACAATGTCACCTCTGCAAATGTTGCAGTGGCCAGTTATGATTCTATCATCAAGGCCGGTGATACTTTCACTATGTACTTTACGATGGATGTTCTTCCACAAGCCAAAGTGGGTCCGTACACTGGTGACCTAACATTATCATATTCGAAGATTCTTGAGGTCGGGCAGATCTCAGCATCAATGATGATACCATTTAGATTGACCGGTAAGGTAATCTTAGATACTACATTACTAAATCAGAATCTAACAGCTGGTTATCCAAACCCATTACAGATTCTTATAACAAATGATGGAACAGCTAATGCAACAGGAGCAGTAGTTACTGTGGTAGGGGTTTCTGGTGGAACTACTGCCGCAAACAGTAGTACTTCTGATAGCAGTTCGGTAAACGGTTCTTCTGCTACAACGGTCGATTCAGAATCTTTTAACATAGGGAATATTCCGGCAGCCAGCTCTGTCTTAATCACTCCGATCATATATCCTGACTATTCCTCTGGAGGAACGATACAGACTTTGGATCTGGAAATAGCATACAATAACGCATATGGCATCCGTACGGATTCCGATTATTCAATAGGAATGATCGTTGCACCAAATCCGCCAGAGTCAGTACTTAGCATAAATCCAGGCATTATCTCAACTACGTCCAGTAGTCAAGACTATGTTGCCAATGATAATAAGAGTAATATAATTGAAGCTGAAGATGAAATTGACGAAAATCCTATAAAACTTACAGCAGGTAGACTAGAAAACCTGCGCTTTGGCATAACCAATAATGGAAGTTTACCGCTTACAGATATCGTTTTTTCCCTCTCTTCAGGGACCAATTCTGTCAAGATATTAGGAGACTCGAGATGGAGAGTAGATTATATGTCTCCTCAAGCAAATTTCCCAATGTCCACGACCGTTTATGCCGCCGAGGACGTGATTAATATCCCTACAGAATTTGAAATAAACGCCGAGTACATAGAAAGGGGACAGTCTAAAATAGACACTCTAAGCATTGGCGCTTACGTTGATGGCCAAATACGGATTAGGACGTACGATCTTGCCATAAATTACGTAGGTGGTACCCCAAATCTAGTAGGTAATTTATTGAATGAAGGGAATACTGTCGCACTATTTACAACAATAGAACTAGTAAATCCTGCAGATAATGCGGAACCATCGCAGAGCAACTTGAACAAATCTTTGGATACAGGTTCATCCCAGCAGCAATATCTAGGAGATCTCTCAGAGAACTCTCCACTTCCATTTAGTATTCCTCTTAGCCTTGACAGTGATTTACCGGCAGGTAGCTACCCTGTAATCCTAAACGTTACTTATAGTGATAATCTTAGAATGGTTCATGAATTGCTATTAAATGATACAGTAGTATATGAAGGACAGCCCTCAACGTCCGGTAACAATGACGGTAATAATGCTTCTGCATTCACTTTTGCGAATGGATTTTCGGGTATCTTTCCAATGGTGATCATTATCATCATTGCAATTATAGTTGGACTGTTTTTGATTAGACGTAGAAACAAGAGGAAGAAAGAAGAAAAAAGAATTAACGCTAAAATCACTTCTGCTTCTCGTCATTCTGATTCCAATACGACCACAGGAGTCACCGATCAGGGCTCAGATATTTTCCTTGACGATGAATCAACTAGTAAGAATAAACCTTGATAATTAGAGTGACAAGCTGGGAATTAAGAAAAATATTCAGATATCAGTTCCTCGAATTTGCATAGGTCCTAAATCTAATCTCGTGGAGACATCTTTGATATAAACGCTGATTAATTGCAATTGTGAAGTAGCTGTGATGGCTGAATGACTATTAAAATAAAAAATGTTACGCCATATGAATATTAGTATCAACTAAGAATATTCTTCAAAAGAAGCAAGATGTTGGTAATGAGGAAACAAAAACCTAACTAAAAAATTTAAAACGATGATCATGTTAGGACTTTCAGTAAAATAAAGGGGTGGGATTTTTTGTAAATTCCTGCATGATCGGTTCACGACAATATGTTATCATCTGCCACGAACTTGATATATGATAGTTCCAACTATCGTAAATCCACCGACAATTGCTGCTACAAACACGTTTCCGAGAATCTGTGCTTGTTGACCGTCATTGTTGCCTATGACCGCAACAAAAATCGCTGTGACTAATACAATAAAGCCGACGAGCAGGAATAAACTTATGATTATTTTTGTGACATTGTTGGAAATTCTCTCGAGTTCAGAATATTCATTTGTACCTCGGCTAGAACTGGGGCTAACCTTGTTCATGATTCTATCTGTAAAGGAAGTCTTCCTTGATGAGTTAACTGATTGAGCTCGTTCCTCGTTTTCATCCTTGCTATTGTAGCTAGTATTGGCCGCATTGTTCGTTTGTACGTCATCGTTAGTTCTTTTATTGTCTTGACCGACATACTTGTCGTTTGGATTGGACATTCAATATACAATATTCCCGAGGAGTATAAAGATATTTTTATCGAAGTTGATAAGCTGGAAGAGTTTTTTCGCAAAGGCATTTCTATTTAGGAGTTTCCGTGTGTATATTACCCAGCTGTGACGCCATTTTCAAGAATAACATACGTATTCGCTCTACAAGTCCTATCTTTCTGTAAAAATTATATCAGTCCTCAATCACTACAGATCAATGAATAATAAGGAGATTCAACATGCGTTAGACTATCATGAAGCAACTAAACATTCAGAAGTCAGTATAATGACTTCTAGACATTATTTAGACTACGATAATCGTCCAATGCCTTTTAAAGCATACCTTGAGCAACCACGATATGCTCTTACGAATAACTTCCCTATCCCAAATTTAGATGCGATGACTTCAATCTCAGATGTCGGGCAATCTGCAAATCCTAATACAATAGAAGCCAAGAAATCTGTTTCTGCGATGGATATTTCTGAGATTCTATTCTTTGCTGCTGGGATAACCAGAGTGATGAGATATAGTTACGGCACCTATTTCATGCGTGCTGCCTCTGCTACGGGAGCCCTTTATCCTATAGAATTATACGTCGTTTGTGGCGACGTAACTCCAGACCTATCGGCCGGAGTCTATCATTTTGGTCCGGCTGATTTCAGCTTAACTCAGCTAAGAAGTGGAGATTACAGACATGCTCTGGCGTCCACTGCGTTGGCTGAAAGAGAATATGACACAATCTCTACTTCGCCTTTTTCCATAATATTCTCTTCTTTCGCCTGGAGAAATGCATGGAAATATCAAGCAAGATCTTATCGTCATTGGTTCTGGGACTGTGGTGTGATTGTTGCTAATCTCTTGGCAACTACTGCATCCATGAAGCTTCCTACCAAATTGATAATGGGGTATGTCGATGATATAGTTGATAGATTATTGCGCTTGGAGACTCTAAAAGAAGCTTCAATTGTAATTGCGCCGATTGGGATAGGCTATTACCCGAATTCTGATACCAAGACAGATAACAATATCCAAAAAGAGATTGCTGAGCTACCCATTCCAAAGATTGTGCCACTGTCACAAAGTGGAGAGATGGACTATCCTGATATTTGGAATGCCCACCAAAATTCGAAACTATTAGATAGAGAAGATGTCGAGGCTTGGTTTGACGTTCAAACAAATAGTACTCCATCTGACCATCAAGTACAAACAAATCACAATAGGGCCTCAACTTCCAAGCAACAATTAGAACAACAATATCAAAACTTTGAAAGGGAAAACAACACCGAGCTAATTTTGGACCGTAAAGTGATGTCAAATGGTCCGGGTACTCCTACAGGGATGACTATTGGCGAAGCTATATTGAGGCGAGGTTCGACCCGAAGATTCGATAAGCATTCGTCTATTTCACTTTCCACACTTTACTCTATACTTGACAGCTCCACTCGGGGAGTGCCAATGGACGTTTTCACAAATGTAGAAGATATGTCATCAGTAATCGATGCTTATCTTATCTCTAATAGTGTGGTTGGTCTAGAATCTGGAGCATATTTCTTTAATCGCAAACTCAAAGCATTTGATTTGTTAAAAAGGAATGCATCAAGACAGATCTCCGGTTATCTTTGTCTAGGCCAGTCTCTTTTTAGTGACGCAAGTGCAGTGATATTCCTGATGGCGGATCTTCATAAGGTACTCGATGAACTTGGTAACAGAGGATACCGGGTTGCTCAGCTTGAAGCAGGGATAGTTGCAGGGAAAATATACTTGTCTAGCTATGCACACTCTATAGGCGCATCTGGAACAACATTTTTTGATGATGCATCGACTGAATTCTTTACTCCGCATGCGGCTAATAAGAGTACTATGATCGCCATGGGAGTTGGAGTTCCTGGATATAAGGCACGGCCTGGGACAGTATTACCCGTCATATTAACCAAGGAGCAATTAGTGAATCTACATACTTGATATTGCAACTACAATACCAGCTTTTAATGGCAACAATTCCATTACTCGGCAACAACCACGAATAGAGGTGGGCATAGTCGAAAATCAATCCTAGTTTAACATAATTAGACCGCCAATATAACGTAACTATTTTACACCTGTATTTTCTATCATTATTTGAATTTGGGATGACAGACGTGAAAATTAGAGAGTTAGATTGGTATTTGCGAGATCATCTTTTTAGGCAGTCAAATAAAGGAAGACTAGAATTTGAACAGAGAATGCTTGCAGCAGAAATAATTAAAACATATCTAAGATACAGAAATGATGGTATTGATGAGATTTCTCAATTGGTAGATATTGTGGTTAGTAATCTCCTCCATCAGCACGTCATAAAAATGAAGGATGGTCATTCATTCGAGCTAGGTGGCACCTTGAGTCGTCTTCAATGTTCTAAATGTTACTATATATCCTATCTCGCAGAGGCAGAGGAGTTAGCTTGTTTGAGATGCAATTCAAATACGCTAGCTGAATTTCCTAAGAAGAGGATAAAGCACTCTGAACAATGATCTGTGTGTATTGATCGGTAGTGCAATTACTTCCATGTTGATGCAGTCTCAGATTCAAGTTGCGATGCAAACACGCAAAGGTTTAGTAGTCAATTGATTCATGTGGCTTTACAGATAATTAGAAGACACCTGATAATCCATCCACCTAATTACCGGAAAATGTCTGATTGGTAGTACAACAGTTGTGTGTGCAAAGTCTTGAAAAATAATTGTGATATTCTGAATTAGCGCATTTTAGTTCCAGTAATCTGTCAAAGCGCAGATTTTAGAAATATTAGAAACAACAATGCGCATATACCATTTAGGGTTTACCAAGTTTTCAAATCCAAATCTAATCCCAAGTAGAATTATCAATGCTCCCGCTCATTGTAGTCAATCCAGATTGAGAGATGTAGGTCATGATGGCCCATAATCTCATTGTTCTAGAAAGAAACATTCAAACCAGCCACTAGTTCGTCTAGCAACTTCTTCTAGTGCACCCTCCTCTTCAAATAAGTGTGTTGCATTAGGGATTAAGATAAGTTTCTTCTTTTTTTCGATCCGTGTAAGCAACTTTAACGCATTTTGATTAAGTTCAATTACTGTTTTATCGTTTTCTCCTACTATTAACAATGTAGGAGTTTCAATTCGATCTAATACCTCTTTGCCAGCTAAGTCAGGTCTACCACCGCGCGATACGATTGCACTTATCATATTCGGACGAGCCGCAGCAGCGACTAATGCAGCTGCTGCTCCTGTACTAGCACCATAATATCCAATCTTCAAATTCTTTAATAGAGGATTTAGTAAAGTCCAATCGGTACAGGTAATTAATCTTTGAGCCAGCAATGCAATATTGAATCTATGTTCCTTCGTAAGGTTATCCACAGTTTCCTCCTCCAGAGTAAGCAGGTCAACAACGAGTGTAGCAATACCAACATTATTCAGCACTTGTGCGATATACTTGCTTCTTGGACTATGTCTACTGCTACCACTTCCATGAGCAAAAATAACGATACCTTTTATAGCGGTACCAGAGGCGGGAAGAATCAGATCACCTTCAATCATATCCTTTTGGTTAATTTTTATTTTTACTTCGCCGTTATGAGAATGGGAATGATTATGCTCTTCCAACGTTAATCAATCACATTTTCTACTATTCTATCTATTTATATATTAATTCCATATAATGACCGACCTTAATTCTCCGTTTGACCATTGCTGTAGTTCAAACTACAATCACAATCTAATAATAGATTGTGAATTTTAGGATTTTGGTTCCGGATAGATGAAAGTTGATGATTAATTTAGGCGAGACATTAAGAGTCCCCAATTGAGACCACCTAATTTGATATTAGCTACAAAGAGTTCCTTCATGAGCTCTTATTATTTATTTTCCCCCTTCCTTCCTAAAACCAGTTTGAGAGTTAAAGAAATGTATTTTCTCATGTGATAACCCTATTAATACATGTTGGCCAACTGACAAGTTTTGGTGTGTATTAGTCGTCATACTATTGGTAAGTACTTTCATACTATTCTTACCTATATTCACTTCTAATACTGTATCATCGCCTAACATTTCGACAAAAGACAAAATACACTCAATAGTGAGATCTGAATGTAGCTGATCGCTTCCAATATTGATATCACGTGGTCTGATCCCAAGAATTACTTTCGCAGGTGACTCTTCCTTTCTGTACAATCGATCAAAAACATTTCTTAAGGCACTGGATTCTGATCTAACCAAATTACCTGAAATTTCAAAAAGCAAATGAGAATTGCTGCGACTGACTTCACATTCGAGAAAATTCATTGGTGGACTTCCTATAAATCCTGCCACGAAAGTATTTGATGGTTTAGAGTATACTTCTTGGGGTGTGCCTACCTGCTGAATTAACCCATGATCCATGACGACAATTCTATCGGCCATACTCATTGCCTCGATCTGGTCGTGTGTGATGTAAATAGTAGTGATCCCCACTTTCCTTTGGAGTTTTTTTATTTCTGTTCTCATGTATGCACGCATTTTTGTGTCAAGGTTGCTGAGAGGTTCGTCCATTAGGAAAACCTTGGGTTCGCGAACCAATGCTCTCCCCAATGCAACTCTCTGCATCTGTCCTCCGCTAAGCTCCTTCGGCTTTCGATCGATCAATTGTGAGATTTCTAAGAGCTTGGAAATCTTTTCTACTTTCTCCTGTATATTTCCTTTAGATTCCTTTCTCATCTTCAAGGGAAATGCTATGTTATTATATACTGACATATGGGGGTAGAGAGCATAGTTTTGAAACACCATAGCAATATCTCGGTCCCTTGGAGGTAAACCGTTGACTACCTGATCTCCAATGTGAATGGTCCCGCTGCTTGGATCGCTAAGGCCCGCTATGCATCTAACTGCGGTAGTCTTTCCACACCCAGAGGGGCCAAGTAGAACCATAAATTCACCAGGATCAACTTCTAACGAAAAGTTATCAAGAGCATTAACTTTTCCGTAATTCTTGGTTAAATTTTCAATCCTTACACTAGTAGACATGGATATACATGTTCGCCCTTTCCAGGACGGTACAGATTAAGTATCACACTTATTAGTATTTGATTAGTGGGTTACCGTTGAAATTCTATATTCAATCAAAGGTGATACTCGTAGGTGAAACCAATTGTATGGGATAACCCACGTGGCTTTGTCCTCTGTGAACTATTGTGTGGAAAGGCAATAAGTCCATGCCAATCAATTGTGCTTAGTTGCGCCAATCTAAATCTAAATCCTGCCATTCAGTCTTGTACCTATTCTTGAGACTAATAACAGATCAAATTTGAATTTCATTGATGTTCCAGGAATTTTGTTACTCGTTTCACTGGGAAAACATAATATTTGAGTTTATTACATCAAAAATCCTATCCGCGCTGATAAGAGATCATGTAATAATCTTTGAATATGTGAAGATTAGGTCAAATAAGCAGCGTCTTAATTGCTTAGATTGGAATATAATCTATGAACAATCATTCGTTTGACAACAACATTTAAAAAGATGCCGCGTCTTTGTTGTTTCTAATGAATATTTTATACATAAATAAGAAAATGGTGTTTATAGTTAGTTCGGCTTTCTTAATTAGCGTAATTTTTACAGGATTGGTTAATTCCCTGGATGCTCAAAAGCAACCAGTCACTCTAACTGCCATTGTGGCCGAGCCGAAGGAGAGGTGGGACGTTTTGTTTGATAACGCCACGAAGAAACTTAAAGAAAATCATCCTGATATGGATATAAATATTGATTACAGAGTCCTCCCTTACGATGCAACACGCACACAGATCCTCACTTCGATGGCTGGAAGAACACCGATCGACCTAATTTCAGTAGACCAAATATGGCTAGGGGAATTTGCTGAAGGAGGTTTTTTGACCGATCTTACTCAGAATGCGACTTCTTGGGGAAGAGAGAGTGACTGGTACCCTGTAAATTGGGAAGGAGGAAAGTATGAGGACAAGATCTATGGTATATGGGCATGGACTGACGTACGAGCGTTGTGGTACTGGAAGGATCTTTTGAAAGATGCTGGAGTAGATCCGAGTACAATTGAGACATGGGACGGGTATCTGTCAGCTGCCCAAAAGCTTAATGATGCCCTCGGTCAACAGGGAATTCAGGGAGCTCATCTAGTAGGTGCAAGTCACTCTCCAGACATGTGGTACCCCTACCTATGGATGTTAGGGGGAGATATATTGGAGCAAAGGAGTGGACATCCTACTAAAGGAACCTACTGGTTCCCAGCCTACAACAGTACTAAGGGAGTACAATCATTAGAGTTCATTAAGAGACAGGTAGACGCAGGTATCAAGCCACAAGTCAATCATTTTTGGGGCCAAGAGTTTGCTGACAAGAAGTTTGCTATGATGTTAGAAGGTTCCTGGTTATTGGGCACATTCCCTCGTGAGCAATGGGCTGCTCTCAACCAGAGTGTAGGCATGATACCAATGTTTCCAGTTCCTACTGAAGGAAATAAGTCTGCCACCATGATGGGCGGATGGATTCTAAGCATTCCTGAAACGTCTCAGAATAAGCAACTCTCTTGGGAATTACTTACATTATTGGTGGATCCCGAAGTCCTTGCACCTATGCTCGAAAAAGAAGGTTACCTACCTACGCAAAAACCAATCGCTGAAGGACCCTATTCTCAAAGCCTTAATGCTACAATACCATACTACTCAGATATGATTTCCATGATTCCAATTGGCCATAGCAGACCAAGCATACCAGAATATCCACAGCTAGCTGATAATATTCGCGAAGCAATAGATGGAGTTTACTTTGGCGGCAAGGATCCAGGTCAGGCATTGCAGGAAAGCGCCATCAAATCAGCTGAAGTCCTTGGCTGGTAAAAGGCATACCCTTTCAAGCAGCTTATAACAATCACTAGATCGTTGGCTATCTCAAGAAAAGGGAACAGATAATGGCGGCGTAACATTAGAAAACCAATATTTTTTTGAATGTCAAATATGGCTCAAATATCTAAGTTACAGCCATATCTTTTTCTCGCGCCATCATTTGCAATACTTCTAGTATTTCTTATTTTTCCATTATCCTGGAATATTTACATCGCGCTACATGATGTAAGTCTTACCACACTGCTCAAGGACTGGGAATACGTTGGACCTGAAAACTTCGTTACCCTTTTTAACGACCCAAATTTCTACACGTCACTGAAAGTAACTTTAATGTTTGTTGGAGGGTCTGTGGCTTTGCAGTTTGGCGTGGGGATGTTGATGGCAATTGTCTTGAATCAGCAAATTCGTGGCTCAGGTGTATATAGAGCAATCCTAATCATACCATGGACAATATCCGCGGTTATAGCTGCGTTCTCTTTCAAATTCATTCTTGACGATAATTTCGGTATATTGAATTATACTCTGAACCAAATGGGCATTGAATCAGTTGGATGGCTTTCTGATCCCAATGTAGTGATATGGTCACTTGTAATCGCAAATACGTGGTACGGTACGCCATTTACATTGTTATTTCTAACTGCAGGATTACTATCCATAAATCCTTCCTTATATGAGGCAGCTCGAATAGACGGAGCGTCTAAAATGCGCTCTCTTTTTCATATTACACTACCATTGTTGAAACCGTTTATGATAATTAATCTTATTCTAATCACTATGTGGTCAATAAACCTCTTTGACATACAATTGATAATGACCGGCGGAGGACCTTTGTTTTCAAGTACCACAGCGTCGCTATATATGTATAGACAGGCGTTTGAATTTGGATTGTTATCCAAGGGTGCTGCTGCAGGTATAATCTTGATCTTGATCAATTTAACAGTAGCAATCATTTATGTAAAATTTCTAAGGAGATAAAGTACTGAGAACCAGGAAATGAAACAAGAAGGAAGCAAAAACGGAACTCACAAATTTACTCGCTATTTCAAGTCAGCTGACAAAATTAATTACGAAAGCACAAGGTCAGGTTTAGGCGAGAGATTGATACTTTATGGTCTAATAGCTATTTTTCTCTTTATTACTTTTACTCCAATAATTTGGATATTTTCGACGTCATTGAAGCAAAATCAAGAGGCAATGAGTTTTCCCCCTAAATTAATCCCAGAAGATCCTACTCTCGAGAATTTTATTTTCGTTCTGACTGATTCCACTTTAGTCAAGAGTTTATCAAATAGCTTTATCGTAAGCATAGGAAGTACGCTCTTAAGTGTAACAGTCAGTGCACTAGGAGGTTACGCATTTGCACGATTTGAATTCAAGGGTAAAAACCTGATCATAAGTATTATTTTAGGGCTTTTTATGATTCCCGTTGTTATTAACATAGTACCTCTTTATATAATGTTGGCAGATTTAGGCTTGCTAAATTCATTATTCGCATTGATGTTTACGTTTCAAATACTCATTATTCCTCTGAACATACTGTTGTTAAAGAGCTATTTTGAAACCATACCCAAAGATCTTGAGGAGAGCGCCCTTCTAGACGGATGCTCAAGGTTAGGTGTATTGCGTAGAATCACTATCCCTTTATCAATGCCGGGATTTGCCATCGCAGCCGTTCTTTCCTTTAGATTTGCATGGAATGAATTCATTTTAGCTGTGGTGCTTGCAAATCATCCTGATTCGACGGTATTTCAGGTTGCATTGTACCAATTTATTTCACTATATAGGATTGATTGGGGATATTTAAGTGCGGGAATAACGATTGCTATAATCCCTGTGCTTGTGTTAATGCTTAGTTTTCAGAAAAATATGGTCAGAGGGCTAACATTAGGAGCAATTAGAGGTTAATTAGTTGCTTATGTGTACAGTCTCTATTACAGAACAATAATGCAGGTATATGTCTCTTAGTTATTATGCTACCAATAACATGCCAGAGCTACATCCAATTATTTACATCATTGTGTTACTATTCAATTCCTCATATCAGCATCCCTGGAAGGTCTAAGCATTTATTATGTATACTCTAGGTCCTCAACTTGCATATGATTGTATATAAAAAAAATACAAGCATTGATGGTGCGTTGATTGGTGAGTACTAGGGTAAGTGAAGTGTCTGGTTTAATAGTGTATTAAGTATGCAGATTCTCTGGAATACATACTTGAGCCAGCCTGGAAGAAACTTACTACCATTAAATCATTATCATAACCTAGGCAAGGTTATGATAATCGAACGGACCTTACGACTATCTATAAATCATTGTCACAATCTTCGTTGGGTCATGTATCCATGACTGTAGTATCATATCTTTTTCCTCTGTCTACTTCTGGGGGTTCCTACTTTGCTTTTTTGCTTTTTCTTGCTTCCTCGAGTCGCGTTCTGGTTTTTGCCCTTCTCTCCGTAATCTTATACTTTCTTTTCGTCCGTTGTGGCCTTTATCTCTTCTTTCCCTTGCATTTGTACTTTTGCTAAAAAAGGACCCCATACCGATTCCATCCACTGTTGATTCAATTTCTGGAAATGATTGAGGTACTGAGTGTATAGATTGTACATGTTTTCATTGACTTTAACCAAATCTCGATACAGATCATTCATTTTACTAATGTTTCGAGACGCTTCTTCGAATAACTCATTAAGCTTTTTCATTTTATTGACATAGTCATTGTAGAATTCATTCATACTTTCATAACTTTTTACATACTGGTTGTACATATCACTCCAAGACATACACATTGATCACCTGTACACAAGATAACGTCATCGGATTACTTATGGCTTGTGTTTTAACTCTGCCTCAGTCGATAACGAGGCAAGTAGTAGATTGAATCCGCTGACATCCCATGCTGTTAATAATGATTGAAACTTGATCGGGTTAAGCATAGATGTGAAACATAGTGATCTACTCCTAGCTATGATATCAGGAGCGGATTTAACAAAGGTATAAGTATACACACTATAATGTAAGTCCTAAAGCTTGGTGGGAAGCCCTGAGATTTTTCACATAATTGTCGAATACATAGTCATCATTATCGAAATAATTGTTGCAGTCGTTGTAGCAGCAATAGTTATTATTACATTAGCTAATTTGGTCCAGCTGCTTCTCTCTAAAATAAGGAAGGAGCGGCGACAAGTATATGTTCGCAAAATTGTGGCAAGAATGTTAAGGGGCCTTCTCATCGCACTAGATTTCTTGATCGCCGCTGATTTACTCCAGACTATTTTAGACCCAACATTAGAAGAAACTGCAGGATTCGCATTGATAGTAGTTTTAAGAATACTACTAAGCTGGTCACTCTCCAAAGAAATAGAGATGAGTGCTAATGAGGAATTGAATACGAG
>Ga0105091_10000202_pt1 | contig 23343 bp, 29 predicted proteins | sample PPLLak1March2015_FD_87022 | JGI IMG/M metagenome (GOLD analysis project Ga0105091, IMG submission 87022) | Freshwater sediment microbial communities from Prairie Pothole Lake near Jamestown, North Dakota, USA - PPLs Lake P7 Core (1) Depth... | ecosystem: Environmental > Aquatic > Freshwater >... | reverse complement strand
GTGCCGTTCGGTGGGTTGCAGTAGACGCCTTGAATGCGTGCCCCGAACCCATCGGCGTCGCTCGGGATACCGCCTCCCGGTACTGTAACTCGGCCTTGCGGTCGGTCGGCCAGTCCCGCTGCTTGCACAGGGGTGCCTCCAGACGCCCACAGCGTAGTACGATCCCCCTTTGTAGCATCGGCGTCGAGGCTGCTACTCCCGTCGCCTTCACCGGGAATAGCAAACGGGTTCTGTTTGAATGACGAAACCGTCCGGTCGCCGTCGATTGTCTCGTCGCCGATGGTCTGTGGCAGGACTTGAATCGTCGAGAGCCACTTCGATTCGCAGCGTGCCGTTACTGTGTAGACCGAGCCGTCGTTCGCAGCCGTAGGTCGTGGCGGGTCGAGATAGCCAAGGAATCTGGGTATCCAGGGTGTCCGGTTGCCGGGGAAGGTCGAATTCTCGTACTGGCACTGAATGTAGACGGTCGCGTCCTGAAAGACGATCAGCGAGTTCCAGGAGTAGCCTTCGAGGTCGGCGTAGTGCAGGTAGGCGTTGCCGCTTTTATTGAAGCCGCGCCGGATACGGGTGATAAAACCAGTGATATCGCGCCACGCATATACCGACGCGCCTACATTGAGTTGCGTGTCGTTGCCGCCGACGCGACGCACGCCGAACAGCACGTTCCCGGTACGACTCGTGTAGCTGAACATGTTGTCGGACGTGACACCCGGAATGTAGACAAAGCCGGATCGTGTCGTGAATGCCGCACCGCTCGTGAGCGTTAGCGTGTCGAACCCGTCATTCCAGATCTGGGCCAGCGTTGTGCTTGCCGTCGTGACAATCGGCCAGCCTTCCGAGATCGTGGCGCGCTGGAGATCGGGCTTTGCCGCTCCGATGAAGACTTTGAACCCGGTGTATTGCCAATCGGCCTCGGGATCAAAGGGCGGGAATAGTGCAATTGCGTTACTTGGCATCGTCCTACCCGGCTCGTTTTCTAGGGGGCTGGCTGTGTCTGTTCAGCTTCGAGCGCGTCCATCGCAGCCTTGACACGACGGAGGTTTCGCTTGAACGCGGTGTCTCGCAGCTTGGCCTGCGTGTCATCAGCGTCGAGCAGAAATTCCCCTCCGTTGCGCTCGATACGTTGTTTGACGAACTGTTTGGCCTGGGTGATCGTATCGCCGCTTTTCTTGACGCGAAACAGCACCAACGCACGCTGGATCATGTCTCCGACTTCCCCGGTGCTCCCCATCGAGTACGAAGTGGATGCTTCATCAACCGGACAGGCAAAGATGATGATCGTGTCGTCGGTGAGCGAGCCGCCCCGGTCGATTGACACCACGTCTTCAATCGGTGCGGTTTCACTGTGGTCGTCGTGTGTGACGAGTACCGTGCCGTCGGTGTTGAAGTCAGAGATCGAGACGGTCATGGATTCCACTCCGCGAGCATTCGAGCCGTTGTTGAAGCGTTGGTGAGGAAGGTCGCGCCCTGACCGAGTGTTAGTCCGCCAGCGGTCGTCACTGAAATATCGCAGCCGTACGGGTATCCCCCGGCTCCTAGGACTGTGCAAGGCGTCGTCGTACCACCAGCAACCGAGTGATGTACCGCAAAGAGAGCGGGGTTATTGAAGGTAATGCTGGGTACGCCGCCCATCGGCGCGACCCAGCGAACGCCGAAGGTCGCCCCCGCTGTGCCGTTGATAAAGCCCCAGCCAATCCGGTCGTAGGTTGTCGTCCCGCCGTAGACCTGGCAGTACCGCAGGCAGTCGAGCAAATCCGCCGACGGGTGTCGCGGAGTGTAAATCTGCGGGACGCTTCCAATGGTCAGTGTGGCGTTGTCGAAGTTGAACGTACCCGATGCCGTCAACGTCAAATACACGTATGCCGCTGTCGCATTCGCGTCAATCGAGAACGTAACCGACATTGTTTGCCAGGTATTGTCGGCGGAATGGAAGGCACTCTCGGTCGCAACCGACCCGCCGTACCCTTTGACTTTGACGCCGTTGGCGACGTTCGTTTTCACCCGGCACGAGAACGTTATCGTACGGCCCCGTAGTTGCCGCAATAACGTAGGGTCAGTCAGGTCTTGCCGTAACGATGATTCCGTCCCGAGGAGGATGTGGGTAATCTTGCACGATGTACCGCCGCCGCCATCGTAGACAGCGATATCAGACGATATGATGCCTTGCGTGGACCCGCCGTTAGCGACCCATCGCCACATGTCAGGGCCGAATGCGGTTGCGCTGTATCCCATATGGCTGAAGTTCGCGCCGCGCTGCCAGACTTCAAACCCGCCGTTCGTCAGGAATACGTTCGCCCTGGACAACTCTGACGAAACGAGCAATTGTTCTTCGTTGTTTGCGGAGTCTTTCAGGTAGAAGCGTCCGCCAGCCTTTGCGTAGAGGTAGTCATACCCAGCGGGAGGACTGGCGGGAGAGGCGATTTCAGCCCCGGCGTATGTCCCCGACACCATGATGTTCGCGAACTTGTTCCGGTACGTCGAAGCAATAGTCGCGTCAACCACTAGAGTTGCCTGCCTTCAACACCGATCTGGCCTGAGACGGCTCCGGTGCCTGAGATGGTGTAGAGCAGCCGACCGTATCGGGCGCGTTTCGGGGCTTCGACGATAGCCCCCGCTGTCGTAACGGCTGCGCCTAACGGTGTTTCTTCAATGTAGGTGCCTGCCGCCCAGGTATTGAGACGGCTCCATTGCCATTTCAGGTTGCCTGCGATAGTCGGTAGGAAATAACCCTGTGCAATGTTGCCGTTGGCGAAGTCGAATTCTTTGATCGTATTGACACCGTTGACGAGGGCTTGTGAGGCGGTGTCCCACTGGTAATCGGTCGTCGGGTAGGAAATCGTCATCTGCCCGGTCGGGCTGACCGAAATCATGCGCGGGACGCCTGCGGCGTAATCCCAGCCGAGTGCCGCTGTCAGGAGGGCGTGCATCGTCGCGTAGGGGAGAGCCTGAATCGGAACCGGGTTTTCGAGGTCTCCGAGGGAGATTCCCTGGACGACAATCGGTGTAGGAGCCATTTAGTCCCTCTTCACGGTGGCGACACGCGGTAACGTACCATGTTCCGAATCGTCATTTTCACGCCTCCCCGTACACCTCTGACTTCCCAGTTGCCCTCAGTCGGTTTAGTGATGACGCATTCGTAGTCTTCCCAGGTGTCGGCACTTTCTCCATTGGCACCCCAAGCAGGGCAGCGAATATAACCGTTCGCGCTGTCGGCAAGATCGCCACCCCCCGCCTCCCAGAGTGCCGAGAAAGAGAACGTGTCGATCTGCGACCACGACAGTATGCGTCCTTCGAGGCCGATCCGCTTCTCGTGCCCGTCAAGCCCGACCGCGACCAGCTTCTTCGGGACGTACTTCACGTCATCCGGTTCGAGCGGCAGTTTGACGACCAGCCCTCCGGGGACGCTCGCTAGCGAGTAATAGAACGGCATCGGCTACGCCCCCGCCGCATTGTACGGTTGTGACTGGGACGGTAGCGACTGGTTGATAGCGCGAACGACCTGTTCCACGATATCTTTGCCTGCCGCAACTACGCCGTCTTTCAGCACACCCGCTGTGCCGGGATCGACCGCGCCGAAGTTCATCGTCGTATTGACGCCGCCGAGATTGACGGTGAGGGTGATTGTGTTTCCGGTCGCTTTATTGCCGGAAACGTCAACGCCGTTCTGGAATGCTTTGGCGATTCCGGTCGCGGTGTTTTCGACGTTGTTGACGGCTTCCTTGCCAGCCGGGTCGAGTCCTTCGTAGAGTGCTTCCCAGTTCGGCAGCACTGAGAGCGGCCCGATCTTGGCAGGAGACTTCGGTAGTCGGTCGGAAATCCAACCGAGTGCCATATCAACGACGCCGAGCCTCGAACGAATACCTTCAACGAGGTCGTCCATCCAGCCCTGCGCCATCGAGAGGAAGTCAACGTCTTTGAACGGTGCCTTGATCGCGTCGATGACTTCCTGCGCGGTCGTACCGACCGTATCGGCCCACTCGGTGAACTTCGCCTTTACGTCGTCGATAATCTTCTGTATCCAGGTAACGAAGTAATCCCAGAGGTCTTTCAACCACTTTTCGACGTTCACTACCCAGGTGTGCAGGTTCTCAAACTGGGTCGGAATGGTGACGGTGAAGAACTCGACAATGGCGTCACGCGCCGTGCCGAGATGCGTGCCCAATCGACCGAAGTCCTGTCCGAGTAAGTCGAGATCCCCGTGAATTTTGGGCCAGTCTACACCGAGTGCCTTTTCAGCCGACTCGATGACACCGCCCATCCACTCTGAGAATCGGTTGCCGTCGGATACGGTGTGAATCACGTCTCCGAGGAACTTGAACGTTCCCGCTGCGACGTTGATCAGACCGGAGACTTGAATAAGAGCGGCCGGAATCCCTTCGAGTGCCCAGCGAATCCCGGCGAGTGCGCCGCGCAGGATGACCAGCCCGGTCATAATCGCCCCTGCGCCGAGCACAACAGCGATCTTGCCGACCGCGACGACGAAATCCTTGATCAGCGGCACCGTATCTTTCAGACTTTGTTTCAGTTCACGCATTGCCATCTGGAATTCGGGGCTGGCCTTCAACTCATTCCAGGCGTCGCGCAGGAGTCCGAACTCTTTGGCGAGGTTGTCAACTTCGGGGCCGACCAGTTCACCGAAGACTTTCTGCACTTCGGCCCAGCCCCTTGAGGCCGCGTCTTTGAGGCCGTCCATGAAGACCCCGAAGTTCTTGATGATGCCGGGACTGCGCTGATCGATGCTTTCCCCGATATCCACCCACATCTGGTCCCAGGCTTTTGTGATTCTCTCGGACGCGCCCTTGAAGGGGTTCAGCTTGTCCATCAAGTTCTTCATGGCTTTTTCGATCAGTTCGGCGCGTTCTTCGCTGTCTCCGAAGATGCCGCCCTTGAAATCGAACGCGCCGGGATTGATGACGGGCTTGGCTGCACCGCCTCCCCCGCCTCCACCGCCGCCTTCCTTCTTATGGAACTCGTCGTACAGCTTGATGTTTTCTTTCTGGATGTCGGCCAGCATCTTCTGAACGTCGATCCGCTCTTGCAGATCTTCTACCAGCCCTTTTGCCGCGAACTCCCGGTCCTTGGCCGCGTCGAGTTCGACTTTTGACGCATCCTTGATGCCGCGCATCTCCCGCTTGATACGGATCTCTTCCATCTCAAGCAGAGCGCGTTTGTATTCGATGCCGCCGGGGTCTTTGCCCTTCGCCATCGCTTCTGTGGCGCGACGCATCCGCTCCTGCATCGCGAGGTCTTCCTGCTTGTCGTTCAGGTCGTCAAGAGCCTTGTTGTACGGGCGAAGCTGTCGTTCGAGTTCGGCGTTGATACGCTTGATGTCGTTCTGGGCGTCGGCCAGATCACGCGAGGCGTCCGCCCACTCAACGAACAACCGGATATTGTCCCTGACCGAATCTCCGACCGGACCCGCTGCGTCGATGATGTCCTGCATCGTTTCTTCGGTTACGTCACCGAAGTCGCGGATTTCGTCGAGGGCACGCGCAACGCCGCCACGGGTGCCCATGATCGCGTCGTACAGTCCGCCCTGGTCTTTCATTCCGGCGAATGCGTTGCGCAGTTCCGTCTCGATCAAATCCGTCAGTTGGTTGAAGACCGTCAGATCGACCTTGGTCATTCCTTGCAGAAACTCCATCATCGCTGCCGCGCCGTGCTTGTCGGCGTCAGGCCAGACACGCGGCGGCGAACCAGGCGCGAACCAGTAGGCAAGGATTGACGAAATCTGCGCGATGACCGACAGCACCGCATCGACCGCTTCGGCCATGCCGTTTGCCAGCGAGACGACGATGTTCGCGCCCCAATTGGCGGCTTCGACTGCGACGTTCGCCAGCGTGTCGGTGAACCCGCTGAACCAGTCAGCAACGATTTTTTGCAGGTTGCCGAAGTCGGCTGCCCATGCGCCAGCCAGTGCGCCGATGACCAGTGCGAGTGCGCCGACCGCAACGGCGACCGCACCCAGCGGCGCGATCAGGTAGCTGAATGCCAGGGCAGCCCCGCCGAGAGCGAGCAGTAGCGGACCTATCGCGGCGACTGCCGCGAGCACAGCTACTATGAAAACGCGCCACTGCGGATTGATCCCCTCAATGATCAAGCCGAGTTCGCGCATCGCCGGGTTGAGAATGCCAAGGAAGTCGGCAATCCCTTGCAGCGCAGGTTTCATGAGCGTGCCGCTCAACTGGGAGAAGAGTTCCTGCATGGTTGAGACGCGACCTGCAATCGTCGTCTCCTGTGCTCGCAGCACGTCGTCGTAATGCTCGTTGAGGTGATTGATGATGGCGTTCAACGCAGTCACAGAGTCCATCTGCTTCTTGCGTACCATGTCCTGCACTTCGTTGTTCGTCTTACCGATGGCCTTGGCGATGATCTCGACAGCCGCGACGCCGTTCTCGGTGAACTGCCGGATTTCTTCGCCTTGCAGGAAGCCCTTGGTTTTTACGTCGGTAATCGCCTTCGTCAGACGCTTGGTGGCTTCTTCGGCTGCTGGACCCATTGCTGACGCTGCGCCAGCGACGGCTGACAGAATGGGCTTGATTTCCGCCCACTTGAAACCGACCGCGAGCATTCGCTGGGAGATCGGGATCAGGCTTCCCATCGTGAAGATGGTCTTGTCGGCGAAGCCTTGCAGTTCGTTCATGGCGCGGCCAGCTTCTTCTGCGCCACCGATCATTGCGGTGAACGTGATCAGACCTTGCTCGCGCATACTCGCCCAGTCGAAACCCAGTTTGGCGACTGCGGCGATAGGAGCGGTCATCGCGCCGCTCATAATCAGGCCGAGTTTGGTGAACTCGGTTCCCAGCGAACGAACGCTCTGCTGCATATTGGTCAGAGCAGAGTTCGCCTGGTTTATGGCGGTAATGGCTCCACTGTTATCCCCGGTGATTGAGATATTGATGGAACTCGCTACTGCCACGGCTACCCCTTAGTAGGACTTTCGCCCGGTTTGCTTCTTGTTGAGCGTGACCTGTGCCTGCGATTTCGCGCTCATAACGGCGAGGATGCGGTTCCGCCAGTACGGGTTCGCTTGCATCCATTCGGGGTCGATCCCGCCGATGTACGCGCACGCCTCAATCGTTGCGTAAAAGTCGGGAACCGCCCCCATTGCGCCCCCTGTCGAAAGCCACCGGGCGAGTGCCTGTGTCACAAAGGGCTGACGGTCATATCCTCCCGGATCGCTCGCAGGATTTCGCCCATGACACCCAGGCCGAGCGTCTTCAACGTAGCAAACGAGACGGGTAAGCGTTCGAGAACAGGCTTCCCTTCTGCGTCATTGATAGCCACGCCGTCTTCATCGAACACGTAGTCCTCAATGTCCCAGTCTGCGATCAACGACACCATCGCGCCGACCATCGCGTTGTCGTCGGTCTTGTCCAATCGGTCGATGCTGTCCTGGGTCAATTTATTCGGGTAATACTTGACCCAGAACTCTTGCTCTCCCAGATCTGGGTCGTTGTATTTCAGAACGACCCGCTTGATGAGAGCGGCTGCGCGAGTACGGTTCAGAGGCACGGGGCTGTCTCCTTATTCCGCTGGTTTCGTTGTCGCCTTCTTTGGTGCCTTGGGTTTGGCAACTTTCGGGTGGTCGCCTGCGTAGGGCGTTCCGTCCGCGTAGCTGACAATCTCGAAGTCGTCCTTCTCGTTCGTCGCCTGCCAGCTTTTGCTCTCGAAGGTCTTGATCGCGACGTTGTATTCCGCACCCTTGCGCGGACCCGCAGTCGCCCGGACACGAACGTGCTGTGGCTCAGTCATACAGGCTCCTTTAGAGTGCCGCGAGTGGTACGACGACATCGACGACGAATTCATTACCCCAGGTCGGGTCGTAGACGATACCGAGCGTGAACTCGATAGCGTACAGACCTTCGGCGTCGGTGAACTCACCCACATCCTTGACCTGGCAGGCAGCGCGAATACGGAAGCTGTAGTGAACAGTACCATCGATAATTGGACCTTCCGCTAGCATCTCAATGTATTTCGTGTTGCCTGCACGAGCGTCGGCAAGCAGCGCCATGCCTGCGGCGTCGGCTTCCATAGTGAGACTGATTTCCGGAGCGAAGGCGATTTCGACATGTCCGTCGAAGCTGGGGTGAGCCGAGTTGACGACCCAGATCGGGTTGTAACGGTTTGGGATTCGCAGCGCGCCTTCGAGGTGACGCAAAAGTTGTGACTGACCGAACGTGCCGTCCTCGTCAGTGTCCCAGTTATCCATGTAGACATCGACCTTGCCTGGTTGCACAGGCTTGAGTGCGATGTCGGTCACGCCGACATCGTTCATCTCAATGTCGTCTTCGAGGATCTGGGCGATGATATTGCCGTTGACTTCGACGGCTTCACGCGACCACGTAAGTCGCACTGATTGACCAGTCCGTACTTCATCTGGTGAGCGCGAAGATCCTCGCCTTGCTGGATAGTGAACGTTTGTGGATCATCGTTGCCGAAGTCGTTAGGGCTGAACGTCCAGCGTTTCGCCGTAAGCGATGCCCCTTCAGAGGTAGGAGTAGTCTTCCCGATCAGGCTGCTCAGAATGTACGGGGCTTCTTGAAAGACGAGCGGTCCCGTAATTCCGGCCTCGGTCCATTCCTTGTTGACGAGTTCGAGCGTCGGCACCTTGCGACCCTGCGGACGGTACTCGTTGAAGTTCATCTTCATGCCGGGTGTCACGGCGAGTGTCGCAAACCGCTTGAACCCTGTAGTAGCGACAGTACCCGGTGTCGCTTCGGGCGCGATCTGGACTAGCTGGTTGAGTGATGATCGGTCTGGCATCTGCCCCTCCTATGCCTCTTGAATGGACGTGCGGTACAGACCGCCAACATGAACGGTTGCGATCCCGTTGAACTCATCTTTCCGGTCGAACGAGGCAATCCGGTGGAGCCACATCAAATGGACACCGTACGCAGTATAGTTCGCGACTCCCGTCAAACGGTTGTCAACGATGTCGGCAATTGCCAGGATCGACCGCAAATCTTCCGACTCGGTAACGACTTCGATGTTCCACTCGGACTCGACGGCGTGTCGTTTTGTCAGGTTGTTCCGGTCGGTGTTGACGACGAGCGAGTAGAGAATGACCGGGAATTTACTCCGGTCGGGCGGCGAGTTGTAGTGAACGTGCCCCGCGTCGAGGCCAGCCTCAACCGCAGCCGCAGTCAGAAGGTCGGCAAGAATGTCATACGCCCGGACGTGCTCGATCAATAGAGCCTCGCCAGCCCTTCTGCGACGTTTGCCAGGAAGATCGGCTCCTCTTCGTCGCGTGCCAGTGTTGCATACGGTCGGGCAGGCATGACTGAAGTGCCGCGCTGCAAGTACGGGGCGTGGCGAGCGTCGAATACGACGACCGCTTCCTTGCCGCGTGCCGAACTGCCGACAATTCGAATCCAGCGAATGAAATGACCGCTGCGCGTGCGTGGATACCAGCCGGGACGACCGTCGCTCATCTGCATGTTCGTAATCACGCGGTCGCGGATGTTATTCGCGCTGGTGACGGTCGCTTCCTTAATAACAGCGTCCATCTGCGCACTGATATGCGGCAGGTTGTTGATAATCCGGTCTACCGCGACGCGCAGTCTCATTCGAGTTTGGTCGCGAGTGCGCGGATGGCAACCTGGAACGAGATTTTGTCTTTCAGGGCGTTGATGTTGTATCGCTCGCCGTCAATCGTTACCCGGTCGATCTCATGCACGTCCCATCCGAGCGGGAAGGTCAGCCAGTATTCCGAGCGCACCGATTCGATGCCGGATACCTGTTCCTCACGCGCTTTCGACTCAACCGAGAACCCGATCCGGCAGGGGATTTCGGGGTAGATTGTTTGATAGGTTTCAGTCGTGCCTGTGCTGGTTTTGACACGCACCGGACGTTCGAGCAGCCCGACTTTATCGAACAACTGCTCGCCGTGCAGCGACTCCAGTTCTGCCACCGAGAACAGGCTCATAGTGTGCCTGCGTATTCGTCAATCGGTGGGACGCCGTGCCATTGCCACGCAGTGCGGATGGCGACATAGCGCATTCCCCGCGAGCCGACGCCCATCTCTTCCATCGCATTCGCGTTGGCTCGGATCAGGGCTTCGACCTGGCGGAATGCTTGCGACCGCTTTTTGAGCGTCAGAGGCGCGTCAATCGAGATGTCAACGTACATCGCCAGCGAGCGGAGGTATCGCTGGAGCGCGAAGTATTCAGCCCAGAGTTGCGAGGCGATAATCTGCGTGTCAGCAATCGCCGGAGCGTCGAGGCTCGTTTCGGGTACGCCGAGTTGTCGCAGGGCGTTGTCAATCGAGTCACTGTAGCCCTCGGGTGTGTCCGTCTCGACCTGTCCGGTTTCGACAGCAACCGCGTGGAGGGAATTCGTCAGGTATTGCAGGATGTCGGCGCGTTCATACGTCACAGTTGCCTCGCTATAACAATGCGGGTATCCCCACTGGGAGATACCCGCACGTCCGCAGCCCCGTTTGCGGTCTTAGCCCTTCGGCTCTGGCTCGCTGGGAGCGGCACGCCTGGGTTCCGGCTCGGTCGAAGCCTTGCGTTCTTCCTTGACGGGTTCGCCGTTCGCGTCAACCAGTTTGCCGTTGACGACATAGGCTCCACCAGGAACGGTTTCCTTCGACGCCGGATCAACGGGTTGGGGAACCGCTGTGTTGTAGTCCGCGACACGCCCGATAACCGGGGCACCCTCACGGGGAGCAGGCGGCGGACCACTCTCACGAATGGTCGTCGCCGTATCCTCGACAATCGGATTGGACGCAACGGCAGTCAAACCGTAACCACGGTCGTTTACCGGACGGGTGTCCTTCTCAGCGTCCTTATCGCGTTCTGCGTCGGTCTTCGCCGCCTCATCGGGGTTATAGATGGGCTGGCTGGGACGCGGCTGCTCTGCCGGAAGCTGGGTGGGCTTCGGATCGTTGTCTCCGGGCTTGGTATTTGGTTGAGTGGGCATAGTTAGTTCGCTCCTTAGTACGGCGACGTGTAGACCGTGTTACCCGTATAGAGTACGGCAGCGGAAGTCCGGGATTGTACCGCGATGCCAAACTCACGCTCGTAGGTCTTGGCCCGGAGCGGGTGGTTCTCGTCCTCAAACGCCAGTGCCAGGTTGCCGCCACCGTTAGCACGAGTGCGAACGCGCAGGGTCTTTGGACCTGACAGGTTCACGCAGAGCATGTATTGACTCGGCACCCACGGCTTGACCCAGATCTCAGCAACGTCGAACACACCGATTGCCCGGTTGTTCAGGTTGTAAAGGTCGAGTGGGCGTGAGTAGCCGGGAGTCAGTTGCTCGACGGTATTCGGAAGCGCGACGCGGGGGTCAGGATACGGCAGGAACCCGGCAAAGCCGCGTACCGTCTGTTCGAGCGACTGCGGGATGTAAACGACCAGATTGATCGTTCCGCCGAAGTGCTCGCGGACGTTCGAGATCAGAGCGGTCAGGTCAGCCGCAGCAACCGCGCCGCCGATGCGACCCATGTAGTGCGTATGCGTCGCCGCATTGAAGGTTTCTCCGGTCAGCGGGTTCATCGGCACGTACATGCTGTCGGCATTGACGAGTGCCTTGACGTTCAGGTCGTAGTGGTCAACCCACATGTCGTCCCAGACGTAGTTCGTCGGGCGGAAGAAGGCGTTGCGCAGTTCGCGCTGGATGACCAGCGTGTCAGCGTCCTGCATGGCGCGAAGATCTTTGGCGACTTCACCGACCGTTGCGATCTGGAGGTATGCCCGTGTCCATTGCAGCGAGCCGCTGTATTTCCGAAGCGGGAAGCCCATGTTCCCGCCGGGGACAGAGACTTTCTGCGCATCAGGCGTACCGAACTGGTCGATTTCTTCCATGATCATCGAGTCGGTGCCAGCACCAAGCACGGTGATACGTTCGGTCGAGAACTCGGCCAGGATGGAAAGCTGCTCGCTGACCAGATCGTTGTGAATGGCGATCAGCTTCTCAATCTCAGCGTAAAGAGCCTGCTCCCCAACTTGCAGGACAGTCGCCTGTCCAGCGAACTGTGCCTGGAGGGAGTCGAGTGTCGAGTATGTACCGTATGCCATCGTTTACTCCTCGATCCCTTCTAGTAGCCCGACTGCTTGAAGAAAATCCGCGTGTCGTCAATGGCGAACGCGACTTCCCCCGTGCCGCCAGTGGTCGGTGCTGTATCGAGGCCACCAGGCGTGGCCGCGCTTGCGTAATACGACGCGCCGGGGGTCAAACCGGTCCCGTACTTCATCGCAACGCCCCAGGCAATCGTCACCGGAAGATCCGCTCCACCGACAGGCATCAGCGCAACTCCCCGGACCTTGGCCGCTGCGTTGACCGCAGTGCCGTTGGTCTTGAAAATCTTGCTGCCCGTGCCGATGTAGCACAGGTCGCCTGCGCCGATTGCCTCACCCGACATGTGGCCGGAAATGCGCTGCGCATTGTTCGGTGTCACCGTCGAGAGAGACGGAGTACCGACCTTCGCTACGAGTACCATAATTGACCCCCCAGGTCTTTGGTTTAGATGCTTACCCTGCCGCTCGCTCGCATTTCGTTGGCGAGCTGCTGGCGTACCTGTGCGTCGCTCGGTGTCCCGCTCGGAGGCGGACCTTGCCTATTTCCTGGTGGCGGTGCCACGTTCAGTGCGCCACCCTGTGTCCCGGCGTTCGGGAGTGCTGACAATCGCGCCACCAGTGCGCGACTGTTGACCATCCAGCGATACCGCTCGATCAACGGTGACGAGTCGGCAGGCATCAGGTTCAAAACCTCTTGCGGCCAGCCGTTCGTCTCGGTATCGACTGCTTCCTTGAGAATTGCTTCGATGTCCGTCAATTGCGACCGCACAATCATCAGGTCGCTTTTCAGCGTCCCGTTTTCACTTCCGAGACGGTCGGCACGTTCTTTGTGCTTGCCTTCCGCTTCGAGCCGCTTCTGTTCGAGTTCGTCCTTCTCCTGCGTGATCTTGTCTTCCCACTTCTTATCGATTGCCGCAAGTCGAGGACCGATCATGCGGTCGAACTCTTCCTGGGACTCGATAGCGCGGAAATTTTTCGGTGCAGGCGGCGGCGTTACAACAGGCGGTGCGTCAGTGTTTGGCGGTGTCACGGGGTCTACCATGAAGTCTCCCTTGCTGGTTTGCCCAACAATAGGTACTCCAGAACGACCTTAGCAATGGGTTGACGGCGCAATCAAGCGAGAGCGGCGGCACCTACAGGCGTAGGCGAGCACTGAACCGGGAGTTCAGCGAGGAAGGACCGAACCTTCATTGACAGAATACGGGATGCAGATCACGTCCGCAATACATCAACCACCCGGATTGGTGTTTTTACTCTCGTCTTTTGGCTTTTCGGCTGGTGCTTTGCCATCCTGTTGCTGTTGAGCGTTGAAAGCCGTCGCTTGCGGCGTCGCATCGACCCCCGCTGTACCCATCATCGGGTTGGGAGCCTCTTTCGCCTGCTTCAGCTTCAACTCCATCAGTTCCAAGTTGACGCGAGCCATCTCGCCTTCCAGCTTCTCCGACTCTGACAACGGGATCAGTGGTCGTGGCTCGATCCAGAAGTCGAGATCACCCTTCTTGTACGAGTCGAGGTTGAAGTCCCGAAACATTTCGTGCTGGGGCGTGATCTCGATGCCGTTCTCAGCCCAGACACCTTCCGCCAGTCGCCAGCCAGCGATTGCAACCGCCATCTGGAACAGCTTAATCGTCGCCTGGTCATACCCGGCTGCGGCGGAAACGACGTTGTTCTCCACGTCGCCAACGAGACGTTGAGCGGCTGGTCCGGTCACTTGCGTCATCCCGCGCAACTCGCGGTACATGATCAGTTCGGGGAAGTCCTCTTCGACTTCGGTCTTCAGTTCCTTGAGTTGAAGGAGCGCGTCGCCGAGGTCGAGTCCGCCGATCAGCGAATCAACCGAACCGCCCGGTAGACCCTTCAAGATCAACAAGTCGTCGCGGTCAATGCCGTCGCCCTCGAACGCATAGTCGCTTGCGGTTTGATCCGCTTTCGGTGCAGGTAGCGCGTCGGTGATATTACTCTCGGTCCAGAGCACGATTGGTGCCGCAATTGCCCGGTGAATCTGGTCGTGGACGTGCGACGCTAGGGCATTCAACTCATCGATTTTTTCGATGGCACCGTAGATTACAGATCCGCCCCACACAGTCCCGAGGTTGCGATGGCGAATCCAGGCAGCCGGGACAAAGCCGTAGGGGTTGGGGTAGATAGTGCCTTGCCCGTAGTCGAACGCGATGCCGTTCTTGAACTCTTCGATGGTATTCTTTGAAACGATCTTCTTGTAAAGGTACTGCTTACCGTCGATGTCGGTGGCGGGGTACTCGACGGCGTACTCACGGACGTTTCCTGCAATATCAAGAACGACGTTCCTGACCCATGCCGACCAGACAATGTTGAAGAAGATCTTTCCCCGGTCGATGTCATCGATTACCTCAACGAGTACGTCACCAGCCACCGCGCCGAAGCGCACCATCAATGTTTTGCCGTCCTGCCAGTTCGTCCATTGCCACAACTGGCGAATGGCTTTGCGCAGGTTCGTATCAATGCCTTCATTTAAGGGGATGGCTACGGAGATACCGGGCGGCAGTTTGTCGTCACTCAGCGGCAGCACACCGGGGTAAATCTTTCCGGCGTAGAAGTCAGCCAGACGGCGGGTCGGGTTGTAGACCGAGCGCGTCGAACGGTACAGACCGTAGGCGCGTTTGTAGCCGTACCAGTTCGTCTCCCGCACGCGGCGGAAGACCGAATTCTGATAGTAGTGCCAGAGCAGGCGATATTCCTGCTGACGTTTGCCGAAGGCGTTTTGAAACGACGAATGGTCTTCGGGAGAACTTTCGGGGCGATAAAAGACGTTACTGAGTGTCGCAGGCACCGTTACCACCCCAGTCCACGGAAGGAGCGCAGCCGCTCTGCCACGTCTTCGGTTATCTCGGACGAACTTCCGCGTGTCGCCATCATAGATGCTCCACTTACCGCGTCAATCTGATCGTCGTGTTTTCCGCCTGGAAATCGGTCAGCTTCGTCGTAAAAGTCCTCAATCCAGCCACCTTCGACCAGACAAACGTTCCCGGCTTCGGCTCGCGCAATCCACGCCTGCGCTCGCGTCACTTTATCCCGGTCAATCGGCACACCATACAGAGCCGTGCGTCGTGACTCGGGTTGGCGTTGGAGGTCTTGAATCAGCGCGGTCTGCATTCCCTGTTTCTCAATGCCGACGACTGTATTCGGCGACCGTCGCATCTCAGCCAGAATTGTCGAACGCACTCTCGGCCACTCCCACTGTCCGCGAATCATGTCGCGCAAATACAGCGTTTCCCCGTTGTACGCCGCTTCTATTGAAGCCGTGTAGTCCGCCGTTTTACGTTCCGAGGTCGCCAGGTCATAAAAACGGTGCCAGCGCACATTCATCGGAACGTGTTCTCGTTTGACGATCCTGAACCAGTCGCGCTGGATCATCCCGCCCTCAGTTTGCTGCGGGATTTGTTGATAGAGGGCATTCCAGTAGTAGGTGCCGAGCGTGCGCTTGATTCGATTGAGCGGCGTATTGCCGAAACGCTCGGGCCAGAGCGGTTCACCAACGTCGCGTTGCAGGTTCGCTTTCTGAAGGTCGAGCGGTACGAGGTCGGGAATGTCGGCTTCCATGACGGCTGGCATTCGGATGATTGCCCAGTCTTCGCCGCCCTGGTTCATTTCCTCGATCAGTTGACCAGCCAGGTCTTCGGGGTGCCAGCGAGTCATAATTAAGATGCAGACCCCGCCCGGTTCAAGACGGGTATACGCGGTTGACTGAAACCACTCCATCGTTTTCGTGCGCAGGACAATCGAGTTGGCTTCTTCGGCGTTCTTTACCGGGTCGTCGATGATCAGCACATCCGCGCCGCGTCCGGTCAATGCACCACCGACACCGGTCGTCAGCATCCCGCCTTCACGACCTTCGATGCGCCAGTCGTCAACGCGGCCGCGCGCATACGGCTTGACCCCGAACAATGGAGGACCGAACTCGTTCAGGGCGTCGCGTGCTTGACTGCCCCAGTTCGACGCGATGCCAGCTTCATATGAAGCGAGGACGACGCGATGATCGGGGTTGCGACCTAAGTACCACGCCGGGAAGTACCGGGAAGTCAACATAGACTTCCCGTGGCGTGGCGGCATCATGACGATCAGACGGGTAATCCGTCGCATGACGCAGCGCATGATTGCGCGGTTCAGGAGGTCAAGATGTCTCGCTGGAACCCATCGATTCCGGCTCGCTAAGAAGGCGAACCCCATCGGCATCGACTTCGCCCACATTACCTGATCTTCGAGACGCAATCCGGGTGAAAAGTTCTGATGCAAGGTCGGCGGTGTCTGGGTCACTCAACAACTCCTGCGCCAGCACTTCGAGTTGTGACGCCGCTTTCATGTCCGTGACCGTCGTGTGCTGCTCGACGTTCTCGGTGGACATCCCACGCGCCAACCGTTCCGCTTGTACCAGTGCCGGAAGTATCGGTGCACGGCTCTTGACCATATCAAGGATTGTCAGGAAGCCCAGATCGCTCAAATTGTTGTTGGCCGGGTCGTCGCGGATACGTTTCGCCAGTTCTATCATCGGAAGGGTCAAACCTTGCATCGTCAACGACAGTTGTTGTGCGTGACGCCGCGTCATCGCCTCAATCTCGTCCTGACGTGCAACTCGCTTCAGGCGATCTTGTTCATCATCCCAAGCTATTGCCCGAGCCATCCATTGATGCTGTTGCGACCACCGATTGAAATGGCCTGGGACTTCGCATTTCTGGCCGGGAGGCAGCCCACGGAGAGCCTTCCACGCCTTCAGATAAGTACGCTCATGGGACGGCAAATCACGATAAAACGTGAAGGCCCGGAACGCTTCAGTTGTCTCACCGTCTAGTCGCGTCCAAGGCTCTGTTTCGCGCTGGTACTTTACGACGTTAGCCAAGGACGCGACCTCCGAATGCTATTCTGCGGTTGAAACTGCTTCGACGTAGTATTCCGGGTTCTCGCGTCGGTCGTGTTCTTCGCACAACTCCCGCAGCTTGACGGCAGGCTGTGCACCGAGGACACGTCGAATGAGTGAGGCTTCGTCTCCGGCGAAAATCAGGGACAGGCGATACAGATGTGACTCCCGCTCGACTATCTTCCGTTCTTCCTCGGTTCGCGCCGCTCGAAGGCGTTGCTCACGTTCACGGATGGCGTCTGACGCATTGGCCGACATTCCGTGGTCTACGTCACCGACCTTGTATGAATCGGTGCCATGTCCACTCGCAATCTGGTCAGTTTCAGCGGAGCCAGAACCTCGTGTCGGGAGCCACGATTCAGAGTATTCGTCACCCGCAAGAAGTTCCGGGGCAGGCGTATCGTCAAGGAGCCGTTGCATCTCACTGTCCGACAGTTGCAGACTATCCTGCGTCCAGGCTGTTGCGTCCAGACGCACCAAGTCTCTCAGCACTTGACCGCTCAACTCGTAATCCTCGGAGCCTCTTGCCCGATTATGACGCAGGGTGGCGATTTTCGCCTGGACTTCCGACATATTGACCCGGACAACGGGCACTTCTTTGAGGTTCAACTCGCGTGCGGCTCGCCACCGGTGCTCGCCATCGACAATCGTGCCGTCATTGAGACAGATGATCGGCTGGGTGAAGCCGTCTTCGGTCATTGACAATTTCAGGAGTTCAAAATCGTGTGGGTTCTGTCGATTGGGGTTGTACGAGTTCGGCTGGATGGCCTCGATGGGCACGTACTCGATATTGAGCGTTTCCAGCGCGATATTCTTTTTCTCGATGACCTTCTTACCACGATCAGGCACGGGGCGTTCTCCTAATACAGAATGACTGAGATACTAGCGGGAACCGTCTCTTCTTTGGTCGCCATTGCCAGGATTGTCGAGTCGCCAGACCGTCGATGCTTCAAATAGGCTCTCCCGACGACCATCGCACTCAAAACCAGCATCCCGAGTGCTTGCGGCGAGAAATAATTGCCGTCTTCACTGTAATCCGACTCCGCATAGACGAGTTCGGAGCGTTCTTCCAGCGTGACGAACAACCTGCTCACGTATCTTCGGGTAAACGGCTGATCAGGACCGCTTCAAAGACCATTCCGCACTCACCGCATTCCAGCGACACGCTCATTTGCAAAATATGGAGCGCACCGCACCGACAACGTACCGCAGCGAAGGATTTCGACTGCGCCAGCTCCCGGATCGCGTTATTGAGGGTCGGAAACGTCGGTTGCAGCCGGAACCTCATCGTACTGCTCGTTTTTCGCTGTGCCTAGCCGTTAGCACAGGGTAGCCTCTCACGCTTAGGCGGTTCGATCCCTCCTTTTGGGTCATACAACCTCATACATTGCACTGAAGCTGACCTGTTTGAGCGGACGGACCTCGCCCTGGGCGTCTTTCACGATCCAGTCACCCTCGGTAATGCGCCGGATACCGTCGGCATTGTGAATGTGCGGCGCACCGAAGAATTCGCGCCCGATGCGATGCTCGTCAAAGCAGCAGGCACTCCGCATGAAGGCTGACGTTTCACTCAACCCTTTGACCCATTTCTCCGCTTCAACGACCTCGGGGATGGTCCGGTAGCGGTGTGACACGGTGATTGCCTTTCCATTGAGTACCGACTTCCAGTCGGCTGGCCGTTTCCTCTCTTGCCGAAATCCGTTCTTGCGCTGTCAGTCGATTGTCGAGTGCTTCGATCAGGACGTGCGCCCGTAACAGGCTCTCATTCGACTGTGCCAGCGCACTTTTCATGGTCTTCAGCGTCGCGTGAGCCTTATCGAGCGCGTCCTGGAGTTCTTGACGGCTTATCCGGGGTGGAAAAGGACGTTCCACGCCCTCTTTAGTCGACTCCACCAGGTTTCCTTTCGCTTGGTCGGGGTCTGTTTGTCCAGCATCGGGGGTTCGACGAGTGCGAGTGTGCCCTTGGCGCGGCAGATTGTGCAGGCGTAGCCTGCCAGGGCGTTCTTCGGAGCCGCTGCTTCATCGTACGGCACGCCCCAGTAGAAGGACGCACGGCAGTTTCGACACTCGACCTCGCGTATTTCCTGCACGATACCCACTTTCCGCCGCCCAGGATTGGGATCACCAGGTGGGTTTTCCTCCCCAGAAACCGGCCCCTGCACGAAAGAACTCAGGTTCGATAGGTGGGAGTCCGCTTTTCCCGCCAAAGGGATCACCTCCGTACATGTGTTTGCCGATCCGCATCCACGAATTCATCGTCCCGCATCGTACACAGGTCGCTTTATCGGGGAACGGCTGGCTCGAATGCCGCGAATGCTTAAAGAGCACCTGATTCATGACCAGGGTAGACCGTTCGCTTATCCAGGGGGCTTTTTCGCGCGGTTCTTCGATGCAAACCCGCTTGTAGCACTCCTCAAACGTCTCTCCCATCTCCCGCCGAGGCTCAACCGCCCGTTTTCCGAATAAAACCGCGCTTTTTACTTCGAGCCTGTCGTGGACACGCGCAAACCATTGCGGCCATTGCGCTGCGCCGAGTTGCAGGAGCCTGAGGGACGCCGTTGTGAGGGTCGGTGGCGCAATGCGCATGTCTTTTCGAGGCAACCCGATCTTATGCATGGCGTCGTAGGCGGTGTTGTAGTCCCACTTGTTCTCGTGGATGGCCTTCCACACGTCGGAATCAGTCCAGTCGTAGATTGGACGCGCGGAGCGGACCCCGAATGCGTTGGCTTTCGTCATATAGCCGCCGGAAGAGGCCAGTCCTCTGCGACGCAGGATGGACTCGTCGACTCGTAAACCGAGAATCTGCACGGTGTCGCCACCGACGGGTGGAGGGAAGCGATGTGGCGCGACGACGGCCTGAATATTCTGCTCGTGGATGTATTCGTAGTTAGGCGGGGGTTGCCTGACCCAGTTTTCCTTCGGAATCGACGGGTCGAAAACCCAGAAATACGGCTGGTATCGGTTCCAGACGTTGACAATCGGCTGGTGCGCCACGAGCCAGTGGAAATCAATCTCGGGGTCGTTGGCGATTCTTTCAGCGTATTCGAAGGAGCCGGGTAAGAGGATTTCCTCATCCCGCATGACCACTTCGATTGGGAGTCGGTTTGCGAGTCTCGCGGCTATCCGGGCCAGCTCCAGGACGCAGGTTGAGTCCTTTCCTGACGAAAAGCTGACTACTGGACGGTAGAGGGGGTTTTCGTAGACCTCGACCATCCGTTCCAGGGCGGCATCAAACACGCCCGTCCCCATCATCAGTCTCATTGGACGGCCTTTTCAGCGCATAATGGCTTCTTTCGGGTCTTATTTCGGGGCTGGTTCTTCATTGTTTGGCGTTCTCCTTCTTCGCGGTGAGTTGGCGCGCACGGATCGCCTGTGAGCGGCAATCCGGGGAGCAGTAGTGATAGATGTCGTGGGTTTCGGTGCCTGCCGGGGAGTAAAAGCGTTCCTCGTAGGCGTACCAGATGACGTTTCGCAGAGGGCTGCCGATGTCGAACCCGCAATGGTCACAGACGATATGCCCTTTACCGTGAATGCCTTCTTGCACAGGGTAGTCCTCTCTGGCGATGAGCCATTTGATCAGGGGTGGCCGTTGGCTAGATTGTCTGCCCGGAGACTATCCAGTGATAGGGGGTACGTTCTTGTGGGTCGGCATCGTAATAGGGGTCTTCGAGGGAGAGCGGGGTTACGGTGTGCGGGTGGGGGAGAAACGTGCGGCTAATCTCGAACGGGGTCGTCGGCTCGAAGTAATGCGGGTCGTTGGGATGCAGGTTGTTCCAGAAGGTCGGTTTTTCAGGGAGACGGTGGGAGCCTAACGTGAACAGGAAACGGACACCAGGCGGACATTGACTGAGCCAGCGTTTCGCGTGCGTCATTCCACCGGGGATGTGGTAGATCGACCAGAGACAGGTCAAGAGGGTGGGTGTGGAGACACGAACGGGGAGAAACGGGAGCGTCAGATCGGACAGTAGGACTTTAGTACCGGGTCGTCTCGCTAAACCTTCCTCTAACATTTCACGAGTGGCGTCGATACCGATATAATCGCCGTATTTACGAGAATTTAGCAACTCTTCGTCACTAAAATCTGCCAGATTTGTGTGCTTCTTGGCACGATGTCGGCGGTGTTCAGCATAAGTATGACGGGGGGGACACGACGTTCTGCGCTCACTGCTACTTCTCGATTCGACACAACAATTGTCAGAATTGTCGCATCTATTCAACAATCCGAGAACTTGCAAACTGCCACTACATAGATCAATAATCGTCATCTTCTCGTCTGAGAGTGTGAGAAGCAGTCGTTCGACAATCAAATCTTCATTCTGACTGACGATATCATTGTATTCATTGACATAATCTTTACTGCTAAATGTCCATAACATTAGCTAGGACCTCCTAAACGTTAGTAGGGTACGCTCACTAACAACATTTAGGGCATTTTAGCACACTCATAAATTTGAGCGTAAATTGGTACTTTCGGGTGATCAAAAGCGTTTATTCTAGAAACATAGTTCCTTATAAAGTAACTGAGAGTAGTAGTTAACGTCATAAAAGAAGTGCGTAACTATGTTTCTAGAATGTAGTAACAATCGCTACAGAAACGCTATTTCGGAACGTTCGTTATACATTTATTATGTAAACCAGTAAATCCTCAGAATTGTTACTAATGGTTAGCAGTCCTAAGCAGGCTGAAACACCTAAAATACGCGTTGTAAGCCCTCTACAATCGCGCAACACCTAAAATAAGGTAAAGTGGCGCACCTATACCCTAAACCCGCGAGAAGCCCGCTCACAGCGTCTCAGGCATATTCCAGTCCCATAGACCTACCGAACTATTCAGAAAATCCCTGGTATCTCAGCAACTAAGCTATTCACACAATCACAATTTACCCGATTCAACGAATTTTCCTACTGCATTCGTACTAGAAGAATCACTGTTTCATACGATAGTAAACGTATATTTCGGGCATTTTAGTAACTTTTCTTGCATTCTGTTACGGCATGCCCCATCATTCGTTCTGTCAGGCAAACCAAACAAATTTACCTTGCCTGACAGAAAGAAGTTCAACTGTGGCGAAGTCTCAAGTCTCGGCAAAAGTATTCTGCAAGAACTGTGTAACGACAGTTCTCACAAAGGATACTGCGAGCAGTAACCCCGAACTGTGCAAAGCCTGCATGGTGTTAGCAGCTACTCCTGCTACTCCTGCAAAGCGCACCAAAGGGTACGATGCATCGGGCGTCCGGAAGTTTGCGCGATGGTCGCGGAATTCCCCGTATCCATTCGTCAATCTCAGCCCGAAATATCTTGATAAGGAATTTTCGGACTCGGACCTAGCTATTCGGTGGGATCTCATCGTCGCGGCAATCATGCGCATCTCTCATCAGAATTTGTCCGATGAGGCAACGTTTGACCTATACGGGCTATACCCCGATGAGATTGACCGAAACGCGGTTGAATGCGAGCAACTTATGAACGCTCGCCGAATCTCGCGGAAGGTGGATTATCGAACCATCGTCCGTGAATCCAAGTGGGAACTATCGAAGTTCGTTAGCTAGCCCACCTTGCCAGCCAGCCCTAGGGCTGGCTGGCTACTCTCAGGCTTAAGCCTGAGAGTAGCCATATGGCTAACAACATTTTAGGAGTGTCTCTGTAATGGCCGTCTCTTTGGCGAAAAACGAACTATGGTGCCCGATGTGCTATGGCGTTAGCTACGTCTCGGACTACTGGCTACATGACGTATGCCCGAACTGCGAGCGGAAACTTCACCGGAAGACTCATGCTCGCACGCGCTTCACCGCCGAATCTCGCAGGCTTGCAAGCCTGTTTAGGCATGAACGCGCCCCATATACCCTAGGGCGTTATTCTGCTAAGAACCACGTGCGAGAACCTCATCGCTATAGCAGTTACGACCGTTTAGGCGATGGGCACGTGTGGAGAGACGAGTAACCTAGTTACGTGTAACCTAGTTACGTGTAGGCAGCCTACGGGCTGCCTGCTACAATATACAAAATTTTCGCATCCGGTATACCGTAAGGCACTTACTTTCCGTAAGTCGCTTACGTAAGTCACTTACCTTTGGTAAGCCACTTACCATTCGTAAGCAGCTCATTTTTCGACGCCTAGCGCGAAACGCGAAATTTTTTTCCACGACCATCGCCCACGCCGAAAAAAGTTCGCGTACCTAGGCCGGCAAAATCGAAAAACCGCGCACGACCAGCCCCGAATCGCCAGCCCCGTCCCCCGCCGCTCGCCGCTCCGCTCGCCCTGGCCGCTGCGCTCTCGCCCCGGTCCCGCGTGCGCGCCCACGGGCGTCCCCGGCCCCGGCCCCGGTAGACCGATCCTTGGTCGGGTTCCCCAGCCAAAAAAGACGCGCATACCTAGGTCCGACGAACCAACTACACTGCGCCGATGAAAGAACAACCCGCCCCGACACT
>Ga0105091_10000200_pt1 | contig 23392 bp, 50 predicted proteins | sample PPLLak1March2015_FD_87022 | JGI IMG/M metagenome (GOLD analysis project Ga0105091, IMG submission 87022) | Freshwater sediment microbial communities from Prairie Pothole Lake near Jamestown, North Dakota, USA - PPLs Lake P7 Core (1) Depth... | ecosystem: Environmental > Aquatic > Freshwater >... | reverse complement strand
GTCGCAGACGAGGACGAGTTTGGCCGGTGGCTTCGATCCGGCGGTGATGGCGCCGATCATGGGCTTGTCGAGCAACACGGCGTAGCCGGTCTCGATTGCCAGCTTCGGGTCCGTCGCCCCCGACCACAGCGTCATGATGATGGCGCTGTCCTGCATCTTGGGAAGCAGCTCCCGCCGAGCTCTCTCCAGATACGCCCTGGCCTGAGGGTCCTCGGACCAGTCCCTCGGTCTTCCTCCTGGCACGGCTGGTTCCTTTCAAGGTGGGAATCTTGTCAGCAGTCGGTCACGCTCAGTGCCAGACGACGTCACCTGCCCTTTCCCGAGGGTCCGGGTCCATGCGGACCCGGACGAACTCGTAGATGGCGCCGCCGATCAGCGAGCCGATGGCGGCGGCGATGAACACCGCCAGGAGGGTCCTCTTGGTGTAGTGCAGCTTCATGGCCAGTGCTCCTGCATGTAGGCCAGCCCGAACAGGAGGCTGGCGATGGTGAAGATCGACAGACACGTCGCCAGGACGATGGCGAAGGCGGTCATGCACGCGCCGATGACGACTACCTCCCACGGCGGCCGCTGGCGGCGGGTCACTCGATGACCTCGACGTCGGTCCGCTGGCTGTAGCGGGCCAGGATGACCGGGCGCCCGGTGGCGCGCCGACATAGGTCGGCGTGCCAGCGGTAGCTCTCGATGCGCTCCCGGTCGGCGCCCATCAGCGGCATCCACCAGCCGTCGCCGGTGCGGTACCCGATCACCCCCTCTCCGTCGCTGGGGTCGGTCGACAGCCACGCCCACATCTCCTCGATGCGGGGGAACGGTTGCTCGCCGTTGTCAGCCACAGGCCCTCCCTGTCATCGGATCGCCGCGCAGCACCCAAGGGCACCATCCGCTGTGCTGCCATAGGTTGAACGCCGCGGTGAGGTTCGACCAGGGGTCAAAGCACCCATTCGGCGGACACGGCCATCCGCACAGCTGCATGAGGCCGAGCGCGTGGGCGCGCCCGCACGGCTGCGGGTTGTAGGCGCCCGGCCGACAGCCGGACTCCCGGTGCATCACGTAGCTGAGGACCCGACCCTGCTCCTCGGGCCACCCGATCTGGGCGGCCATCTCGTGCCACTCCTCGCACCACTGCCACTCCGCTCGAGGTGGAGGTGGCGGTGGGTTCTGCGTGCACAGCAACTCGGCCATGAAGTCACAGCCGTGGTTGGTCCGCACGGCCATGCTCGGGGCTGGCTCCACTTCGATGCCCTCGGCCATCATGGGTGGCGCCGGGGGCGGTACGTCTTCCGCCGATGGGATCGCCTCCGGCACTGTCGATGGCGGCGGTGCGGTGGAAAGCAGATGGCTCGGCGGTACGTCGGTGTCGGTAGGCGTCGGTGTGGGGGGCGTGAACACGGCGAGCAACAAGCAGCCAGTCAGCGCCACGACCCTCACCGGCTGGCCTCACAGTCCCGGCAGATGCCGAGTTGGACGGTTCCTGGTGACGGACGGGTAACAGATACAAGCCGCACTCGCCGACAGCGGGTGCAATAGCCGATGATCATCATTGCGGAGTGTCCTCTCCGTGGTAGTGGGCGGGCCGGGGCGCGTGGGGCGTCCCGGCCCGATTGCTCGTGCTAGAAGGCTTCCTCCTCCGGTGGTTGGGGACGTGGACTGAGCGCCGAGGCGAACTTCCCGAACAGGGCCCAGTTCGGCTCCCGGTCGGGGAAGCGACGGCGCTGCTCGGCCTCAAAGGCGCGCTTGGCGATCTCGATGCCCTGCTCGAAGGTCGGCAGTTCCTCGTAGCCGTAGTCGATGGCCGTGCCGACGATGGTGAACCGGCGGCGCGCCAGGTCGCGGCGGGCACTGAGGATGCGAGCGGGCGTCGGCTGGAAGCGCTCGCCGTCGCGGATCAGGCTCAGCGTGGCCGCGACGATGTCGTCGTTGTCGTAGGGCGCCAGAACTTCGTGCCACACCGCCACTCGGGCGGCTGGCTCGCCAACGGTGTGGTTCGGATACGCCTCGGTGAGGATGGCGAGTAGTTGGGCCACGTCTTCACGGGTCAAGCTGGTTCCCTTCTCGGAGGATGGTGAGGAATGGGTTGTCACCCGCCGAGGGCGCCACGCGCGTCTCATCGCGCAGGTCGTCCTCCCACCGCCGTTGATTCAGCCACGTCGCTGCGTGGGGCACCTTGTCCATGCCGCGCTTCTGAGCGCGCCACACAGTCACGTGTTGGGGCAGCGCCGCTATCGCCGCGTTCCGATCCGCCGCTTTCAGCTTCGTCCACGCCTTTACGGCGCTGACCTTGCCCGCCTTGCGTGGGTACGCCGTCCAGAACGCATCGAACGAAACGGGCGCGGGCACCGCGGGCAGATGGTGTTCTAAATGATCTTCTAGCAAATGATCTTCTAAGGGGGCGGATTCCGTCGCGGTAGGCGCGACGGAATCCGGCGCGGCACCGCGACGTTTCCCGGCGCGACGTGAAACGTCGCGGTCGTGGAGTGCGAGCCACGGATCGGCCAGCAGCGTGATCCGGGTACGCCCGCCGACAAGGGTCATGGTGAGGTACCCCTTCGCCTGTAGCTCGCTCAGCCACTCGCGGCACGCGCCACCACCACCGAACTCTCGCTCGCATCTGTTCGTCCCCAGCTTGGCCAGGTAGCTCTGCTCGTGCGACCAGAGCCAGCCCAGCAGCGCTTTCGCGCCGTGGGTCATGTCCGCCGTCCAGAGGCCATTGGGCACCTGGCCGAAGCCAGTGACCGCTTCTTCCTTGACGAAGCTCTCGCTCGTCATGCGAGCAGGTGCATCGCTTTGAAGTCCTGCGAGATAGCGGCGACCCGCTCTTCCGAGAGCCGCGTCATCCGCGCGATGCGGGGGACAAGCTCTGGGTCCCAGCTGATCAGGCCGTCATGGACGAGCGTGCTCGTGTCGGCCAGCGCCAGCAGCACCAGCTTGTGATCGGGGCTGGGCATCTGTTGCTTCCAGGCCCATTCCATCGCTTCAATCGTCATCGTTCAGGCTCCTCTCGGAGGCGCCCCAGCGATACGATGAAGCCCGGAAGTGCCGGGTGTGCGGGCCGCTGGGACGGCTCCTGCTCGGTTCGGTGTCCCCGGTCCATCCGGGGGCACCGGCCTATCTTACTACCGCCCGCGGTGGCGGCGCTCAAATCCGACCACTGAGGGTGGCAGATGCAGCGAGGCGGACCCCTGAAGCGCACTGGTGGCCTGAAGCGGGGCGCGCCGCTGAAGCGAGGCGACGGCCTGAAGCGCAAGGCCATCAAGGCCAAGCCGTTGAAGCGGGAAGTGCTCGATCCCGAGCTGCGCGAGCGCATCCTGCGCCGGGACAAGGTCTGCCAGGCCCACCCTCGCGGTTTCGCCTTGGGCGTGTGTTGCGGAGGGCGCCTTCACGTCCATCATCGGCGCCTCCGCAGCCAGGGCGGGCCGGACACCGAGGAGAACCTGATCGCCGTCTGCACGGTGCATCACCACCACCTCCACAGCGTCGATCGCGCTGGAGCTGAGCGTGCTGGCCTGGTTATCCGCACCTACCCGCCATTCGACGGCCGCCGCGCGACGGGCTATACTTAGGGGATGGCTAACGGCCCGACCGCCGGTGACGAGATGTTCCCCGAGGGGGACCCGCTCGTCGCCTCCGTGGCCGACCTCGTGCAGCGCTACGGCTATGACGCCGTTCGCATCGAGCTTGGCTACCACCAGCCCCTGTCCGTCGTCGCCAGCGCGCCAGCGCGCGTCACCGACCCCGAAACCAGCCACGAAGCCGGGCCTCGCTCGGCTGACCTATCCCGCTTCTCGGCCCACAGCCGTCAGGCGAAGCTCCTGATGGTCATTGCCTCCCAGAACCTCACCGACCAGCAGGCGGCGCTGCGCGTCATGGGGTCCTCCGCCACGCCCTCGCGACTGGAGGGCTGTCGACGGCGCATGAGCGACCTGCGCGCCGCCGGTTACATCTCTGACACCGGCCTGCGCCGTCACAACGTCGGCTCCGACGACGAATCCATCGTGTGGCGCCTGACGCTGGCGGGGGAGAAGGCCCTCGCCAACCTGGCGAACACAGGTTGGAGCCGCTGATGATCTACGAGCCGATGCCAGAGGAGGAGCGCGTCCTCGACTCGTCCCAGCGGCGCGTCACCGCCGGGTTGCTCGCTGAGGACGAGCGCCGAGAGGCCATCCGCGCCCTCTACCGGGCGGGCATGACCCAGCGCGAGTTGGCCGAGCGCATGACCAAGGCCAGTCTGTCCGTAGGTGGCCCGGTGGTCACCGAGAACAGCGTGCAGAAGATCATCATGCGGCTACGGGTGAAGGAGCGGGTCTGATGGCAGTCCGAATCCATGAATCGCTCCACGGTCTGATGGTCCCCATCGACATGCTGATCCCCTGGCCGGACAACCCTCGCAGCGGCGACCTGTCGGCGTTGAAGGAGTCCATCCGCAAGAACGGCTACTACCAGCCCGTCGTGGTTCAGCGCTCGACCAAGTACGTCATCGCCGGGAACCACCGGATGCAGGCCATGCAGGAGTTGGGCGCCGTCGAGATACCGGCGCTGTTCGTGGACGTGGACGACGTGTCGGCCACCCGTCTGGCGCTCGCTGACAACCGCACCAGCGACCTCGCCTTCTACGACGACGAGCAGTTGTTCAAGCTGCTCGAGGAGCTGGTCGCCAAGGACTCTCTCGACGGCACCGGCTACGACCGCAGCGCCTTCGAGCTTCTGCTGCAAGGCGTGGGCGGAGACAACGTGACCGGCGGCATCCGTCAGGGCCTCATCCCCGGCGAGCGCCTGGACGAGTACAACGACCTGGACATTCGCTCGATCATCCTCCCCTACGCCGGTGAGGAGTACGAGGTCGTGGCCACGGCGTTCACGCACATGCGCCAAGCCCTCTTCGTGGACACCAACGCCGAGGTCGTGAAGATCCTGCTGACCAAGGCGCTGGAGGAAGTCGACGTTGAGCCATGATCCCCTGCGACGTGACGGTGTGCCCCAACGACGCCGAGTGGGCCTTCATCGGCGAGGGTGGCGACCTCTACCTGTGCGACGACCACTTCGACTTCAACGTCGGGGACTCGTCCCACTGGCGCCCTATCCCCCGCGAGGAACCGGCGTGACGACCTTCCTCATCGTCGCCCAATACCAGCACGCGCTGGAGTGGTGCCGCGAGCAGGACCCGCCTCGCAACCCGCGCGCCCGCGACCTCGTCATCATCTCGGTGGACAGCAACGACGCCACGTTCCGGCTGCGGGGCCGCAGGATGCAAGACGGCGATGAGGTCGTCGAGCACGTGATCTACAGCCATCTGTCGCAGCGTGGCTGGGAGACGCTCGGCGCCGTCGAGCACGAACTGGACATGATGCGGAGGTTCAGCGTCTGATGCAGCGCCTGCAATCGTCCATCGAGCGGGTCACGTTGAAGCGCGGCGTGCCGATGACGCCGTGTACCTACGCCGTCGACACCAGCGAGCGGTGGGCCGGGACACTGGCGACGTGCGGAGCGATGATCCCGCACCGTCCCAAGCACCCCTGCCCGGAGTGCGGCCAGCACCAGATCAACGCCCACGCCCCTGACCCGCCCGAGGGAGCGCTCATCTTCGACCGCGACGTCGCCATCGTGGACGCTGCCTCCAAGCAGGTCGTCGGGGTCTACGTCACGTGCGCCCACGACATCGCCACCAACCTCGCCGCCGACCTGCGTCAGGTCGACTTCGACTCGGCGCCGTTCATGCGAAGCCCGTCGACCGCGGCGCGCCTCAGCGGCATCTCGGCGGCCAGCCGGACGTTCGGCTACCAGCCCCCGGTGCCCATGCGTCGCCGCTACGGCTGCTCGCGCTCGCAGTTCAATGCCCAGCACCCCGCCGCCGCCGAACACCTGGCGGAGTTCTGCCGGGTGGCCGAGCGCGCCATGCGGACCTACGCCGAGGACGTGTACGCCACCACCGCCGATCAGGTCCGCAAGGCGATCCCCAGCGCCTGGCTCATCGCCGGGACGCCGTGGTCGAGCGGGATCATCAACAAGACGGCCTCGCTGCCCTACCACACCGACAAGGCGAACATTCCGATGTCGTGGTCAGCCATGCTCGGCGCTCGACGCAACATCGAGGGCGGGCTGCTGCACTTGGCGGACTACGACGCCTGGTTCACCATCAGCCACGGCAGCATCATCATCTTCGACGGCCAGTCGGTGACCCACGGCGTGAGTCCGCTGCACCCCTCAGGAGCGAACCCCTGGCGCTACACGTGCGTCGTCTACGCCAAGCAGGGCATGAAGGTGTGCTGTGGCGACCCCAAGGAGGAGGCGAGGCGCGCCGCCCGCGCCGCCACCGACGCCGAGACGCTGCGGATCGGCAACCGCATCACCAAGCGCGGCCCCCGGCAGCGCAAGAAGGGCTAGACCAGCTGGCCGAAGGCGAGGAAGAACCCGCCCGGCAGCGAGGTCTGCACCATCAGGTCACCGAACGGCGGCTCGATGTTGGACGTGACCGCCTCGACCCTGATGATCTCGTAGGCGCAGGCGACCGAGGGCGACCAAACCTCCAGCCGGTCCCCAGCGTGTAGCTCGGGGATGCGGGCGAAGGGCGAGCCGTGGGTGGAGCGATGGGCCGCCAGGTGTAGGTGAGCGCACGGTTCGCCGGTGAAGGAGACCAGACCCTGGTCGATGACGTCCTGCCCACCCCGCACGGCGTTGAACACCCCGACAGGCATCGCCACCGTGAAGCTGTCGTCGTGGTGCGGCGCGCGTCGCGCCCTCGCTCCCGCCGCCCCCGGTGCGAGGGCGCGGTGAACGAGGTCGGTCGTGGTGGGATCGGGCACAACCTTGCGAACGTCGGGCACCCCTGTCGATCGCAGCATCCATGCGACCGCCACGACCAACAGGGCCACCAGCGTCAGAGCGATGACGTCACGGAGCAGGCGCGTCCTCCTCGTCGTCGGGTACCCAGAGAACCGGCATGATGGCGAACTCGATGAGGCCGAGCCTGATGCAGACCTCGATGATGGCGCCCTGCGTGGTGTTGGGCGGGAGGGTTGTCTGCTTGGCGAGACGGATCGCATCCCGCATCATCTCTGGCATCCGGCCGGACCCCGGTCCCTCCATCCAGAGTTCCTCGCCCGCCCGCGGCCCGTCGACAGTGTGGGTCACGCTCACGTCCTGACTCTCGTCGGCCGTGTCGACGCCCTGCACGACGAGGCAGGTGTGGACGTTCTGGTCGCCCGCTTCGTGGGCGCGGGCCATGTCGCCGTGGCGCATCGTCTCCGCCGCCTTCCGGCCCTCCTCCTCCTTGTAGTCCCGGGTCCACGCCTCAACGATGTTGACGATCAGTTCGGTGTCGCGCCGGAACGACGCCAGGATCATCGCCGTCTCGGCGAAGGCGGGGGCGAGGTCCTGGGATGGGGCCATCCGCACGACGAGGTAGTCCCGCGGCCCGCAGATGATGAGCATGGGCGATAGCTCGCCGTCCCGCTCGAAGTTCTCGACGGCCCCGGTGAGCAACTTCTCGATGTGCTCGCGGTGGCGGCTCACGACGCCTTCTTCCGGGCGCGCTTGGCCGGGACCTTGACCGGCCGCTCGACACCGCCGAGGCGCCTGGCCTCGAGCTCCCGCTTGGCCAGCCAGAAGCGCTTGCTGTCTCGGTCGTCGAAGCCCAGGCCCGCTTCCCGGTAGCCGTCGGGGTGCATGTAGCTCCGGCCCAGGAGCTGACCGCCACGGTCGTTCACCACGTCCTCGCGGACGCAGTCGCAGCGCTCGCAACGCAGCGTCAGCTGGTTCCCGCCCAGCTTCGGTCGGCGCACGGCGTCGGCCGCGAACCAGGCATGGCCGATGGTCTGACACGTGATCATGTCGTCAGTGGTGGCCATCGTCGCCGTCCTCGATGATCTCCACGATGTCCTCGACCGGGACGGGGAACAGCGTGTCCCGGTCGAACTCTGGGAACCGCACGCCGCACTGCTCTCGGTCGCCGTGCCGGGGCACGTCCCGCTCCTCGTCACTGATCGAGGCCCGGGTGCCGGGCGCGTAGACCAGCGTGCCGATGTTCCCTTCCCTCGTCCGCACCTTCGCTCGCCGCGCTGCGGCTTTGACCAACTGGACTCTGTCGTACATGGTTCCTCTCCTGATGGGACGGTCCCCCGGTGCGGGCGACACCGGGGGACCGCGATGGTTGCTATCGGTGGGAGGGTCTGCCGCGCAGAGGCGGCGTGAACCTGGCCACGTCCTCTTCCTTGAACACCAGCAGCCCCGACGGAGCGAGTTCGCCCGGGAGGTTGCCTTTGAGGTGCCAATCGTTCACTGTGCGGGGCGCCACCCCGAATCTCTCCGCCACGTCATCCTTCGTCAGCATCCCAGGCGGGACCACTTTGCCGCTTCCTCGCTTCAGCGCCAGCGCCTCGACTTCAGCCGTTGGCACGAACAGGTAGGTGCGGTCCCGAAGCCCGGTCAGCTTCCGTTCCTTGACCAGCTGATGGATGCGTTGCCGGGACACGCCCAGCGCGATCGCCGCATCCGCAGCCGACATGAGCTTCTTGTCGTGGCGGGGGTTGGTCATGTCTGCCTAACCACCCCCAGATGTTCGAGCACCCAGGGAGGGACGGCGGTGGTCTCGCCGTTCCCATCGTCGCCGCCGGTCACGACGACCGGCCCGACGAGGCGGTCGCCCGCCTCCATGCAGTGGAACACGTCGACCATCGACCACAGGTCGTTGGCCCGGTAGTTGAGCGTCAGTCCCTTGCCCTTGCCGTCCTCGTCGCACCACAGCAGGATCGAGGAAGCGCTCGGCGCAACCTCCAGCCAGCCGCCGATCGCGGCCTTCATCGTGAAGAACTCGGTGTCGGGCAGCACGCTCACGCTGCCGTCGACCGCGATAAGAACCCCTGGAACGGGGGGGAGCTCATTCATCCAGTACCTCCTCGGTAGTGCCGGGGCCGCACCGAGCGGGTGGCGCGACCCCGGCGATCTGGTCGTCTCAGTCCTGCTGGTTGCGGACCGAGACGGAGAAGTCCTCGACGTAGTCCAGGCCCTCGGTCTCTTCCACGCTCCTGAGAATGCGGGCGAGGCTGGCGAAGCCATCTTCGAGATAGCCATTGCGCGCCGTCAGCGTGATCTCCACGACGAAGGACCGGGTGTCGGTCTGCGTGCAGTGCTGGAGCCAGTGGTCCGACGTCTTGGCGTTCACGCCCTCGATCCAGTCTCCGTACTCGCTGCACCAGTCACGTCGCAGCGCCTCCTCGCGGAGGTCGTCGGCGATGATGGCGAGGTCGCGCCGCAGCCGCTGCTCAGTGCCGCGGAACGCCTCGACCTGAGCGGCCATCGCATTGAAGCCGGAGCGCACCCGGCGGTAGTCGATCTGCGCCTGTCGAAGCGCCATCCCGATCTCCGAACGGGTGGCCTGATCGCCACCTGCGTTGGCGGTTTCCCCGGAGTGGTCGTTGAAGACCCAGGACAGCCACGAAGGCACCAGGTCTACGACCGTCTCCAAGACGGCACCGTCGCCGTCAGTGTCCACCGTGGTCATGTGGTTCCTCTCTCCTTGCCGAAGCTGGTGTGCCCCGGTCGCGGACGGATGGGATTCGACTCCCACCCGCCCCGTACTCATCGGGTGAAGCTCGTCGCCGAGTGCATCGCTCCGATCGGGCCTTCTTCTGGCCCACGCCAATGGGCCTCGATGTAGACCAGGCGGTGCGTCTCGGGGTTCATCGAGCCGTCCGGCAGGCGCGCCGGGCCGAGGCTCTTGACGTGGACCCGACGCCAGTGCGGGCGCACCCGCACCCGATGATCGAGCGGCGTGCCCGTCCCCGTTTCGTGATGCACCGGGTCGTGCTCGCGCCGAAGCTTCAACACCGTGTAGTCGAGCAACGGCTTGCGCTTCGCCAGCCGCTCCCATTGGCGCACCGTGGCGCGCTTGGGATCGTCGCGGTGGCGGACCACGATCTCCTGCCACATCAGCCGCATGAAGGCCAGGAACCACCGCCGCTGGTAGGCCACCGACGAGGGCAACGTGCCCGGCCGGTAGCCCACCTCGTTCCGCACGGTCCAGGGCCGCCCGAAGCGCCAGGGGATCACCTCGATCGGCAGCAGTCCCTCGTCGACGGTCACCGGGTCAAGGTGATCGGTGATGCCGATTGCCTCCAGGTCGGCCATGTTGCCGTGCTCGTAGTCCCAGCCCGTCGTGTAGAAGAACAGGCTCACGCCGTCGCCCACGGTCTTGTCGGACATGCTCCCCATGCCTGGGTGGACCTGCCACCCCATCGCCCGCACCCACACGTGGAGCCGCTCATCCACCGCCCCCGTCTCCGGGTGAAGATCGGTGACGATGAGCGGCTTCTCGAACACGGCGAACCCGCACGGTGTGAACAGGTCGGTGGGCCACAGCATCTCCGGCTCGGCCAGCTCGGCTGCCGAGGTCACCAGGTCCATCACGTCGCCGCTGACGTAGTGCGACACCGCCCCCGACAGCATCTGGTACTCGCGCTCACACAGGATTGCGCCCTGGAGGACCGACTTGTCATCGCCGCCGAACTGCTCGATGCCGATGATGGTCGATCCCTCCATCGTCTCGGCCCCGTACCGCAAGGCGAGGCCGACCGCGGGCTTGCCGGTGTCATCGGGCAGGCCGTAGCTCGCCGAGAACTTGATCCAGCGCTGCACGTGGACGTTGGTGAAGGCCCGCTTCACATCGCGGATGCTCTCCGAGGGCGTGCCCTGGTTGACGTTGATGAGCGGGCGCCAGTAGGCCCTGGCTCGCTCGCTCTGCGACCACAGGGCCAGGTGGGCGTCAACGGCAGGGGCGAGACCGGACCACTGTCCGGCCTTCACGCGGGGTCCTCTGGATCGGGCATCCAGAAGCTGTCGTCGGCCGTGTCCACCACGTCGTCTTCGACCTCGTCTTCCTCGGCGTCGAAGTCGTAGATGCGTCGGTCGCTAGGTGCCGGGCGCTGGTGGCCCGACCGTCTGCTGCTGGCTCTGCTCACGAGGGCGCCCCCTCGCAACCGCACCCGATGTGGTGCTGGCCGTCCGGGTCGTCCGGGCAGGCATCGTCGTCGCCCATGCGGATCGCCTCGATGGTGACGCCCTCGCCGGGGAACAGCACGGCCAGCATCTCGTCGGCCTTCGCCTTCAGCCGGTCCACGTCGTCGGCATGGATGAGCACCATCTGCACCACGCAGCCCGGGACGCGCTCGTTCAGCCATGGCTGGGCCATGTGCGCCGAGCGGGGCACGAGGATGAGGCCCACCGTCTGGCAGTCCTCCTCGCTCAGCGCGCTCATCAGCAACGCCGAGCTCATCCTCCAGTCGGCGTCGGTGGGGTCGAGGACCATCTGCTCACCAATGCAGAACTCGCGGGCGAAGCGGATGACGTCCTCGTCGGTCAGTCTCTCGATGGTCACGACGGCGCCTCCTCGCTCTGGTGCGGTCGGCCCCACACGTGCTGGGGCGTCGGTCGGAATGCCACCGTGGGCGGGGACTCACCGAACTGCTCGATGAGCACCTGGAATCCCGCCTCGGCTAGCTCTGGCTTGGCTGGCACGGTCGCCACCCAGACCTTGCGGTAGTTCAGCTCTTGCTCTGTCATGGTTCCTCTCCTGTCGTCCCGCCTGGTTGGCGGGGTCGTGGACGGCGGGGATGATGAGTCCCCGCCGTCCGGCCCGACACGCCTTCAAAGGGAGTGGGCGGACACCCCCCGAGGCGGTCGGGCGACAATGCCGCCCGCAGCTTGGCGAGCGGCAGAAATGCGGTCACGCCTCGCTGGCGGATTTACAGACAGTCGTCAGCTAGTAGTCAGGCATGCCCTCGACGCTGCCGTCGTTGGCGTACAGCCAAGCGAAGCGGCGCCGCACGCCGAGGTCGTGAATCTCCTCGGCCAGCAGCTTGTAGAGCTCGAAGGCCGAGGCCGCTGGGTCCGCTGGCTGCTCGACGGTGAGCTTGTTGGTGAGCGTCTCCCGGTAGGCGACGTACCACCGCATCGCCGCCGCGTTCGGGTCGAAGGTCATGGGTTGGCCTCCAACCACGCATCCATCTGGGCCCGCAGCTGAGCGGGCGGGAACCTGTCGTCGGTGAGCAGTTCGATGACCTCCTCGCTGATGGGACCGTGGTCGTCGCGCCCGAGGAGCGCGGCGCCGTGGATGGGCGAGCCGCCGTACAGCGCCCACGCCTTGAAGTTGATGCCGAGGCCGCGGCTGATGCCGTGGTCGTCCACGAACAGCACGTGGGAGCGTGGCTCGAAGTAGGGGTGACGGACGGCCACCACGTCCAGCTCATCGCCAATGAGCAGGCGCGCCTCTGCGGCGGTGTCGGTGAAGATGCGCGTGACCACACCGTCGGGCAGGATCAACAGGCCGAGCACTCCGGCGTTCATCATGGGTTCCTTCCTTGCACCCCGCCCGCTGCGGGGTTCGTACCCGGCCGAGGCGACGGGCCTCGACCGGGTGGCAAGGCAGCGCACCCCCCGGTCAGCGCTGCTTTGCGTTCCGTTCCAGCTCTGCCTCCACCAGTGCCAGGGTGGCGTCGACGACGCTGTTGATTCCGAACAGCAGGTCGCGGAACGGCCCGTTCAGGCCACCGTCCTCGCTCGCCGCCATGTGTGCCTCACTCCCGGCCAGCCGCATGGCGTAGAGATGGTCGGTCAGCCGACCAGGGTGGTCGAGGCTCACTGCTCCGTCGCCCGTCTGATCGCCTCGATGCCTTCCTCCCACAGCACCGACGTGTCGATCGGGTCGACCACCGCCCGCAGCACCAGCGCCTTGGCCACCGCCATGTCTTCGGGGCTGACCGAGCTGTCCTCCAGGACCGTCCAGTCGAGGCGGAACCAGGCCGAGGCGTAGGTGCTGTCGAAGCGGTCGTCCTCGTCCCGGACATAGGTCGGCAGTGACCGCATGTATGTCCAGGCTTCCTCGTGGTCGCCACGGTTGCCGCCGCCGATGCGGGTGTAGACGTGGATCAGCGGCTCGTCGCCGTGCTGTTCCAACCAGCAATCGCGGAACCGGGACTCAGGCAGCGGCGGACGGAACCCGGCCAGCAACAGGAGGGCCGCTGCCGCCGGGTTCTGCCCGAAGATGACGTTATAGAGGCCCCCCGCCATCAGAGGCCCACCGACTTGGCCTGGAGGAACTCCAGCAGCTCGTCGAGGATCGCCATGGCCTCGGTGGACTGGAACACCCCGGTCGGGGGCGGCAACCAGCACACAGATACCCGGCCGAACGCATGGGCGACGGCCTCGGGAATGGGCGTGTCGGCGGGCAGGTTGGACGGTTCGTACTCCTCGCCCCGCAGCAGCTCGGCCTCGTCCACGAAGCGGGCCAGGTCGGACTCGCGCAGCACCGCTGCGGTCCGGGGGATCGTGAAGTGCACATCCCCGGTCGAGTCGGCCACGAGGATGGCGTCGTCGTTCATGATCGACTCCAGCGTGGCCAGGGCTTGCAGGACGGCCAGGGCCTGGTCGTCGGTGATGGTGACGCGCCGGACCTCGTGATCGACACGCCGGTCGCGTGCCGGTCCGTACTGCCTCATGGTGGCGATGGCGTTCGCCAGTTCCGTCATGGACTCACCAGCCCGACGCAGCGCTCGGTGAGCGTGTCCTCCCATGCTGCGCTGAACCCCCGCCCGTAGTCACGAGGAGCCTGCGGTGGGTAGACCTTGCCGAACAGGTTGGAGAGGTCCTGGTCCATCGGGTGCGGCATGGCGATGACCTCCCGGGCCACGCTGCTGTCCAAGTAGTTGGTGGCGAGCTCGAGGTCCAGCTCCACGGCCATCGCCGCTGCCTCGCCATCGGCAGCCCCTTGTAGGTACCAGTCGCTCGGTTTGGTCGCGTCTGTCATGTGGTTCCTTCCTCATCGGTGGGCTGGGGCACCAGCACCTTGGTCTCGATCCCGGCCTTGCGCGCTGCACGCACTGTGGCCCACGTCCCGCTGCGCCTGATCTCTTTGGCCTGGCGGGGCGTGGCGATCAGGAGGTTCGCTCCGTAGATCGTGAAGTGGTTGCGGCGCAGCGCGCCGGTGCCGGTGTGGTGGATGGTCGTGTACTGCATCGGGGGCCACGTCTTGCCGACTGGCAGCCAGACGTGGAGGTCCCGACACCCTGCGTCGTAGGCAATCTCGTGCGCCTCCGTGTCGGCGCCCGCCGCGCCGCCGTGGTGGAACTGGAACCGACCCAGCCCCAGGAGGACGGTGCCCAGCTTCGAGCGCTGGTACAGCGTCATCCCGAACTGGGTCCCAGTGAAGGCGACCCTCAAAGCACGGTGTGACCACACGACAGCTCGTAAGCCGTCGTGGGGTCAGCGGGGAAGACGGTGAACTCTCGCACCACCGCCCGCTTGGGGAGATCGTCACGACGCTGGCCGCCCCAGGTCGCCTCCCACGCATCAACGTTGTCCCAGCCGTCATCGACGGCGCAGTTCGGACAGCCGATCATCTCGACCTCGGGCACCGGCTTGCCGATGACCGGGAAGCCGTCGGAGCGGTGCCGCTCCGTCTCGAGCACCGTGTCCTCGGTGACGAGATCGTGCAACGCCATGACCCGGTGCTCGCGGCACACGTGGATGACGCACTTCTGTGGTCCGGGCATGCCCTCGTAGTCGCACGAGAACTCCAGCCGGTCCGACGCCTGGGTGCTGCACTCGGCATCGAACCAGCCGCCGTCCATGTCACGGATGATCTGGACGTGCTCGCATAGACGCTTGCCGTCGCGAGTGCGGACCTCCTCCGGTTCCCCGTAGCAGTAGTCGCACCCAACGCCGTCGCAGCGCTCGCACATCACCTCCATCACGACGATGTCCCTGGTTTCCATGTGGTTCCTTTCAGATGCCACCAGGTCAGGATGCCTGGTGGTCGTGCCCGGACGGGGGTACGAGTCCCGTCCGGGCGGGGAGCATCAGCTCCCGTTGCTGGCCTCGGCGGCGAGCGTGTACTGCTGCCACTCGTCGGAGTCGACGATGCCGACGCCGTCGATCGCCTTGCGGATGACCGTGCCGAGCGCCCCGGTGAGGGAGCCGTCGACCTTGTCCTCCTTGGCCTCCTCCATCAGCCGGTACTGATCGCGCAGCCCGTCAGCGGCGAGGCAGATCGCCTCGGTGCCGATGTTCCCCAGCACGCCGTCGTTGAGCGTGATGGCGTAGCGGACGCTGCGGTCGAAGCACTCCCGCACGAAGGCGGGCATGTACCCCTCCGTCCTGCGGAAGACCTCGTCGAAGTCCGTGTCCGGGTCCAGTGCCTTGCCGATGACCCTGCGGGCCAACTGCTCCACACCGGCCCGGTCCATCGCCCCGACGTGGATCACCGCGCCGATGCGTCCAGGCCGGAGCATCGCCTTGTGAATGTCCTCGGCGTGGTTGGTGGTGAAGACCGTGAGGAGCTTCATCCCCTTGACCTTGATCCCGTCGAGCATGTCGAGATGGCGCTCGATGGTGCTGCCCGACTGCGGCCCCGCCATCGTGTCCACGTCCTCGGCGAACACGACCGCCGGTTGGTACATGCGGGCCATCTCCAGCGTCTTGGCCAGGTCGTCCTTGCCCGGTCGGCACATCAGGAAGGTCCAGCCGTGGGCCACCGCGATCTGCGCCGTGAGCAACGCGGCCAGGCTCTTGCCGGTGCCATACGGACCCTCGAACAGCACGGCGAACTTGCCGTCCTGCCCCAGCTGCTCCAGCAGGTCGGCGTGGCGGATGAACGCCCACACGTCGCCCTCCAGGCGACGCAGCACGCTCTCGGTGTAGACCACGTCGCGGGGGTCGACCTTCGACACGTCGATGAAGTTCTCGGCGCCGTCGATGGCCATGCCCTTGTAGATGGAGCTGTCGAGCAGGAACTGCTCGATGAGCTTGAACAGCCCGTCGAGATGGCGGCGCCACTTGCGCGGTGCCTCCACGTTGACCTGGAAGATGATCCCGAGCTCAGGGTCCCTGGTCTGGCCCAGGATGAGCGTCGCCCGGTCCATGCCCGGGATGGTCATGGCTCCCCACGGCACCTGCTCGGTGTCGTTCTGCCCGGGGCCGACCTTGATGTCGATCAGCTGGGGCAGGTCCCGCCCGAAGAACGAGTAGAGGGTCTTGCCCAGCGTGAACCCGGCGAACGCCTTGATCGCCAGCTGTGTCGCCCTCGCTCCGTCCCACGGTCGGTACGGGAAGGTCTTGCTGAAGGAGAACAGGTTCTCCTCGTCGTCTCGGCGCTTCTGGAGGAACTCGATGCTGCTCTCCAGGGTCGCGCCCGCGGGCAGCACGTACTTCGTGCCGTCGAAGACGATGTCGTCTTCGGTGCTGAGCAGCCCTCCGATCTCGGCCAGTCGCTGGAGAGCTTCCTCTCGCAGCAGCTGCTCCTCGCTCGGAGCGAGCGCGCCATCGGCGCGCGGCTTTGCTTTCGCCACCATGCGGTTCCTTTCCTCAATGCCCGGGGGTAGTTCCGGGTCGTGCCCTGGCCTGGGTACGAGCCAGACCAAGGCGGGTCTTGTCAGACCAAGCGGGCGGCGAGGAACGCCTCCATGTCGCGGTGGGCGTCGAGGCACCACTCGCAGGGCCGCCGGTTCATCGGGGCCGCGTCGACGTAGACGATGGCGCCGTCCGGCAGTGGGTCTGTCACCCGCTGCCCGCACAGCGCGGTGTGGGCCAGGTGCTTCGGGACCAGGTGGTACACCGGATCGCCGGTGCTGGTGGGTAGGGACAGGGACTTCATTCGACGTGGTCCACGGTCACGACGCAGGTCTTGCCGTCCTCCATCGGGAAGCGGAACGTGCCCGGTTCGCCGTGATAGGCGATGAGCTGGAACGCCACGACGTGGGCGTGCTCGTCACCCAGCGGGTCGACGACCACCTTGCCGATGGACTTGCTGACGGTGACGTCGAAGCTGAGCATTCCCTCGTCGTCGACTGGCAGCAGCGCGGTGCCGTTCTGGGGTCTTGCCATTGGTTCCTTTCCGCCTGGCCAGGTAGCCAGGTCGTGGGCCAGGAGGGGTACGAGCCCTCCTGGTCCGTCACTGCACGCGCTGGGGCCTCGCCACGAAGTGACGCTGCTCCTCACCCGCCGGGTGGTGGTAGTCCGCCGTCAGCAGGCGGTGGTTGTCGAAGGTCGTCCGGCACGTGTAGACCCAGGCGCGCCCCACCTGATGCGCCCAGCGCATTCCATCGGTGGCGCCGGGCCGGTGCAGGTGGATGGTCCGGCCGCAGTCGGCGCACGTGGTCACTCGTCCACGTCCTTGAACATGGCGTCCCAGCAGGCGCTGTGGATGCCCGTCATCAGCGTCTCCCGGTCGCCGGGGGACATCTCGGGCATCGCCACCTGAATGTGGCGCTTCGGCCCGCCCACCGCCTTGTCGTGGCGCCACGCCTCCAGCTCGTCGGTGTAGGCCGTCACCGACGACGGCAGGTCGCAGAGGGGGCACACGCCCTCCACGACCGTCGTCGGCCGCTCGGGCAGGCTCACTGCCGAACCCGCAGCTTCAACCGCTGGCCGTTGCCGGTCCCCAGGCCCACGCCGACTTCCTGGAAGTGGGCCTCACACAGGTAGGCCCACGGTCCCATCGTCGTGCGGGCGTCGTAGCGAGCCAGCGTCGGCTCGGCATGGTCGAGCTGGCAGTTGGGGAGCTCGAGCACCTCCACCTCCTCGCTCACGGCTCGACCTCGATTTCCCCGGCCGCCACCGCAGCCTCGTACGCCCTGGCCTCGGCGTACTCGGTCTGCCACTTCCACGGCTTCTCCACGACGTCGGCGATGGTGCCAGCGTCGTAGTTGTCGGAGTCGGCCATGAAGCGGGTGAGGAACACGAGGTTCTCGTGCACCGTCCACCACTCGGTCTCAGGCATTGCTGTTCCCTTCTGCCCGCTCCCCGATGGAGCAGGTCGTACCTGGAGGCGGTGTCGAGCCGCGTCCGGGTGGTTGACGGAGGGAGCGCGGGATCGCGCCCGCGCTCCCTCCGTTGCTAAGGAACCTGGTGGAGCGCCAAGGCAACAGCCGTGCGTTTCTAAGCTCCACCGCTCCGGCCCAGGGACGCGCCGATGAGCCAGTACCGTCTACGGGACCCACTCCCTCTGGTACGCAAGCTCACCGGAGCACGAAGCCTTCACCGGATCAGATTCGCCGCCATCGGACCGGGTTGTCTCTCCCGACCGTGGTCGACTCGGACCTCGCCTGTCACACCCAGGCGCCCGTGATGTGGACGGGGCGGGCTACGAACCCGCACCGCCCTGCGACCGGATCACCGGCCGCTTGCTCTGCTTGTGCGCCCACACCGGAGGCACTTCGCCCCGGCGCCGGGAGCGAGCCTTGGCCCGCTGCCGGTTGCGCTCGGCCTTGTCGGCCAGGGCCTTACGCCGTGCCGCCTCGGTGGCGCCCCGCCTGATCTGGCGGCGCCGGTACTCCTGCATCGCCGCCCGCTCCAGCGCCGTCGTGCCGCCCGGTTGGTCCAGCGGCCCGGCCAGCGCCCGGTTCTCGTCGGTCGTGGGGGCCTTCTCCCGGGACCGCATCCGCTGGGTCTGCGGCTTGCGCGCCCCCGGCGTGGGTCGGAACCCGACGCCCTCCACGAACATGCGCTCCCACCTGGCCCCCGAGAACTGCTGCTCGTAGGGGTTCCCGATGGGTGCAGCCACCCCCGCCCCGACCGGCAGGTGGTCGAGGCGGGGGGGATCGGCCTTCTTCTTGGGGAAGAAGGGTTTGGCCTTGGCCGCGCCCGGCGAGGGCTTCAGGTCCGGCCCATGCAGGCAGACCGAGCACCACTCCGGGGCGGCCCCAGGAATGTGGGGGCACTCAGCCACGGCGCCCGGCCCGCTCCGGCCACAGGAACTCGCACGCCCGCACCCGCACGGCGGGATCGGGGTCCTCGTTCAGGCCCTCGTGGATGACGAGCGGCCCGCCTCCGCAGAAGTCGGCAAACAGCGCCATCACGCCGGGCCGTGCCATGTCCAGCACCGCCCGTTCCAGCTCTTCCATCCTGGCTCCTCTCTCCTCCGGGGGTACGAACCCCGGCCTGCGCCGCCCGCCCCGCGGGGGCACCCTTATTCTACCCGCCCGGCGGCGGTACCGCAAATCGGGCGCAGTCGCAGGGGCAGTAGGGCTGCTCACGAGATCACCCCTCTCAGCCGCTTCACTCCGGCTTCGGGCCTGCTCACATCGGTGAAGGCCACGCCTCCCCGGATGCCGTACAGCGGCAGTCCGGCGTCGTGCTCGGCCACCGCCTCGGTGGCGCACTCCACCCGCACCGGGCAGGTGCGGCACTGCGCCAGCGCCAGCGAGCGCTTGGCCCGGCCCGCGCGTCCGGTGCCCCACTCGTCGGGGAAGGGGCTGTGCGCCCCCTCCCGCTCACACGCTGCGCCGGTCATGCCAGCCTCCGGCGCGTCCGGCGCATGAGCACGCCGCCCACGCCCATCAGCAGCACCGCCGTGCCGATGAAGAGCTCCGGGCCGGAGCCGGTTGCGGGCAGCGTGGTCACCGGGGCTGTCCGAGGCAGCACCACCACGCCGGTGACCGGCGGCGGGGTGACCGTGACCGGCGTGTCGATCTGCACCGGCACGGTGGTGACCACCGGCTCGGGCGCAGGCGGGGTGTCGCTGGTCGGCGGTGCGTAGATGGGCACGTCGTCGGACACGCACTGCGGTGGCCCGCCGATGGGCTGGCCGTAGTGCATGCCCTCGGGGCAGGGCACCATCGTCGTGGGTGGGGCCACCGGCCCGCAGTCCACGCTCGACCAGTCGATGGTGTAGCGGGCCTCCTCGGAGCCACCGTCCCAGGTGATGCGGACCAGCGTCGGTCCGCGCGTCCCGGTGGCATCGAGGCGTGCCCGGTGCTCGTAGCGGGTGGAACCAAGCGGTCCCACCGCAGCCTGGAAGTTGTCCCCCGTCTCCACCCGCGCGTCCGCCGCGACCAGGTTGGTGATGACGACGTGGGTGATCTTGGCGGACTCGCCGCAGGTGATCGGCTCGACGGTGACGCTCATGCCGTCCCCCACCACATGGCCAGGGCGACGGCGACCACGAACAGCACGAAGCCGACCAGGACCCACTGCCACGAGGGCTGCACCGGCCGGTTGTCGGGCTGCTCGTCGAGCTCCGGGAAGGCGGTCATGACTCGTCACCACCCAGCGCCCGCTCGACCAGCTCGACGGCGACCAGCTCGTGGCGCAGCACGAACCGCCGCAGCCGCAGCCGCCGCCGTCGTTGCCGCTCCCACTTGGCGTTGCGCCGAGCCTGTGCCGGTCCGGCGATGGCAGCACGACGGGCCTCGTGCTGTTCGGGCGTCCCGACCCACATGCGCCCTCCACTGGCGCCATCGGTGGGCAGCGGGCCGTGCTGGCGGACCAGCGCCCTGGTGTTGCGGGCCGTCTCGATCTGCGCCCTGGTGCCCCGGTCGTGCCAGTGCACCAGGCCCCAGGTCCGGAGGCTGAGGCTCTTGCGGAGGAAGCTCATGACCGCCCCCTCGCCGTGCGCTCCAGCCGCTCGCCGCAGGGCACGCAGATGATGCGGCTGGGGTCGAGCAGCGTCTGGCTGTCCTTGGGCCAGTAGGTGGCACCCTCGGAGCGGTAGCGGTGCCAGTCCTGCTCCAGCGGGGTCGGGTGCCGGTCCAGTTCGACCAGCACCCCGAAGCCCATGTCGTAGTGGTTGTAGACCCGGGTGCCCACCTCGAGAGCCACCTTGTGGCCACAGGCCAGGCGCCTCGCGGCATCTTGCGCCACCTTGGGTGTCTGGATGGCACCGCTCAGGCCCTCCTCGGCGGCCAGCTGCGGGCAGCCGTCACGGTGGAGGAGCTCGATGGCCCCAGCGCCCACCTCGGGTGCGTCGTGCCAGTCGGCACCGCATCCCGGGCAGGGCGTGAGGTCGATGGTGTACCGCTCGGCGCTCACCAGATCACGCTCAGCACGTCGTCGATGGACCCGCCGCACAGGCCCTTCAGGAAGACTCCTGCGGCCTTGGCGTCGGCCACCAGCTGGGGCTTGATGTTGCGCCCGCCCATCACCTGGTAGGTGGGGATGCGGACCCGGCACGGCGTGCCGTGGCGGGTGGTGCCGTGGCAGTAGGACAGGTCCATCGGACCGGCCCAGCTGTCGCCCACGAAGCGGATGCGGGTGATGGCCGCCAGGTCCGGGTCCGTCCACTCCAGGGTGAAGTTCCTGGCTACGTGTGGCTCGACCAGCGGGTTGATCTCCCGCGGGTACTGCTCTGTCATCTCGGTTCCCTTCCGGGCCGTACGAAGGCCCAGGTTGATGTGGGTCGCCTGCTGGCGTCCCTGGCAACGCTGCGGTGCAACGCTCCCGGCGAGGCCAAAAGTCGATTACCGCGCTGCCAGGTGGCGGCGGGCGGCGGAGCCGGTGCCCAGCACGCTTCCGGCTGGGGGAACGGGCCACCCACCCACCCCTCCCCTTCGGGGAGCTCGGCGCCAGCGGCAGCCGCCTCCCGCGCCCCAGCCGCCAGCGCGCCCGCGCGCCAGCGGCCCGGGCTGAGCGCCCGGGCCGTCGTGGCCATCAGTAGTCCACCCCTTCGCAGGTCAGGAACCCGTCACGGGTGTCGCCGACCAGGTCGTCGCCACCGCTGTTGTCGCAGTCCAGCTCGGCTGCGGCGATCGAACCGTCGCCACCGTCGACCGGGATGCGGACGTCCAGCCGTTGGGGCGGCACCACGTCGCAGTCGGGGAAGGTGCCAGCGTCGATGACCACCACGTGGCCAGCGCACTGCCCGGGCACGGTCAGCGCGGCGACCGGCTGGCGCACGGCCGGAGCCGGTGCAGCCACGGTCACCCAGGGTTCGGCGAACGGCGGCAGCTCCACGAACGTGGTGGAGCTCCCACCAGCGGTGGCAGCCACCGCGCTACCGACGACGACCAGCGCGCACAGCGCACCGGCCACAGAGAACTTGAGCATGGGACCCTCCAGGGTCGAGACGGGTGCCCACGGTGGGCACCCCTGGCTAGGCACGTGACCGTGCCCACCCAGGGGCGCCCCAGCCCGAAGGCCGGGGAGCCACCCGTAAGGACGCCTCAGCTGGCGACCACCTCCTCGGCAGGCACCTCGACGACCGGCGCGTCGACAACCGCGTCGGCCACAGGGGCGTCGACCACAGGGGCAGCCTTGGCCGCCTTCCGCGCCCGCTTGGGCTTGGGAGCGGCCAGGGTCCCGTCAGGCAGGACCCAGCCCTTGGCCGACCAGGTGAGCTGCTGGGAGCGGTCGGCCCGACCGGCGGCGTCCACGATCAGGCCGTGAGCCTTCTCCCACTTCGCGATCTGGGCCGCGTCATGGGTGAGCTTGGTGACAGGGTCGAAACGACCGGCGACCTTCTTCCCGGCGACCATGGTCATGGGGGAGAACTTCCGCTCACCGTTGCGGACCTGGTCCCAGCGGGTGAACCCGTCCACCTTCGCGGCCATCTGCGCGACGGCCAGCGCGTTCGTGGTCGGGCGCCCCATGACCAGGCAAAGCTGGCCATAGGTGGTCCAGAAGGGACCCTCCGGGATGGACTCAAGGGCGGCGCGGACGGCCACCGTGTGGGCGTTGACCTTCACGGTCGGGACAGGGGAAACTGACTTCTTAGCAGGCACTTCGGTTCCTTTCGTGGCCCGAGCGGGGCGCCCGGGGTGATGTAGAAAGGATAGCCGGTCGGGCGGCGGTACCGCAACCGATCGGGCGGATTAGGGCAGAGCTCCTAGCGATACCGCCCATCGGCGGGACCGATAGGGGGTGGTGGCGAACGGACGTTCGTGCCGGACCCGGCTCCGTGCTCACTACCTGCCTGCTACAGCCCAGTTTCCAACCCCCAACCTGCCGCCGCCCCGCGACGGGCGACCCCGCCCGCATCCGTATACGGGAACCCCAGCGGTATACCGGAAGGGGCCTCCTAAGCCGTATACGTGTACGGGATGGAGGAGTACGGTATACGGCATGAGTAGACCCCAGACGAAGGGGCCGCCGGTCGCCGTGCGGCTCACGCTCATGGCCATGGAGCGCGCCCAGGCGCGGGCCGACGACGCCGGGCTACCGCTGCGGCGGTGGGTGGAGGCGACCCTCGAACGGGCGCTTTTGCCTTCGGAGAAGGCCGACGTGGCAGACGCTAAGGGTAGGCACCCCACCACGAAGCGTGTGCAGTCGGCTACCGAGGCGGAAGACCCCGACGTCGCCCGGTTGACCACGCTGCGCGACTCGCTGACCGGGGTGGTGCCGCCCGACGACCCGCCGGGCTGCGAGCACCCGCGCTCCGACGTGCGCGCCGGAGGCATTCGGGTGTGCCGCGACTGCGGGGCCATCAAGGGCATCGGCGGGCTGTGGCGGGTGCCGTAGGGGGCCACCCGTAGGGAGAAGGTGCCGCAGCTTCGCGGCGGGTAAGGTGCGGTCGTGCCGATGCCGTCGAAGGGGACCAGACGCCGCTTGACTGTGCGGGTGCCGATCGACACCTACCTCGGTGCCGCCCGGGCCGCGGCCGCCCGGGGGTGGTCGATGACCGGCTACGCCTCCTACG
>Ga0105091_10000198_pt1 | contig 23509 bp, 18 predicted proteins | sample PPLLak1March2015_FD_87022 | JGI IMG/M metagenome (GOLD analysis project Ga0105091, IMG submission 87022) | Freshwater sediment microbial communities from Prairie Pothole Lake near Jamestown, North Dakota, USA - PPLs Lake P7 Core (1) Depth... | ecosystem: Environmental > Aquatic > Freshwater >... | reverse complement strand
TGGATCTTTTGTCCGGGTGGGAGCCCAGTGATACTTTTGTGCCATCTGAAAGCAAGCTAAATGACAATATGGATGCTTCATTTTGCAGTCAGTGCCAAAGTTACACAGTCATCTTCGATATGTTATCCAATGAGTTCGTTTGTAGCTCGTGTGGATGCGTCGTTGCAGATGAGCTGTTGAGTTCTGAGCACGCGGGAAGTTTTCCCTCAAGATCGGGTTACAGCGACAGGGCAAGGACGGGCATGCCTGAATCTCTGGCTGTGCATCATAAGGGCTTATCCACACTGATAGGGATAGGTGATACTGATGCGCGAGGTAAAGCATTAGAACCGTCACAAAAGGTGAAAATGCAAAGGTTAAGGACCTGGAACAATAGATCTCAGTTAAATGACTCCATTTCTAGAAATCTCGAAAAAGCGCTGAAATTCTTGAATAATTTTGGTGATAAGCTATATTTAAGCCAGGCCGTTATCGAAAGTGCTGCATACATATATAGAAAAGCGGCTGTTAAGAAGCTCGCAAAGGGAAGATCTACGCTTGGGCTTGTAGGTGCAGCACTCTACGCAGCATGTCGAGAAACAGCTACGCCTAAGACTATATCCGATATTGCAACGGTTTGTAATCTGCCTACGAAGGACGTTATGACGCATTACAAACTCATCTTAAAGGAATTATCGTTACAAGTTCCAGTTTTACATGGCCCTGACTACGTCACCCTTATCGCAAATAGACTGAGTCTCTCTGAAAGAACAAAGAGGGAAGCCTTGCGAATCTACTCAGATGTTCAAGAGAATCGCATATCTATTGGCAAGAATCCTAGAGCCCTGGCAGGGGCAGTTATTTATCTTGCTTCACAGAATTGCAATGAATTTCTACGTCAGGTTGAAATATGTCAAGTCGCCGATATTTCGACCGTGTCGCTTAGGAAGCGCTGTAAGGAAATTAAAGTCACCCTAAGTATTTAGCGATTTAAATCATACATAATTCATATGTTGCCGGAGATCATAACCGTCTTTTAAATGAACCATTTCGTCAAAGGCGATGTCCAGATAGGCTGCCTTTGACGTCGGATATGACTCTTTGCAGGTAAAAATTGTAAAGACTAGCCCTTGATGATCGATTTTGTATCCTTCACAAGGTTCATGTCCCCTCAAGATTACTTTGGCATTAAGTCTTCTCAACCATGTCTTGCTCACTGACAGGCCAAAATGCTTACCAATACCTCTTCTCGATCGTTCAAAATTCCCATTATCCATTATGGAATTTCGTGGATCATTCCAGAGTATTTCTTCCATAGTTTCGCTAGTCATATGGTTGGCCTGAGCGTTAGACAAAGTCTCTATAGCTTCTGGTCCATCATGGGGAAGCTGGGCTGGTACGCCACCATGCACAATTACAAAACAATTTTCGACCACTACTGATAGGTAAAGTGCATGAAAAAATGGCAAAATCTTTCGATAATACACAACCATCGATTGATCTTGCCCAAATAAATCTATAATTCTAAAGGGGAAATCATGAGAAGGAAATGGGAATTCGTCTGGGGCTTCATGATTTCCACGCATTAGGATTACTGACTGGGGAAATCTGGCTTTAAGATAGCATACAGCATAAAGGACTTCAGGAGACCTTCGACCTCTGTCAATGTAATCGCCCAAGAAAATGAGCTTGTTATGATCGTCTGATAAATATCGCTCGTAGTTTATCTTGGACAAGATAGTGCTAAGAGCACCATAATCACCATGGATGTCGCCGATTACTACTAGCCTTTGTGGTATCTCTAAATTGACCAACGATCCAAGTACTTTTCCTCCTGAAATTTGTCCACTTTCATTTTGATTTTTCAGAACCTTGGTGCTGGCATCTAGTACGTCACAGAAATCTGTTAGAGGAAGATCCTCATTAAGTTCTTCTAGACCTCTTACCAATTAGAGTATTGAAGCGTCTGGCCAGCTGACCAATAAATATATTGCTGATATTCACGTGGGCGTCGAATAGTCACATTCTTCCTCGGTTGAATTTTATTTGCGGCAACTAAACGTGAAGACTAGTGAGCAACATGAAAGTAAAGTTTAACTGTCGAAATCCCAGCTTTTGTCTAACGATTAATTTGGCTTATGTTTGCAATTCACATTTGCTTGAAGTGACTGAGTTAGAGCAAGAATAAGCCTAAATTGTAGAAAATGACCTCCATCAATATCGCAGATGCACAGCCTCAGCCCATAGGTTAGCATATCCTCCTCAATTTCTTTCCGGTTCAATTCCATTAAGCTCCTTAGTTATTGCAAAAATAAGAAGATAAGGTGAGATTCATGAGCATGATAACATGTTAATTGATGCAACATCAGGAGAGTTGCTTAAAATGAATGTTAGCAACACGGTACACTAATGCAGCAAACAGATGTACTATTCGAAATAACTTCTCTACACCAAAACTTGAAGATTTACACGTGGAACTCCACCTATCTTGTATGGAGTGAATCCGAAAATAGGTCCTACCGGTGAAATGGGTCTTAGGAACAAGGTACCGTTTATTACATTGACCTCAAGTTTCAGATCAGCATGAGCTTCTACAGGAGGATAAACTGCTTCTCTAGTAGTCCCCACAATAATCGAAAGATCTGTCTTCTCACTAAGTAACGAAAGCACGCTTGTCTGACGTTGCCTAAGTTCGTCTTCAAGTGATTTCAAATGTTCACAATTGAAGATACTTAACATCAAGGATTCCGGATATCGCTTTCGAGCCATTTCCATACTCCTCTCAATCAAGCCAGATTGAGAGTTCTTTAGAACAGAATACTGAGTAGGATCGATGTGCTGCTTAATAGCTGATTCTTTGATGTCAGACCACAATCCTCTGAATACGTTGTTGGTGGGGAAATATCCCAAATATGATCTTATAATCGCCATGATGGTATGTGGATCGGCTTGACTTATCGTTTCGAGAAGGACTGGATTATTTCTTTTTATGAAATTGGATATTATTTTTGCAAGAAATGTTGTTATTGCGATTATATGGATACTGGGTTCAAATCTGAAGATCACAATTCCCTTTCTGGGGAGCCCGCCCTCCAATACTGCGTCCAACTCAGGATATCCTGTCCGAATCCGTCCAACCCCTCTGACAGAGTAAGGCTTCAGCGGATAGTCTTTTCGCTTAGGTAAGTCATTCTGTGGAACTTTCTTGTTAAGAACATATTCAGAAGGTTTGTAAGTTGGAAAGCTGGTAAATATACTATTATTAAGTGAAAAATTATAAATCTGGTTTAGCATTCTCACTCCTCTTAACTTAATCATCTTTATTTGTCGCAATCTGCATGAATCGTACACAAATTGATCCAATTCCACGATTCCGTCAACTAAAAAGTCAAGCGTACTATACGAGGTATCCTCACTTATGAAGATTAGTTTGGCGCCTGCCCTCTCACGCCATGTTTGCAGAACTCGTTCATTATTTAGTCTAGCCTCCTTATCCATAAATGAAGCTATAGCATCCCAACTATCGATAATTATAATTGGAGCCTTGACATCCATCAACTCGTTGGTTATACGCTCAAATAACGATTCAGGTTCATCGAGGCGTGCGTCTTCGAACATAGACATCTTGTACACCTGTTCTTCACTGTCCGAGGTGGGTTGAGGTTTTATTGTTTGAACAAATTGTTCCAACCATGGATAGTAAGTGAAGAGCTGTCTAGGAGATACTCTAGTAGAAATATAGAAAAAATTGCTTGCTTGACCTAAGGTTTTGAGAATAGTCAATGAAAGAGTCGTTTTGCCTGTTCCGGCCTTTCCTTTAATAAGAAGAGCATAAGTATCGTGCCTAACAAAGCGCTCTAATTCATCAGGTATTCGGTCTGATTTGGTGGCAGAACTATGCCTTGGAGCGTCATTCATCGGGTATTAGGGGATAAGTAAGTCGTGCTACTACTAAAACCATTTTAGCTGAAATGACCCCATTATTTGTGCAAAGGTAGGACTTTGAAAATTTTCCCTTTCAGATAAGCATTGCTTTAGGTAACATTCGGCTACCAAGGATCCAACCCCCTTTGGAAGGAAATTGCATCAATTAGACCTTCCGCATAGCCTACACTCAACACGGCTAATTCATTTTTTCCCTGATTTAAAAATTTTTCAGCATCTTGAACATAATATTCCGCATTGTCGAGTACGGCGATAATTCCTTTGTATTGTATTGAATCTGTGGGCAGTCGTTTTCTTAGCTCATTTACCGTCCTCTTAACAGAGGGAACATACTTTTCAACCATTCTCGTAGAAATTCTCACAACTTGTGAAGAGTTTTCATTTGGCTCGTTTAATACCGAAGTTATACAGGAGATCGCTTCCTTTTCCACGAAATGAAGCCGACCAGGGACTATAAGGGAGTGAGGGCCAGTCTCATAATTTATTTCCATAAGTGATCGAACTTGACCTGAAATGATCTTCTTATCAGTTCTTCCAATCCTTGACGCAACGACTACAAAGGTCTCTTCAGTGAATGCTCGACTTCTTTGATCCTTTTCGACGTCCAATAACATCCTCATAGCAACAGTAGGATTCAGAAAGAAAGGGGAAATGTTTTCCTTTATCTCGCTATATTCGGTCAAGATTAGTGTATGATTTCCTAGCAATAAGTTATCCAGCAATGTGTTGTAAACACTAATAGCCGACTGAGGTTCAGACATTATAGTTGATGCCCTGCCGAACTTGTAAATTTGTAATCCGCTCTCGCCGATTAGAGAGGTGATACCGGACGCGGAATGGATCACATCCACCTTAATGCCTCTCTTTGTGGCTCGTATGAATAATTCAATGTAGGTAGTGGCAATTAGAGCATCGCCGTATACTATCAAGGCTACCTCATTGTCAGCAGCTTGTTCAAGTATTTCACGGCCATCTTCTACAAATAATCTTCCTACAACGTTTGCTACATTATCGTCATGCTTACAGTAGAGCCTCAATTCACTTAAATCGCTCTCAGACAAATAACCTGTAAATCTCTCTATGTAGATGAGGTTGCATGTTTTTAGGATTTCTCGGCCTTTCACACTCATCCCATTAAGGCCTTCTATTCCGAGTCCGATTAACCATAACATTGTAGTCTATCCTTTCACCACAAATTGTCTTGTTCCCTAATGCAAATCTTTCTTTAGGTGATGTATTCTAGAGATGTGGAATAACGCCCTCGTATAGATTTCGATGCTTGATATGTATTCTTGAATCTTTATTCTTTCGTTGGTAGTATGGGATGAATGAGGGTCGCCCGGTCCATAGGTCACCGCAGGCATTTTAAGGGCATTTCCTAAAATGTTCATATCTCCAGTACCGGTCTTGCGAATTAGTAAAGGTCTGACCTTGCATATGTCCATGATCGATAAGGAAAGAGCCCGAACTAGCACTGATCTAAATTCTGCTTCAAAAGGCTCCGTCCGATCTTCGGTCCTGTATTTTATAACATTCCCATTAGATTTGGATACCTTGTTTACTACAGAATCTACTCTTGCCAGAATTTCATCACAAGTAGTTTTCACAGGTATTCTGATATCTATTGTTGCTTTGCATCGCTGGGGAGTGACATTGTGACTAGATCCCCCATCTATTTCTGTGATAGAGCAGGTCACCGAATCGGATCCACCTGATAGAGTTTCCTTTCCGCATAACTCAGCCCTTAATTCATTCCACAAGGCAGACATCTCTTCAATAGAGTTCCTTGCCAGCCAAGGTGCGCTAGCATGAGCGCTGTTCTTTACATCGCATACAAGCCTTATTGCTAACCTTCCTTTATATGCGACGGTGATCTTGTCAATACCGCTAGGCTCACCGAATATTGCATAATTCACATCCAAGTGTTTTGAAACCAGGTGCTTTATCCCCGTTGCATTTCCTTCTTCATCGACAACTGCAGCAAGGATTATGGTTCCGCGCTGTTTAGGAAACTCTGAAGCCGCAAGCAACATTGAGATTAGTGGAGCCTTTGCGTCAGAGGCTCCTCTACCGTAGATATACCCATCTTCTATTCTAACTGGAATACTTCCAGGAACAGTATCCATGTGACCACAAAGAAGGATCCTCGGTTCTCCATTGCCTTTAGTTGCGATCATATTTCCGACACTGTCTATGTAGGCCTCCTCAAATCCTAACTCATCAATGCATTTTTCTTTGAGAGAAATCGCAAGTGACGACTCAGACCTAGATGGTGTATACTTTTCAAGAGAACCCTTTAGAAATTCTACTGCATAGCCGTATGACACCAATTCTATCTATTTCTGGGTCCTGTTGAGTATTCAACAGCAAGCGTGGGTATATCAACGCCAGTTACTCGTACTGTATTCTTAAATTCTGTGGTGCTATTAACTTCATGTACCATTAATCCAACCTCGTCGCTCTCCATCAGATCCACTCCAACAATTTCTCCTTGGACTGCATCTGATGCCTTTAGGCATAGGTCTTCTAATTCATTGGTAACTGCGCATGGTTCAGCCTTGCCTCCAAGAGCCATATTTGTTTTCCATTCTTCGTGTCCAGAATATCGATAGATAGCTGCTGCGACCCGGTTGCCAATTACTATCGCTCGGATATCTCTAGGTGGCCGTTTTACAAACTCTTCAAAAAAATAAATTCGGTATAATGGAAACATATACTCTCTGCTTTCAATAACAGCTTCTGCAGCGTCCCTGTCGCGCAATAATCCTATCAATCTTCCCCAACTTCCGACAGTAGGTTTTATGACCACAGGGTATCCTATTTCCTCTATAGCCGACAATGCAGCTTCGGCGGAGAAAGCTGTAATAGCCTTAGGTGTTTTGACACCGTTCTTCCTCAAAGTTACGTGTGCAAATAGTTTGTTGCCACAAATGTTTGATGTTTCAAATGAATTTATGACTCTATATCCTAGACCTTCCAGCATTGATGTGGAATGGATACTCCTGAAATAGCTAACACAGCGTTGGATAACAGTGCCATTCGATAAGATGTCATCGTCTCTTCTGCCTTCTAGTTTTAGAGATAAAGCTTTACAATCTAACATAGTGACGTTTGTACCTTTTTTCTTGGCTGCTTCGAATAGAGCCTTTTCTTCCCATCTAATGTTGTCGTAAAGAATTGTGAGAGAAGGTGTAGGCGTAGTATTAATTTTCTCTTTGTTCACTGACCCCAGTCCTCACCGACAACCTGGGCCGGTTTGATGTCAAACCCTTTCTCGCGTTTTACCAGCTCGTAACTTGCACCACAATCTGCACAAGTCACTATCTCTCCTTCCATCGAATCGTCTGGAATCTTTACTTCAGCGTCACACTCTGGACATTTTACCAATTTTCTTTTCTTTCCTCAGTCTTAACTTTTGCAACAGCATCATTAAGTATCTTTCTCTCCAGTCTGTCGTCTAAGTACAACTCGAGGACATCTCCCATTCTGAGTTCCTTTAGACCTCGAGCTAGTGTTTCAGCTTCTTCCATGCCAGTATTCAATCCCAAAAGTGACAGCAAGTAACCGGCACCATTCTTCCCTGCCAATTCCCCGAAAACTATCTTGCGTCTATTCCCAACTAATTTGGGCTCAAGTATCTCATAGGCAGAAGGGTCTCTTAGGATCGCAGCAAGATGTGTTCCAGCTTTGTGTTTGTATGCGCTGTCGCCGACGATAGGTTTCGATTCAGGTGTTTCCAAATGCGTATATTGGGATATCGTTCTGGAAAGGTCTTTTAACATATGAAGCCTCAAATCAGTTCTACAATCATATATGAAAGTTAATGCGACTGCAGTTTCAGCCAACGATGGGATGCCCGTCCTCTCCCCAAATCCGTCAATAGTAGTATGAATTTGATCAGCCCCTGCATCACAACCAGCCAATGCATTAGCCAGAGCTAGTCCTACATCATTGTGACAGTGAACGTCTATAGAAGTCTTGGCTGCATCTATATGACCAAGAATCAACGTTACCATTTTTTGCATCCCTGCGGGCCTCATTATGCCTACGGTGTCAGGCAGGCTTATCCTTTCAATTCCTCTCTTATTCATTTCGACACACATTTCTACCAAAAAGTCTGGGTCAGTTCTACTTGCATCCTCCATAGTGAACCGAGATTTCAGTCCGTGCGATTTGATGTAATCTGCCACCTCTAAAGCTCGAACTTTGGCTTCTTCTCTTGAAATTTTTAATTTGGAAGCAAGGTGAACATCTGATATACCTAAATAAGTGGCCACCCATGTCGCACCACAATCTATTGCCCGATCTACATCAGATTTAATCGCTCGGACATGTGCTAGTATGTCTGCCTTCAATCCTTGCCTAATAATGGTCCTGGTAGCCTCGAAGTGATCGTTGGAAACAACCGGGCTTATCTCTATCTGATCAACGCCAAAAGAATCAAGCATCCATGCAATCTGTATTCTCTGTTTTATTGTGAAGGATACACCAGGATGCTGTTCACCTTCTCTGAGGGTTGAATCTAGTATCCGAATTCTTCGCGTGCTGAGCTCATTAGATTCATTGTAAAGATTCGCGAAATGGTTTGGGCCCTCTGATTTTAGCGACAACTACTACCAATAAGTTCATCTTTCGCACATGTTATAAACCTTTTCGCAACTGAATCGACTAATTACGTTGGCAACAATGACAATTCTCGATACCCTATTCCAGAATGTTGACTATAACCGCGAAGGAAATAATAGTTAATATCGATTTCAGGTTCACCTAATTGTCTTCAAGATGATAACTGTGTTCGTATCTGATACTCCTTCAGTTTTTCGAACTTCGTCGATACACTTGTTTATCTCAGATATAGACGGTGCTGAAATAACAGCGGCTATGTCGTACTGTCCTGTGATCTCATAAATGACTTCTACGCCTGGTAGCCCCATCAGTTTTCCAGAAACAAATGAAGTATCTGAAGTCGAATTGACAGAAATCAATGTGATGGCGCTTGTTTTATCGCCACTATTTACTTCAAGGGTAAATTTCTTGATGATCTCCCGCCTGGTTAAGTTCTTGACCCGTCTCCTGACCGCAGATTCTGATAGGCCTATTGCATTTGCTATTTCTACAAAGGCTTTTCTAGAATCCGACTGAAGGATCTTGATTATCTTGACATCTGTCGGATCCATGGACTCAAACAGATCTTTTTTCTTCCTCCAATGCTAACAGTCTATCTAAAGTTGTAACGAATTTCAAGACCAATTCTCTATCAATTAACAAAGGCGGTAACAATCTGATGATGTTTCGGCCCGAATACAACATTAAGATACCATTTGAAATGCCGTCCATAAGTATATTTCTCACATCAAATCTCAGTTCTAATGCAAGCATCAATCCCAATCCCCTTACTTCTCTCACTATTTTGTGCTTTTCTTTAAGCTGAACCAACAAATCTTTGAAATAGCGTCCAGTTTCCGCAGAGTTCTCGATCAATCCGTCAAGAACTAGGGCGTCTATGGCAGCACTCGCAGCAGCGCAAGCTAGTGGATTACCTGCAAAAGTAGAAGAATGTTCACCAATTTTCATACTCTCAATAATTTCATTTTTCGTTATGGTTAATCCCATAGGAAACCCCCCTGCTATACCCTTTGCGACACAGACGACATCAGGAATGGTATTCCAATTCTCAGCGGCCCACATCTTGCCGGTTCTACCAAATCCGGATTGTATCTCATCGAAAATCAAAACAAGAGAATGCCTCGAACAAATTTCCCTAACTTCTTGAATAAACCCCGGTGGAGGCATTATAATCCCGCTTTCGCCTTGAACCGGTTCTAATATAACAGCTCCAGTCTTGTCATCTATGGAGTCTACCAGTTTGCTAGTATTTCCGTAAGGGACAAATTTAATGTGGTCCAACAGTGGCTCAAATGGCCTCCTATATTTTTCGCCGGAAGTTACGGATAGTGCACCTAGAGTTTTTCCATGGTATCCTCCATTCATTGAAATTACGCCAGGTTTTCCACTAAACTTTCGTGAAAACTTGAGCGCTGTTTCCACCGCCTCTGCGCCAGAATTTGAGAAAAAAATCTTGTCTAGCCCAGTCGGGACTACATTAGATAGCTTTTTGAGCATAATTGATCTGGCAGTATTATAAGTTGACATATGACAGACCATCAGCTTTTCCAATTGATCTTTGATAGCAGCGACAACTCTGTCATTACAATGCCCCACCAGAGCTACCCCATACCCCGCCATACAATCAATATACTCCCTTCCCTCCTCATCCCATACCTTGGCACCCTTTCCACGGTCGATGACTATAGGAAATCGTTGGTACAGATGGCCCAGGAAGTCATCCTCACTATTCATGTGCTGTGATCACCGTACAATTTTCATGAGCCAACAATTTGGATATGGGATTTTCTTTTGAACCATTGCCGACTATGGCCTCTCCGACGCCTAGCTCCAATGCCTCTGTGCACGCTAAAATCTTCTTTTCCATTCCAAAACCGATTTTGGGGAGCATCATTTTCGCCTCACCTAAAGTCAGATTTTCAATCAGTCTCCCATCAATTAATAGGCCTGCTACATCAGTGAGAAATATAACTCTGTCTGCTCGCATATTCCCTGCTATATGAGCAGCTGCTCTGTCCCCGTCAACATTAAGATATTCAAATTCTTCGCTTAATGCAATTGGTGAGATTACGGGCACAAAGCCCTCATCAAGTAGGATATCAATAAGAGATTTGTTTACGTGGTTGATTTTTCCAGTGTAACCTCCATCGATAGACATTTTTCTACCTTTGTCGTTTATGATCAGGAGTTTCTTCTTACGCTCAGCCCTTAGAAGGCCCCCATCTACCCCTGCAATACCAACTGCATTTATTCCCTGTTTAAGCAACTTTGTCACAATTGATTTGTTCACTTGCCCCGCCATGACCATTGTATATGCTTCCACGGTGTCCCGATCTGTGTATCTACTCCTGATGCCTCCAGGAGACACTATGAATTGTTGCTTCACGCCTAGCTTGTTGGCAACACTAGTAACCTGTTTCCCTCCCCCGTGAACAAGAACTATCTTTTCATTGTGCAATATTGCTGCTAGGTCATCAAAAATGGAAGGATGCAAACTATCTGACACGATACTACCACCAATTTTAACTACTATCATACCGGAGTAATTGGCGTGAATTTCAATCCATCTATTTCATTGAACCCGAACATCACATTCATATTTTGAATTGCAGACCCAGCAGCGCCCTTCATCAAATTATCTGATGCTGACAATGCAACGATTCTCATGTTGTCCTCATCGATGTCAAAACCGATATCGCAAAAGTTTGAGCCAATAAGAAACTTGGGATCTGGGAATTTGTACAGTCCCTTCTTATCTCTTATTAGACGAACGAACGGTTCGGTGCCATACGCTGCACGATAAATTTTCCATAGCTCCAATTCCGTGACCTCTTGCTTCATAAAAATGTGATTAGTTGTTAGTATTCCTCGTACAATGTTAACGGCGTGAGGGCTCATGCTGACTTTTATAGGGCTCTTTGTGACCATTTCCAATTCTTGCTTTATCTCTGCTGTGTGTCTATGTTTGGCTGGTTTATATGGTCGTATTACCCCGTAACGCATAGCATGATGTGTCCCTGCGTTTTCAGTTGCACCTGCTCCCGATGAGCCGATCTTACTATCGACAATGATGTGGTCAGTATCAATTAGATCCTTTTCAATCAGTGGTCTTATCGAGATAAGCGACGTAACCGCCATGCATCCTGGGCAAGAAACTAAGCGTGATCCCTTTATTTTTTCTCTATTGAACTCCGGGACTCCATACGCAGATAGAGAGAGCATTTCGGGGAAAGGATGTTCCCATCCGTACCATTTGACGTAATCCTTAGGATCCTTTAGACGAAAATCGGCTGAAAGGTCAATAATTCTCATACCGCGATCATAGAGATCCTTTACAATGCTACTTGATTTGCCATGAGGAAGTGAAGTAAAAACGAGATCGCATTTATCAGATAGCTTTTCTGTATCTAGGGTTGAGAAAGTTAGATCTATGAACCCTTTAAGACTGGGATGAACGCGATGAACGAGCTCGCCAGCTCTCTGTCTAGAGGTTATCATGTTCACCTCGACTTTTGGGTGGGTACATAACAGCCGCAGAAGCTCACCACCTACATAACCTGATGCTCCAATAACACCTACCTTCATATACTATTTTCATCAGTATAATCTTTTTAATCGGTTTATGAATTTTTATATCGATCTTGTGCTGAGGGGGAATAATTGACACCCCAGTCCCTCATTTATTCTTGAGCAAATCAGAGACCTATACATCGTCTGCCCGTTCTGTCGAACCAACAAACTGTCACAATGCAGAGACTTTGGGGTGAACTTATCTAAATATGTGCGCTATATATGTATATTCAAGTTAACAACATCGTATGCGCGGGTCTTTCCTTTCAGTTGCTAAGCGTTAGAGTAAATCATGAAGAAATATCTTCAGTTTCCCTTGGCATAACACTTTATCACAATTCGAAATTCATCTGCAGAATCTGATTTTTGGCAAAGCATGAATTTGCACTCAATTTCTGCCTAACGCATCAATCACCAAATTTCAGTCACAATGCACAACGCTGCAATGTTCGATTAAGATTCAATGCTTGACAACATCTGGTTAGAAACGACTGATTGCTTTCCCCATAATTCTATGAACCCCTTTGCAAGCCTTTGGTCAAAAATTGATCTGCTTGAATAGGTAGCTGTATCTGGATCGTAAATGGCATTTTTTGAGCTCCTTCCTACGACTCGACAAGAACCATTTTGAAGTTTTAGCCTCACTTTTCCATTTACCCTTGATTGAACTGTATTTATGAATTCATCCAAATCTCTTCTCAAAGGTTCTAGCCAGAGACCTGCGTAAACTAGCCAGCTCCATTTTTCCTCTATTATCCGTTTGAAATTGATCTCGTGGTCAGTAAGTACTAAATTTTCAAGATCTTTGTGACACTCAATGAGTGAAATAGCAGCTGGTGCTTCGTAGACCTCGCGAGATTTGATACCTACAATCCGATTCTCGATTAGATCCACGATGCCTATTCCATGAGAGCCAGCTATCTTATTCATCTCAACAACTAAATCTTGTAGATTAAACAGATTACCATCCAATGCTATCGGTATGCCCGATCTAAACTCAATCTCTACGTATCTCGCTTCACCGGAACGGTTTTTGACAAAGTGAAATATGTTTTCAGGGGGTTCTATGTTTGCGTCCTCCAATTCTCCACCCTCAATAGCCCTCCCCCACAAGTTAACATCAATGCTGTACTTTTTCGCCTCCAACGAGATGGGTATGTTTTCCTCCATAGCAAATTTGATCTCTTCATCACGAGTCAAATTCAAGTCTCTTATGGGAGCCAGTATATTGAGCTCTGAATTAAGTGATTTTATAGTTATATCAAATCTAACCTGATCGTTCCCTTTACCAGTACATCCGTGTGCAACTAGCTTTGCATCTTCCTTGGATGCCACTTCGACCACTTTTGAGGCTATTAGTGGACGAGCCAAAGCGGTCGCCAGTGGATACTTCCCCTGGTAGAGCGCATTCGCTTTAATGGCTCTGCTAACATACTCATTTGCAAATTCTTCTGTTGAATCGATGTGAATATGCTTAGCAGCTCCAACCTCAAGAGCCCTATTCTCGATTTCATTAAAGTCTTCATCCTGACCACAATCCACTGTTACGGTCGTAACTAGAGCATCATGGAACTTCTGCAAATACCTTATGCATACAGATGTATCTAGACCTCCTGAGTATGCTAGAACAACTTTTTTCTTGGCCATTACCAACGAATGCGATTTATGACTAGATTTATGTTTTTTGGTCTCAAACGATCTCCTAGACAGGCTAGTTGAAGCAATTCGACCGATCCTCAAGAAATCATGAGGTATTTTCGACGATAGTTATAATTTTACTATTGTTAGGTTCTGGAAAATAATATAGCGTAGTTGAAATTTAGCCTGCATAGGTAATGTGATGATGTTTAGTATTGAATAGAATGTTAGGTGACCAGTTGGTAGTACATGCTTCAACATTTTGTCCTCAAAGCGAATGGCTCGAAGTCGGACATTAACATCTAAAGTTATATGATACCCCCCATTTGCAAATTGCTGACTACTGGTTATCTAGTATGGGAGCTAGAACAAGCTTTGAGAGACCATTAGGTTGAGGAAGAGGGCGAGGGACCGCAGAATATGGGAGACTCTGCACTTATTTTTTACAGCTAGTTTCAGTCATCTTTAGTTGCGACGCCAGGCCTAGCAAATTCACTCAGAGGCAACCTTTTTGTGTAGCAGTTAATCTCAGAACAGATTTATCATCCGCAGGTCGTTAAGTTATCGTGTATAGAAGATATACATTTGAGGAGGTCAAAAGGAAAATCTTCAGTATCCTCGAATATCAAATGACAGGAATGTCTGGCGTCGAACTGGCGAATAAGACTGGTATGAATCGAATGACGATTACCAAGTATCTGAACCTATTGTATTCGATTGGATTGATTAGAAAGAAGAAAATCGGAACAGTCAATATTTGGTTTCTTGAATCCGGATTGAATTATCCTGGATCTTCAATCAATTACAACGATTTGCAGCAGAGATTTATGAATGCAATTTTGGCCGGCAGTGATGAATTATCGTCGAAATTGATAATTAACGCAATAAACTCGGGCGCAGAGAAACTGAAGCTTCTGACAGATGTCTTCCTACCGACAGTCAATACTGTAGGCGAACTTTACAGCAGGGGAAGACTCAACAGGGCAGAGCGAATTAACTTTCAAAGTGTCGTAATAGAAATATTGGATTTCGTCAAGTATAGTATCTACAATGGAGAGAAGAGACCTGATATTTCTGCGTTAATAGTCTGTGGCTCTGAAGATGCGATTATACATTCAAAGATTATCGATTTGTCACTTCGCTTGAAGAATTGTGATACACGATATATTGGCAATGTAGAAGGTGCACTTGATCCATTCTTCGATATCGATTTTCAGCGCTACGTAACTAGATTATGGGGAAATAAAACCGGGGTCGTCATCTTGTGTATTTGTTCATCTGTAGAGAGTTCCCTTCGCTTTTTATATTCAGCGGCTCATGTGCTTCGGAACAAGCTTGCAGCTCGCCTCGTCTTATGTTTGATGACCAATAGTGAAATAAGGAATGCAAATGATTTTGAAAACGCAGATCATGTTGCTGCTAGTCCACTTGATTTACTCATGTGGCTACGAGATTTAATTCAAGAATAGTACTACCTACCCGGCAATTCCATTCCTCGCAGACTTTATCGTCAGCCGCCCACACAAATATTTCAATTGTATAAGCATCTGAATATGATATCTGCTTGAATAATCAGGTGCCCTATGGCTATCAATATTCGAAATAATTGTGCATGACCAGACACTAACAACAGTACAATATTAATGTGATTCATCGGCTCGATTAATTACGATGTAATGTCAGAATCACAGTCAATACTGTTTAAAACAATTGGAGCAAGAATATACTACCCCTTAATTCAAAAGCCCAGCTTTGCCAATTGTTTAAGACCTCTCTTTTTGAAGCGTACAAAAGTTACATCTATTGGATATCGCGATATCAAAATATTCTGATTTGAATAAATTGGATATATTTCTTGTCCATCTATAATTAGGTTCGTATCATAGTTGCTTTTAATAACGATATTTTCAAGAGGAACAACAATACTAGGCATCCGATTAATTGATCCTACTGGAACAATTACTAAAGATTCCTGGTTCCCTTGCAATAACGGACCACCGAGAGAATAACAATGACCTGTAGAACCGGTCGGAGTTGAAACTGCAACTCCATCCATTCTTTGATTGATTTCATCATCTAAAGTACTTATAGAGAAGTACGGGGTTCTCATGACACTCGCTCTTGTGCACAAGATCTCGTTCAATGCAGGAAAGGTTTGTTGTCCATTAGCGGTTGCAAAAATTCTGAGTCTTCGCTCCAAGAGGTAGTCGCCGCGGAGAGTGTCGTGTATCGATTTTTCTATCATGTCTGCGCCTATCTCAGACAGAATGCCTCTATTTCCGCCGATATTCATGGGTAGGATCGGCGTGTTGGGTGGCATTCCTCTACACGCTCGCAATGTAGTCCCGTCACCGCCGATTGCAATCGCGATATCTATACTATTTTTTTCTAAGTCTGCATATGATACTGGAATTGATCCATCAAGCGTTAATGGCAAGATTGAATAAGAACTGATGTTATGCGAACCTAAGATCTTGACGATAACTTGAGCAGTTTCCTGTGCTTCCTTATTATTCAACTTTGTTGCAATGGCCACTCTGTTTATGTCCTTAGGCATTGGCTAATGGAAAATATCACTGAGTATACACTTAAATGCATTTACATCAGTCGCTGAAAAAATGTTTAATTTATTTTCTCAGGGAACCCACACGAATAAATAACGCAGGATTTGAACATCAATAGCACATAATGGGCCGATAGCTCAGCTTGGTGGAGCGTTCGACTGATAATCGAAAGGTCGAGGGTTCAACTCCCTTTCGGCCCATACTTTTCATTTCTCTAGGTTTGAGTTTATTAAAATGTCGTATGATGATATTTGTGATCAGACATAGACAGCCAGTATGGTAATTAGTATTCTGATATTTATTGTCAAGTAGTAGTATGAGAGCATATCCACCAGGTCCAATTTCTTGGACTAAATCTGTGAATGAGCTTTTTTACACGAATACAATGATGCAAGAAAAAATGAAACTCAAGATGCACACATATCATTTCACTTATATGGTAAGATGTGAAAAAAGTGCATATAAGGATATCAAATAGTCAATTCAGTAAACACTACGATACTACCACACAGTGGGGTGTTATAGTCAGTCTAGTATGAATTCATATAAAAATATTCCATTTGGTCTTAAATTAGGATAAGAATTGAGGGAGTATAATTAATAGTCATTAGAATCTGCGATGATGCGATCACAAGATGGAATCAGTTTTTATACATAAGTGACTTAATTTATTACAGTAATTAGTCTGATAAATTATGTTCTTCCAACCCTGCGATTTAACGCGTCATCGTATTTATTATTCGAAGTTGTCAAATGGGCAACTGGAGGGGGCGAAAAAGATATCCAATCTAACTGTCCTGGTGTAATTTTGACAATACGCTCCAACCGATTTGTAGATTTTGGAGTTCGCAAATCTTCATGGTGATGAATGCTATCTTGATGACTCCATGGTACGAATACAAAATTTATCCTCTTGCGGGCATGAGGCAAAGTTAATGTCGATCCTAGGTATCAATGTAGACAGCACAAACGCTAGAAAAGGGCTGTTCACATTAGATATCAAATTCTGGGAACTGGAATCAGGTTCAATTAATTTAGTTTATTACACAATATCCATTTACACCTAATTAATTCAAAGTGGCACACTAATTCCAAACGATTATAGTTATTATGAGTCTTGCTCCACAGGAACTGGAAAATACTGCTAGCAAATTTGCTGCTGAAGCTATTAGCTTTGACTCGCAGGGTTCGAGAGGAATGGCCATCCAATCCTATCAGAGAGCCATAGACGCATTGGTGAAGTTAGTCCAAATATATCCAGAGTATAGGCTAAATAGAGTATACAGAGAACGAGCAAATGCATACCAAAACCGAATACGTACGCTCCAGCTTTCATCAGATCTGAACTCGAAAACCCTAAGCAGAACCATTTCACCATTAACAAAGGATTCTACGGGTCATGATACTAACGAATTACGAAATGATAGAAAACCTAAGAATCAGTCTACTAATTTCACAAGTCAAGGCAACGGATCAGACTCATCCACATCTTCGGATCCGAATTTCGACGACCTTGTGCTGAAAGAAAAGCCGCATGTAAAGTGGGATGAGGTGATTGGTCTGGACGATGCAAAACGGGCAATACGTGAGTCAATTGTCTATCCTACTAAACGTTCTGACCTATTTCCGCTAGGCTGGCCTCGAGGGATACTCTTATTTGGCCCACCTGGTTGCGGCAAAACTTTACTGGCTGCCGCTGCCGCTGCCGAAATTGATGGATATTTTTTGAATGTCGATGCAGCGAGTATGATGAGCAAATGGTTGGGAGAAGCAGAGAAAAACGTATCTAAACTATTTATGCTGGCAAGGCGGCTCCAGGAGAATGAAGGGGTCCCCGTTCTTTTGTTTATTGATGAGATTGATTCATTACTTGGAACCAGAAGTAGCGAAATCGGTGGAGAAGTACGGGTAAAGAATCAATTCCTTACTGAAATGGATGGTATAAATGTCAAGTCGAAAGATTCCCAGTTATACGTAATCGGAGCAACAAACAAGCCTTGGACGTTGGAGTCTGGGTTTCTTCGAAGGTTCCAGAAGCGTATCAATGTTTCACTTCCTTCTCTTCCATCTAGAGTAGACTTATTTCGTCAGTATACACGCCCTCTTAATCGTGAAAAATCGTTAAAACCAGATGAATTGGCCAAACTATGCGAGGGCTATAGTGCCAGCGACATAAAGGACATTTGTCAAGCTGCTCAGCTTAGGGTTGTTAACGAACTATTCGAAAGTGGTATGGCTATGGATACCAGTTCAAACCCGAGGTCTATAAGTGTAGCTGATTTCAAGGAAATCTTTAAGGTTCGAAAACCTAGCGTTAGTGCAGAAATGCTCAAAGCTTACGTTAAATGGAGCGATCAATTCAAAGCGCTTTAAGGATTCCCGGCTGAGTATCTGTCAGCCGCCTCCTTTATTTTTTGCCTTGCAACCTGATTATTGGCATAGCCAACCACTTTTACAAACTTTCCTGGTTCTAATTCTTTGTAATGTTCAAAAAAGTGTTTGACCTTATCCAATATGCTGGTTGGAATATCGGACATCTGTTTCATGTTCGAATAGGCTGGATCTACCTTTGGACTAGGCACAGCAATTATCTTGGAATCCTTTCCTTCCTCGTCTTCAGTTAACAACACTCCTAGAGGAGTAGCACGTACAACTGACAATGGAAATAGGCTTTCCTCACCTAACAACAATACATCTACTGGGTCTCCATCTTCTTCCAATGTTCCAGGCAAAAACCCATAGTTGAATGGATATACCATAGAGGTGTACAGTTTTCTATCTACAAACAAAACTCCTGTTTCATGATCTAACTCGTATTTGATCCTGCTATCCTTAGGGATTTCAACAACTACGTTAATATCTCCTTGAGGTTCAATCATTGCCGATATTTTATTTACAATAGACAATTTGGGAACAAATCATTGTGAGACATTATTATGTTTCTATTGAAGACATGCCAAAAATATAAAGAGGGTTAAAGGAAGATTGCAGCCATAGAATTGGATTTGCTTCCTACTTTCGACGCCAAAGCAATAGAAAAATTTGTAAAAGAGCATTGGAAAAAAGTAAATCTACTGCAACTTATCCAAAAAGAATTAGAAGTCCAAAAATATCCTCCTTTGGGCTTTATTGAAGGTCCACCTACCATGAACGGGGACCCTCATCTAGGCCATTTGCGTGGGCGAGTTATAAAGGATGCATGGTTCAGGATTAAGACACTTCAGAAGAACAGGGTGGTATTCCGGGCCGGTTGGGATACTCAAGGGTTGCCAGTGGAGTTACAGGCAGAGAAGGAACTGGGTCTAACCGGTAGCAAGATTGAGAACATACAAAAAGTGGGGGCGGAGAGGCTAGTGCAGGCATGCATAGATCTTATTCACAGATATAATGCGAAATGGATCCAATCCGATGAGTTACTTGGAATGTCATTTGACTATTCACAAGCATACTGGACCTACAAGGATGAATATATAGAAAGGGAGTGGCGATATCTCCAAAGGGCATGGGAACAAGGCATATTGAAGGAAGGTTTTCGCGTAGTACCATATTGTCCCTCGTGTCAAACTTCACTTAGTAACGCAGAAGTTAACCAGGGGTATGAAAATGTGGAAGATCCATCTCTATATTACAAGGTCAGTTTGATAGACCAGAATGTATTTTTAGTAGTGTGGACAACAATGCCCTTCACGCTAGTTACCGACGAATTAGTTGCCGTGAATCCTGAAGCAGAATATGCATACGTCAAAACAGGTCAGGAGGTTTGGGTCTTGGCGCGAGAAAGACTAGAAGAACTGTTTGACTATTTGGATATTCGGGAATTTGAAATAATAAAAATTGTATTGGGAAAGGAACTTGAAGGGCAAAGGTACACACATCCTTTCCTTGCGATGATACCTGGACTGGAAACGTTATCAAAAACAGGAAAAATCCATCTAGTTGTCGCTGAAAGCTTTGTTGATACCAAGACTGGGAGTGGAATAGTCCATTTGGCTCCAGCCAATGGAGAGATGGATTTTCAAATTGCTACCAAGCGGGGTATTCCTTTATTTGCTCCAATTGACGATAGGGTGATGTTTACAAAGGACGCAGGTGTATTCAATCAGTTATTTGTTAGAGATGCTGACGCTCTTGTCATTGAGAAATTAAAATCTACCGGTCATTACGTTAAGGCAGGACGAATAAAGCATCAATACCCTACATGTTGGCGTTCTCATCATAAATTGGTATGGTTATCCAGACGAGAATATTTCTATATGACCGAAACTTTAGGCACCAAACCCCTGGACGCAGCTCAAAGTGTTAAGTATTTTTTCAACGCTCCTATGAATAGGTTTATTGAGATTATCAAAGAAAAAGTACCGTGGTGCATTACAAGAGAACGATTGTGGGGAACTCCTCTACCTATATGGTCATGCGTAAATTGTAAAAAGAAGGATCTGTTGTGGTCAAGGAAGCAAGTCATAGAAAGGGCAATTAGTCTGCCAGACGGAGAACAATTTCCATTGCACAGGCCCCAGTTGGATAGAATTAATCTTAAATGCGACTTATGTGGGGCGATAATGCAGAGGGAGCAATTTGTTCTGGATACCTGGCACAATAGTGGAGGTGCTCCTTATGCTTCACTGACTGATTCTGAATATTACGAACTAGTTCCAGTCCAGTTCCTTACTGAAGGAATTGATCAGACTAGAGGATGGGCTTATACGATGCTGCTAGAAAACATAATTCTATCTGGGTCGCCTATTTCTCCTTATCAATCATTCCTCTTTCAAGGTCATGTGTTAGATGAAAAGGGTAACAAGATGAGCAAGAGTTTGGGGAACGTAATCGACTCTATACCGTTCCTAACTAATAATCCGGTGGACATAATTAGATACTACTTTTTGTGGAAGTCTTCCCCTGCTGAATCCCTTAACTTCGACGTAAGAGAAATGTTGAGCAGACCCCATCAGATCATTAGCACACTCTACTATCTACACATATATTTTTATCAAAACAGTACGTATGACAAATACGATCCAAAAAGTCATAGTCTTGATTGGACAAAAAGTAGAAATCTTTTATCAATTTCTGAAGTATGGATACTGTCAAAGTTTCAAGATCTAATTTCCGATTTTTCGGCAGCTTTTGATGAATGTAGATTTCATGAAGCAGCAAAGTTGCTTGAGGAATTCATAATCAACTTTCTGAGTCAAACCTACATTCCTATTGTCCGAAATGATTTATGGGACGACAATCAAGAATCATGGGACAGAAGAATATCTGTATACTCTGTGTTAAACCATATACTAAAAAACCTTGATATCATGCTTCATCCAATTTCTCCTTTTGTGACAGAGTACCTATACCTGATGTGCTTTAAGGATAATGAAAGTGTAATGTTAGAAAAATGGCCAATGCCAGACAATGACTATGCGGATCGTAATGTAGAATCAGGATTTGATTTCCTAAAGAACGTTATTTCACTTTCGAACTCAGCTAGAATGAAAGCCAAACTCAAACGAAGGTGGCCCATCAATGAAGTTCTGATATTCTCCAACGATATTCGTTTTCTTAATAATCCTGTCCTAATGGAGATTTTGAGGAACCAAATAAACGCTCAGAACTGTCGACTCATTGAAATTCCATCCTTCAAGTCTCAAACCTCAAAACTGAATTCACTAATAGCAAATGGCGCTCCAATCGGTGTGGAGATGCATATTTCCACAAGAAGTGTAGCACCAAGAGTTAAGAGCAAGATAGCTCCTCTAATACAAGGTTTTAAGGAGATCGATAAGATCAAGGTCCTTCGGTCCTTGGATGCAGAAGGCAAGATAACTGTTAATGTCCTAGGTGAGAAGATCGAACTTGAGGAAAATGATCTTGATATAGAGTATTTCCCGTTAGATGGCTATTCAAGTGTAGAACTTGATGGTCTAGTAGTGTTTATTTCGACCTCGCGATCGAGTCACCTGATTAAGATGGGTTTTCTAAGAGATTTGGCTAGGAATTTGCAACAACTGAGAAAGGAACATGGACGCAATCCAACTGACATTTTGCCCGTTGCTCATGTAGCAAGACTTAACGAATCAGAAATTGAGGATCTTTCTCAGCTAAAAGATGAACTGAAATTCCTGGTAAGAGTCAACGAGGTTATATTCTCATTGGACGCCTTAGGCGGTGTTAGCTATAAAACGATTGATTTAGATGGACGGCAAATCCTGATCTCAATATGATAGTTTGGTAAGGGTACGCATGACATTCAGGAATAATTTTAGCTTTCGGTCAAGTATAGTAACCGTGGTAGATTAAATACAAAAAGCTGAAAGATGGATGCCATTGATTAATAACAAGCAGATTGCTCTTGATAACGGGCAGGTCACTTTAGATGAATGGCTCGTAGAGAGACTCCGAGATAAACTTGCAAAAACCTCGCTACTTGCTGGAAAACTAAGCCATCCAATTCAATTGTACAGAAAAACCATGGAAGAATCCGAGCAATCAGCTGAGGAAGAAATCGCCACGATCTGTAAAGATTTTATCATCGTGCAGGTAATTGTATACGGTGGATTTATTCCGCCAAGTTTTCAGCAGCAGTACATTTTCACTCCTGACAAATTTGCATCATGGGTTATGCATCGTAGCCGTGAACTCGTGATGCAATGCCTAGAAAATATTGAAGAGTTCTCTCAAAAATCCTAGGTCATTAGGTAAACATTCAGAAATGAGAACTGCCCACTATTAGCGGGATCTTAGGTTTCTGGAGATTTGAATTGTACGTTTGCCTAACTAGCGCCTATTGCAAAGAGTCATTTCCAAATATGCCCATTGGGGTATTCAATACAGATGTGATTCGCCTCATCATTTGATAATTGCTGGCGTGACAAGGACACATACAAAGCCTAATGTTGTGAGCTGATTTGGATCCCCTAATAATTCCATCACATGATGGATGTTGCTGTCGAGTACAATCCGATGATTTACTCTCCAATATTTTGCTATATGTTGAAAATTCCTTTAATTAAAGTATTATGATGATGCAGGTGATGATCATACGAGTTAACCACTTTTAAACATGACCTTTCTTTTCATTATTATGAAAATATATTCAGAGGATAGACCATGGGGCAGGTTTGAAAAATTTCATGAAAATAAGATGAGCACGGTTAAATTAATTTATATCACTCCTAACCATCGGTTAAGTCTCC
>Ga0105091_10000195_pt1 | contig 23660 bp, 22 predicted proteins | sample PPLLak1March2015_FD_87022 | JGI IMG/M metagenome (GOLD analysis project Ga0105091, IMG submission 87022) | Freshwater sediment microbial communities from Prairie Pothole Lake near Jamestown, North Dakota, USA - PPLs Lake P7 Core (1) Depth... | ecosystem: Environmental > Aquatic > Freshwater >... | reverse complement strand
AGAGGAATTTGCCCGGGAAATGCTGGGTGAAATTCACAACCAGTTTATTCAGGTCGTCCGCCAGGGACGCGGCAAGCGCCTCAAGGAAACGCCGGAAATGTTCAGCGGCCTGGTATGGAGCGGAGAGAAAAGCATCCAACTGGGCCTGGCAGACGGCCTGGGCAGCGCCGAATATGTAGCACGCGAAATCATCAAGGCCGAGGACATGATGGACTTCACGCCCCAGGAAGGCTTCGCAGAACGCGTTGCCAAGCGCTTTGGCGCAGCGATGGCAAAAAGCTGGCTCGCTCCTTTATCATCAAGCAACGTAAGTTTGCACTGATTTTTGTTCCTTCCCTTGAAAGGGAGGGAGAAGATTTCCAAGGAGATATAGTGAGATTCCGTTTCCCTGTCGTCATCATTGACGAAGATTTCCGTTCCGAAAACGCCAGCGGCATCGGTGTGCGTGTACTGGTCAAGGCTATCGAGGAAGAAGGCCTTGAGGTTCTGGGCGCTACCAGTTACGGCGATCTGACTTCATTTGCCCAGCAGCAGAGTCGCGCCTCCACCTTCATCCTGTCGATAGATGACGAAGAATTCACCACGCCGGAACTGGCCGAGCATGCAGTTGCGCAGATTCGTGCCTTTGTGGTGGAAATTCGCCGCCGCAACGCCGAGATCCCGATTTTCCTATACGGCGAAACGCGCACCTCGCGCCACATTCCCAATGACGTGTTGAAAGAATTGCACGGCTTCATCCACATGTTCGAAGACACGCCTGAGTTCATCGCGCGCTATGTGGCGCGTGAGGCTCGGGACTATCTGGACACCCTGGCGCCGCCCTTCTTCCGCGCACTCACGCATTACGCCGCGGACGGCTCCTATTCCTGGCACTGCCCAGGCCATTCCGGCGGCGTGGCCTTCCTCAAGAGTCCGGTGGGCCAGATGTTCCACCAGTTTTTCGGCGAGAACATGCTACGCGCCGACGTGTGCAACGCGGTGGACGAACTCGGCCAGCTGCTCGACCACACCGGCCCGGTCGCGGCCAGCGAACGCAATGCGGCGAGGATTTTCAACGCCGACCACCTGTTTTTCGTCACCAACGGCACGTCCACCTCGAACAAGATGGTCTGGCATAACACCGTGGCACCGGGCGATGTGGTGGTCGTGGACCGCAACTGCCACAAGTCCATTCTCCACGCCATCATCATGACCGGCGCAATTCCGGTTTTTCTTACGCCTACGCGGAACCATTACGGCATCATCGGGCCGATTCCGCTGGAGGAATTCAAGCCGGAGAACATCCGCAAGAAGATCGAGGCCAACCCGTTTGCACGCGGCGTCAAAAGCAAGCCGCGCGTGCTCACCATTACCCAGAGCACCTATGACGGTATTCTCTACAACGTGGAAACGCTCAAGGAAATGCTCGATGGCGAGATCGACACCCTGCACTTTGATGAAGCCTGGCTACCGCATGCCACCTTCCACGATTTCTATCGCGGAATGCACGCCATCGGCAAGGATCGTCCGCGCTGCAAGGAGTCAATGCTGTTCTCCACCCAGTCCACCCACAAACTGCTGGCGGGCCTTTCACAGGCATCGCAAATCCTGATTCAGGACTCCGAGACGCGCAAACTCGACCGCGACATCTTCAACGAAGCCTACCTGATGCACACCTCCACCAGCCCGCAGTACGCCATTATCGCCTCGTGCGACGTGGCTGCAGCCATGATGGAGCCACCCGGCGGCACCGCGCTGGTGGAGGAATCCATCCTCGAAGCGCTGGATTTCCGCCGCGCCATGCGCAAGGTGGACGAAGAATTCGGCGACTCCTGGTGGTTCAAGATATGGGGCCCGGAACATCTCGCCGAGGAAGGCATCGGAGAGCGCGACGACTGGATGTTGCGCGCCAACGAACGTTGGCACGGCTTCGGTAACCTGGCGCCGGGCTTCAACATGCTCGACCCGATCAAATCCACCGTCATCACGCCGGGACTCGACGTGGACGGGGACTTTGCCGACACGGGCATCCCCGCCGCCATCGTCACAAAATACCTCGCCGAACATGGCGTGATCGTCGAAAAGACCAGCCTGTACTCATTTTTCATCATGTTTACCATCGGCATTACCAAAGGCCGCTGGAACACCATGCTCACCGCGCTGCAGCAGTTCAAGGACGAATACGACCGCAACCAACCGTTGTGGCGCGTTTTGCCGGACTTCGTCGCCAAGCATCCGCGCTACGAACGGATGGGACTGAAAGATCTCAGCGACAGTATCCATGGCATCTACAAAGCCAACGATGTGGCGCGACTCACCACCGAAATGTATCTCTCCGACATGGTGCCGGCCATGAAGCCGACCGATGCCTTCGCCAAAATGGCGCACCGCGAGATCGACCGGGTCGAGATCGACGACCTCACGGGCCGCGTCACCAGCATCCTGCTCACGCCCTACCCCCCCGGCATTCCACTGCTGATTCCTGGCGAGCGTTTCAACGAGACCATCGTCCGCTATCTGAAATTCGCGCGTGACTTCAACGAGCGCTTCCCCGGCTTCGAGACCGACATCCATGGCCTGGTGCAGGAAGAAAGGGACGGCAAGAAACGTTATTACGTGGATTGCGTGAGACAGAACTGAGGGCGGGTTCCCCATGAAACTGCTGTCCTGGTTAATGGGAGGTCTGCTCTATCTGGCATTCCTCACTGCCACGGCGCCCGCCTCCACCCTGTTCTGGTTTGCCAGCCATTTTGCCTCTCCCGGCATCGCGACAAACACCACATCAGGCACGCTGTGGCACGGAGAAGCGCAGGACGTTTCCTTCACGCCACCGGGAGGCAAACCCATCAGCCTGGAACGGCTGGCATGGAACATTCGTCCACTTGAACTGATACTCGGTCGCCTGGCACTCGAAATCGAATTCAGCGGCGCAGGAACCAAAGGCCGGAGCATGTTGAACCTGACTCCCTCACGCCTGAGCATCAGTCAACTCGACGCCACCCTGCCTGCCGCCTTACTGAGCCACATTCAGCCCAGCCTTGACTCTTTCCAGCTGGAAGGCACGGTTATACTGCACAGCAATGATTTTTCCCTGCGCCAGAACAGTTTCCAGGGCCAGGGTGAAATCCTCTGGCAGCAAGCTGCCTTTGGCCTGAGCCGTGTCAAACCAATAGGTAGCTACCGGAGTGAAATCAGCGGCGAGGGCGAACACATCCAGTTCCAGCTCCAGACTCAAAATGGACCACTGGAACTGGGCGGTAGCGGGGCATGGTCAAGGCAGACAGGTATTCATTTCATCGGCACGGCGAAAGCACGTGAGCAAGAAAGTGAATTGGCGCCTGTGCTGCGCCTGCTGGGAAAACCCGATCCAAGCGGTATTTATGCCCTGAAACTCTAAAATCATTCCTGACTTTCTTCCCCTTAAGTATTCATCAAAGCTTCAAATTTCTGTCACATGATCCGGGCAGCATACTGTTCTTTGCCCCCCCGCATCGGAGAATGACCAAATGAAGCTGAAATCCTTGAACAAGGCCGTTATGGCCACCTTGGGCGTAACGGTTCTATCCATTTCCCTGACCGGATGTGACGATGACATTAGCAACCCATCGATCAGCGCGCTCGAATTTGTCGAGACTGCCAGCGCGCCGACCAGCGCAGCCGACATGAGCAAGACCATAACCACCGCCAAGGCCGTGGCCACTTACAGCGATGGCAGCAAGAAGGAATACCCACTGAGCTACAACACCCTGTTCAGTCTTCAGGACAAGGTAGGCGGCAACGCTTATGCCGCCGGCCAGCTCTACAATTACAAAATGCAGCCCCTGATGGACAGCTATGGCCAGCCTCTCGTTGCCGAAACCCCGGATGGCAACAGCCTGCTCAACGTCGATGGCAGCCTCTACATGGTCACCCATCTGGAATACGACTGGCTGCTTTCCAACGGCACCGATGCCAGTGGACGGGCGCCCATGGGCATGATTTTGACCGGCCTGAACCAGGCTGCGGACGGCAAGCTTTCGGTGAAGAGCCAGAAAGCCATCGACTTCTCCAGCGTGGGCGGCACCTGGATCAACTGCGCCGCCTCCCAGACGCCCTGGAACACCCACCTGGGCTCGGAAGAGGACTATGACCTGCAGTTCAACCCGCTCAACAGCAACTACAGCACCACCGTGGCCGGTCTGAAAGCCATGACCGAGCTGTATTTCGACAACAGCAAGCAGGCCAACCCCTACGACTATGGCTACATCCCTGAAGTGACCGTGAAGAAGGATGGTAGCACCAGCGTGGCCAAGCACTACACCATGGGCCGCGGCGCCTGGGAAATGAGCAAGGTCATGGCTGACGGCAAGACCGCCTACCTCGGTGACGACGGCGCCTATACCATGATGGCGATGTTCGTGGCCGACAAATCCGGCGACCTGTCGGCCGGCACGCTGTATGCGGCCAAGTGGAACCAGACCAGCGACCAGGGCGGCGGCGCGGCCAACCTGAGCTGGTACAAGCTGGGCAAGGCTAGTGATGCCGAAATCAGGGCCATCATCGACAGCGGCGTGACTTTCAACAGCATCTGGGATGCAGTACTTCCCACCACCGATGCCAGTGGCACAAAGCAGTGCGACGGCGGATATACACGCATCCGCGCCGGGTCATCTTCCGACGAATGCCTCAGGCTCAAGACCGGTATGGAAAAGGCCGCTGCCTTCCTGGAAAGCCGTCGCTATGCCGCCTATCTGGGTGCCACCACCGAGTTCACCAAAATGGAAGCCATCGCCTCCAACACCAAGGACAAAAAAGCCTACATGGCCATGTCCTATATCCAGAGCAGCATGAAGGCAGAAACAGCTTCTCCGTTTGACCACATCAAGGTAGCGGAAAACAAGGCCGGCGCGACCTTCACGCTGGATCTGGCAGGTGGCCAGAAAACAGCCAACGGCGGCGAGGCCATCAATTCGGACTACGTGGCGACCAGGATGTACGTGGAAGCTGCCCTGCTGGGCAAGCCGATCAGTACCGATGCCTATGGCAACACGGCTGACGTGAACGCCATCGCCAACCCGGACAATGTGTTCTTCTCCGAGAAGATGCGCACCCTGTTTATTGGTGAGGATTCCGGTAACCACGTCAACAACTACGTGTGGGCCTACAACGTGGACACCAAAAAGCTGACGCGCATCCTGTCCGCCGCAGCCGGCGCCGAGAACACAGGCTTGCAGGTGCTGGACGACCTCAACGGCCACGCCTACATCATGAGCAACAATCAGCACTGGGGCGACCTGCCAGGCAGCGTGCCAGCCGCCCTCAAGGCTGACCTGCAGGGCCGGATTGACCAATTCCACGCGCCAGTGGGCTACATCGGCGGCCTGCCGGGAATGTAATCCCCTCCTTTTGCAATCATGAACGGATGGTATGGCGGGGGACTTTCCCTTGGCAATCCTGATGCTGGCAAGCTCGCGCTTTATCGCACAGGGTTCCTTGGCATAGTTGCCGGCAGCCGCCTTGATCGCACCACAGGAGGAGTGTCCGATAAAAATCAGCAACGGAGTATGCAAATGATGCACCCCGTACTCGACCGAATCCTCGGCAGTAACCAGTTGGTTACCAATATTTCGCACCATGAACAAGTCGCCATCCGGCGTTTTGTCGAGGGCGTGGGTGTACCCTCGAGTCCGAGCAGGTCACAACTGTGGCGCACGGCATCTGCCCAGCAACGAGGGGCTTGAAATATGCTTCGTTATGGGATTTCGCAAATCCGTCGCTGTCCCGCAGCAGATTGTTGACAATATCTCTGAGCTGCTCGGATTCGGGAACCGGCATCGGGGCTGTCGTTGGCTTCACAGCAGGGCGATACTGATACCTCTCCACTCCAATGGCGTTAAACGGCAGACATGCAATAACAATGGCAATCAGGCTGCTTCTTAGTCGCCGACATGACTATTCCCACTCAATAGTTAAAGACATACACCATGTTGATTTATTGCGAAAAATAATGACATACACTTTCTGTATGTCATTATTTATACCCTCGCCAGAAAAGCTTACTTTTTTGGCAGGGACACCGATGCGGGCCATTCTACACGACCATGCCTGGGCTTAAAACGGAGCTTACGCCTTGAGCATTTGAAGGGGTTCACTTCATCCAGCCGAGACACTTACCCCGGCAGCCTTTTTTAGCGGGAGTCTCTTTCTTGCCGCATTTCTCCATCGGGCTTGCGAGTATTTCATCTACCTCAGACTGGTACAGCACCTGTGCTACATAAGGCTGCTCGGTCAGCTCCAGGATATTTTGCGCAAAGCCACGCAGGTGATTGCGCGAACCGCACAACAGGTTTTCGTAGACAGCATCGATGTCCTCTTTCTCGGAGCGCACGATGGCGGCCTTGATGTCACGCATGTCGGTCTCTTCGATGATGCCACCCACCTTCAAAGCATCGAGGGCGCTCTGCTCACCCGTAACAACCAGGGTGTTATAGAGCGTTTGCAGCGCATCGTTGCTGAACTCGCCAATTTCAGTATCTGCTGCCGGATCGCTCAGCTCGTATTTTTTCAGCAATTTGAGCATGGCATTCATATGCATCTGTTCGGAACTGGCGATTTTGGAAAATATTGCGAGATCCCATAACTCATAGAGAGTCAGATAGGTGTCACGCGCCAATTTTTCTTCTTCCCGCATGAAAAGGAGGTCTGCTCCTTCCTCTGCGGAGAGAGGCAAGGTTGCGCTGTAGGCATTCGCGTACAGCAAGGTGCTAAAAACCGACATTATAGCGATGAGTAGCACTGGGATTATCTTGGTGTTCATTTTCATTCTCCTGGGTAATAAAAATTATTCCGGAGTTATTTAGCCAGGGTCAGGCTTGATTTGGACGGGCCAGTTCCCGCAGAGAGGCAAGCTCATGAGACTGTAGGTTTTATCCGTCAACCCATTGACGGAATTGACAGACCAAGCATTCATAATGGTTAAATATCCTACATTTACAACACAATGCAACAAACACAAAATTGAATCCAGGCACGAATATCCTGGCGGATATTCGTGCCTGTTAGCTTGCTTGGGATTTGGCAGCAAGCCCTATTTCGAATCCAGCACTTTGGTCTGGTAGATTCCTGCCCAGCCTGCCTCCTCGGTGCCCATGCTCACGTTGAGAACGAGGGTGTTGCCGCGCAAGCTTTCTCGTTCGATACCCATTTCAGTGACCGGGAGCATCACCGCAGGTGTGGACGGATTCTCGTCGTCGTCATAAATCGCCTCCGGATCGAGCAGCGTCCCGCTCATGCCGCTTTCCACCACCGTGACAGTCGCGGCTGCGCCAGGCCCTTTGCGCAGGTAGATGCCGTCCACCGGGTTGACATAGGCGCCGCCCGCGACGCTGCCGGTTCTGGCCTTGAAAGCGGTATGGAAGGTCGCATCAGTCAGCTTGCCGTCGACCAATCCGGACACCGCCACGAAGCTTGCAGAACGCCAGCGTGCCGGCTCGCCGTCATCGTCGCCTTCGCTCGCACCGGGCACAAGGCCGGAGAAATTCCAGTAGACAAAGTCGCTGAATTTATCCCCTGTCTTGGCGACCGCGCTGGTTTGCCCGGTCTTCGTGTCGTGGACGAAAACACCCTGGTGCACCGGCACCTGCACCATATAGCCATTCGGATACTGCTGGTTGCAAAATACGATACGCTCCGCATTTCCCTCCGTCGGGCACTGCAGGGTCAGCGCCGTACTCTCCGTCCCCCAAGCACCCCAGAAGGCGACGAATCGACCATCGAAGGAAACGCCCTCGCCAAGACGATTGAATCTGTCGTGTCTGGATTCACCGAGAACCTGTTCGCCGATGCTGACCAGCGTTTTGAGCGGCGGCAACGGCGTGCCGTTCAGCGGCGCCAGGTAGATACCGCCGAGAGTCGGGTTGTCTTCGTTGTCGAAACCGGCAAACACTGCTTGGTGATTAGCCGCGCTGGGCGGGGCGGTGGAGCCGAACACGGTGCTGGTGCCAGGGATGAAGCTGTCCGTGTTGTTGGCGATCAGCACTACGGGGTTGCTGCCGCCCGCGGGTGAAAGTGAGCCCGCAGGTGAGGAAATCGGTTGATTCACGAGGTCACGGTAGTACACGCCGGTCTTGCCGGCGAAATTCACTGTGTAGTTGCCCTTGAACACGATGGTACTGCCATCGGTCACCGCAGGCGAGCCGGGGAAGACGTCAAACAGCGTACCGGCCACCTCGGGAACCTCGAAGAAGGAAAATTCTGGAACGGCCCCGAGCTTGCTGGCGCCGGTGATCAGGTTGCCGAAAGGATTGGTGTAGATGCCGGTGGTGCCCAACTGTTCCAGTATGTCGCCGCTTGTTGGGTCTAGCACCTGCCACACCGGCTGGTGGTTGCCACGGGTGGCCATGGTGTTCGACCCGAGGTCGATGCGCGGGAATGACGGCGGCTCGACGAACACACTGCCGCGGTTGTTGGGCTCTGGCACTTGGGTGTTGCGATCTAGGATCTTGACGACCGGCCCCGCCGTCGCCATGTTGCGTACATACACCCCATGCACGGGCTGCCCCAGCCCTTGTCCTCCGCGGCTGCGCGCACGCATCACCACCATCTGCTTGGCGCTAACCGAGGGCTGGTTGAAACTGTTGAACTTGCGGCACGGCGGTGTAGTCGGATTCGGCGTGGCCGGATTGCACTGGTCAGTCGGCATAAAGTCACCGTTATTGACCACCACTTGCCACTCAAATGCGCTGGCCGTAGCGCTGCTTGCCGCCATGGTCACGGCAAGCAGCGCCACACACAAGGTTTTAAATTGAAGGGGTTTCATTTCTCATGCTCCTCTCAAAACCATGTAGAGGGACACCCCTGCCGAGCAAGATGGCCTATGCGCAGTGGCAACGGGTATTGGTTCCTCGCATGTTGCTTAGGTTTTTCTGCTGAACATCTCGTCAGCAATCCGGGGACTTTGCGTCCCCGGCCTTACCACAACACCCGGTCAGCCCAGTACTTTCTCGTATCTGTTGCCCGGCAGGGTTGGGCGATTATTAAAGCCCGTCAGGTTTACCTCCACCCCCCTTACTGCCACCGCCTTTGGTGGAAATCCCCAAATCGAGATAGACCAGGCCGCCTTCATCACCAAGCTGCGAATCTCCGGCATAAATGATATGTGGCTTGTTGTTCTCGCCAATGTTAACCAGCTTGGTGACACCTGGATTGAACTCAGTCATTAGTCGCGTTGAGCACTGAGGGCCACTGGCATCGTTGCCATCGAGGACAAAAGTCAGGCGGTAGGTGCCGGTGGGAACCGTTTTGGCATTCCAGTTGTAGCCATACACAATCCCGCCGCCTGAATTGATCTCAGTCGAATAGGTATTGTTGTACGATGCCACATTGACCACCGGTGCGCCGACCCCAGAACCGCTCCACTGTCCGGTCAATGGATCCCACACAGGGGAACCGGCAATCTTCTGGATAACCAGCCGCGCACAGTGTGAATAGACCAGTGCCTGGATTGGAATGGCATTACCAAGTTCATCGGTCGCTGTGCGCACCGTTGACGGATCGAGCAGCGTCTGGGTACCGGTATTGGGCTGCGCATTGCCACCGAAGTCAGTTCCTTGCGCCTCATTGCCGCTCTGTTCGGTACCAGGCACTGCGCCGCTCATCGCCACGGCGGCGAAGCAGCCGATGCTCTGCCCTGATGTGCCTGGAATTGCACAGGGTGCCGGGATCGCTGTAGACCAGTCCTGCACAACGAACGTGCCAAAATCCGGGTCGGTTGATGCCACATTTTGCAGCAGATTAAATTCGGTGCGAATCTGCCGCGTGGCAATCGTCGGTGTGGATTCCAGCAGATCGCCGATATCGACGGCACTGACAGCCAACCTGGTATCAGCCGACTGGTGGCCGACACTAAATGCCTTCCAGAAATTGGCAGGGCGCTTTTGCAGCCACCAGACTTTGGGGGCGCCATCGAAGACGATCGCCCCTGTTTCGGAAACGACGCTCACATGCCGTCCATAGTAACAATTGATAGTGGGATCTACCACGCCGGACGTCACGCCGGACTCCCCGACGCACTCTGTAACCGGGTCGGTTATGGTCGCAAAACGCCACGCACCATCCTGCGGAAAAGCCGATGGACCGGCGTTGTCGGACAAAATCACGGGAAATGAGAGATTGCTCGCGGCGGTTTCCGTAACGGGGGGTTTTCCACCGCCACCACCGCCACCTCCATTTCCTGCACCCGCCGGTGGTGCTGCCAGGGCGCCAATATTTAAGGAGAGCAGGCTAGTAATGACCGCCATTGCTTTTAATTGATGTGTTCGTGTTTTCATGATCTATTCTCCACAGTAAAACTCTATGAATCCAGAACTTGAAGCATGAATGAAGCTTCAGTTACACAGTATTCTTAAATACCGCCAAGGTCATTGATAAAAATCAAAGGGTCGATTAATTTATTACTTATATATATCAATGCGTTGCGGATGATTTCGCGACTGCACAAATCCAGAATCAGATAAAGGTAAAACCAGCCGCCAACAACGGTAGCAGGCAGGTAGGTCATGTCCCAGCACCAGATTTGGCGCGGCGCAGTGGCGATGTGGGTGGTCGGTGGACGGATCTTTTTGGGGCCTTGGCACGTCCACGATGCGTGTTCTGCCCATGTTCGCGCAGCACGCGACTGAAGGTGGATTCGCTGGCCAGATACACGCCTTCGTCCGCCAGCATGGGTACGATGCGCGCAGGGGGCATGTCCGCAAAGCGTGCCTGGTTGGCGGTAGCCAGCACCGCCTCGCGCTCAGACGAACTCAGGGCGTGGGCGGGGAGCGGGCGCGCCGCTTGCGGCCTGCCGTCACCGCGGACCAAGCCCTGACAGGTCTTCTAGCGCTGCAGGGTGCGCACATCAATGCCGGCAAGCTCGCACGATAGATACAGTCGGGCACCGGCCCGGTGGGCGATGTGAATGTCTTGGGCCAGCACTTGGCGATCTTCGAGGCTGATCATTCGTCCTCTCCCTTGTTGAAGATCACCGCGACTTTTTTGAGAGCACCAGCAAGGCACCGGTCTCAGCCAAAGCGCGTTCTTTGCATAGCAGCTCGCGTCAAGTTCCTTGATGCGCCGTCGATCATGCTTGCTGCCGCTGATTCGCCCAGCGCAGCCGTGGCGCTCTGCCGCCACGTATCCAGCTCTTGGGTATACACGCCATTGGCGCGACACCAAGCACTCTTGCTCATCTCGTCCATCGACGCCGTACTCAACACCGCGTCAAAGCGCGCCGCCGTTATCCAGGCCCGCTCGCGAGCGGGCCTGGATAACGCCTCATCCCGCCAGCGCTCCAAAGTACCGGTGCGCACGCCAATCTGTTGTGCAACCACTTCCATCGAAGCGCTCTCCGGCGCCAACAACCGCGCCAATGCACTGTTCTTGAATGTAACTCCGTGTCTGGCCATATCGTTCTCTCAGTAATCGCCCCCTATTCATCGGTTCTATTGAGGCGACAACTATTCTGACGCGGGGGGCTCCCCGCTTTTTTCTTGCGCCGTTTAAGCGATGAATTCCAGATTTATGGGTTTGACGGCACTCCAGAAAGCCCATACCATCCTGCTCTTACATACATCTGTTCGTCATGGGCAACCGCTTGCCGCAAAAATTTACCGCTTTCCTGCAGACCCGCTGGGTCACGCTGCTCAATCTGGGTCTGGTAGCTCTGCTGTGCTGGCAACTGGCACACTGGACATGGCTGTTCCTCGCGCCCGTCCCGGCAAAACCTGTCGCGGCGGAATCCTTCAAGCCCGACCTGGCTCGCATGCTGGACACAACCCGCTCTGCTCATCTGTTCGGCACCGCCGGCCCTGCCGCCAGCTCCGCCGCAACCCAGACCACCACCTCACTCAATCTCAAACTGAGCGGGGTATTCGCCTCGACCGGCAAGCTTCCCGCTGTAGCGATCATCAACGTCGAGAACAAGGGGGATCTACCGTTCATGAACGGCGATACCATTTTGCCGGGCGTAACACTGGAACAGGTCAAGCCTGACCATGCGGTATTAAACCGTGGCGGCGTGATGGAAAAACTTCTGCTTGAACAGAAAGGACAGCCGCTTGAACTGAAGAAAACAGCAACGCAGCTAAATGTGCGTCAGCGAGGGAAAGGCAAATTCAGCGTTTCCCGCAGCGAATTGAACCAGGTGCTGTCCGACCCCGGCCAGTTAGCCAACGCCGGCCACCTCAAGCCGGTGCCAGGGCAAGGCGTACGCGTGGAAGAAGCAGGGGCGGGAAGCCTGATGAGCCAGTTCGGACTGCAAGGGGGCGACATAATCCGCCAGATCAATGGCAAACCGGTCGGACAAGCGGCGGATTTGTTGCAAAGTTATCGCGCAGACGGGCAGATCAAGCTGGAAGGCACCCGCAATGGCCAGCCGTTCGAATACAATTACACCGTACGCTAAAAAAACCGGACAGATATGACCATATTAAACCGCTCATCATGGCTTCCCCTCTGCCTGCTGCTCTGCTCCTTGTGGACTGGGGCGTTGCACGCAGAAGAAGAAACCGTGACACTGAATTTCGTCAACGCCGAGATCGAGTCCGTGGTCAAGGCGGTGGGCATGATTTCGAACCGGAATTTCATTATCGATCCGCGCGTCAAGGGCACCGTCAATATTGTTTCATCCAAGCCGGTGGCGCGCGACATGACCTACCAGATTCTGCTCTCTGCCCTTCGGCTGCAGGGGTTTGCTGCCATTGAGGCCGGCGGCGTAACCAAGATCGTGCCGGAAGCAGACGCCAAGCAGAATTTCAGCGTCACCGGCGGCAAGAACATCAAGGCATCCGGCGACCGGATCGTGACGCAGGTCTACCCCTTGCAGAACGAATCCGCCGTCCAGTTGGTGCCCATATTGCGTCCGCTGATCACACCCAACAACAGCATTTCAGCTTACGCCGGCACCAACACCTTGGTGATCACCGATTATGCCGACAACATCAAGCGCATTAACAAGATCATCGAAGCGATCGACCAGCCGAATTACGGCGAGGTCACGGTCATCAAGCTGCATTATGTTTCCGCGCTGGACATGGCGCAAACACTGAACCACCTGTTAAGCGATAGCAGCCCAGGGGCAGCCCCAGGTACCCCGCAGGCTTCACCCAACATCTCCGGCCAGAAATTCCTGGTGCTGCCCGATGTTCGCTCCAACAGTCTCCTGCTCCGCTCCGACCAACCAGCCCGCATCACCCGGGCGCGCGGCCTGGTGACGCAACTGGACGTGGCCGGCAACCAGATGGGCAACATCAACGTGGTCTATCTGCGCAATGCGGAAGCCGTGAAACTGGCAGAAACCCTGCGTGCGATTGTTTCGGGCGAAAACAAATCCCCCGCAATGACGACTCCTGCTGTTCCAGGTCAACCCACAACAACCCCTGCTGCTGTCGCCACCAGCAGCGGCTCCAGCATTCAGGCCGACGCGCAAACCAACTCCCTGATCATCACCGCGCCGGACAATGTTTACAACACGCTGCGCGCGGTGATCGACAAGCTCGACGCACGGCGCGCGCAGGTTTTTGTCGAAGCACTGATCGTCGAGGTCACCACCGACAAGGCCGCCGAGTTCGGTATCCAGTGGCAGGCGCCGCTTGGCTCCAGTGGCGATAACAGCGCCATCATTGCGGGCACCAACTTCGGTACCGGCGGCAGCAATATCGTCAACCTCAACACCGCCAAGGTGCTACCCAACGCCGGATTCAATCTCGGATTGCTGCAGCGCCTCACCATCGGCGGCCAGGAAGTGACGGGCCTGACCGCACTCGCCAGGATGCTGGAATCTGACGCCAACGCTAACATCCTCTCCACGCCAAATCTGCTCACACTGGATAACGAGGAAGCCAAGATCGTCATCGGCAAGAATGTGCCCTTCATTACCGGCAGCTACGCCCAATCCGCGGGTTCGGCACCGGGGGCTGCGGTCAACCCGTTCCAGACCATCGAACGCAAGGATGTCGGCCTGACGCTCAAGGTCAAACCCCAGGTGGCGGAAGGCGGCACGGTAAAAATGCAAATTTATCAGGAAGCCTCCAGCATCCAGGACACCACCAACGCCGCAGGCGTCATCACCAACAAACGCTCCATCGAATCCACAGTACTGGTTGACGATGGCCAGATCATAGTCCTGGGCGGCCTGATCCAGGACGACCTGCGTGATGGACTGGACAAGGTGCCGGGCCTCGGCGACATCCCCTTGCTGGGCAGCCTGTTCAAATACGAATCACGAAAACACGTCAAAACCAATCTGATGGTATTCCTGCGTCCCAAGATACTGCGCAACGCCACTGCGGCGACTTCCCTGACCGGCGATCGCTACGACTACATCCGCAACGAACAGGGCAAGTCGGCCACCAGCCCACACCTGTTCCTGCCCAACATCGCCACACCCATGTTGCCGGAACAGCAACCTCAACCGGCAGCAGCCGAACCGGTCAAGCCGCAACCATGAATTCAGCCGCAGTAGTGCAGCACCAGCGTCACCCTGACCCGCACTGGGCCAGACTGCTGCCTTACCACATCGCCAAGAACCGCGGCATCATCGTCGCGCACCACGGTGCTGCAGGCTTCGAAGTGCTGGTGCGCGAAGGCACGCAGGTGCAGGCGTTAGCTGAAGCACGACGCGTGCTGGGCGAACCGCTGCAGCCTCGGCTGATAGCCGCAGAGGCATTTGAGCGCTACCTGGAACAGGCCTACTCGCGCAGTGACACCCAAGCCGCACAACTCATGGACGACATCTCCCAGGACGTGGACTTGCAGCAACTGATCCAGGATTTGCCGCAAGTCGCCGACTTGCTGGAAATGGAAGACGACGCGCCGATCATCCGCCTCATCAACGCCGTGCTCACCCAGGCATTGCGCGCCGGCGCCTCTGACATCCATATTGAAGCCTTCGAATCCCGCTCCGTGATTCGCTTCCGCGTCGATGGCGTACTGCGCGACATGCTCGAACCGCATCGCACGCTACACGCTGCGCTGGTTTCGCGCATCAAGATCATGGCGCAGCTCGACATTGCAGAAAAACGACTGCCCCAGGATGGCCGCATCACCCTGCGGCTGGGCGGCCGGCCCGTGGATGTACGCGTCTCCACTCTGCCCTCCGCACACGGCGAACGGGTGGTCTTGCGCCTGCTCGACAAACATGCCGGGCGACTGGAACTGAAGCGCCTCGGCATGAGCGCGGACACACTGCAAGAGCTAGATCGCCTCATCCACCAGCCCCACGGCATCGTGCTGGTCACAGGCCCCACCGGCTCGGGGAAAACCACCACGCTGTATGCCGCGCTGTCGCAACTCGACACCAAGCTGCTCAACATCATGACAGTGGAGGACCCGGTCGAATATGACCTCGACGGTATCGCCCAGACCCAGGTCAACCCGCGCATCGAGATGACCTTCGCCCGGGCGCTGCGCTCCATCCTGCGCCAGGACCCGGACATCGTGATGATCGGCGAAATCCGCGACCTGGAAACGGCGCAAATCGCCGTCCAGGCCTCGCTTACCGGCCATCTCGTGCTCGCCACCCTGCACACCAACGACGCCCCCAGCGCGGTGACGCGCCTAATCGACATGGGCATCGAGCCCTACCTGCTGGCATCGAGCATGCTGGGCATCCTCGCCCAGCGCCTGGTACGCCGACTGTGCCCGGAATGCCGCCAACCCTATGCGCCAGCGCCAGCCGATCTGGAAAAACTCAAACTGGCCGCGCTTCCGTCGGGTGCGTCGTTTTATGCATTGCAAGGCTGCTCATCGTGCAACTTCACCGGCTACCAGGGGCGCAGCGGCATTTACGAACTCCTCAGTGTGGACGAACCGCTGCGCCGCATGATTCATGACAGCGCAACCGAACAGGTCATGCGCGATTACGCCCAGCAGCACGGCATGACCAGCCTGCGCCAGGATGCCGCCCGCTACGTAGCCAACGGCGAGACATCGCTGGAAGAAGCGCTACGGGTGACGAAAGATTAATGTGTACTCAGCCATCAGCATTCAGCCATCACCGTAGGGGCGGTTTTAACCGCCCATGGGCGAATGAATTCGCCCCTACCGAATACTTGAATGACTGAAAGCTAACCATGCCCGGTTACAAATTTGAAGCGCTTGATCCCTCCGGCCGCCTGCACAAGGGCGTGCTGGAAGCTGACAATGAACGCCAGGCGCGGCAATTGCTGCGCGAACAGAACAGGGTTGCCCTGCAGGTTGACGCCCTGCTGGAAAACACCGCCGGCCCTGCACAAAAGAAAGCCGGCGGATGGCGCCGTGGCCTTTCCTCCGCCCAACTGTCCCTGCTCACGCGCCAGCTGGCCAACCTGCTCGGTGCCGGGCTGACCATCGAGGAGACGCTCAACGCCCTGATCGAGCAGGCAGAGAACGAACGTTCGCGCCAAATTCTCGCGGCCATCCGCAGTCAGGTGCTATCCGGGCAGCCTTTGTCCAAAGCCATGGAAGCCCACCCGCACGTATTCCCCACCGTTTACCTGGCACTGGTCAAGGCAGGCGAAGACACCGGGCAATTGAACCACGTGCTGCAACGCCTCGCGGACTACATCGATGAGCGCCATACCCTGCGCCAGAAAATTATCCTGGCCTTTATTTACCCCGCCGTAGTCACACTCGTGGCCATCCTGGTTGTCGGCGGCCTGCTGACTTACGTGGTGCCGCAAGTGGTGGCGGTGTTCCGCGACAGCCATCAAACCCTGCCCTGGCTGACCCGCGCCCTGATCGGCTTGAGCGACTTTCTTCGCGCCACTGGAGTTTTCTGGCTCGCCGGACTGGTGCTGGCAGCATGGGCGTCACGCCGGGCGTTGCACAATGAGGCGCTCAAATTCCGTTTCCATCAATTCCTGCTGCGCGTGCCCACCCTGGGGCGTTTCGTGCGTGACGCCAACGCCGCGCGCCTGGCGAGCACCCTGGCGATTCTCGCTAATAGTGGCGTACCCCTGCTGGCTGCGCTACATGCCGGCGCCAACGTAGTGCTGAACCTGCCACTGCGTCGCGCTGTCGAAGATGCGGCCAAAATGGTGCGTGAAGGAGCTTCCCTGAGCAAATCGCTGGGACGCGGCAAGCTGTTTCCACCCGCCATGATCCACCTCATCGCCAGCGGCGAAGCCAGCGGCAAGCTGGGCCAGATGCTCGACCAGTCGGCCCGCCAGCAAAGCCAGATGATGGGACAACGCCTGGCAGTCCTCACCGGCCTGCTGGAGCCGCTGCTGATCCTGGCCATGGGTAGCGTGGTGCTGGTGATCGTGTTGGCGATTTTGTTGCCGATTTTTGAAATGAATCAGTTGATCAAGTGAGGAGTGTAGTGTGATGAGAAAGCCATTTTTAGGGAGAGGACAACAACACGGTTTTACCCTGATAGAAATCATGGTGGTCATCGTCATCCTCGGCATTCTCGCCGCGCTGGTGGTGCCCAAGGTCATGAGCCGCCCCGACGAGGCCCGTATCGTCGCAGCAAAACAGGACATATCCTCACTGGTTCAGGCGCTCAAGCTGTACCGCCTCGACAACCGCAGCTACCCCAGCACCGACCAGGGCCTTCAGGCGCTGGTGCTAAAACCCACCAGTGCGCCGCTCCCGCCCAACTGGAAAACAGACGGCTACCTCGACCGCCTGCCCAAGGATCCGTGGGGGCATGATTATCTCTACCTGCAGCCCGGTGCACACGGCGAAATCGATGTCTTCAGCCTGGGAGCCGATAGCGCACCGGGCGGCGAAGGCAACGATGCCGATATCGGATCATGGATGCTGTGATGCAGGAGCCAACGGCAGGCATGCCCTTGTGGCCTGGTCCACGCCGTATGAATGGTGGCTTCACGCTGATCGAAATGCTGGTGGTGATAGTCGTCATCAGCATCATCGTAGCGATGATCGGTGTCAATCTCGCTCCCGACCCGCGCCAGGCTCTTGCAACCGAAGCACAGCGACTCGCCCTGCTACTGGAACAGGCGCGTGACGAAGCCATGAGCAGCGGAAGCAGCATCGCGTTCAGCGCCGAGCAGCAACACTACAGTTTCTGGCAACGTCAGGAAAAACCCGGCACGGACGGCACCCGGCCATGGAAGGAGCATAGCGATAGAGACCTATTCCACCCGCGCCAGTTGCCTGGCTCCATCACAGTGAATGATCTGCGCATCAATCAGCAAGTCGCGGACAAGGGCACACACAAAATCATCTTCACCCCTTCCGGCGTGATGCTGCCATTTCGTCTCACCCTGGCTTCGGGAAATCAGCGTATCGTCATCAAGGGCAATACCATGGGGCAGATCGAAGTGGACCATGGCGCATCCTGAGCCATGAGTGAACAAGCCAAGGGTTTTACCCTGATCGAGGTGCTGGTGGCGCTCGCCATCCTGGCCATCGCGCTAGCCGCTGCCGCGCGCGCCTCGAGCATGTCCATTTCCAACAGCGAAACGCTGAAACAGCGCCTGCTGGCCAACTGGGTAGCGCAGAACCGCCTCGCCGAACACACCGCGCGACGCGACTGGCCGGAGGTCGGATCGACATCTGGCGAAACGGAGCAGGGCGGCCTGCCCATGCGCTGGGAAGAAATCGTCAGCGCCACCCCCAACACACGCTTCCGCCGCATGGAGATCATGGTCTATCCGGCCAGCGCACCGGAGCATGAAGTAGCACGTCTGGCGGGATACCTCACTGCGACGCAGGGAGTTACACGGTGATGGGTAATGGGTTATGGGTAATGGGTTGGAAATCTGACAGGCTAAAACGCCTGCACCCCGTTCTTGACCTTACCCATCCCCCATCACCCATCACCCATCACCGCCTGGCAAGGGGCTTCACCCTGATCGAACTACTGGTCGCGCTGGCAATCTTCGTCGTCATGACGGCGACCGCCTACCGAGGCTTGAGTACCATGCTCGACGCACGCCAACGCATCGAGCAGGAAAACCGCAAATGGCGCAGCGTGGCGCTATTTTATGCGCGCCTGGAAAACGATCTGGAAGCGGCGCTTGACCGCCCGGTGCGCGGCACTGCCGACCTCGCACTCCCCGCACTGGCGGGCAATGCGCTGGCCATTGGTGAAGACGATGCACAACTCGCCTTCACCCGGAGCGGCTACGCAGGGCAAGCCGGAACTTTATCCGCAGCGCAACGAGTCGCCTATCGCCTGCGTGGCAAAACGCTGGAAGTACTGAGCTGGACGGCGCTGGATCAGGCTCCTCGCAGCCGACCGGAAATCAATCCAGCGCTGCAGGACGTCACACGGTTTGTCTTGCGCTACCTCGACCGCAGCGGCAACTGGCAAACACAGTGGCCGCTTCCGGGCCAGAGCCCGGGATTGCCAGCCGCGCTGGAGGCCAGCATCACGCTGAATTCGGGCGAAACCACGCAACGGATTTTCGTCCTGCCATGATGAATAAACAGCCCAGAAAACAGCACGGCGCAGCAGTGATAACCGCCATGTTGATCGTGGCGCTGGCAGCCACCACAGCCTCGTTCATGATGTGGCAAAATCATCTGTGGCTGCGCCAGGTCGAGAATATCGACACTCAAGCCCAGGCGCGCTGGATCGCCCGTGCAGCGATCAACTGGGGGCGCGCTGTGCTGGAGGAAGACAAGCGCGAGGTGGACCACAACGGTGAACAATGGGCCACGCTGCTACCGCCACTTGCAGCAGAAGGTGGCGCAGTGGCGGGGACAATACGTGACGCCCAGGGACTGTTCAACCTCAACAATCTGGTACGCAACGGCAAGCACAGCCAGGGCGACGTGGTAATTCTGACCCGGTTGATGATTGCGCTAGAGATTAACCCAAATCTGATCAACGCACTGCTGGACTGGATGGACACGGATAGCGAAGTGACTTATCCGGGCGGTGCAGAGGACATGCAATACCTCGCGCTCGATCCGGCTTACCGCGCCGCCAACCGCATGCTGAACGATACCAATGACCTGTATCGGGTGCAGGGATTCAAGCAGGAGCAGATCGATCGGCTCAGACCGTTCGTGGTGGCGCTACCGCTCGCCACCACCATCAACGTCAACACCGCTCCCGCCGAAGTGCTGGTTGCCCTGTGCGCCGGCCTGCAGCTGGCGGATGCAAAAAAGCTGGTCGAACTGCGCACTGACGGCCACTTCAATGACCAGGCCGATTTCCGCAAACATCTGGCGGAGGGTATCCAGTTGCGCGACGAGGATTACAATGTCAACAGCGCGTTTTTCATCGCCACCGCGCGAGCGCGCCACGGACGCGTGCAGACTGGCTATCAAGCCCTGCTGGAGCGGTCGGCGGAAGGCAGAACCACAATTGTATCGCTAACACAGATCGAGGAATAATGGCGCAACTGGAAATTCACATCCCGGAAAACTGGCCACCCGAACAGCAGCAGGAAGAGGCCGGCACGGCAACATTATTCGCCTGGCTGCTACGCGGCGAGAATGGCAAGCCCCTGCGCAGCGGGCAAGGCGCACTCGACGCCATGCCCGCTGCCGCTCAGTGCCACATTGTCGTCCCCGCAAACCGGGTGTTGTTGAGCAGCGTGCAGTTACCGGCACAGAACCGCAAAAAATTCATGCAAGCCCTGGCCTATGCAGTTGAAGATCGCATCATGGCAGACCCGGAAAGCGTTCATGTGGCGACAGGCAAGGAGCAGGCTAATAGCGTAATGCCAGTCGCCATCGTGGATCGCGCATGGCTGCGCAAGGTGCTGGACAGCCTTGACGGCAACGCCCTGAAACCTGAGCATGCTGAAATTGAAACGCTGCTCGCGCCCTGCAAAAAAGATGCATGGGCCCTGATCTGGCGCGGCAATGGCGGTTTTATGCGGCAAGGGCCATATAGCGGCATCCCACTGGACGGAGGCGATGCAGATCACCCCCCGGCCGCGCTCCAGCTAGCCATCACAGCCACGGACAAGCCCGCTGCAATCCAGCTCTATCTCGATGGCACCAGCGCACCGAATCTTGACGCATGGTCGTCTGCCTTGGGCGTTCCTGTGACGATCCTTGGCGAATGGCAATGGCCTGCTTCAGCAGAGCAGGGCATCAATCTGCTGCAAGGCGAATTTTCCGCCAGAAGCGCACGAGCCGACTGGCTGCCGCGCCTGCGTCCGGCACTCAAACTGGCCGCCTTGATACTCGGTTTGCAAGTGACATTCACGATGGGCGACTGGGCCATGCTCAAGTTTGAAAAACACCGCTTGACCACTTCCATGGAACAGAATTTCCGCAAGGCATTCCCGGACGCCAAGGTGATCGTCGATGCGCCACTTCAGATGAGCCGCAACCTGGCCGAGTTGCGCCACAGCGCGGGCATCATGGACCGCAACGATTTCCTGCCACTGCTGGCCCAGGTTGCGCCACATTTAGGCAGCGAAGCACAACTGCGCAGTCTCGAATACCAGCAGGAAAACCTTAAAATCAGGCTCATTCTGCCCGACTCGGCCGCAGTGGAAAGCCTGCGCGCCCGACTTCCTCAAGCCAGGCTCACGCCCGGAAACAACGGCCCGACCGGCCTGGAAACAGAATTAACGATAGGTAAATAAGCATGAAAGAAACCGCACTTTCCTGGTGGCGGCAACTCGCCCCGCGCGAACGCCAACTTGTCTCTTGGGGCGGCACCGGCCTGCTGGCCGCGCTTTGCTACGCTTACCTGTGGCAGCCCATTACCGTGGAACGCAACAAACTTCGCGCCAGCCTTCCCCAACTAAGAGTGAATGCTGCACAAATGCAACGCCAAGCCGAGGAAGTCAACCAACTCAAGACGAGCGTCACCCCCGTCCCCCACGGCGAGGCCATCAAGTACGCCATTTCCCAGGCGGTTAACGAATCCGGCCTGGACAGTAAAACCCTGCAGGTCAATCTGCTCGACGAAAATCGGGCCAATATTACCCTGGCAGCAGTTTCATTTGATGCATGGACAAATATAATGGAAAACCTGCAAAAGAAAGGAATACGACTGGAATCATGCACGATCGGAGCATTGCCAGAACAGGGAATGGCTAGTGTGCAGGGTGTTGTAACGGTAGGGGCATAATTCTTGTCTGAAGAGGTATAATCCGCCTTGTTCCGAATTAAAAACAACAGGCTGGACCTTCCGCCATAGTAAAAAATCGAGATGCAGCACCCCAGAATGATGACGGTTAAATACCCTGGCACCGTCCGCTCCGGCCTCCATCGGATCGCGGCGATGTTTAAACGTGTCTACGAATATCTCGTACTATACTGTGGGCTGCTCCTGTTCGCTTTGATCTGTCTTTTCTGGAGCTTGATCGCCACTGTTATCGCCCCCTTCCTGCCGCGAAAAATTGCCACACCACTGGGCCAGTTCGCCATCATGGCCGGCTTCCGCTTTTATCTTTTCATCCTGAAAATAACCGGTCTTGTCCACCTCGACCTGGGCGCCCTGGATGAATTGCGCAAGGATCGCCCCCTCATCATCGCGCCCAACCATCCTTCGCTGATCGACGTGGTGCTGATTACCTCGCGCCTGCCGCATATTGTGTGCATCATGAAAGCGAGTATCTGGGACAATCTGCTGCTCGGCGGCGGCGCGCGCCTGGCCGGCTATATCCGCAACGATTCGCCCAAGGACATGATCCGCCTTGCTGCTGCAGCTACCCGCGACGGCAACCAGCTGCTGGTTTTTCCCGAAGGCACACGTACCGTCATGCCGCCGGTCTACGACTTCAAGGGCGGATTTGGTCTGATTGCAAAAAAAGCCGGTGTGCCGATACAGACGGTTTTCATTGAAACCAACAGCCCGTTCCTGGGCAAGGGTTGGCCGCTGCTGAAGATGCCTGATTTCCCTCTCGTCTACCAGGTGAGACTGGGGCAGCGTTTCGAGGTCAATGGCGATGTCAAAACCTTCATATCCGAGCTTGAGGAATATTTCCGCGAGCAACCCGGGATACAGCATTTCATCAGTGAGAACGGCGATCAACGCCTGTAAATGAACAATCCATCCAGCACCCATCTTGTCCTCATTCCCAGCTACAACACTGGCAATACGGTTTTGCAGACCGTACGCGAAGCGCGACAGTTCTGGCAGCCGGTGTGGGTGGTGGTGGACGGCAGCAACGACGGCAGCGGCGAGAAGCTCCAAGCCTTGGCCGCGCAAGATTCCGGGCTGAAGGTCATGCTGTTGCCGCGCAACCAGGGCAAGGGCGCAGCGATCCTGCACGGCCTGAACAGCGCGCTTGCAGCCGGTTTCACCCACGTGCTGGCAATGGACGCAGACGGGCAACATCCCGCCGACAAAATCCCGGAATTCATGCGCGCCTCGCTGGAAAATCCGGGCGCGCTCATCCTGGGGCAGCCGGTATTCGACGCCAGCGCGCCACTGCTACGGGTGCGCGGTCGAAAAATCTCCAACTGGTGGACCAATCTGGAAACCCTGTGGCAAGGCATCGGCGATTCCTTGTTCGGCTTCCGCGTCTACCCGGCAGGCCCCTTGCGCGAGGTGATGGCACGCAGCCGCTGGATGCGCCGCTTCGATTTCGACACCGAAGCAGCGGTACGTCTGTGCTGGCGCGGTATACGCCCGATCAATGTAGCAGCGCCGGTCAAATACCTGCGCCCAGAAGACGGCGGCGTGTCGCACTTCAATTATCTGCGCGACAACGTGTTGCTCACCGGCATGCATACGCGCCTGTTCTTCGGCTTCCTGTTGCGGCTGCCGCTGTTGCTGTGGCGAAAGCTATTCAATT
>Ga0105091_10000194_pt1 | contig 23813 bp, 24 predicted proteins | sample PPLLak1March2015_FD_87022 | JGI IMG/M metagenome (GOLD analysis project Ga0105091, IMG submission 87022) | Freshwater sediment microbial communities from Prairie Pothole Lake near Jamestown, North Dakota, USA - PPLs Lake P7 Core (1) Depth... | ecosystem: Environmental > Aquatic > Freshwater >... | reverse complement strand
TGCTGTCACTGTGGAAAGAATCGAAGTGGGGATTTGCCATGTGGAACTTGCGAGGCTCAATGGGCGTCCTCGATAGCGAACGGACAGATGTCCAATATGAAGATTACAAAGGCCACAAGCTCGACCGCAAAATGCTCGAACTGATGAAACAATATTAATAAAAAAAAGCCCTCTGAAATCAGAGGGCTTTAATATCAATCAACAATGAACTTTATCAATGAACAATGAACTTTGAACAATGAACTAATTTAATTTATTTCTTTTTCTCTTTCACCGGTTTCGGCGGTTTTTCCTTTTTCACCTTCGGCGGTTTTGGTGCCTTCGGTGCCTTCGGCTTCTTTTCTTTGCCCATACTCATTCCAACAGCGGCAATCAATCCCGAAACGACCGCCATACCGCCGGCGATGTACCATATAAATCCCTGGGTCATCTTCAAAATTGACGGGCTAACATTGCTGAACCCGGCAATCGCAACTATCGCTGTATAAATCACTGCGACAAGAGGTATAAACAGCATAACGCCAAGTGCGTTGCTCGCCGCATCCGGTTCCGGCTCAGCGTATACAAGTGCCGCCGCCATCATCGGAGTCATTGGTGCTGCCTCAGCAATCGGCTCAGCCGATAGCATCTGGTCTGCCTCAGCCGCGACCTCCATAGCCGAACCTTCCGCCGAAGCTGCTCCGGCTGCCGCTGTCTCCACCGGCTCACCCGGTGCTCCCGCTTTGCCTTCTCCGCCCGGCGTATAAATCTCATCGAGTATCCCGCCAAGCGATGTGTCATCGGCCTGCAGCGACAAATCCAAAAGTCCCGAGCCGCTCCCAAAAGTATCAAGGCTCACGTCCTTTTCAATTTCCTCAAGTGACGCCTCTTTCCCCAGACCCCCCGAGCCTCCATCTGCGCCTTTAAATGTCTCGTCGCTTCCTTCCTTACCAAGCGAAGTCGTGTCACCAAGAACTTTAATACCCTCATCCACAATCTGCGTATCTGCGTCTGTCAGCAGCAGCTCATCATCAGTCTTGCCCGTATCTCCCGCTTCCGGCATCAGCAGTATTTCATCACCCTCCTCCGCCTTCGGCTCAGGGGTCTTTTCTATTGCCTTTTCCTCCGGTAGTTCCGCTGGCATTTCAAGAGGTGTTTCCGCTGGCATTTCAACAGGTGTATCGACGGCCTTTTTGCTTAAGAAACTGGTGTCCGACATTAGCGAATTCACCTCATCGACCTTGAACAGCAGATTCGGCCCGTCGCGAAACTCGCGCAGCCGTCCGCTTTTTACAATCTGTCTTACCTCTTCCTCGTTCTTGCCAAGTTTTTCAGAAACTTCTTTGAGTGAATAAAACATCCCGGCCATAATTTTTGCTCCAGCTTTCGGTTAAATTCCGAATAATCTCACATCCTTGCTTTTCGCCAAAGTCACGCGAACCCCGTCTATATCAAAAAACCGACGTTTTTCGGCGTGAGTGCACACTAAAGCCTGTTTTTCACTAGGATGGGCTTAGAGTGCACAAAAGCTCCGTTTACTTTAGCCCATTATAATGATTTTTCGGCCTAAATGCAAGCAAAAATAACCCATATTAACGTGTGGCCTGCTTTTAAGTCCCAAAATACTCCCTTTTCATGTGATTTTTGCCTAATTATTAAATACCTATATTTATAAAGATGGTTATTGGAAATTGGACATTTAATATTGGACATTAATAATGGTATTACCTCCAGGCATAGAAATTAATTTAATTATTAAATTCTTAGATATGGCTTTTTTAATTTTTGATTTCTACTTTCTTAATATGTAATGTGAAACTGTTTCCATCATCTTGTCTGAAATTTCAATTGGCAATCAACAATCGCCAATCGGCAATCTTTTATTTCTAGTACGTGTGTCTCCCTTTATGTGGAACCGTTTCCAGCGCCTTGTTTGAAATCTTCAAATCTGTTTTCGCGGCGATATCTCCCAAAGACAATACCCCCACAACATTATTATCCTCATCAAAAACCAGAAGCCTTGCCACCTGCTTTATCCTCATAATTTTTATGGCATCCTCAATATCTTCATCTTGCAAACAGCTTACAATCTGCGGGCTCATTGCATCTTTAACCATAACGTTTTTCGCCTTTTTCCCATTTGCCGCGACCCTCACTACAATATCCCTGTCCGTTATCATCCCAATAACTGCATTGTCCCCGCCGACTGGTAAGACTGGCACATTCAGTACCCTCATCTTTTTTGCCGCTTCAATTACCGGCTCTTCCGGCCCAATCATCTCAAAATCCCGTGTCATTATTTCTCTTACTCTCATTTTCCGTCTTCTGCCTTTACTTTTTTTTTCTTTGTATAAAAATTACGACATTTTAAATTGGCATTTGGTTCGAAAATCGGTAATTTTTTTTAATTAAATCCGCAATCCGAAATATTTCCTTTTTCCTTTTACCTTTTTACTTTTGTTATCTTTTACCTGATTCCCCGAGCACCCTGGTTCCCTGATAACCTGATTTCCTGATATTCTGACTCATTGATACGATTTTTCCGTCCTTATATTATCTATATCTCTCATTTCCTCATCTGAAAGCCCCCAGTCAAAAATCTCCATATTTTCTCTCAGGTGTTTTTCCGAAGATGCCTTGGGAATAATAATCGTTCCCTTTTGCAAAAGCCACCTTAAGATTACCTGCCCCACGCTCTTCTCATGCTTTTCCGCAATCTTTTTTAAGGTCTTGTTGCCAAGCGCATGTCCCCTGGCAAGCGGGCTGTATGCCGTAATCGTTATCCCTTCATCCTGACCGAACCTGCGGAAATCCTCTCTCTTTCTATAGGGGTGATATTCAATCTGCAGATTGCTTATCGGTTCATTGCTCATCGTAATCGCCCGCCGCACATCTTCGATGCTGTAGTTGCTAAGCCCGATGCTTCGCACATATCCTTTTTCAACCAGCATATTCATTCCTTCGATCGTATCGCGCAAGGGATAACCCGGCACCGGCCAGTGCACAAGATAAAGGTCTATGTATTCCAGCTCCATCTTCGCCAGCGCCAGCTTGCACGCGTCAATCACATCTCTTTTCGACAGTTTTTTCGATACCTTGGAAGTTATAAAAATCGATTCTCTGTCCACATCCTTAAGTGCCTTGCCTATCTCTTCCTCGTTTAGATACGCCGCGGCCGTATCGATATGCCTGTATCCTTCATCTATGGCCTTGCGGACTATCTCTACGCATTTTTTTCCCGTTAATTCCCACGTTCCAAGCCCCAATACCGGCATATAATATCCGCTCTTGAGCTTCATACTCTCACTCAATGCAACTGTCATACTTTATCCCCTTTCTAAAGACTATCAACTAACGACTATCCGCTATCATCTCGTAATCTTAGCACTTTTCTCAATTGTTTTAATTTGGTCGTTTACCTAATTTTGCAAGATTATTGCTCATAAAAAATTGGGGAAGTTGGAAGTTTTAACGAAGTAGGATTTGTTGCTCTCAATCTCAATGACAGCGAAATTAATTCACTAACCAGCAGCTGCCAAAACCTTTTGCATCGTTCCAGTCAATTTTACCGTCACCATCGATATCCGCACAGGGAATGCCTATACCTGTGTCCCATTGACTTGCAAGGACCGAATAATCGAGAAAGTTTATTTCACCATCATTGAATAAATCGCTGCTCGCGCATCGCGTCCTGCCGTAAAGAGTAACTATGCCGTATCGCGGAATATTGATGTTGATTTGTCCTGTATTTACATCAGCCTGCGATTTGTTCCAGTAGCTTGCGGCACTTGATGTATAACAATCAAATGTGGCTATGTTTGCGGGATTTGCTGGTATATTTATTGTCATTGATTTTGCCGAAGTATTGCAGTTAACAACAACGATTGTCAGCGACTTGTCAGCATCACCAACGAAAGCAGTTGCCAGAATATTTGGATCACCTGTAACTTGTGTTTCATATCTGTATGAATTTGGCCGGATAAATTTAAAGAAATGTTTTGCCGCGACGTATTTCGGCGAATTGACATCCAATGTTTGTCCTGTCAGCGCAGCAGCCGTCGGCTGGCCGTCTTTTTCTTCCGCGAATGTCCAGTAAAGCCACGCGCTTTGAAAACCCGCCGTCATTGCCTGGTGAATTTTCAATCCGATTGACCATCCGCCGTTATTCGGATAACTCGGCTCAGCTGGCGACAGCCACGCCGCGTTTTCACCCGAGGTTTCCGTCATCCACGATTTTTTCCCATACCAGCTAAAGCCGTGAACATTTGCCGGAATCCCGCCCGCCGGGCTTGTCGTCCAGCCATTCGCCCACCAGTTCCATAATGTCGAATTTGCTCCGGCAGAGCTTACACCGTCCGATGCGTAACCGTGAATACAATAAAATGAAATCGCCGCTGTCGCGCACGGGTCATTATTTATATTTTGAAGATATTGTAAATTTTTATGTGTAGTATCGCTGCCCCCTCCGAATTGCCACATGCTCCAGCCATCCCCCCCCATCACATCTTCTGGTCCCTTGATTTTGATAGTCGCCAAATCAGGATACTTATCGAATTCCGTCCTTATGGCCTTCAGCGCCATAATATATTGCGATGAAAGCTGGTAAGTGCAGCTGTTGTAAAATTCCTCGAAGTTGAGTTCATTTTGAATGCTTACGGAATAAAATTGCACGCCGTACTTATTTTGAAATCCCCGTATATAGGCGGCCGTGCATCTTGCAAATTGCGTAATCGCGCTTGTCGGCCCCGTGCCGTCATTGAAAATTTCCATCGGCGTATTTGTAACATCGAGTTTCCCGCCGGAAAAATTCCCCGCCCAGATAAATGGCCATTTCGTCCCCTGCATCGGTCCCGGCCACCAGTATGTTTCATTGATGCTGTGTCCGGCCGATAATTTCACCCATGGAGCAGGTGACCATAATGAGCCGATAAGTTTGAAATCGCCCAGCATCGATTTTTTGCTTTTGCCGATTTGCGCCGCCAGGCCGTCGGAATTATCATTATAGTCGAAAAAATTAATATTGCTGTTTATATCAGGCCCCATCACCGCTATCGGTGTTTCGCGTCCCCATACCGCCGTTGTATGCGTGTAGCTGTTTGCATCGGTATAAGTCCTGCAATTATTATTTTCCGGACCCGGAAGGGCAGGACTATTATGAAACCACGGGCAATTATAATTCCGGTCCGAGTAGGGCGATTTGAATTTCGGCGTCAAATCCATCCGGTATATCGAGCACTGCATATCATCGAAAAATAAATTTTGCCACCAGCTCTGATTTGTCAGGTTATTTCCCTGGTGCGCCCCGAATCCATCGATGATTTGTTTCTTGCCCGCCGGCGACGTATTGATATCAACCGTAACCGCCGAAAGTGAACTCGCCAAAAACAACACCAGACTAATTGTAAACAAAACTTTCTTCATAAATTCATTATAACATAAAATATATTATTTTTACTTCGGTATTCAACATTTAACATTTATCCTGCGTAGTTTCAACGGCTTGTCCTCCATAGCGGTTTAGCGAAGGAGCAAGTAGGATTGGACATTTCAATCGGGTACTCCGTCCTCTGGTTGTATCGTAGGATGCCTTCCTGCCCCGGCATATCTTTTGCCGGATTGTGTTTTAGCCCTCGTAGAGGGCGTTAGATTAATAGCCCGGCGTGCAAACGCCGGGGACAAAAAGTCCCCCTCCCCCATAGCCCGCGTAGCGGCCGACACAAATCTTAATAGCAAAACTCTTGTGCTTTTGTCGAAAAAGACTATAATTTACGTCACCTACAGGAGAGCATAAATGAAGATTATTAAAATATTCTTCGGCATACTTGCTGGGCTTTTCGCCCTTATGCATTGCATCTATCTGCCTACCTTGTTAATTCACGGCGCTTATATATCTGCTATTCTCGGCAGCTTAGCAGGATTATGCATAGGTCTAGTGTTCTGTATCGTTCTCTTCAAAAGTGCATTTAAGAAAAAACTGGAGGATAATCCAGAAAAATAAACAATTTTTTTTTGGAGGCAAAATGAACTTAGATTTTGACAAAGAGGTGGAAAAACAACAAGTTGATTGGCGAACAAAAAATATTCAATGCAAAGAACAAGGTATGCAAAATGGTCAGGTAAGACCATGGATTTTGCTTGAATCTTACTGGAAGGACGGATTATGGGAAGGAATAAAAGAATCATTGCCTAAATATCTCGAAAAAGAAGGTGTACAGAAACACAAGGGCTGTCACAATCTTAAGAGTTCCTGGATGCTTTGTGCAAATCTATATTTCCCTTTTCGTGATGATAAAGATATATTGGCCGACTTTTTGAATAAGCATGTAAGCGATAGAATCAAAACTTTAGATAGAATCGATCTGGAATACGAAGATGATAAGTTAAAACCGGCACAGCTTCTTGGTGAACCGAAAGGAACCAGAGGCGCAAATCAAACTTCCCCTGATATTGCATTTGTTGTTAATGGAGGAAAAGGCCTTATTTTGACAGAAAGTAAATATACTGAGCATTCATTTTATCCTTGCTCGGGACGCAAGCCCGAATATGGTAATCCAGATATTAAGAGGTGCTTAGATATTGAAAAGGTCCTGCGTGATCCCAAAGCAATATGTTATATGAATGCATGGGACAATGGCAAACGACCCAATAGAAAATACTGGGACTTTATTAAATTTTCTGAGAATGCAAAACCTGCACTTAAAGAATGTCCCGCTGCTACAGCAGGCTATCAGCTCTTTAGACAACAGGCATTGGCGGAAGGTATCGCTCAAAAAGGCGATTACGATTTTGTTATTTCATGCGTGGCATTTGATAAGAACAATCAGACACTTATAAGTTGCTTAAAATCTACTGGGATAGATGATTTTCAAACTGGTTGGGGCAGACTTTTTGAAGGCAAAGCTCGCTTTGCCTGTTTTTCGCATCAACAGTTCGTAAGCTGGGTTCGAGAAAATGACTCCAACGGCAAATGGAAATCTTGGCTCCAATACATAAAGGATAGATATGGTTATTAACTACAACGAATTCGAGAAAAAGGATTTATATAGACAGTCACTTATTAAAGGAAAAATAATATGATTAGAAAAAAACATTATGTTATTGTAAAAAATATTGATGGTTCTCCTAATAAACAAAGATTGAAGATATGGCTTAGGGGGAATAATGGGGACAGCAACCGTTTTTTAATTCTAAATTATGGGGACACCATTTTTTCACATTCTCAATCCGCAATCAACATTCAGACACGCTTCGAGCCCCGCTTCGGGAAATACTAACGACTAATTTTTCGCAGTACTCAGCACTCAGTACGCAGTACTTATCCGTCCTCCGTCCTCAGTCTTCCGTCCTCCGAAGTGGTGCGCGCCGGGGGGCACGCGGGGGTCATATAGGGTCCGTATTGGTACCGTTTGGGGGTCGTTTGGGATACGTTAGGGGAGCGCAAGTGAACGTCCCGGATCCATCCGGGATCAAGCACGAGCCGCGTAAACTCTACCGTTTGACTCGTTATATTCCGTCCTCGGTCTTCTGTCTTCTGTCCTCCGGCTCGGTCGTCTGCTTCTTCAGGTATGCTACTTCACGCGGCGTTAAGAGCCGAAACTGCCCTGTCCCCAATCTGTAATCCGTTATTTTACCAATACTTGTGCGCCGCAGCGACTTTACAGGCAATCCGACTCTGGCCAGCACCCTTCGTATCTCACGATTAAGCCGTTCTGTGATGCTCACTTCAATTATGGAACTTTGATGCCCTCTTGAAATAATCCGCACCGCCGTGCGCGATGTCTTTCCCTCCGAAAGCCACATGCCTTTATTTAGCTTTTCAACATGCTCGCCTTCAACCCGGCCTTTAACTTCCGCGATGTAAGTCTTTGTTATTCCATACTTTGGGTGAGTCAATCTATTTGCAAGCTCATTATCATTTGTAAGGATAATCAATCCCGGCGTATCGATATCAAGCCTGCCGGCACAAAAAATCCGGTGCTTTGTCGGTATCAAATCAATGGCTTTTGTCCTGTGCTGCGGGTCAAAATTCGTGCATATAACTCCTTTTGGCTTATTGAGTAAGAAATAAATCTTCTCCTGCGGCTTAATCTTCTTTCCGGCCGCAATTATCGTATCCTTATCGATATCCGCAAACGCCGGAATCTTATCTATAATCTTGCCATTGACCGTAACAAGGCCTTCTAATATCATTTCCTCGGCCTTACGCCTCGATGCAATCCCTGCGGCCGATAATATCTTTTGTAATCTTTCCATTCCCATATTAACTATTTTGCCCTTAAAACGTAGTAAACTCTGCCCAGTTTTACGTTGAATCGGTTTTTTTGTTGACTTTAGGCAACTTTAAGACGATAATATAGTGCTACAGGCCTTAAAAACCAAGGTTTTTTACTATTCCTTATTATTCTGAGGAGTTGTTGTTATGCCAATTGGTAAAAAAAGCACCACCGACAGCACACTTTATGCGCTAATAATCTTCGTTGCCCTGTTCATTATAGCAGCAACTGCGGCGGTTATCTACTATTTAAAATTTGAGGAACAGCGGGGCATTGCCGACTCAGCACAAAAGACCAGAAGAGAAGTTGTAAACGATAACGAGTCACAAAAAATAGGGTCTATTGTGGGTAATGAGCAGCCGGGCAAAAGCCGCCTTAAAGCAATGGCTGAATACGTTGACCAGTCACTTGGTTTGATTATGCCCGGTGTGTCAATTGATACATCTGCCGAGGTAAAGGTAAACGAGGTGACAAATAAGGTTAGAGAATCAGTTACGGCGGTTGTAAAGCAAAACCCTGAATTGAGTGATACTGACCCGAATATAACATTATTGCAGCTAACTGAAAAGCTGGGTTCGGCACTGAAGAATACTACAGATGCCCAGAATGCTACAAAGGGCCAACTTGCCGAATTACAGGGACAATTCGACGATGCCAAAAAGGTAAGCATGGAAAAAGAGAAAGGTCTTTTGGCCGAGAAGGATAAATTCGAGCAGCAATTTAATAAAGTCGCCGCAGATTACAATGAATTAAAGGGATTACTTGAGAAAAAGACAGATGAGCAGGTCAAAGACCTTTATGCAAAGCTGGACCAGGAAAGAACAACTAAGGAAGAAACAAATAAACAATTGCTGAAAAACCAGGCGGAATTACAGACAGCCCAGGACAGGATTCAGCGTATTTTGAAAGAAAGCGTGTGGAAAATCAATCCGCCGCCGGACACGATGGTTGAGGCATTTGAAGCTGACGGCAAAATACTTTTGGTCGATGACCAAGCCAAAACAGTCCAACTCAATCTCGGTCTAAACGACCATGTTTACCGGGGGCTGACATTCGCGGTTTATGATAAAGGTCAGCCGATTCCCAAAGACGGCAAAGGCAAGGCCGAAATAGAGGTTTACAATGTTGCCGACAGTTTTTCCGCCGCCAGAATTATTCGTTCTGAAAAGAAAAACCCGATTGTCGCCGAAGATATAATTGCAAATATTATATGGAACTATGATAAGCCCAATACATTTGTAATTGCCGGCGAGTTCGATCTTAATAATGATAACGCTGCGGAAACTGAAGCTGCATCAAAGATCCGCGGGCTCATCGAGAAATGGGGCGGAAATGTCACGGATGCCGTGAACGTAAACACGGATTTTGTGATTTTGGGGACAATGCCGGTAATTCCGTCAAAGCCAACGATGCAGGAACTCGAAAGATATCCAAACGCGATGGAGAATTATGAGAAGGCACAGCAGTGTCTTGTGTTATATAATCAGATTCAAAATCAAGCACAGATATTCTCGATACCAATTCTGAATGCCGAAAGATTCCTGTATTTTATAGGTTACAAGACACAATCGGGAAACCCGGGTGCTTTTTAAGTTTTTGAATTATAACCAGGTTCTACCCCGATAGAGGCGACGAATATATCGCCGGTATAAGGCTTGGTATTTTCAAAGATAAATCCTTTTTTCGCAGCAACGAATGTTACTGTGCAGTTGGCCTTTATCGAAGCTCCCAGCGGAAGACCTGTATCGCAATCCAAACCTGAAGGAATATCGATAGAAAGCACTGGACAGCCAAGCCCGTTTATGCTCTCGATAAGCTGTTTGTATTCATCCCGCAATGTCCCGGTCAGGCCGGTTCCGAAAATGGCATCTATAATCATATTGGATTCACCGGCAAATTTATTAACTAACTGATCAATTATACCTATGTTATCCATATCGAGCTGCTCGAACTTAAAGCCAAGGCCGGCGAGTATGTCGAAGTTGACCCTTGCGTCTCCTTTAATTTTTGAAATGCTGCCGCAAATTACAACTGTAACGGCAAAGCCGGCATTAGACAGATGCCTTGCGGTGACCAAGCCATCACCGCCGTTATTTCCTGTTCCGCAAAAGATGCAGATTTTTGGCTTTTTGATTTTGGATAATTTTTCGATGATAAATTGCGCGCAGCTCCGGCCGGCATTTTCCATTAGAACAATACCCGGTATTCCAAGCTTATTTATGGCCCATGCATCGAAGGCTCGAACCTCTTCCCTGCTGAGAAGTAAATTTTTATGGTCAGGCTGAAACTTTTTCATAATCAGTATTGATAATCATCAATCAATCAACAATAATCAATAGAAAAATGAATATACTGCTAACAAATGATGACGGGATTTTCGCACCAGGTCTTTCTGCGATATACAAAGAGCTTGTGAAAATCGGAAATGTAACTGTTGTAGCGCCTGCGGTAAGCAAATCGGGGGCAAGTCACAGCATTACTTTTAACCGGCCGGTGGTTTGCACTAAATTTCAGAACGGGTTATTTTCAGGATACAGCGTTGAGGGTTCTCCTGCGGATTGCGTAAAGCTTGCGATAATGCAGCTATGTAATTGTAAAATAGATTTATTAGTGTCGGGGTTGAATAACGGCGCTAATGCCGGAATTAATATTTACTATTCAGGGACAGTGGCGGCGGCAATGGAAGGTGTTCTATTGGGAATACCATCAGTAGCTATGAGCCTGGCAGCTGAGGAGAAGATGGATTTCGAAACAGGAGCTAAATACTGCATGCACGTTCTTAATAAACTTATGCCAGTAAAGCCGGGCGCTCTTATCAATATCAATATACCGCTGCTTTCGGCCGGAAAGCCAAAGGGATTTAAAGTTGTGGGTCAATCGAACAAGGCTTTTGATGAATATTATGTACCTCAATTTGATGAAAAAGGACAAACTGTTTATCTGCTTGCCGGAGGGCCAAGTCCCAATGATGACCCTTTGAGTGATATGGTGGCATTGTTTGAGGGATATATCAGCGTTACCGCGCTTGCGCCGGATATAACAGATTATGCCGGGACAGAAAAGATTAGAAAAATGCTTTCAAAGGTAGAGCTGCCTGAATAAAATTTTAAAATGATATGATGAATATATTTGAACAGCCCTGGTTATTAGTGATTATCGCAGGTATAGTCTTTTTGGGGATTGCGATATTTCGTGATGTCCTGCAGCCAAGACAGGCGTGGCTATTTTGGGTTTTACCATTCATAATTGCATTGACGGCTTTCGGGATTGACCGGCTGGTTCAAACAGATAAAGAGAAGGTTGAAAATACATTAGCCAAAGGAGTAAAGGCCGCTGAAAAAGAGGATGTGGATTTGGCGGCAGACCTGGTAGCGAATGATTATCAGGATACGTTTAATAAATCAAAGGCTGAATTTTTGGCCAGGCTGCGGATGTATTTGCCCCAGCCGGTAATCGAGAAAAATATACTCAATATCCTTTCCTTAAAAATGGATTCACAGTCGGCGGATGCCGTTTTTAGTGTCAGGGTCTTGTTTGATCCAAAAGGGCCGGTGTATCAATACAGAAAAATAATGCTTTTAAAATTCCAGTCAAGGCTTGCAAAGCAGGGAAATGACTGGCTTTTCAGGGATGTAGAACTTATTGAAATGGATTTGCAGCCAGTGGACTGGAATCATCTGCAGGGGCTAAGCGGAGAGATATTTTAAATCCATCACAAATAATAGTCCCATAATGAGATAAAATAAGCTTGTTAAGCGCGCGTCTTTTTTGACCGATACCATAATACTCGACTTTTGTTGATATAACGGGATTTAAAAAATGTCCAGTGAAGAAAAAAAAGGTAAGGTAACATTAAAGCCGCAGTTATACGAGATACGGTGGTATCCAAGCAGCCGATGTTTGGGCAGCTCCGGACGTCATAAATCCAAATCGAGCCTCATGCCGCCGCTTATGGTCCGCAAGGCGGAATGGCGACGATAGCTTAAATTTCAAAGTTTAAAGACCAAATCTAAATCTAAAATATCAAATCTCAAAAAAATTTCAATTCATTAAGCAAAATGGAATTTTAAATCGGCAAAATAATTCAAATCAAATTCTGGCAAATCATGGTAAAATACTGTGGATGATTTTTGATGAGAAATACTGCTGGTATGCGGCTGGACTGCATTTCGAATGTTTGCAGTGCGGCAGGTGCTGCGCGGGGCCGGAGCAGGGATATATATGGGTGACCGGGCCCGAGATACTTCTGATGGCAAACCATCTTGGCATTTCAATAAAAGAGGTGAAGCAAAATTTTTTGAAACGGGTTGGTTTGCAGATGTCGATATCAGAAAACCCGCATACGAGGGATTGCGTATTCTTAAGACAGACCGAGCATGGCAGAGGCTGCGCGATTTACGAGGTGCGGCCGACACAATGCCGTAACTGGCCTTTTTGGACGAACAACTTGATAAGTTCTGAGCTATGGAATTTAACGACAAGACAATGCCCGGGTGTAAACAGGGGAAGGCTTTATTGTAAAGAAGAGATAGAGAACAAAGCGAAAAATAAGAAGTGGTGGCGTAATGAGCCAAAATGAAAAGATAATCGCGCGGGTAGTCGAAATTTATAACTGGATAGAAGAGCTGCAGGCCAGCAGTAATATTGCAGGCAAATGCGATGGATGCGGTAAATGCTGCGATTTCGAATCGTTTGGCCATAAGCTATTTGTTACGCCGCCAGAGATGATTTACTTTGCCGAAAAAACAGGCAAAGACAATATTAAACAAATGACGACATCGAGATGCCCTTATCAAGACGACAAAAAATGCACTATTCGGGATTTTCGGTTTGTGGCATGCCGGATTTTCTGCTGCAAAGGCATGGCAATGTTCCAAAGTGAGCTGACGGAGGCCGCTATAAAGAAGCTCAAAGATGTTTGCAGAGAATTCAAGCTGCCGTACAAGTATGTAGAGTTGAAAGAGGCGCTGCTTTCAGTATAAGTAAAAAGGCAAAAGGCAAAAGTAAAAATATTTTATTTTGCGGAGGTCTTCGCAAAGTTTCGAAATACTTTTGTCCGCCGCACCTGATTTTGGTAAAAGCTTCGAAATATTTTGAAATATTTTGAATATTTTTGATTTTTTTTGAAATTTTTGGAAAAATTTTGACGGCCTTCGCCGTTTTTCGTTGTTTTTACGCTGGAATCGGCGATATAGGGTTTTTTTCAGATTTTCGTTTTTCTTCATCTTCCTTTCTTATCATAGCAAGGGCTTTGAATATTCGGCCGGAAAGCTGGGGATGGATTTTGGGGACTTTCTCAAATTCAGATTTAACTGGATCTTTTAAATTATTTTCATAATTAATCATATCCATACAGGCCTTGCGGGCAGTCTCATCTTTCTGTGATTTAGTTAAATCCATCAGACAGGCATCTATCTGCGAAGTATAGCGGGCAAAATTAAATTCGTGCTGACGCCGGGCAAAGATTAGCCGCTTATTAAATTCGTCGACAAAAAGCTTGTCTGAATGCCAGCGGTAATAAGTCTGCCCGGTGACATGCCATTTATCGAAAATCTGCTGCTCTGTCAGGGTGCCTGCAAAGAAATCATTAATTACGCCTTTTTGCTTTCTTGTTAAGTACTTCGGTTTGAAACGGCTTTTGTAATTTTGCTGAAACATAAATTCCTCCTCCTTATTAATCGCTGATTACGCTGATTTTATAACATGATTTCTGACTTAAAAATGCCAGTTATTCAAACTTATCCTCACTTATTCATTTACGATTGCGCCATATTGAAGCAAACACAAAGATGCTCCTCTACATATGGCGCAAACTTGCGCGCTTTTGACGAAAAAACGTGATTTTTTGAAAGGCCAAAAATTCTAAGTCTTTGAAGGGCAAGGAGATAAATTTTTTTATATTTTTGAGGATAGACCAAAAAATACTTGCGCGCTTTTTGCGAAATTAGGAGTGGATCCTTCGACTTCGCCAATCAAAGATTGGCTTCACTCAGGACCTACGCTTCGTAACGTTTTGCGCGCTTTCAATTTTGGCTGCCTTTTCTTTGACTTTTGGACCTGGTTTTTTAGGTCCCGAAACACAATATACAATATTGATTATTTGAGCCACTGGGAAGCTAAAATCGCGAAGTCATAGAGGTCGACTATACCATCGAAGTTGAAGTCGGCAGATGAATAAAACCTAAGGAAGGGATATGTCTGATTTTCGACGATACCCCAGATTTGATTAAAGTCCCAATTGAAGCTGTCGGCCTGCTTTAGCCGGGCATCAGTTAAAGGTGTGCCGAAAGTGTTATCCGGGCCGCTTGTGTTAAGAAAATAGCAATTAATTATATCGCTGCCGGACTCATCGAATCCTGCAAAACCACCGACATTAGAGCCGCCATTAGTGGTAACCGGACCTGTGGAGTAACAAGCAGAAATACTGCCCATGCGGTTTTGGCCCGCAAAACCTCCAAGGTAATTAGTTCCGCTGACAGGGCCTGACGAATAAGAGCCGGAGATATTGCTGTATTCACTATCTCCCACGAGGCCGCCAACAAAATAAGAATCAACCGTGCCGGTAACGCCGGCAGTGGAATAACAGAAGACGATAGAGCCGCTGATGTAATTCTTTCCGACAAGACCGCCGACATATTCCTGGCCGCTTACGCTGCCTGTTGAATGCCAATATCTGATGCTGCCGCCGTAATTTTGGCCGACCAGACCACCTATCGAATTGCCGGTGCCGTTTATAACGGCTGTTGAATAACAATGAGTTATGATGCCTTCGTAGTTCTCACCGATGATTCCTCCAAGAAAGCTGTTGCCTGAGATTGTAACGGTGGAATAACAGCTATTAAAATCACCATTTTCATTATATCCCACAAGACCGCCAACATTGCCGCCGCCGGTGAGCGAATCAGATGCATGGCAATTAGTGATATCGGCATAGTTGAATCCGACAAGGGCGCCTGTGTAATCACCCTGCCCGGAAATATTGCAATCTTCGAAACCGAGGTTTTTGACCTGGCTGGCGGGACTGAGAACGCCGAAAAGTCCAATATAGTCATTAGTGCCGGCATTAATTGTAAGATGCTGAATCGTGAAGCCATTGCCGTCAAAAATTCCGGTGAAGGTGATTCCCTGAAAGCCATAGCTTGGAGAGGTATCCGGGAGGATGACCGCAGAGGTGAAAATATGGCCCTGTAAATTGATATCAGCGGTAAGGACAAAGGATTTGTCATAATCGTTGTTATCGGCCGCCAATGCCAAGAGGTCGGAAGGAGTGGAAAGACGGTAAGGATCGTTAGGGTCGCCTGAGCCGCCGCTGTATTTGGCGAAAGAGACGGCAACCGCAAGAAGGAAAACCGTTATTACGAATAATCCTCCAGATATTTTTATCTTCATTTCTCACTCCATATAAAAACGAATATATTATAACAAAAGAGCGCAAAGTTTTAAAATATAAAACCTGTGCGCTTTTGGTGATTTTCGATGCTGGATTTTAGATACTCGATGCTCGATAGGTGGGTCTAACTCTGGCCGGAAAAGACATTTTCGGGATAAAGCGAGATTATGGGTGCGCGGTTATGGGTGCGCGGATAGTACGCCCACTAAAGACACGGACTTCATATTGTGACCCTTGCAACTAAATACGGCTTATACGCTCTCTATATCCACTTCAACATTTGTGCCCTGTAACAGGGTGTTATAGACCGGAGAAAACTCAGGAAGCTTCTTGAGCTTCTCTATATTCTTGGGATCGGTTTTGACCTTAAAGTTGATACGAATATTTTGAAAACCTTTGGGAACCTTGCCATCGAGACCCAGAAGGCCACGCAGATCGATATCGCCTTCGATCTGCGAATCCAGCTCTTCGATTTCAATCCTGTTAACGGCCGCATGTACAATTATGCTTGTCGTCACGCAGGAGGCAAGGGCATGCAGCAAATGCTCGACCGGATTGGGTGCCTTATCTTTGCCGCCCAGAGCGGACGGCTCATCGGCGTATAAGTCGAACGCGGGCTGGTGCTCTATTTCCTCGCCGAGGGCAAAGTATTCCCCGACACGGCTTGTATTTTGCCCGCCGTTTTCCCAATGATTATGAACTCTAAACTTGCTCTTTCCAAGTTCGGGGTTCTTTTTCAGGGCGTGAACAGTAGTTTTGAACGATTCCATATTGATTCCGTTAGTCACCATTTCTCTGACGGCCATTTTTATCACTCCTTAAACGTTTTCCTTAAAATTATCTTTTTCTTTTAACAGTACGCCTTCTTATATAGGCTGTTTTTCAGGAAAATGATTAAATATTTAGCCTTCGTAATTGTACCTTTACAACTGAAAACGGCGGCTATACACCCTCTATATCCAGTTCAACATTTGTGCCCTGAATAAGAGTGTTAAGGACCGGCGAAAACTGAGCGAGCTCCTTGAGTTTCTCCACATTCTTCGGATCGGTTTTGACCTTAAAACTGATACGAATATTTTGATAGCCTTTGGGGACTTTATCATCGAGACCCAGAAGGCCTCGCAAATCGATATCGCCTTCGAGCTGCGATTCGAGCTGTTCGATTTCAATACCGTTGACGGCCGCATGGGCGACTATGCTTGTCGTAACGCAGGAGGCAAGGGCATGCAGCAGATGCTCCACAGGATTAGCTGCCTTGTCTTTGCCGCCCAGAGGCGCCGGTTCATCGGCGTTCAAATCGAACTTGCGCTGGTGCGATGTTTCCTCGCCAAGTGCAAAATACTTTTCGACACGGCTTGTATTTTGCCCGCCGCTTTGCCAATGATTATGAACTCTAAATTTGCTCTTTCCGAGCTCGGGATTGTCTTTGATAGCTTTAACCGTTTTATCGAGCGATTCCATATTGAGCCCGTTATTTATCATTTCTTTGACGGCCATTTTTATTACTCCTTAATCGCTTTCCTTAAAAAGTCTTTTTCTTTAAACGATACGCCTTCTTATATAAGCGGTTTTTCAGGAAAATGATTATTTAGCCACAAAAAATTCAACAGCCCCCATACTGTCCCTTTTATTTCATATTTTTTTTGACATAGATAATTGAAATAGTATTATTAAATCATCTTAAGAATGATGATTTATGAGAAAATATCGGGACGGACTGCTTAATGAGTTTTTTGCACATACCCAAACGGAGGAAATACACATCGAAAAAATCAAAAAATAAAAAATTAAAAAATAATTGGATCCTCGGCAGAAGACCAAAGGAGCTATACCCGAGGACCTGCGCTCCCGAAGGGGTGCCAAATGGCATATGTTTCGGAAGGAGGTGCGATGACATAAAAATAATATTGTTTTAAAATAAATCAAACACAAAATAAGGAGAGGAAAATAAAATGAAAAACATTATTTATATCGCAGTCTTATTAATTGTCCCCATCTGTGCTTTGGCGGAATCCCAGGTAGTGCCTCCATGTGCCGTATGGCAAAATTGCGGCTCATATGCCGAATGGAGCGATGCCGGCTACAATTTGTATAACAATATCTGGGGCGGCGGCGCAGGGGCACAATGCATATGGGCCTGCTCGTTTTCCAACTGGGGCGTATGGGCAGACCATCCGAACACAGGGGGCATAAAGAGTTACCCAAACAGCGAATTTCCCGCAATCAACACCAGAATAAGCGCCCTGCAGACCCTGACAAGCTCTTTTAGCTGCACAGTTCCAAACGGCGGAGCATATGAAACGGCCTACGATATCTGGGCAGGCAGACGATACGAAATCATGCTTTGGATGAATAAATATGGACCTGTCGGACCATGGGCGGGGGCATGGGACCAGTATGGCAACCCGATCGCAAATGTCTCGAACGTAACAGTCGGCGGCCATACATGGGATTTCTATTATAATGGCGGCTCAGGCGGCAGAAACGTCTATTCCTTCGTGCGAACCGCAAATACAAATTCAGGTACTGTAGATATCAAGGCCGTGCTTGCATGGATGCTGGCCAATGGCTGGATAGGTGATGTCACTATTCAGGAAGTCCAGTTCGGTTTCGAAATTACATCATCGGCAGGCGGGATGAATTTTACGATGAACAGCTACTCGGTTTCCTATGGGGCGTCGGGGGCAACAGCTCCGGCAGCTCCAACTCTTCTATCCGCTGCTGTCGTTTCTTCCAGCTCTATTGACCTGGCCTGGTCAGACAATTCAAATAACGAGGATGGATTTAAAATCGAGCGAAGCCTGACCAGCGGCAGCGGATTTATACAGATTGCAGCGGTCAGTTCCAATGCCGAGAGCTATCGCGATAGCGGCCTGACAACAGGCACTAAGTATTATTACCGCGTCTGTGCCTATAACTCAGCAGGTAATTCCGCGTATAGCAACGAGGTGAGCGCAACGCCGATGGCACTTGGTTCCGGCACAGGGCTAAAAGGTGATTATTACGACAACGCCGATTTAACCAATCTTATCCTTACACGCACTGATGCAACGCTGGATTTTAGCTGGGGAAACGGCTCGCCGGCTAACGGGATTGGCGCGGATAGCTTCAGCGTTCGCTGGACCGGACAGGTGCAGCCGTTATATTCCGAGACATATACTTTCAAGACACTCTCCGATGACGGCGACCGCGTATGGGTTAACGGCGTGCTGTTAATCGATGATTGGAAGACACAGCGAGGCACAAAGACCAATTCCGGCACTATTTCACTGCAGGCAGGAGTGAAATATTCGATTACAGTTGAGTATATGGAAAATAGCGGTGGGGCCGTTATGCAGCTTTACTGGTCAAGCCCGAAACAAACGGAAGAAATTATTCCAAAGACGCAGCTTTATCCTCAATAGCAAATTGAATTGAAAAGAACAAGGCGCCTGTGACAATACAGGCGCCTTGTCCTGAAAACAACTTCCCGCAAAAAGAACGTGAATTGAATGTCCAATATTAAATAACCAATGACCAATATTGATTAAAACGTTAGTATTTGTCGACAGGCAAATATATCTTCTGTTGTGGATCTCTTAAATTAATGTATTTGACCCCGGAGAGTGTGCCGTATTGCTGGTAGTAGGTGTAGAGCTTGGCGAGCTTGTCATCATCCGGGCTTTCGAGGTGGCGCTGCCAGGTGCCCAGTTCGGAGCCCCAGATAATCTGGGTGCCGTCTTTTGTGTAGAGGGAGATGTGGGGCTCGCGTTTGTTTTTTCGGCCATCAAAATTTGAGACATCGATTCTGTCGATGTGGTGGAGCAGCGGCTTATCAGCGCTTACGGCTGAATCCATGCGCGAGAGGCGGTTAAGGACGGCCATGCCGGCTGAGAGGTCGTCGCCTTTGAAGACATGGCCGGGAGTGGGCGGGATTTTGCTGAGCTCAAGACCAGCGATGCTTATGACGGGTAGATTAATTGTGATATAGTCGAGGACGACCAGCTCGGAGTCTATATAGAATTTATTTTTGTCGGCCGTAACGAGCAGCATGGGTTTACGCCAGCGGCCGGTGATGAGGACGGATTTATGAGTCGTCTGGACGCGGGCATCGGCAAGCCAGGGGACCATTTGGGCGATATTCTGCTGTGCGGTAACGGCGATTTTGTCTTCGGCTGTGGAGTTGTCGCTATTGGCTTCGGCTGTGGCGGCGGCGTAGATGCGGTTTTTAATCTCTTCTGAAACCCAGTCGGGAACGTCGCCGACAAGCTCAATGGAGCGGCTGCCGGACTGGCCTGTGGTTTCCTTTTTGACGTAGCCATCGAGAAAGGTGAAGCCGGCAAGGACAAGCGCGAAGCAGCAAATGAATAACGCGATTTTGAGAACGCCTGTAGAATTGGACTTTTTAGAAATACGGGTGCCGGAATTAGACAGGAGACCGAAGAAGCTAAACGGTTTTTTTACAGCCACGAATATTACCTCCGGCCGGAGTGTCTGTCGATGAGGGGGCGCGCTCAAGGGCCAGCTCAACGATTTTGAGGCACAGACGGCTCATTGAAATTCCAATTTTGGCGGCGGCTTTCGGCAAGAGCGAATGGCTCGTCATACCGGGAATGGTGTTGATTTCGAGCACATACGGCTTGCCATCGTCGCCGATGATAAAGTCCACACGAGCGGCACCCCTGCAGCCAAGCGAATTGAAGCAGGCCAGCGCCGACTTGTTTATTTCATCGACAAGGGCGGTGCTATTTATTGAGTCGAAGATGTATTGGGTCTTGTCGGTGATGTATTTGGCGTGGAAGTCGTAGAAGCCGGCGGGCGGGCGGATTTCGATGATGGGCAGGACGTGTTTGCCCACAATGCCTGCGGTGATTTCGCGGCCGCCAACGAAGGCTTCAATCATACAGTCGCCGAACTGAGCGGAGCATTTTTGTGCGGCGGCAGCAGCAGAGACAGGGTCCGATTCGATTGTAATACCTATGGTGCTGCCTTCGCGAAGGGGTTTTACAACGAATTTTTTCCCGAGACGTCGGATCTGCTTTTCAAGAGCGGCGGTTTTTTTCGCCGGGTCGAACAAAATCGAATCGGGCATTCTGACGCCGGCTTGCGTGAAGATTTTTTTGCTTTCCCATTTATCGAATGCCAGACGGCTGGATTTGGAATCGCTGCCGGTATAGATGAGATTTTTTGATTCGAGGATTTGCTGGAGTGTGCCGTCTTCGCCGAATGTGCCGTGGAGAGCTAAGAAGAATACATCGATTGAGTCATCATCGAGGATATCGAGCGAATCGGGTTTAATATCGGAGATAGTGACATTAACACCGGCTTTTTCGAGGGCTTCGGCAACGCATTTGCCGCTTTTGAGACTGATTTGGCGCTCGCGGCTGATACCGCCGGCCAGGACGGCGACATTCAGCTTTTCAGGGGAGCAACTACTTGGCGAATTTTGAGACCGCATTTTTTTATTTCCAGATTTCGATCTCAAGTGCCAGCTCGACATTGAACTGCTTTTGAACCTTTTCGCGGACTACTTCGATGAGGCGCATGATATCTTTGCTGGTGCAGCCTTTTTGGGCGATGAAGAAGTTGGCGTGCTTTTCGCTGACGATTGCGCCGCCGATTGTCAGGCCTTTTAGGCCGGTGCGGTCAATCATTGCGCCTGCGGAGAGACCGCCGCCGGGGGGATTCTTGAAGATACAGCCGGAGTTGACGGTATTGAGCGGCTGATTATTTTTTTTATAAACCCAGTTTTCCTTTATGGTTTTTGTGATTTGCTCGGGGTCGCCGGGGGTCATATTGATTTTTGCCTCAAGGATAAATTTGGCGGTGATGTTGGTGGTGCGATAGTCGAACTGCAGGTCGGGTTTTTTCTTTTCGTTGATTTTGCCGTTTTTGTCCATGAGGGTAACACTTTCGACGACTGCGCCGATGTCACCGAAGGTGCCGCCGGAGTTCATTTTGATTGACCCTCCTATCGAGCCGGGGATGCCTGTGAGCGGTTCGAGGCCCGAGAGGCCTTTTTTCGCGCAAGCCAATAATAAGCGGCTAAGCTCGACGCCGGCACCTGCCGTAACGTAGTCTTTGGCAAATTTGATTTGCGAAAAGTTGTCGGCCTTGAGCTGGATAACGGCGCCGCGGACACCTTCATCGCTGACGAGCAGGTTAGAGCCGTAGCCGAGGACGTAAATTGGCAGCTTGTTATCATTGCAACGTTTGACTACCTGGGCGAGCTGCTCTGAATTTAGCGGCCGGATTAGATAGTCCGCAGGACCGCCGAGGCCGTACCATGTCTCTTTTGCCAGCGGATGATTTTTTTCAACTATTTTTTCGAAACCACTGAATATATCCATCGCTAACCTTCCAAACGTCGCCAGCGCCCATGGTAACGACGACGTCGCCTGAGCGGACCTGTTTGGTCAAATAATCGCAAATATTTTCGAAGCCGTCAATAAACATTGCATGGCTTCCGCATGATTTAATTTTATCGACAAGGACCTGAGAATTCACCTCTTTTCTGGATTGCTGTGAGTCGCGGACGAAATAAATTTCGGGCAAAATTGTGATATCCGCAAGTTTAAAGCTTTCGGCGAAATCCTCGAGTAAAAAACGGGTGCGGCTGTATTGATGCGGCTGAAAGATGCACCAGAGGCGCTTGGGCTGGTAATGCTCGCGAATGGCCTTTAGCGAGGCGCGAATTTCAGTCGGGTGGTGGGCGTAATCGTCCAGGATTGTAATGCCATCGACTTTGGCCTTGAGCATGAGACGGCGGTCGACGCCGGTAAAACCGGGCAAGAGCCGCAGGATATCTTTATGGTTCATGCCGGCATTTGAGGCGGCGGCGATTACGGCAAGGGCATTGGCAACATTGTGCCTGCCGGGGACGCTTGTTTTAGTCCGGCCGAGAAGCTCTTTATTATGATAAACGTCGAATGAGTAGAGGCCGTCTTTTTCTTCAATATTGGCGGGATGATAATTGCAATCGACGCTAAAGCCAAAGGTTTCGATGCTGCGGCCGTTTTCGAGAAGTCGTGAATCCAAAAGGAGTCGGCCAAGGTGGCGGTCTTCGCCATTTGCGATAATCACCCCTGAGTTTTTCGTGCCGAGGGCGAAATCGCGAAAAGCCTCGGCGATTTCAGCTTCATCTTTGTAGTAATCGAGGTGGTCGGCTTCGATATTGAGGATGATAGATATCTGGGATTTCAAGTTCAAAAAGCTGCGGTCGTATTCACAGGCTTCGGCTATGAAATGCTGACCGCTGCCGATGCCTGATGAGCCGCCGAGCTGGGTAACCACAGCGCCGACGACGAAATTGGGTTCGAGGCCGGCAAGCGAGAAGATGTATGACAGCCAGCCGGAGGTGGTGCTTTTGCCGTGGGTGCCGGAGACGGCGATACCTTGATAGAACTGAAAAACCTTGCCGAGCATTTCGGCATATTTATAGACCTGGATGCCATTGCGGCGGGCGAGTTTCAATTCCGGGTTATCTTCTCTTACGGCTGCGGATATTACGACGGCATCCGTATCGGGGGAGAGGTTATGCTCCATGTGGCCGATTTTTATACTTGCGCCTAAGTCATTGAGACGACTGATGATATCGCTGGGGGTCTGGTCGGAGCCGGTAACGATTGCCTTGTGTTTTAGCAGGAGCATCGCGAGGCCGCTTGTGCCGATGCCGCCGATGCCGATGAAATGAAATTTTTTGCCCGCAAGCCCGTTAAAACCGTTTGTAACCACTTCCCGTCTCCGGCCGGCATTGATGGCCGGCTGCTGTATCCCTACATTCATCCCTGACATATTTCATCCTTGAAATTATCGCCATTTTATTGGCGGATTCATCACCCGATTTAATTTGAGAGTTTAACATCGAGTTAAGGAAAAGCAAGAAAATTAACCCTCATTTTTAGCGTAAAAAGGGCCACAAAAAGGCACAAAATGCACAAGTCCAACCTTATTTTTAGCGTAAAAACCGCTATGGGGAGGCGCGAAACGTGTAAAAAGTGACCCGCGGCGCGTTACTGGTGACTCAAAACGTATCCCTAACGTACCCCAAACGGTACCGAAACGATCCCTATATGACCCCGTAAAGACAGAGGACAGAAGACGGATGACAGAAGACAGGAAATTGAGGACGGAGGACAGAGAACTGGAAAACAGAGAACAAAGAACAGAGAACGGCCGGGCACTTCAATTTT
>Ga0105091_10000193_pt1 | contig 23840 bp, 17 predicted proteins | sample PPLLak1March2015_FD_87022 | JGI IMG/M metagenome (GOLD analysis project Ga0105091, IMG submission 87022) | Freshwater sediment microbial communities from Prairie Pothole Lake near Jamestown, North Dakota, USA - PPLs Lake P7 Core (1) Depth... | ecosystem: Environmental > Aquatic > Freshwater >... | reverse complement strand
GAAGAGGTCGGTGACATTTTCATCGGCGGCAAAACCTATGACGTGAATGTGTGGAGCACACCTGAGACGCGCAACAGCCTGAGCGATATTGAAAACCTGCTGATCGATACGCCCAGCGGCGAACGTGTCCGTCTGGCTGACGTAGCCGACGTGCGCATTGGTGCGGTCCCCAACGTGGTCGAGCGGGAAGGTCAGTCGCGCAAAATCGATGTGACGGCTAACGTAAAAGACCGTGATCTTGGCTCCGTCGCAGAAGATGTCGAAGCTACCCTGGAGACAATTGACTTCCCACTTGGATTTCATGCGGAGGTGCTTGGTGAGTTTGCAGAGCGGGAGGCAGCACAGCGGAACTTGCTTCTCGCTGGATCTCTCGCAGTGATCGCAATCTTCTTCCTCCTGTATACATCCTTCGGGAACTGGCGCCTGGCTACACTGACTTTCCTCACCCTGCCCTGGGCCTTGGTAGGTGGACTGCTGGCGGCTTATTTCAGCAATGGCGTCCTCTCGCTCGGTTCATTGGTTGGGCTGCTCACAATCTTAGGGATTGCCACCCGCAACGGCATTATGATGATCAGCCACTTCCAGCATCTGGAGAACGAGGAAGGCATGACCTTCGGTCCCGAACTGATTCTGCGCGGCGCGCGTGAACGAATTGCGCCGATCATGATGACTGCCTTGACAACTGGCCTGGCCCTCGTGCCGCTGGCGATAGCCGGTGATCTCCCCGGTCATGAGATCGAGCATCCCATGGCACTTGTGATCCTGGGTGGCCTGGTCACTTCGACCTTGCTCAACCTGCTGGTTGTCCCCACGTTGTATCTGCGATTTGGCAAGCCTCGCAAACTGGCTACTATCGCTGCTTGACCAACCAACTTAGGGTTTTAGACGCTCTCTGCTGGAGAAAACAATAGGGAGAGAGCGTCTAACCAAACCATTTATTTTTTACAGGATGAGGGTTAGATGCGACAAATCCTTCAGAGCAAGGCCATCATATTTGCATTGCTTTTGTTATTCTTGACTTCAGCATGCGGAAAAACATCGTCCACCACGCCCGCGGCAGCGGCGCCTACTGCGCCCGCGCCAACCGAGACTGAGGTGTCTGAGACTGAGGCAAATCTCGAAGAAGAACCTGCTGAAGACCCTGAGTTTGCCCTACCAGACATCAACTTGGCAAAATTCGACAATCCGACGGAGATCAACAACAAATGGTTTCCTATGACACCGGGAACACAGTACGCCTTTGACGGCTTTACCGAAGAGGGCGGCAGGAAGATCCCTCATAGCATTATCTTCACAGTCACCGACTTAACCAAGGAGGTCGCAGGGGTGCGCACGGTCGTGGCCTATATATTGGACTACAGCGATGGCGAATTGGTGGAGGCGGAGATCGCCTTCTACGCCCAGGATAACGATGGCAACGTTTGGTTCATGGGGGAATACCCGGAAGTATATGAGCTTGGCGAGGTGGTAGAAGCCCCGGCATGGATTCCGGGTCTCAAAGGCGCCAAGGCAGGCATCGTGATGAAGGCAGATCCGCAGTTGGGGATGCCAAGCTACGCCCAGGGCTGGGGACCAGCGGTCAACTGGAATGACCGTGGGCGGGTCGTCGGGTTGGGCGAGCAGACCTGCGTGCCGGCGGGTTGTTACGAGGATGTCTTGGTAACTGAAGAGTTCAGCCAGTCACAGCCGGATGCTTTTCAGGTCAAATACTATGCGCCCGGCGTGGGGAACATCAAGGTTAGCTGGCGAGGTGACGATGCAAGCAGAGAAATACTCGATTTGGCCGCCCTGACTCAATTGAGTCCGGAGACATTGGCGGAAGTTCGTGCAGCAGCACTAGAACTGGAGGAGAGCGCCCTCGAGAACAGCAAGGAAGTGTATGCTGTCACTCCGCCAATGGAATATTCTGTGGATCCTTCTATGGTGGCAGAGTTCTGGGATTTCGACCCTGGCAATTTCAGCAATTCAACGGACATCAACAACGAATGGATGCCGATGAAACCGGGCACGCGCTGGGTGTATGAAGGGACCGCGGTTGATGATGAGGGAAACAACCTTACCCGCCGCATAGAGTTCACTGTCACCGATCTGACCAAAGAGATTGCAGGTGTGCGTACGGTCGTGGCTTGGATTGTGGACTACAATGATGACGAGGTGATCGAGAAGGAAATTGCCTTCTACGCGCAAGATAAGGATGGTAACGTCTGGTACCTCGGGGAATATCCAGAGGAATATGAGGATGGGGAGTTCGTGAAAGCTTCACCCTGGATTCACGGCATTGAAGACGCCCGGGCAGGCATTAAGATGGTGACAGAGCCCAAGTTGGGGATACCCAGTTATTTTCAAGGCTGGGGTCCCGCAGTTGATTGGTCGGATTACGGGCAGGTGGATCAGATGGGACAGGAGACCTGCGTCCCTGTGGACTGCTACCAAGATGTCCTGATAATTGCCGAGTCCAGTCTGGGAGAGGTGGATGCCTACCAGCTCAAGTACTACGCGCGCGGGGTAGGCGAAGTACAAGTCGGCTGGAAAGGTGAAGACGCGACACAAGAAGAGTTGGCGCTGGTGGAGCTTGTACAACTTAGCCCGGAGGACTTGGCAGAAATTCACGCAATGGTGTTGGAATTGGAGCAACACGCCTATGAAATTAGCAAGGGAGTGTACGATCAAACTGCTCCGATCGAACAACCATTGCCTTAGAAGCATGGTTTGAATATAACTAAAATGCCCGGTCTTGATCGATGCCGGGCATTTTGGTGTGTGATTAACGATACAGTTGCTGATCTATTGCTCCAAAAACTTCTTCAAGGCTGTAAGCATCATTTCCCAATTCTTTTTGGAATGCTCGCGTTCTTCTTCTGTCGGATTGTTGTCTTGCGAGAGCGTGACGTGCGTTTGATCTCCGTCACCCGATAGCTCAATCGTAACAGTGTGATAGTTTTCAGGTTTATCCGCAACTCCGGAAAGCGGGCTGAAATGGCTGTATTGAAGGATGCGTTCCGGCTTCATTTGAAGGATTACGCCTTTGTCCTCATATGCTTTTTCCTCCCATTCCCCCTGCCAGACGATCGGATGACCTTCTTTCCAATCTGTGACAACGTTCGTGTCGAACATATATTGTTTGATAGCTTCCGGGTCTACAAGCGCATCCCAGACTTCAGAGCGTGCAGCCTCGATGGTTATGGAAGCCCTCGCAATTAGGTTCTGGTCCATACCGACTCCTTTCTACAAACTTATCATTCCGTGGGAATCAAAGATATACACTATTAGGAATGCTGGATGTAATTCTTGAAAAGGTGAGTACACTTTGTCCGCCTCCATACCGGATCGTCAGTCTGTCACCCAAAAGCTCGAAACTGTCCGCAGATTGCAAAGCTTCGAAGTACTGTGTTTCCTGCTCCATCAAATCTTCCGCACTGCAGGCCATCAGTGTAGAGACAACCTCGGTAATCGATAGCTCTTTACCATCCGCCACATTGTATTGGGCTCCGAACATGCTGCAGCCGCCGGAACCACCAGCCTGGCTACCGTCTTCGAACTGCAGTGTGACTTCTGTTCCTTCCAGGACTGGAATTTCAGAACCCGGCTCGCCATATGACACCAATCTCCAGCTGGTGTTTGCCAGGCTAGTGTCGGCGCTTGGTGTCTGGGCTCCGCCGGTCACCGGTATCATATCATTTAATGCCGTGCACGCCACCAGGGACAGAAGCAATACACCTGTAAAGAGGTAAACCAACTTTTTTGGTAACATTTTCAACTCCTTGTAACCTGAGTTACATTAACATACACACTAAAGATTGGCTATGTATCCTGATAGGAGGCCCGGATACAAAAAAGGATACATTGTCGAACCAGTATCCTTTTTGTTTTTCACTGTAAATTGTCAATTCACCCCCTGCGTACAATCGCGCCTGCCTGGCTATCTTGACAATGTCACATTCGAAAAAAGTAACCGAATTTAGTAGGACTTACGCAAATGAATGAGAGAGGCCCGAAAATATGGGTCGCGTGCGCAGCACGCGACCCATATTTTCGGTATCCTTTCGCGAACTGCGTAAGTCCTGTTTAGGAGTGTTGGTTGGCGTACGCCAACCAACACTCCTAAATTCGGACTTCTCTTGAAAATATGGCATATCTGACATTGTCAAACTATAGGGTCAAACGATAGAACCTGAAGAAGAAGTTTTCGATTGGCAGGACCTCCACATCCTTAAAATCTGCTTCATCGGCGTACCGGCGTAACGTATCTGTTCGCATTACTGTACCAGTTCCGCCGGTGGAACCATTTGTCATCCCAACCGGCAGGCAGTGCAGGATGCTCCAGCCGTACATCATCCATTCCACATCATTTCCTTGCGCAGTGAACTTGTCGCCGACCCGTTCATCGACGATGAGCACGGTGCCGTTTTTGCCAACCAGACGGCGCATCGTCCCCAGCGCCTCGACCGGATTCGACATATCGTGAACACACTCGAAGGCAGTCACCAGGTCATATTGACCGGCCAGTGATGGGTCGCTGGCATCCCGCACCTCGAAATGGATTCGATTATCTAACTTGTTTCGCCTGGCGTTTTGTCGGGCTTGTTCGATTGAAGGCTTATCCAGGTCGAAGCCATCAACGATGGCTTTGGGATACCCCTTTGCAATGCCGATGCTCGACCAACCGTAGCCGCAACCGATATCTGCTACACGCGCAGGCGGGTCGGACTGCAAGCGGGCATGCACATCGGGAATAGCTGGGAGCCACTCGCTTCCCAGCAGGTGCCAGAAGGCTGGGTAGTTAATTGCCGCCTGGCCTTCGCGCAAATCCTTGCCGTATGCCTCGTAAGGTACCCCCTGGCCGGTGCGGTAGGCCTCCAGCACTTGTGGTAATGGATAGATAGCGCCAGCAATAAGTTGGGCCATCGGTACAATATAATTCAAGCTCCCACAATCGATCAACGGTTCAGTATGGCCCGCAGGTAGCCGGTAGCGTCTCTCAGAAGCAGCGAGCTTTTCATCATCCACCTCAAGGATACCTGCAACTGTTTGCTGTTCCAGCCACTCGCGGATATAGCGCTCATGGGTGTGCGTGCTGGCGGCCAGTTCTTCAGCGGTTAATCTGCCGTTATGGGAAAGTGCACGGTATAGACCCAGGCGGTCACCAAGATAGATCGAAAACATGTTGAACGTACCTGAAGCAAACCCAAGAAAGCGGTCGATAAAAGCATCTCTCTGTTGCGCGATTGCATCAGAAGACATCGTCGGCGTGTCACTCACGTCAGCCTCCTTTTGATAAAAACGGTTCTACCGTTTATAACGGGAAAAATACCGAAAATTGGGTTGTGAGCGAGCGTACGCTCGCTCACAACCCAATTTTCGGGCCTCTATCCCGCCAAAGACGGAAGAACCATAAAAACTAAACAGACAAGACTTGTCCTATTATAGAAAATTTCTGTTCCAAAAGCAAATCGCGATGTCAGGTTTGTTCCAAAACGAAGTTGCTAAGTATGATGCTCCTGCAGCAATCATTTATGTCAAATGTCAATATGTACCTTGATATATACACCGCTCATATAACTGTATACATGGAATACGACCCTTCTTTATGCTATGTTGGTACCTATGAGACCTATGCAGATACCCGAGAAGAAAAACACAGATGGAAAAGGCGGCGAAAGATTACAAAACGCCCTCAGGCAGGTAGGCTGCTCATTTTCAACATTGTTCTGGCTGATTGCATCTATTGCTTTCGCGATTTGGGTATTGGATGATCTGAGCAGCTCCAGAAACGTTCCATCGATCAGTTACAGCGAGTTTCGACAGCAGGTCCAGGCTGGTAATGTCACCAACGTCACCGTACAGGGTGAAAAGATCACCGGGGCTTTCGAACAGTCCGTGAAACAAGCTGATGGTGACCAGACAAAAACGCTGAAAGAATTCACAACTGTCATCCCGTCCTTTGGGGATGATAGTTTATTAAAATTGCTCGAAGCACATGATGTAACTGTCGAAACCTTGCCAGAGCAAAGTTTTACCTGGTCTAATACTTTGATCAGCTTCCTACCATTCCTTCTTTTAGCAGGAATTGCCTACCTTTTCCTGAGTCGGATGAGCGGCCAGAGAAACAACATCATGGCCGTTGGAAAAAGCAGAGCGCGTTTATACGACCGGGAGCAAGAACATGTCACTTTCGAGGATGTTGCCGGTACTCGAGGCGCCAAAGCTGAACTTGTAGAGGTTGTTGAGTTTCTACGCACTCCAGCCCGCTTTGAAAAACTGGGGGGGAAGATACCTAAAGGTGTGCTGCTGATCGGTCCCCCGGGAACCGGGAAGACACTGTTGGCCCGTGCTGCGGCGGGGGAGGCCAACGTACCGTTTTTCAGCATCACCGGTTCCGATTTCATGGAGATGTTCGTGGGCGTTGGCGCTTCCAGAGTGCGAAACATGTTTGAGGAGGCGAAAAAAGCATCGCCGGCCATCATCTTTATTGATGAATTGGATTCCATTGGTCGCCGCCGTGGAGCGGGACTGGGCGGCGGGCACGACGAACGCGAGCAGACGCTGAACCAGTTGCTCTCGGAAATGGACGGGTTCGAACCTAATGTGGATGTCATCATTATGGCAGCTACCAACCGGCCCGACATCCTGGACCCGGCCCTGCTACGCCCTGGACGTTTTGATCGCCGTATCACCGTTGACCTGCCCTCTATGAAAGACCGCGAGGAAATCCTGAAGATCCATTCCAGGAATAAACCGCTCGACCGGGATGTTGACCTGGAACAGCTTGCGCGTGGCACACCCGGATTCAGCGGAGCCGATTTGGAAAACCTGCTCAATGAAGCCGCTCTGCTCGCCGCACGTAAGAATAAAAACGTGATTCAAGCGGGTGATATTGAGGATGCCAGGGATAAAATTGTGCTTGGCCTGGAACGTGGCAATCTTGGGCTTTCCAGAGAAGAATATAGGCTGCTCGCATATCACGAAGGCGGGCATGCTGTCGTTGCGACGTATGCTTCACACGCCGATCCCATCCACAAGGTGACCATTGTCCCGCGAGGTGGAGCCATGGGAGTCACCCAGCAACTGCCGGAAAATGAGAAATACATCTATTCCCGAGAATACATTCTGGATCTCCTGGCAGTTATGATGGGTGGACGTGTCGCGGAGGAACTGGCCTTCGGGACAAGCACGAGCGGCGCGGAAAATGATCTGAAGCAGGCCACGCGTCTTACGCGTAAGATGATCCTGGACTGGGGTATGAGTGAAAATTTCAAGCAGGTTGCTTATGGTGGACAACGTGAAGAGATCTTTCTTGGGGAAGAGATCGTCCATCATCGCGAGTATAGTGAAACCACTGCATACGAAATCGACGAGGAGACTCGGAAGATCCTGTCTGAGGCTTACAAGCGCGCTGAAGATATCTTAAGCGAGCACAGGGATGGACTTGATCGTCTTGTAGAAGTCTTACTGGAAGATGAGGAAGTGGGCGGAGAGCGGGTACTTGAAATAATCCGCGCTGATCAAATCAAGGAAATCCACCAGGTGGTGTACCAGCAGCTCCTATGAGAGCAATTTGCGCCAACTGGTGGAGGTAAAGCCCGTAATTTTTTATCCCCTACTTGCGTTGCAAGACCTTTTCAGCAGCAACTTGAATATGCTTCGGGGTCAGACCGTATTTTTCGAGAAGCTCTTGCGGCTTCCCTGACTCTGCATACGTATCTTGAATACCGACAAACTCCATTGGCACCGGATGACGTTCAGATACAAGGCGAGCCACGCCTGCTCCAAGCCCACCTTGCAGGAGATGCTCTTCGGCTGTTACGATCGCTCCCGTCTCTCGCGCGGCTCGTTCAATGGCCTCTACATCCAAAGGCTTGAGGGTGTGCATGTCCAACACCCTGGCGTTGACGCCTCTCTTGCTCAGGCCATCAGCGGCCTCAAGCGCCGCAGCGACCATCAGTCCGCAGGCGATGATGGTCAGATCGTTCCCTTCGCGCAGTTGGTTTGCCTTGCCGATCTCAAAATCGAAACCGTCCGCGTAAATTAGCGGGACTTTAGGGCGCCCGGTGCGCAGGTAGACCGGTCCCTTGTGTTCGAACATCGCTCGCGTTGCGGCTCTCGTCGACGGTGCGTCGGCTGGCACGAGCACGGTGAAATTTGGAAAGGAGCACCCCAGGGCAAAGTCTTCGATTGCCATCTGGCTGGGACCGTCCTCTCCAATGCTGATCCCGCTGTGAGAGCCGACCAGTTTGACGTTCACGTTGGGAAATGCCACACTCATGCGGATCTGGTCATAAGCGTTGCACAGCAGGAAGCAAGCAAAGCTGGCAACCAGGGCATCCTTGCCAGACATGGCGAGTCCGCTAGCCACTCCTATCATGTTGCTTTCCGCAATACCCAGGTTGAAGAACCGTTCGGGAAACTCATCGCCAAAGGATTCCGTACGGGTGGAGTTACCCACATCACCATCTACGACGACAAGGTTGGGATTTTCGCGGCCGATCTCCAGCAGGCTTTCCCCAAAGGCATTGCGCGTAGGTGGACCATAATTCAGTCCGATGCTTTTTCCGATATCCACTAGCTACCTCCTGTTCGCCCGTAGCGTTCGTCCAACTCGGCCAGGGCAGTTTTGGCTTCCTCTTCGGTCAGAGGCTCGCCGTGCTTGCGATTGACGTCATTCTTTTCGAAAGGCGTCAACCCCTTGCCTTTCTTTGTATGACAGATGATGATTTGCGGCTGGTCTTTGACATTCCGGGCCTTTTCCAGCGTGGATAAAACTTCTTCCATATCGTGCCCGTCAATCTCTTCGACATGCCAGCCGAACGCCTGCCACTTGTTCGCGAACGGCATGAGAGAGGGCATCACTTCAGTAACCGGACCGGTTTGCTGGAACATATTATTGTCTAGCAGGAGCGTAAGGTTGCCCAGCTTGAATTTAACGGCAGCCATGCTCGCTTCCCACACCTGACCTTCGTCTGCTTCGCCGTCTCCGATCATAACGTACACCCGGAAATCCCGTCCGTCAACCCTGGCTGCGAGCGCGTGCCCCAACCCGATGGACAGACCCTGGCCAAGCGACCCGGTGGAAGCCTCCAACCCCGGCAGAACGCGCATATTCGGATGTCCTTCCAGCGGGCTGCCAAACTCGCGCAGGGTGGGTAGTAAATCGGGTTCGAAGAACCCGGCTTCGGCCAGGGTCACGTATAGGCCCGGCGCCCCATGCCCCTTGCTAAGGATGAAGCGGTCGCGCTCGGGCCAATCAGGCTGATGCGGGTTGTAATCCATGATCCCGCCGAAATACAGCGCCACCAAGATGTCGATCGCTGAAAGCGAACTGGAAGGATGTCCGGAGCCGGCCTTCGTTGTGATCTCAATGATCTGACGGCTTAAACGCCAGGAAGTATATACCAACTCATCCAAGTTCCGATGATGTGTCGTTTTTTCTTTTGTCAACTGTTTTTTCATCGCTTATCCTTCTTCAACCAAAAATACTTGTCCAATCGATGAGCCTTTTTTCTTATTCAGACACTTCTTCTTCGGCATTCTAGGCAAGTTCAGTCAAATCTCCGTCCTTGAAAAGCAAATTCTTCATGATAGTCCGCCACTTCGGATTGCGGCGTAATAGGAATTCAAGATCCATCCCAAAATGGATGAAATCTTCTTTTTGTGTGTGTGCCATTATGGCGCGCGCTTCCCCATCTTTTTCCACATCGAGCCTTTGTTCATACCAGTCGATCGCCTCCGCTTCCTCGATCAAGGAAAGAATCAGGCGCGCAAAAGTGCGTGTCTTCTCAGACAATTCTTCAGTTGGTTCGTGATATTGATCAAAACCCATAAAGTTTTCCTCTACATCCCTTTTTTGTCTTGTTAGACATTATTTCAATTCCACCGGTCCTTCACTCATCCGGTTCCGCCTCTTCACCAGACGATTCCGGATCAAGCTCCCAACGATTGCGGTCTCGGTCGCGCAACTTTTCTTCTCCATGAAGGGGTTCGTCGTCCTCATACGTTATACCCAAAGCCTGTCCCAATTCACCTACGTTATCCTGATCTGGGGTTGGCGCGCTCCCACCTACGGTTTCTTCCCCTGCAACGTCGGCTGATTGCCAGTCAGCATCCAGATCACCACCGGAAAGCCTTGGAGATTTAGAATGATGTTCTTCCAGTTCCTCTTTCAATTCTTTGCGCCCGCCTACAGCGAGGTGCTGCCGTTCTTCGAAATCAGCTTCTATATCTTCATCTTCCGTATAGTGCTTTGACTGCTCAGCCACTGCGTCAGCATCCTCATCAGCGGCGATGTGGTCCATGCTGTTTTCTTCTTCGAGGAGATAGTTTTCCCCTTTTCGGTCACCACTATCGACAGGAACGATTTCTTCGAATTTACCCGCATCTTCCGCGGGAGGAGTTACTTCTCCTGTGTAAGGATCAACCGTTTCATCATCCCTTTGTTTTTTAGCCTTTGCCATGTAAGCTCGCGCCTTCCTGTCTGCCTCAGCCAGAGTGAAACAGCAGACAATAATCTCTAAATTTATATTCACAATACATGTTAGGGGGAGAGCGGTCGCCGGTCAATGTGCCACGATATATTTAGTGGGTATACATTCCGGTATATTCTGTGATACATTGGCGATATGCGACTAGTTAGAGTGGCAATCTCTGAATGATTTGCGTATAAGCAATATGGATAATATCAACAAGAACTGGGTAAATAGACCAATCAAGGAGGCTTAGCATGTCATCACAGGACCTTCCTGATTTCGACGCACTCTGGGATTATTCCCACCCCGATCAAACAGAAATAAAGTTTCGCGAAACCCTTCAGCAAATACCGGAAGATAATCCCGCGTTCCTGGAACTGCTCACACAAATTGCCCGCGCGCAAGGGCTCCAACACAAGTTTGAAGAAGCCCACCAAACACTCGATCTGGTCAAAGGAAGTTTGTCAAAAGCTGTTTCGCGCCCTAATATTCGGTACCTGCTGGAACGCGGCAGGGTGTTCAATTCGTCGGGCCATCCCGAGGGAGCACGTCCATTTTTTGAACAGGCGTGGGAACAGGCAAAACAAATCTCAGAGGACTATTATGCAGTGGATGCCCTCCACATGCTGGCGATCGCTGCCCCGCCCGATCAAAGCCTGACCCTGAACCTGCAAGCCATTAAATTTGCCGAATCATCCAGACAGGAGCGAGCGCGCAATTGGCTCGGCTCCTTATACAACAATACCGGCTGGTCTTATCATGCCATGGGCGATTATGCCTCGGCGCTGGAGATCTTCAAGAAAGCGGAAGCTTGGCAAAGGTCGAAAGGACGCGTGAACGAGACGCGCATCGCCACATGGTGCGTAGCGCGGGCATTGCGGTCGCTCAATCGCGTAGAAGAGGCTTTATCCAAACAGATAGCGCTGAAGGATGAATTTGAGTCCGCGGGGGAAAGCGATGGCTACGTTTTCGAAGAGATCGGCGAATGTTTGCTGGCATTGAACCGCGCAGAGGAAGCGCGTCCGTACTTTTCTAAAGCTTACGAAATCCTGGCGCAAGATACTTGGCTGGTCGAGCAGGAACCTGACCGGCTGGTACGTATGAAGCAACTTGGCGAAAGGTAATTTGTCAGCTTAATTCAGAATCCCTGAAAGCCTGCGGTGATGCGCCCGTGACCTTATGGAACACGCGGCTGAAGTAAGCCTGGTCTTTGAATCCCACCTGGCGGGCTATGACACCGATGCTATCTGTTGTGTGCAATAGCAATTGTTTGGATTGGAGCACGCGGTAACGGTTGAGATAATCCCATGGGGAGATGTTCAGCTCGCGGTTGAAGACGCGACTCAAGTAATCCTCGCTGACGCCGACGGCATCGGCAATTTCCCAGCGTGAGACGGGGCGCGCGTAATTTTGATGCAGATAGGCGATGGCTTGTTTGACAAGCCCACTGGTGTGCGCGGGAATAGTGTCCGCGCCGAAGATGGCGCGGTTCATCGCCGCAATCGTTTCCGCATCTGACCATATGCCTTTGCTTTGCAAGATCACCTGCGCGTGACTTTCGATCCGTTTGACATCTTCCAGGCTCAAGACCTTGTTGCTCAAGATAAGCACGGGTACCTGGCGCAGATTTGATTCCGCGCGCATGCGATCGAGCACATCTGCTCCGCTCAGGTTCGGCATGACAAGATCGAGCAACACCAGCGAAGGGACTTCCTTTTCCATGAGTGCTAATGCCCTTTCACCATTTTCTGCCAGACGAACCGGGTAGCCTGGTAATCCTTCTTCTACCAAGGCTTGATGAGTTGCGCGCACTTGCGCGTCGTCGTCCACGATCAGAATCGGACCTGTGCCCTGGGGGCGCATCGCAATGAGCGCATCCAGCAGCGTTTTCGTGTTCGCTGATTTGACGACAAACCCGGTCATTCCGATTTGCTCTTCTGCGAGCTGGCCGTAGAGGATAAACGGCGCCTGGCTCAGGTTCGGATAATGTCGCAAGCGGCGCACGAGCGTCCAGTCGTCCGGTTGCGCGCTGGACAGGTCCCATGCCAGGACAATGGGATTTGTGCTGCTCAAAGCAGTCTCCAAACCTTGGCTATCCCGCAATTGGAAGATTTCCAAATTCTGCCGCTGGCACATTTCACGGATTTCTTTTGCCGGTTCAGCTTGGGATGAAATCAGCAGCAACACGGAGGATAGCTCATCCTGTTTTGCCGGTTTGGTCTGATCGAGGGCGGGGAGCGGCAGGTAAATGTGGAAGGTGGAACCCGCACCGGGCCGGCTGTCCAGCCTCATCGTCCCGCCATGCAGCGCAACGAGATGACGCGTGATGGAAAGCCCCAGCCCAATCCCGCCCGTGATGCGGCGGTTATCTTCGATGGTCACAAAGGGTTCGAAGATGCGTTCCTGTTGTTCGGCGTCGATGCCGAGACCTGTATCCGTCACCCAAAAATGAATCTGCGGCGGCGCGACCTCCGCGCCCAAGGTGATCTGTCCCTGCTCGGTATATTTTTGGGCGTTGCTCAGCAGGTTCAAGAATATCTGACGCAGGCGGACTGCATCTGCCCGGATTTGGGGCAGCCGTTCCGGAATGTTTAATTTCCACTGGATATCCGGTAAAGTAGTTTGATCTGCGAGGCTCTGGAATGCATCCAGCAACAGTTGGTGAGGGTCCAATAATTCCAGCGATAGGTCGAGTTCGTCGATTTCTGCGCGCGAAAGATCGAGCAGGTCGTTGATGACGCGCAATTGGTGTTCGGCGTTGCTCTGGATTTGATGGATGTCACCTAACAGGGAAGGTGGAAGCTCGTTGCCATACTTGCTTGGAGTCTGCAATGCACCTTGGGTATAGCCCATGATGATGTTCAACGGGGTGCGCATCTCGTGGCTGACGTTTGCGAGCAAACGGGTCTTGATGCGGTCCGCTTTTTCGGCATCCAGGCGGGCTTGCTGGATTTCCTGAAACAGCATGGCTCCCTGCAAAGCACTGCTCAGGTTGTTGCGCAGGAGTTCATAGATGTTGCTGTCATGCGGGCCAATCTCGAAAACGACGTAACCCAGTGACTTGTCCTGAAAGTAAAGCGGTTCAACTACCAGGCTATAACGGCGACCCTGTGGAAGGTAATTTTGTGGGATGACTTGCTGCGTAGCAAAACGAAAACCATCCTGTTCGATCTCTGCCCGGCCCTGGTCGGTATAAGCCAGCATCAAGCGTGCATATTCCGGCACCTCAGCATCGGTAGGTTGTTCGTATGTTACAAGATACATACTCGGGATCCCAAGCGCGGGCAATCGCTCCACCAACACATCGGTCAGGTGCTTTACATCGAACGTGGTCAGCAAGGCGCGGTTGGTCTCGCGCAGGTTTTCTGCTTCGCGCTCTGCCTGCCATTGCGAATATGCCTGCGCCCGCTGAACCGCTTCCTCCACCACGACACGCACTTGTGATATCGATGTTTCCACATGCGCACGTTCAGCACTTGGAACGTATTGCAAGACCCAGCGCCTCAGGACCGAGATTGTGTTCTGCCAATTGACGATATCATGATCTGTATGTATGGCTTGATCGAGTACATCGTTCATTAGGGATAAAAATGGTTGCGACGGTTTTTCGAGGTTTTGAATGAACGCATCGAAAACGGACTCCAGCCACCCTTTTGCTTTGTGCGGGCCAAGCTCCGTCGCCGCTTCCATCTCGGACACACAGCCTGCTCGCAGATCTTCGAGCTTTATCTCCCCTTTGTTTTTTTCTGATCCATCCTCCGGGGAGAACGATGCCAATGCAATCGCCGCAGAGGGACAGCCACAGGACTGCCGCACAACCAGCTTCGACGGCAAGGTGATCAAAGCAGGGACAGGCTCACCGGCGAGCTGTTGTAGCAGCAATTCCATCGCCTTCGAGCCTTGTTCATTGAACGGCAGGTCAACGGTGGTGAGCGGCGGGGTAGCTAACCGTTCCTCGATGGAATTGTTGAACCCGGTCACGGCTACGTCCGCAGGGACAGCACATCCGCGCGCTTGCAGGGTCTTCATTGCCCATAATGCCATCATATCGCTCACTGCCACGACTGCTTCGAAGTCCACCCCCGGTTTGAGACCGCGCTCGTCCAGCAGGATCTCGATCGCTTCTGCCCCCGCCTCCCACGGCAAGGGGCGGGTGACAAGCTCGGGCACGAGAGGCAGGTTAAAGGCCTGGAGAGAATCGAGATAGGCACGGTAACGTTCCTGGGCGTAATAATGTTCCTCGGGTCCGCGAATGAACGCGAGACGGCGGAACCCATGTCCTTCTATTAAATGGGCAAGTAGGGCGCGCATCCCGAGGTAGCTATCCACAGAGACGGTCGGCATGCCTTCCATAAATTGTGCCAGGCTGACCATCGGAAGAGGGTGGTAGCGCTGGTGGAAGGCCCTAATCTCGGCCGGCCCGAGCACACCGCCCAGAGACGATGACCAGGTGATCAGGCCGTTGAGGCATTGGTTGCTTGCCAGGTCGAAGATCGCATTGCGTTGGATTTCGAAAGAATCCGCAGCCTGGAGCCGTCCGCCGGGGAAACAGATCAGGTTAACATCATGCCGTTCAGCGGCGTCCAGCAGGCTAGGCCAGATGACCAGGCTCGCGCCCGTGTGCAAGCTGGCAAGCAAAAATCCGAGTGTGGTTCGGTCTATGGCAGGGGATTGTTGCATTTGCATCGTTATGTAGTTTCTCTTGCTAAAATAAGTTTACTATGGATTGTGTATTTTGAAACATACTCACCCCTCCCTCTCCCTCACCCTCTCCCTCAGGGAGAGGGAATAACAGGACGGTTTTGTCCAAGCGCATACCGCCAAAATCCAACCCTAACCTGCTAAGATGCCAATTGTGACGCTTTACACCAGCTCTTCAGGTGAAGATGGTTTTGGCCTTGATCAGCCCGAAACCTAATTCATTGGAGAACCAAAATGATACTGAAAACACTCGCTAAAGAATTTCCATCTCTTACCAGATTGACACTCAACCTCAACATAAACCAAATGCGGAAATCCATCTGGCGGCAACGCTGGCTTTACTTCTTGATGGCGCCCACCTTGATCTATTTTTTGATCTTCAAATACGGGCCGCTTTGGAACGCGCAGATCGCTTTCAAAGATTTCAAACCTTTGCTCGGTGTATTGGGGAGTCCGTGGGTGGGTTTCAAGCACTTTGAGACGTTCATCAATTCATTTTATTTCACCGAACTGCTCACAAATACGATCATTTTCAGTGTTGCAAAACTGATTTTGGGTTTACCGATCGCGGTCATTTGTGCAATTGCCCTGCACGAAACCTGGTTCCTGCGCTACCGCACCTTCGTGCAGACCATGATATACCTGCCGCACTTTCTCTCCTGGGTCATCATGTATGGCGTGCTGCTGGTCATTCTTTCACCAGGGAATGGATTGTTAAACGCAATCATCGAAAGGTTTGGGGGTGAACCTATAGCCTTCCTCACTTCACCGGATTATTTTCGCTGGGTGGTCATCCTTTCGGATATTTGGAAGGAGACAGGCTGGGCAACCATTCTTTATCTCGCGGCTCTCTTAGCCATCAGCCCGGATCTGTACGAAGCCGCGGCTGTGGACGGGGCAACGCCTCTGCAACGCATCTGGTACATCTCTCTCCCTGGCATTCTTCCTGTGATTGTTCTGGTCACGTTGCTTCGCCTGGGTCATATCCTCGAAGCGGGTTTCAACCAGATCTTTGTACTTTATTCCGTGCCTGTTTACAGCGTGGGGGATATCCTTGATACATGGGTCTTTCGTCAGGGCATTTTGCAATTCCAATTTGGCCTTGCAACCGCAGTGGGATTTTTCAAGGGTGTGATTGGTCTGGTTTTGATCCTCGTTGCGAACCGGATAGCCAAGCGTTTGGCGCAACAGAGCATTTACTAGGAGATCCGCTATGTTGCATACAAAAACCCGCGACGCTGTGATTTTTCAGATCGGACTTGCGATCTTACTTACCATCATCCTGCTCGCTATCTTGATCCCATTCTGGCGGGTGATTGTGACTGCTTTCATCCCGCTCGATATTTATACGCGTGAAGGGATCCCGTTCTTCCTTTCGCCAACAAAATGGACCATTGAAGCGTTCAAGCAACTCTTAGGGCATTCTCTCTTTCCCCGCGCGATATGGAACAGTGTAATCATAACTCTTTTGGGAACTGCAATCAGCTTGTTTCTCACCGTCCCTCTTGCATATGGACTCTCCACTCGCAACTTACCTGGGCGTAAATTGATCATGACACTTATTCTGTTTACCTATCTCTTCAGCCCGGGGTTAATCCCTGTTTATTTGTTGATCACAGGCATGAAGCTGACGAATAATTATCTGGCCATCATTCTGCCGCCGGCGGTAAGTGTCTATAACACGCTGGTGATGATGAGCTTCTTCGAAGGCTTACCTGAAGAACTTAAAGATGCGGCTCGCATCGATGGCGCAAATGAATTACAGGTCTTATGGCACATCATCCTTCCGTTATCAAAGCCGATCTTGCTGACTATTGGGCTTTTCTATGCGGTTTTCTTTTGGAACGAGTTCTTCACACCCATTTTGTACTTGAACGAGACTAACTTAATGCCTCTGCCTGTCCTGCTGCGGAACATCCTTATCTCGGCGAGTTTCAACGAATATGTTGAATATGATGCCTTTAGTTCATCTTCCCTCGAATCGTTGAAGGCAGCCGGCGTCCTTATTACCATGATCCCCATGATTATGATTTATCCGTGGATACAACGGTATTTTACAAAAGGCACGTTGGTAGGAGGTGTAAAAGAATAATTTAGCAAAATTGGGTCTGATACCTTGCTCTCACTCTAAAACCTAAGAGAATAAAAGCACTCTCAATCCAAAAGGAGAAAGAAGATGAAGAATTGGAAGATCGTACTAATTTCTGCGCTGCTTATTTTGAGCCAGATATTGGCAGCCTGTGCACCCGCGGCTGTGCCGACAGAAGCAGCAGCGCCGGAGCCGACGACAGTACCGGAACAAGTCGAGCCTACGAAGGCGCCGGAGCCAACAGCCGTACCGGAGCCTGTTGACATTACCCTTTGGGCACAGGTAACTGTGACCGAAGCAGGCGCGCCGCCCGATGACTGGGTTGCGTATGACATCATACGCGATGAACTCAACATCAATCTCACCTATGTCGTTGTCCCCACTGGCGACGATGGCGAAGCAAAACTCAATGCTGCTGCAGCCGCCAATGATCTACCCGATTTGCTCCAGGCGGTCAGCGCCAACAATGATAACCGTGGCGCATTGAAGCGGCTTGTTGACCTGGGCTTGGTGGCCCCCGTCGAAGACTTGATGCCTCTCATGCCGGAGCGCGTCAAAACCCATTACAACGATCCGCTGTTGATTAGCTTGGTTACGTTCGATGGCCATCAGTATGGTTTCCCCGAACCACCTCCCCTTCCCAAGCGCGAGGGTTTTGTCATCCGTAAGGATTGGCTCGACAAACTGAGCCTCGAAGTCCCCACGACACCTGAAGAGTTATTGGCAGTTGCCAAAGCCTTTACTGAACAGGATCCTGATGGCAATGGCAAGAACGATACCTATGGCATCGGTGGTTTCATCAATCAACAGGGCCTTGGCAATCGCTTTGACTTCATCACGGGCGCATACGGGGTTCCGGGTGTGTGGAACTTCACTGACCCGGCAAACTTTGGATTAAACATCAGAAACGATAAATATCCCGAAGCGCTGGCATACTTCAAGTCACTGGTGGATGCAAAAGTGATTGATCCGGATTGGCCTACACTGAAACGTGATGATTTCCGCGCACGCTGGAAACAAGGTTTGTTCGGCATCATGTGGGAAGACTTTGCCGCTTTGACCAACAAGTCCAACTACGAACCGTTTGACACGAACTTCCCCGATGCAGAATGGATTCCGGTACCCGCGCTAAAGGGTCCTGATGGTGACTCGTACTACGGTGTTGACACCGGGCGCGGTCAGATCTTTGCAATCTCTCAGAAAGCCGTTGACGATGGTAAGGCGGAAGCAATTGCCCGCCTGCTCGAGTGGATGGCCACCGATGGTTATTACCTACTCGGCTTCGGTGAAGAAGGCAAGAACTTCATCATTGACGAGAGTGGCAATATCTCAACCGAAGGACTTGATCCCGTGGAGGCTTACACGGCCCCCGAACGTCAGCCGTTCACGCAGATGCGCAATCAGTTGATTTTCTACAACTCTGAACAGGAAATCAACGCCCGTTATCCGTCCTATGAGACGATCAACGGACGCACGATGGAGCCGATGAAATTCCTCCAGTTCTTCCAAAGCCAGCCCTGGGTGGATGGACGTGGGATTCAGGTCATCCTGCCGCCTGCTAATGCGGCTGACTTCGACCGCTTCTACAACGAAGGCATGCTCCAGTTCGTGCTTGGGCAAAAGGAGCTCAACGAAGAAACTTGGGCTGAGTATCTGGCCGGCCTCGATGCCCTCGGCGCCGCCGACTACGAAGCCGCTGCCAAACAAGCGTTGATCGATGCCGGACTTCTAAAGTAACCGGTTCTCCAAAAAGAGGCGGGCGGCAACAAACCGCCCGCCTTACTCTGAACCAGACCTAACAGGTTTCGTTGCAAATCAAGGCGATCATTGCCCTGTAACTCTCGCTAAATCAGTATCTGTCTTCAATCAAGAAAACCTGTTAGGTCTTTTTGAAAAGATCTACTTATGACCACACCTATCCCTCTCAAAATTGCCTATATCGGTGGCGGAAGCCGCGAGTGGGCGCGCAAGTTGATGATCGATCTCGCGCTTTGCCCTGATCTGACAGGTGAGGTAGCACTCTACGACATCGATATGGACTCCGCGCGCCTCAATGAACAATTGGGCAATTGGATGCACACATCGCCTCAACCTGGCGTTGTATCGCATTGGCATTACGCTGCTGTATCTACTTTGAGAGAGGCACTAGAAGCAGCAGATTTTGTCATCATCTCCATCCAACCCGGCCCGCTGGAATTAATGGCGGAGGAGATCGCGCTCGCAGAAGAATACGAACTCTTCTTCCCGGTTGGGGATACCACCGGTGCGCCCGGCCTCATTCGTGGACTTCGGTCTGCATCCATTTACAAAAGCTTCGCCGAAGCGATAGCGACTTACTGTCCGCAGGCATGGATTATCAACTACACCAACCCGATGTCCATCTGCACGCGGACGTTGACCCACGTCGCGCCCGAGCTCAAGGTCTTTGGGTGCTGTCACGAAGTCTTCGCCACGCAGCGCATGCTTGCCCGCCTTGCAGCGCAATTCCTGAATATCGAAATGCCGCCCAGGCGTGAGATTCAAGTCAACGTGCTAGGCATCAATCACTTCACCTGGGTGGATCGCGCAACCTATCAAGGACACGATCTGCTTGATCTCTTGCAATATCACCTCGAACAACCCGGGACGCTGCGCGCATACACACAGGAAGAAGTGGAAAGCTGGAACGACTGGTTCTATAGCGCCGATCAGGTCAAGTTCGCATTGTTCCAGCGCTTTGGGATGCTCGCCGCGGCAGGCGACCGCCATCTTGTGGAATTTTTACCCGGATTCATTCGTTCTCCGGAAACATTATTCAAATGGGGCATTATCCGCACGCCCGTCTCGTGGCGCATCGAGCGCTGGAGGACTGCCCCGCAAAAAACTCGCGACCTGATCAATGGCATAACGCCACTTGTTCTTGAATCATCGGGCGAGGAAGGCGTTGGCATGATCAAAGCCCTGCTTGGCCTTGGCGACCTGGTTACCAACGTCAATGTGGAAAACGTTGGACAGATTTCCAATTTGCCTCCCCACGCAGTTGTCGAAACCAATGTGGTTTTCAGCCGCGATGGCATCCGTCCATTGACCGCGGGCGCGCTTCCCGCCGGGATCGCACCGCTCATCAACCTGCACAGCGCCAATCAGGAACTGATCGTCGAGGCTGCATTGACCGGGAAGATCGATCTTGCGTTCCAGGCATTCTTCAATGACCCGAGCAATCATCTTCCCATTGATACCGCCTGGGAACTTTTCAATAAACTGTTGCAAGTCAACAGAGAATATCTGCCCTCGTTGGCAGTGGCATAAGTACACAGGTGCTTAATGAAGCAGACATCTGCGCAAAAACTCAACACTTGGTCAGTCCGCATGGTCGAATCTACGCTTCAACGCTACATGTTGAGCGACGCCCAATGGCATTACGAACACGGATTGCAGGTCATGGCGATCCAAAAAGCCGCGGAAGCGACAGGCGAAACGCGTTATATGCGTTTTGTCTCAGACTGGATCGATCACTTTGTGCAAGCCGATGGAACCATCCGCACCTATCGCGTGGAAGAATACAACATAGATCAGATCAATGCGGGCAAATTGCTTTTCGGCGCCTTGGAGCGGACTGGCGATGAGCGCTATCGCAAAGCACTCGACCTGTTGCGCGAACAAATGAGGACGCAGCCACGCAACAACAGCAATGGTTTCTGGCACAAGCAAATCTATCCCTACCAGATGTGGCTGGATGGTATTTACATGGCAGGCCCCTTTTTGGCTGAGTATGCCTGCCGCTTTGACGAACCAGCCACGTTCGACGATATTGTTCATCAGATTCTCTTGATCGAACAACGCACGCGCGACGATAAAACAGGTTTGCTCTACCATGCCTGGGATGAGAGCAAACAGCAGCGCTGGTGTGATCCGCTCACCGGGCGGTCGCAATATTTCTGGGGACGAGGGGTCGGCTGGTTCGTGATGGCAATCGTCGATGTGTTGGACTTCCTTCCACGGGAGCATGCCCATCGTCGGGATTTGATCGCAATTCTCGATCAGACGGCAGCCGCCCTGGTGAAAGTCCAGGATGAGGCAACGGGTCTCTGGTATCAGATTCTCGATCTTCCTGACCGTGAAGGCAATTATCTCGAAGCGTCAGCGTCTGCCATGTTCGTTTACGCGTTCGCAAAGGCAGTCCACGAAGGCTATCTCGCGCCGGATTATTTACTGTCAGCAAGGCGCGGCTATCATGGAATGCTGCAAAACCTGATCAAGATCGACTCGCAAGGCTTGCTTATGCTAGAAAATGTATGCGGCGGGGCTGGCCTGGGCGGCGAACCCTATCGCGACGGCTCGTTCAAGTACTATGTTACCGAAAAGATCATCCCCAACGATCCCAAGGGTGTGGGGCCATTCATCCTTGCCGCGCTCGAAATGGAGCGGGCAGGCATCAACGGGGAGATGCTTGCATGACGCTTCGTGCGGGGCATGCTTCGGCCTTCAATGTGCGCGAGTATGGCGCCGTGGGGGACGGCCGGACTCTGGATTCGCGCGCGCTGCAGACCGCGATCGACTTGTGCGCAGAAGGCGGTGGTGGTACCGTTTACCTGCCGGCAGGTCAATACCTGGCCGGAAGCCTGTTCCTGCGCAACAATATTACCCTTCACCTCGACTCGGGCGCGGTCATCCTCGGCAGTGAAAATCCGGAAGATTATCCGGTCATTCATGCCCGTTGGGAAGGAAAACACCAGGATACTTACGCGCCCTTGATCGCAGGACAAAATCTGATAAACATCGCTGTAACGGGACGCGGCACGATTGATGGGCGTGGCGCGATCTGGTGGAAAGCAAAAGAAGAAAAAAACCTTGCGCATCCGCGCCCGCGCCTGATCAGCTTCTCCAATTGTAGCAATGTGCTCATTGAAGGGATCACCGCGGTCAACTCGCCGAGTTGGACGATCAACCCCGTGCATTGCCAGAACGTTACTGTTCATGCCGTTACGATCATCAACCCCGCCGACTCGCCGAACACTGACGGCATCAACCCCGATTCCTGCAGGTTGGTACGTATCTCCGATTGCTATGTCAGCGTCGGTGACGATTGCATCACGATCAAATCGGGCACTGAATACGAACACCCTGATCGGTATGCTCCCTGCCGCGATATTACCATCACCAACTGCACGCTCGAGCGCGGCCACGGTGGCGTGGTCATTGGTAGTGAAATGAGCGGCGGTGTAAAGAACGTTGTCATCTCGAATTGCATTTTTATCGGAACGGATCGCGGCATCCGTATCAAGTCCCGGCGTGGACGCGGCGGCACGATCGAAGACATCCGCATTTCAAACCTCATCATGGACGGTGTGCTCTGCCCATTCACAATGAACCTTTATTATCACATCGGCGAGCGCGGCAACCTGAATGTTTCCGATAAAAATCCGCACTCCGTAAATGATGGCACGCCACGTTTGCGACGCATTCACTTCAGCCACATCACCGCGCGCGAAGTCAAACACGCTGCTGGATTTCTCTATGGATTGGCTGAGATGCCGCTCGAAGACATTTCCTTTAATGATATTTCCATCTCCATCTCGGAGGAAGCCGATTCGGGCTACCCCGAAATGGCGGACGACATCCCAAGCATGTCCCAGGCTGGGTTTTTCATCCGCAACGCTCGCCGCATCCGGCTTGAGCATGTTGAGGTGACGGGCCAGATTGGTGAGGTGTTTGACGTGGATGATTCTGTTGAAGTAGAAATCTACCCCAAATAGTACTGTCATTGTGAGGCGCGCAGCCACCGAAGCAATCTCCCGTTAAACGAACAAACCTGACCATATAGAGATTGCTTCGCTTTGCTCGCAATGACATAATAGTATGGAGTTTGCTTATGAATAAAATCGTCACCTTCGGCGAGATCATGCTCCGCCTTGCGCCGCCAGGCTTTCAGCGTTTTACCCAGGCTCGGGCGTTCGAAGCAGTTTACGGCGGAGGAGAAGCGAACGTGGCTGTCTCACTTGCCAACTTCGGTGAAGAAGTTGAATACGTAACTCGTCTTCCGAAAAACGAACTGGGCGATGCGTGCTTGATGAGCTTGCGTGGTTATGGCCTCCGCACGGAGCATATCGCGCGCGGCGGTGACCGCATCGGGATTTACTTCCTTGAAACAGGCGCGGCGCAACGTAGCAGCAAAGTAATCTACGACCGTGCCAATTCCAGTTTCGCCAGCATTCAAATTGGAATGATCGATTGGAAGAAAGTATTCAATGGTGCAGACTGGTTCCACTGGACGGGTATCACGCCTGCCGTTTCGCAGGGCGCAGCGGACGTCTGTCGCGAAGCGATCCAGGTTGCGCGTGGAATGGGCGTGACGGTTTCATGCGATTTAAACTATCGCGCCAAATTGTGGAAATGGGGGAAGTCTGCTGGCGAGGTGATGACCGATTTGGTCAACATGTGTGATGTAGCTCTTGGTAACGAAGAGGACGCCGAAAAGGTCTTCGGCATCAAATCGCCTGAAACGAATGTCACGGCTGGCAAAGTGGAAGCCGACCATTTTCGTTTTGTGTGCGAAGAACTGGCGAAGAAATTCCCGTTGCTAACAACCATCTCTATTACTCTACGCGGAT
>Ga0105091_10000192_pt1 | contig 23846 bp, 21 predicted proteins | sample PPLLak1March2015_FD_87022 | JGI IMG/M metagenome (GOLD analysis project Ga0105091, IMG submission 87022) | Freshwater sediment microbial communities from Prairie Pothole Lake near Jamestown, North Dakota, USA - PPLs Lake P7 Core (1) Depth... | ecosystem: Environmental > Aquatic > Freshwater >... | reverse complement strand
TTCATTATTATCCTTGCATCATGCTTCCAATTTTCTGGTAACTGATTCAGCCATTATTCACCAAAATTTGATGAAATGTCAATGTAAACAGTATATATAGTTCTCCTTTATAAAGGCTGAATAGGGTATGCCTCAGACTAAACCAATAGTTAGCATAGAGAACGTAGTAGCGTCAGCCACTGTCAACCAAACAGTAAATCTCAATTTGATTACCCAGATTTTTCCAGACGTGGAATATCATCCCGATCAGTTCCCGGGGTTAGTTTTTAGACTGAAATCACCTAAGACTGCCACTCTGATCTTTAGTTCAGGAAAGATGGTATGTACCGGAGCTAAATCTGAAGACCAAGCCATTAAAGCAGTAAAAAATGTAGTCCAAAAATTGAAAAAAGGAGGCATTTCAATCGAGCATGAACCTATTATTGAAATACAGAATATCGTTGCTTCGGCAAGTTTGGGTGGAAAAATTCATCTCGAATTAGCGGCTAGAGTACTCCCCAGGAGCATGTATGAGCCTGAACAATTTCCAGGACTCATTCATCGAATGCTAGATCCTAAGACAGTGATCTTATTATTCGCTTCTGGAAAACTAGTTTGCACAGGAGCAAAGAAAGAAACTGAGGTATACAGAGCTGTGCATAATCTCCACAATCTCTTGGAAGAAAAGAATCTAATGATCTACGAAGGGTGAATACTCTCGAGATTAATCAGGCATTTGGCATTCAAAAATAGACCGTAACTAATGCATCCATCGAAAGTATAGAAGCATCTCTTATCCACTGACGCTAATTGAAATTCGAATAAACATTCTGCAACTACGATCTCACTCGTCTGATTTTTTGATTACCTATTGTCAGTCTTCTCTAGAAATTGATCAATCTGTTGCAGTGTAACTTTTCCTTCATAACCTTTTAACTAAATTGCTTCTAGATAGATCAATGCACCGTATTGGTTCCAAACATTGACATATGTTAATAGGGACGGTGAAAATTTAGAATCGAGTATGTTAATAAAAAATGTGCGGTCATTGCCTAGATCACAATTATTAATGCATTACCTAGAATCGTATCTGGATTCTCTGGCATTTCAAAAAATTGTTTCATCAGGTGCAAAAGCCTTTCCTTTGAATAAATACCTCTTAACTAATTTGGGTTCGGATTCGATCTATCAGGTGGCGATGATACTGCATGCCTGAGCTGTGGCTAAAGTACGGCCAAACTTCTGTAGTAGTGGACATAAAGTACGAAAATCTACTAGCTCACATTTATCCAACTCCATCTACAGGTTACTTGGCAGCACAACAGGTAGAGGATGAACTGTCCAATATGGACATAACTGATAACACGATCATAATTGTTTTGTCAGTTTCACAAGCGGTCTTGGATTTGGTAGACCACATCTCTCAAAGAGCCGTCCTAAAAAACCATGCTTGCGTTGCTTTTGCATCTCGAACGAATCTTATAAAACCACTAAAGAATGCATTGCGAAAACAGTCCTATCCTGTATATGGGGTAACGTATTCTTCACTATCTTCTTTACTAAGCAAGTACAAGAATGTTCTTTTAATTTCCCAAGTGAGATATGATCCATTGTTCGGTTACGGCGGGACCCCGACCTTGTTTCTTCGACAATTCTTTCCATCAGAAATGAGCGAAGCGTTTTACTCACGATCAAATAACCTACCAAACCCTCACAAGAAACCTCCACCACTAGAAATTGCATTGCGAATGGCCGACAACCTGAATGCTACTTCGATCGAAGTAGTTGGAAGTCCAAAAATCCTTAGCTTGCACCATGGATCCATTTCTCAGTCATTTGAAAGTGCCACTCGCTCATTAGATCTTGGTCGGAAAACTGGTATAGTAAAGTGCCAAACTACATTAATTAGTCCTAGTGACGACCTCGAATCACATCTTACTTTATGTTCGTCTCTAAACTCTCTCTGGAACGTAATAGAATTGGTTAAAGAGGGCGGACTAGTCGCTCTGCTCTCAGAAAATAGTATGGGCCTAGGTTGTGAGGCTTTAGAATTGTATGTCCAAGAAAGGTTGGATATGCAGAAATATTTGGAAGAGAAACGTCAATATTTGGAAGGCCTAGAACATATTTTGTTCCTACAGGAGCTAACCAAAAATTATGATTTAGGAATAATATCAACTTTGCCTGAATATTATCTATTAAAGCTGGGACTCATACCTTTCAAGTCCACTAGGGAGTGTTACCTTAGGGCCTTGTCAAAGTTCGGAAGATCTCAAAAAATACTCGTAATCTCCGGTGCAGATATTCTCTCTTTAGTCGATTAGTCCCGGCGTTCGAGTTAAATGGTAGCTATTCTCGGTTTAATAGTACTGCTGAAAAAAGTGGAGGTCTGAACGAACGAATTGAAACTGGACCCAACTTGAAAATCTGGGAATTTATTCAATATCTGATGTAGAATTTTTCAGACCAGATAAAGATATACCTATATATTGAGAAAGGAGGTAGGTGTATCAGAATTTGTATTTCATCTTATATCCCCATATACATTTACTGGGTACGGGAGGTAGTTGAGGATTTGTCAGCTGAGAAGAAGCTAGTCAAGATAACTGATCATATGTATCAACCCAAGCATGAGATTCTGCCTAGACCCGAAGCCAGCGCTGTCCTGAAACAATACAACGCTAAACCTAGCCAACTCCCGTACATAATGTTAAGCGATAAAGGTTTGCAGGATCTTGACGTTAGGCCTGGAGATATCATAAAAATTACCCGCAAAAGTGCTACTTCGGGTGAAAGTGTATATTACCGGTATGTGGTAGAGGGATAGGAATAATTTAGGTGGTGGTTGTTCGTTTTGTGGCCCATTATTAATGACATTTTGAGAAAGGAAGGAGTGGCAAGGCAACATTTGAATTCCTACAATGAATTCATGGAGAAAGGGATTCAAAGTATTATCGATGAAGTTGCAGAAATCGAGATAGAGACTTCCGAATATCCTTACAAGATAAAGCTTGGAAAGATAAAGCTGCAGCAGCCTAGAATTATGGAACTTGACGGCTCGATTACCCATGTAGCGCCTATGGAGGCACGTTTGAGAAACTTGACATATGCTTCGCCGATCATGTTAGAATGTAGCATTGTAGAAGATGGTAAAATCTTGGAATCTAGATTTATTCACATTGGGGACATGCCTGTAATGGTAAAGTCTAACGCTTGCATATTGCATAATATGCCAGAACACAAGTTGATAGAGTTGGCTGAGGATCCACGTGATCCAGGTGGATACTTTGTCATCAACGGTTCCGAGAGAGTCATTGTAGGATTGGAAGATCTTTCATATAACAAGATTATAGTCGATATGGAAGAAGCGACCGGTACTCTCCTGTACAAGGCGAAAGTATACTCCTCTATTGTTGGCTATAGAGCAAAACTGGAATTAATAATGAGACCTGATGGATCTGTAGTAGCGAAGATACCTGGATCTCCAGTAGATGTGCCATTAATCACATTGGTACGAGCTTTGGGACTGGAAACCGACAAGGACATAGCAAATGGGGTATCATTAAATGCCCTAATACAAGACGAGCTTGAACCCTCCTTCGAAAAATCGAGTGATGTTCTTACAAGTAGAGATGCGATAATCTATATCAGCAAACGTATTGCCCCGGGTATGCTTGAAGAATTTCAGATCAAGAGAGCAGAAACCCTTCTTGATTGGGGACTTTTACCTCACTTAGGAAAGAACCCTGATAACCGGCATGAAAAAGCACTCTTCCTTGGTGAGGCGGCCAGTAAGTTGATCGAACTTAAACTTGGTTGGATTGATGCAGACGACAAAGATCATTATGGTAATAAGGTAATAAAGTTCGCCGGACAGATGCTTGCAGATCTATTCCGGACCGCCTTCCGGAACTTGATACGCGACATGAAGTACCAACTCGAACGATCAGGTCAGAAGCGAGGAATTAACGCTGTCGCTGCTGCTGTCCGACCTGGAATAATATCCGATAAGCTGAATAACGCAATTGCAACTGGAAATTGGGGAAGAGGTCGGGTCGGAGTAACGCAACTACTCGATAGGACAAATTATATGTCTACGGTAAGCCATTTACGGCGTATTCAATCTCCTCTTAGCAGAAGTCAGCCTAATTTTGAAGCAAGGGATTTACACGCAACTCATTTTGGTCGCATTTGTCCTGCCGAGACACCAGAAGGATCTAATTGCGGACTGGTCAAAAATTTGGCTCTATCGGCCATTATATCGGTAAGTGTTTCTTCGGCTGAAATTGTTGAAAAGCTCTTTGAATTAGGCGTAGAACATGTTGACGAGGCAAATGAGAACTTGAAGAGAATTGGAGCTAGGGTATTTGTTGATGGGCAGCTTGTTGGTTATGTGGAGGACGGCGGCCATCTAGCTAACACTTTGAGAACAATGAGGAGATCTGGAAAGATTCATCCTCATGTGGGTGTATATCTCTACAGTTCATTGAACGATAATGCAACTAAGCGTCTTTATATTAGTTGCAATTCTGGCCGTGTGCTTAGACCGTTGATCATAGTCAGAGATGGTCGCTCACTGATCACAGAGGAAATAATAGAAAAGATTCAAAAGAAATTTCTTTCATGGACTGATCTTCTGCACACAGGCATCTTGGAATTGGTTGACGCCAATGAAGAGGAGAATTGTTATGTTAACATTGGTACCGATATTATAGACCTTTCACACACCCATTTGGAAGTTTTCCCCTCATCCATTTTGGGGGTTGGGGCATCCATTATACCCTACCCTGAACACAATCAATCTCCACGAAATACCTATGAGAGTGCAATGGCAAAACAGAGTCTCGGGTTTTCAACCCCTTTAATGAATGCGAGCACATATGTGAGACAACATTTAATGCTTTATCCTCAGACTCCGATGGTTAGCACCAAAGCGATAAATCTGCTAGGCCTGGACGATAGACCAACTGGGCAGAATGCAATCGTGGCAGTCCTACCTTATGAAGGTTATAACATAGAAGATGCTGTGGTATTTAACAAGTCTGCGGTGGATAGAGGGTTTGGGAGGACCTTCTTCTATAGAGTCTACGAAGCAGAGGCTAAGCAGTATCCAGGTGGTATGAAGGATAATTTCGAATTACCTTCATCAGACGAGAATATACGCGGCTACAGAGGAGAAAAGGCATATCGCCTCTTAGAACAAGATGGTGCCATAATGCATGAAGCTGTGGTTGTGGGTGGTGATATTCTGATTGGTCGAACCTCCCCTCCAAGATTCATGGAGGAATATAGGGAATTCGAGGTCAAGGGACCATACAGGCGGGATACTTCCATAGGGGTTAGACCCTCAGAAAATGGGGTTGTCGACACGGTCATAATGACTCAGTCTGTGGAGGGCGGCAAGATGTTTAAGATTCGCGTTCGAGATATGCGAATTCCTGAAATTGGCGATAAATTTGCATCAAGACACGGTCAGAAGGGTGTCGTAGGTATGCTTGTTAGTCAGGAAGATCTGCCCTATTCTGAAAACGGGATAGTCCCAGATGTTATGATCAATCCTCACGCATTTCCCTCCCGTATGACAGTAGGTCAGTTTTTGGAATCACTGGGAGGTAAAGCAGCTGCACTAAGGGGTAGAATTGTGGACGGGTCAGCATTCCTAGGAGAAAAATTAGACCAACTTAAGGATGTGCTGCAAGATTATGGTTTCAAACTTACGGGAAAAGAAATAATGTATGATGGTAGAACTGGTAGAAAATTCCCCGCCGATGTTTACGTAGGTGTAGTTTATTATCAAAAACTTCATCATATGGTGGCAGATAAGATCCACAGTAGAGCTCGAGGTCAAGTACAAATGCTTACCAAACAGCCAACAGAAGGTCGAGCAAGAGGAGGCGGATTAAGGTTTGGTGAAATGGAACGAGATTGCCTTATAGCATATGGTGCTTCAATGATGCTCAAGGATCGTCTTCTAGAAGAGTCAGATAAAGCTGAAATAAACGTGTGCGAACGATGCGGACTCTTGGCTTATTATGACATTAAACAGCGCAGATACATTTGTAGGGTGTGTGGGGATAAGGCAAAGATCTCGTCTGTCATAATCGCATACGCCTTCAAATTGTTGTTGCAGGAAATGATGAGTTTGAATGTTGCTCCTCGCCTGTTGGCGAAGGACAAAGTATAGGGAGATTTTTGATTTGACAGAAGAATCTATGAAAATATTAGGAGGAATAAAATTTAGCATCTGGTCACCGGTGGAAGTGCGCAAATTTAGCGTTGCTGAAATTACTGCTCCAGAGACTTATGACGAAGACGGTATGCCTGTTCAAGGAGGTCTGATGGATAATAGGCTTGGCACTCTGGAACCTGGTCAAAAATGTGGAACATGTGGGAATACATCAGCAAGATGCCCTGGACACTTCGGGCATATTGAGCTTGCAGAGCCGGTACTTCATATTGCATTCGTGGATGATATTCATAAACTGCTTATCACCTGTTGCAGATCATGTAGTAGAGTCAAACTGGGCCACAGTGATATTGAGAGATATCGTGCCTTGCGGAACGCAAAAGCCGCATATTCCGTAATAACACTGGAGAACATTAAGGATGAAATAATAGAGAAGGCCAAGAAAGTTAAGGTATGTCCGCACTGCGAGAAGGAGCAGTACGAATTGGTCTTTACGAAACCAACTATTTTTGTAGAAAAGACTGAAGCTGGCGAGAACCGACTGCTCCCAATTACCATTAGGGAAAGGATGATGAATATCCCTGATGATGACCTTCTCTTGCTTGGATACGATTCTAAAACAGCAAGGCCAGAATGGTTTGTGTTGCAAGTACTGCCTGTACCTCCGGTTACCGTGAGACCTTCAATAATACTGGAGACAGGAATTCGATCTGAAGACGATCTGACTCACAAGTTAGTAGATATCATACGTGTTAATCAGCGATTGAAGGAGAGCAAAGAGGCCGGCACTCCTCCATTAATAGTTCAGGATTTGGTGGACCTATTGCAATACCATGTGACTACATACTTCGACAATGAGGTTTCCGGTATTCCACAAGCACATCATCGTTCTGGAAGGCCATTGAAGACTCTTACCCAAAGATTGAAGGGCAAGGAAGGTAGATTTAGAGGATCTTTGTCAGGGAAAAGGGTCGATTTCTCTAGTCGAACGGTAATTTCCCCGGATCCTAATTTGACAATCTCCAGCGTGGGTGTTCCTGTTGACGTCGCAAAGAAACTTACTATTCCGGAAACTGTCTCCCAATGGAATCTTGAACGTCTTAAAGTCCTGGTTGTTAATGGGCCCAACATATATCCAGGAGCGAATTACATTATTAGGCCTGACGGTGTCAAAATTAGGCTCGATTATGTAAGCGATAGGGAGATGGTTGCCGAATCGCTTGCTCCAAACTATGTTGTGGAAAGGCATCTATCAGATGGTGATATCGTGATCTTTAATCGTCAACCGTCTCTCCACAGAATGTCCATTATGGCTCATTACGTTAAGGTTCTTCCCTATCGCACATTTAGACTACACCCAGCTGTATGTCCTCCTTATAATGCAGATTTTGATGGAGACGAAATGAATTTACATGTACCTCAAAGTGAAGAGGCTCGAGCTGAGGCCGCATTATTAATGAGGGTCCAAGATCAGTTGATATCTCCTAGATATGGCGGACCCATCATTGGTGGTATCAGAGATTTCATTACCGGTGCCTATATTCTCACCTCAAAGGACACATTTCTGAACAGAGAGGAATTCGCTAACATGGCCTTGAGTGGGGGATATGGGGGAGTGCTTCCACAGGCAGATTCAAGAGATGGAGATTATCAACTTTACAGTGGTAGGCAGCTCTTCTCACTTTTCTTTCCTGATGATTTCAATTTTGTTATCACCTCCAAGTGGAACAAAGCATCTAAAGGTGAAGGCAAAGATGTTGTAATTAGAAACGGTCAACTCCTAGGTGGAGTTATAGACAAGGCATCGATTGGTGCTGAAGAGCCAGATAGTGTGCTTCACCGTATAGCGAAGGACTACGGAAATGATACAGCAAGGAAATTTTTGGATTCGATTCTGATTATACTCAAGACCTATTTGACTCAACGTGGATTTTCGTATGGATATTCAGATCTATGGCTGAGCGATGAAACAAGGAAAGAAATTAGCGCTATTATCGAGCGAGCTTATGATAAAGTGGATGAGTTGATAAAGCAGTATAAGGACGGTACTCTTCCATTGACGAGAGGTTTGTCTCCCGAAGAAGCTCTGGAGCTATATGTAGTCAATGAATTGTCTAGAGCCAGGGATAGGGCAGGAAAAACAGCAGATCGAGCATTTCCCGATGACAATTCTGGTGTAATTATGGCATCGACCGGTGCTAGAGGTTCAACACTGAATATAGGTCAGATGACTGCGGCTTTGGGACAACAATCCATTAGGGGGAAGCGCATTAACAAGGGTTATCATAACAGATCTTTGCCTCACTTTAGGATAAATGATACCAATCCTGACGCGAAGGGCTTTGTCAAATCCAATTATCGGGATGGATTAAGTCCATTGGAGTTCTTCTTCCACGCGATGGGAGGTCGAGAAGGCTTGGTAGATACAGCCGTTAGGACCCAACAGTCTGGATACATGCAAAGGAGGTTGATAAATGCTCTAGAGCATTTGAAGATTGAATATGACCTGACTGTGAGAGATCCTCATGGAAATATTATCCAGTATTTGTACGGCGAAGACGGGATCGATCCTGCTAAGAGTGATCATGGAGAGGCTGTAAATATACTCAGATTAATTGAAGGTGAATCAATTATCGATGAAGGTAAGAAAGCCACAGACGTTGAAATTGGAAAGATAATCAATTCTTTTGGTGCTAATCTCAATGTAAAAGTAAAGTCTAGTCTAGAGATGACTCTGTTGAATAATCGGCTGAGCAAGGCAGGAGTAGAAAAAGTAGTTCGAAAAATTGTAGAATTCACAGAAAAGGCCATGGCTGAACCAGGTGAGGCCGTCGGGGTGGTCACAGCACAATCCATAGGTGAACCAGGTACACAAATGACTCTTAGAACCTTCCACTTCGCTGGCGTCAAGGAAAGAAATGTAACGTTAGGGTTACCACGGTTGATTGAGCTGGTAGACGCACGTAAGAAGCCGGTTACGCCAACCATGGATATTTACTTGGATGAAGAACATAAGGTTAGTAGGGAAAAAGCGTTACAAGTAGCCAAAGAGATTATTTATACTAGAGTTTCCGACCTAATAGATAAATCTGATATCGACTACAGCGGAATTCTTAACTTTTACTTCTCTGAAGCACAGCTTGCTGAACGTGGATGCGAACTTGAACAGGTATTTGATGTACTAAAGGGATCAAAAAAGAGATACGACATTAGTATGAAAGATAAGCCCTATCACATACGAGTCTCAATTCCAGACGACCCTGATGCCCAAACGATCTTGACTTTGAAGAATAAACTTTTGAACGCTAGGGTCAAAGGTGTGCCGGATATTGAAAGAGTTACCATCGTAAAACAAGATGAAGAATGGGTTATTCAAACGGCAGGCTCGAACCTATCCAAGGTGGTTCAAATCCCTGGCGTAGACACTCGGAGGGTTTCGACTAATAATGTCTATGAGATTTGGCAGACACTAGGAATAGAGGCTGCGAGAACTGCATTGGTGAAGGAAATCACAAACACGTTGGAGGAGCAAGGGCTGGAGGTCGATCTTCGCCATATCATGTTGGTGGCCGATTTAATGTCATCTAAAGGGTACCTTCAACAGATAGGAAGACATGGTATTGCAGGGACAAAAACCTCCGTACTGGCACGCGCAGCATTTGAAATCACAGTTCCTACCATAGCTAGAGCTTCTCTTGAGGGGCAAGTAGAGACCTTGAGAGGAGTCACAGAAAACGTTATAGTAGGAGCTACCGTACCCGTTGGTACTGGCATGGTTGATCTTTATATGAAAGTAAAGGAGGAGAGTGCTGATGAAAGCACTAGAGAAGCTGATTAAAGAAGCAGTAGCGAGTGGCAAGTACAAGAAAGGTGCTAAGGAGGTAATGAAATTTGCCAAAGGATCAAAACTCATCCTTGTATCTGATTCAGTTAGTGATAGAAACAGAGGCAATATTGAAGATCAGGCGAAATCTATTGGTGTTCCGGTGCTTAAATTTCATGGAACATCGGTCACATTAGGAAGGGCTTGCAATCGGCCCCATAGGATATCTGTGTTCTCCATCCGGACAGGAACTGAAGAAGAAATTCGAAACATTCTCTCTGAAAAAGTGAACTAGTCACACGCTTTCAATTGCATGAAACTGGTACCATGGCTTATACAATTTACAAATTGGTGATTTCATCATGTGGATCTTATCCAAACACATATCATACTGATCTTGATAGGTGCCCGTACAGCCATTTGCATTACATGGAAGACTTAAATTGGCGATAATGAATCAGATGCATGATTCGCGAATTGCGTGTATGGTCTTTTTGTACTTATGATGATAAGAGGATTTAAGATTTGACGGAAAAAATCAAATTGACTTCGGATGAATTGCGACTTATGTCTCTATTTCAGAGTATCACGAGTGTAACTGCGAGGGATTGTGTAGTTGATGATAAGATGGACCGTGTTATTTTTATTCTCAGCAAGGGTCAGATGGGCCTGGCCATAGGGAAGGGAGGTGCCACTATTCGACAACTACAAAATGTTGTGGCAAGAAAAGTAGAACTAGTCGAATACTCTGAAGATGCAAGCGACTTTGTCCGCAATATGCTGAACCCTCAAATGGTAAATGATGTAAAAATAACCCAAAGAACAGACGGCTCTAAGCAAGCAGTAGTTCTAGTGGACGCGAAGCGAAAAGGCGTAGTGGTAGGGAAGGAAGGAAGGAATGCTGAGAAGGCAAGATTGTTGGCAAAGAGGTACTTTCAAATATCCAATGTTCTGATAACAAGTGCATCTGAAAGAATGATCGGAAACGAGGTTATGGATTAGTTGGCCAAATCACCGTTAGGTTTGTTCTCAGGGCGTGTGCTCAAGACAAAGAGAAAGCGTGCACGCTGGTCGAATAAGTATTACAAGAGGAGAATGTTGATGTTAGATAAGAAAGCTAACCCTCTTGAGGGGGCTCCTCAGGCAAAGGGAATTGTTCTTGAAAAAGTCGGAATAGAATCAAAACAACCGAACTCCGCTGTGAGGAAATGCGTTCGAGTACAACTGATAAAGAATGGAAAAACCATCACAGCATTCTTACCAAAGGACGGGGCCTTAAATTTCGTAGATGAACATGATGAGGTGATGCTCGAAGGGATTGGAGGTTCAATGGGTGGAGCAATGGGTGATATTCCTGGAGTGAGATGGAGAGTCTTCAAAGTAAACGGTGTCTCCCTCAATGAGTTAGTCCTAGGACGGAAGGAGAAACCACGAAGGTAATTGATATGAGTGGAAAGGAACAAGCAAACTTGCTTTTATTCAACAAATGGGATGCGAGAAAGATAGAAATCGGCGATATTGGCCTTCAGAAAGTTATATCGTTAAAGCCATCTGTTATTCCCATCACCTTTGGACGACACGAACATCAAAGATTGAAAAAATCGGAGGTTAACATTGTGGAAAGGCTCGCCAACAAGTTAATGCATTTTGGGAAAAGATATGCGAAAAATACTGGCCGGATGGGTGGCAAGAAAGCAAAATCTCTAAACATGTTGAAGACTGCCTTTGAGATAATACACTTGGAAACAGGCAAGAATCCGTTAGAAGTATTTGTGAAGGCTGTCGAGAATGCATCTCCTAATGAAGATACTACGAGAATCGTTTACGGAGGTGTAGTTTACCACGTCTCCGTTGACGTGGCTCCTCTAAGACGTGTTGATCTTGCTCTCCGTTTTATAGCTGAGGGGGTTAGAGAATCGACGTATTCTAACCCACAGGCCATAGAAGAAGCTCTTGCGAGAGAACTTATTTTAGCTTCAGAAAATGAAATGGCCAGTCATGCTATAAAAAAGAAAAATGAACAAGAAAGAGTAGCAATGGCATCACGATAGCCAATTGTATCTCTTGTTCAGAAAAGTAACAACTTCCAAGATTGCATGTACGATTTAGTGTTTAGGCTGAAACTTAAATAACAAGGTTCCAGTGAAAATCAATATAAATGAATGGTAAAGATGAATTCCTATTCAAGAAAAGCACCTTAATGAGTACTGGGGCGGGACGAGATATAATCAAGCAAGCTCTGTTGAGAGAAAAGGGATACAAACAGTTTAGTAAATACAGCCGTGAAACTGAAGAACAATTTCAGGACTTTACCAAACGATACTTGTTATCGATACACAAGCTAATCATTTCTGACCAAAATCCGTCTGGTTCTCTTAGAAAATTCGCAGAAGAAATTGGTTCTTCAGAGATGGCTCTAGACGACTCTAAAATACAAGATGTCATGGCGAGAATTTCTAGACCTGAAATTCTTGCAGACAGAGTCGAGCGCATCCTAAATTCCAATTTTGTCTTAATGACTTTCCCAGTTCTAAACGCATTGTTTGACGGGGCAGCTGCATTCTTTCAAGAAAGTATTAGTTCTGAAGTTAGAACTACAATCATAGATGGACACATTATTGCAATCGATCTTAGCGAGCCCATGGACAGAATCATTGACAAAGATGAGGATTTGGATTATCTTGATGATTATAAGCTAATGAATCCGTATATACTTGAGGTTGCAAGACAAATGATTTCCGTTGGTGGAGACACTGTACTTAAATCATTTGAAGAAGGTTTTAGGGATGCTAGAGTAGGACAGTATATCGATCAGAGACTCAAAGCGAAGCCTGAGTCTGTCACAGATGAGAATATGATGGGTTGCTACAAGAAGTATCGAGCTATTATGGGCACGGCAGCCAGAAATATGGCACTTGATAGGAAACCACTTGGTGAAATCTATCATTTGGGCATGGCAAAGGCCAGTGAAGCTGTAGGTTGTGGAAACGAGATCCAGGATGCAATTAGAAACGGATCAATAAAAATTCCATCTTGGCCGTTCTACTATAGTATTATCACTGGAGACGTGCAGAAGGCATTCGAACTTACGATGAGAAAAAGCTCAACCTACTTGGACGAGGCAAGAATCGCTCTAGATATGCTTCCGCATGAATATGGTTTTAGACCGTTCTTAGAATTCCTTTTTCTGTACGTCAATCATTACAATCAGTATTGGTTCAGTGAATTGAATAAGAGAGACCTCTACGCATTGTTACAGAAAAACCTAACAATGAGTGACCTGCATAGAAAATGAAGGTGCCACCCTTCTTATATTATTAAGAAAGTTTATTATTCTAACCACTATTCTATCTTCAAGCGGAAATGTCTAGCGAGTACGAGAAGATCGTAGTAAAGCTTATCAAAGAAAAACTTGACGAGTTAGAATATTTGAAAAAGGCAAAAGACTGGAATAAATCTCGGGCTCAGAGATTGGCAGATGAGATAGAAACACTTGAAAGTTTATTTGAAAATTACAACTTAGGAATGAATTATTTTCGGCGGGCGAAAGGGGGGAGATCAGGACTCAGGGAATGAGAATTTCGCCTTCGTAAAGCTACTAGGTATAGTAAATATGTTGGATTTTTAGTAAGGGAAATTATGATAATATAGCTTCTTCTAGGAGGCCGGACTGCGGATCTCTGACGAACCAAAATCTCCTTATAAACGATTAAGAGACGCTTCGTAATTATTTATATACCTAATTCTTGGCATATGACTCAGGTCATGCACGAGGATAAGATAAAGAAGTTGTATCAAATCAAGAAACTGTCTGAGGAAGGAGGCGGGCCGGAGAGGATTTCCGCCCAACATTCCAAGGGTAAACTAACAGCGAGGGAAAGAATTAGCCTTCTGTTAGATGAGGATTCTTTCATCGAAATTGATAAATATGTAATCCATAGGAGTGATGATCCTTCGACCAAGACGTATTTTGGAGATGGGGTATTGACAGGATTTGGTACCATTGATGGGCGGAAGGTGTTTGTTTACGTTTACGACTTTACAGTGCTAGGAGGCTCGCTAGGTGAAATGGCTGGGAAAAAGATCGTCAAGGTTATGGATCATGCTCTTAAGGTCGGTGTCCCTATCATAGGAATTCTGGATTCGGGAGGAGCAAGAATTCAAGAAGGGGTAATGAGTTTAGACGGTTACGGGGATATCTTCTATCAAAACACTCTCGCATCGGGCGTCATTCCACAAATAACTGCCAGCATGGGTCCTTGTGCAGGGGGTGCTGTTTATTCTCCTGCCATGACTGACTTCGTAATTATGGTGGAACACATCGGGCAAATGTTTGTTACAGGACCCGAGGTAGTCCATGAGGTGTTAGGGCAGGAGGTTTCATTTGAAGAGCTAGGAGGCGCAATAACACATGCCAGTAAATCTGGCGTGGCTCATTTTGTAGCAAAAGACGAATACGCATGCATTGATAAGATAAAAAAACTCCTTTCCTACATACCACAAAACAATAGCGAACTTCCTCCAATTGTTCAACCAAGAGATGATCCAAATCGGATCGATTCTGCCCTTGCATCTATACTCCCTGAAAATCCGTATGAACAATATGATATGAAGCAAATAATCAAATCAATTGTTGATGACGGAGATTTCTTTGAGATACACGAACTCTTTGCAGAGAACGTTGTTGTAGGCTTTGCAAGAATGGGAGGAAGATCTGTAGGAATAGTTGCCAACCAGCCTTTGTATCTTGCCGGTGCCTTGGATATTAATTCTTCCAACAAAGCTGCGAGGTTCATTAGATTTTGTGATTGCTACAACATTCCAATTGTTACCTTGGTAGATACTCCTGGTTACCTACCTGGAACCGATCAAGAACACAATGGAATAATAAGGCATGGGAGCAAATTGTTGTACTCTTATTGCGAGGCATCTGTGCCTAAGATCACATGTATCATAGGTAAAGCGTACGGCGGTGCTTATATCGCCATGGGGAGCAAAAACCTTAGAGCTGACATAAACTTGGCATGGCCAACAGCTGAAATTGCGGTTCTTGGACCCGAGGCCGCAATAATGATAATACATCGCCGAGATCTCAAGAAATCTGAGGACTTGGCAAAAACCAAAAAGGCTCTTGCAAAAGAATACAGAGAAAAGTTCGCCAATCCCTATATCGCAGCAGAGAAGGGAATTATTGATTTGGTTATAGATCCAATGGAAACTAGACCGATGATTATTAGGGCGCTTGATACCTTATCCACTAAAAGGGAGACATATCCGTGGAAGAAACATGGGAACATAAATTTATAGAGGTGTATAAATTACGACCAAGGCAATAAGCAAAATTCTGATTGCAAATAGGGGAGAGATCGCTCTAAGAGTTGTCCGTGCATGTAAAGAACTGGGAATAAAATCTGTTGCAGTATTTTCTGATGAAGACACACGCTCAGTGCATGTAAAAAGAGCCGACGAGGCATACAACATCGGACCAGCAGCGGCTACAGAAAGCTACCTGAACATGAAGCGAATTATAGAGATTGCAAAGCAATCAGGGTCAGATGCGATACATCCAGGATATGGATTTTTGTCCGAGAACGAAGGATTTGCAATGTCTTGCAAGAAGAACGGGATAATATTCATAGGGCCTGGAAGTAAGGCTATGGAAGTCACCGGTGACAAGATGAAGTGTAAAGAAGTGATGAAAGAAGCCGGAGTACCATTGGTCCCGGGTAGTGACGGCGTGGTGGAGGATCTTGATGAGGCAGTTGCAATCGCAAAGGATTCTGGATTTCCTGTTCTCCTCAAATCTGCATTTGGTGGTGGTGGGAGAGGTATTCGCTTGGCCAAGGATGAAAAAGAATTACGGCAAGAATACGAAATGGCCTCCGCCGAATCAAAAGCGGCATTTGGGAAGGCTGCACTTTATGTTGAAAAATGCCTTGAGGGCATCCGCCATATTGAATATCAACTTTTTCGCGATATCCATGGCAACAGTAGACACTTATTCGAACGCGAATGTTCTGTGCAAAGAAGACACCAGAAGCTCATCGAAATGTCTCCTTCTCCCGTTCTAGATGCTAAAACTCGCAGTAAAATAGGTGAAATCGCAGTCAGAGCCGTTGATGCCGTGGATTACGTCAATGCGGGGACGGCAGAATTTTTAAGAGACAACAAAGGAAATTTCTACTTTATAGAAATTAACTCTAGGTTACAGGTGGAACATCCAGTCACGGAATTTGTAACAGGGTTAGATCTCGTGAAATTGCAAATTTCAATAGCACAAGGAGAAAAAATCCCATTCAAGCAGGAAGATTTGGGACTAAGAGGAGCAGCTATTGAATGCCGTATAAACGCAGAAGACCCGTTCAACGAATTCTCGCCCTCAGTTGGATTAGTTCCTTCATGCAATTTACCTTACGGCCCCGGTGTACGCGTGGATTCATATCTATACCCTGGCTGTACTGTATCCGGATATTATGATTCCCTTGTAGCAAAGCTCATTACTTGGGGCAACCATTTCGAAGAAGCTAGGAGCAGGATGATTAACGCATTAAATGAATTTGAAGTCGAGGGCGTGAATACAACTATACCACTTTACAAGACGATAATGAAGGAGGAGCATTTCATAAAAGGAGAGTTGTCAACTGATTATCTTGAACGATATGCCCTTATGGATAAGCTTCTCAAGGATGCTAAGAGCTTGTCATCTCAAACCCAGGTTCCCGCTCTCGCCGCAATTTTGCTTTATTCAGAGTTTAAGCGGACCCCTTCGGTCAGCCGAGGTGATGATGTTCGTACCTCACAACACATGTCGGCATGGAATAGACAGAGAGGGAACCTTTGATGGAATTTAAGATAGCGCATCTAGAACAACCCGTGAACGCAGAGTTAGTAAGCACCCTGGGTGAATCTGAGGCCATGGTTAAGATAAACCAGAAAGATTACCGTCTCAAGGTCCTGAGGTTTTCTACAAATATTCTTGAATTTATGATAGACAACTCCTACCACTCTGCGAAGATACTCTACTCGAGTACCTCTGAGGTGAAGCTGCTAATAGATGGAACTGAAATGAAAATAAATAGGCATTCCAAATTGTCAGAAGTTTTAGAACAGTCATTATCTAAGATCTCACAGACGGCTGCAGTAAACAATTTGACAAGTCAGATACCTGGAAGAGTTGTTAGCGTATTAGGAAAGCAAGGTGACTCGGTAAACAAAGGCGATTCCATCGTAGTACTGGAATCTATGAAAATGCAAGTTGCGGTAAAATCCCATAAAGATGGAAAGATAAAGGAGATAAAAGTTACGCAGGGAAACACCGTATCTAGAAATGACGTCATTGCTGTCATAGAGTAGTAACTATAAAAAAGTGACACTCACTCACTTGCATCTTGCGTATGTTACATAGCTGCGACGCCTTTACATTTAACAAACCTTGACTAATAAAGTGAAATTGCCTAATTATTTTTCCAAAGCAGATTTTATCTCGTCGTAATTTGGCTCTACTAATGGATTGTCAGATATCCATCTATATCTAATTATACCGCTTTCATCGAGCACGAACACTGAACGCTTAGCTGCATTATAACCTTCTAAAGAACCCAAGTTGCCCATTACAATGCCATATTTGTTTATGACCTCTCGCTTGTAATCGCTAAGAATCGGAAAATTAAGGTGTCTGTTCTCAGTAAAAATCTTGTTAGCAAACGGGCCGTCTACAGAGATACCGACAACTTGAGCTCCAAGGGATTTTAGCACAGATAGAGAGTCCCTCAGCGCACACATCTCAGCAGTACATACAGGTGATTCTGCAGCTGGAAAAAAAGCAAGAACAAGTTTCTTGCCTCTAAATTCTTCAAGGCTTCGACTTTTCATCTCAACATCAGGTAAATTAAAGCCTGGCGCTTCTTGTCCTATTTCGGGAACTGAACCTGTTGTTGACGTTGAAGACATGGAACAAACTACACTTTAGGACAATAAATTAATTTCGGAATATCAGTTATTTGGAAAACCGGAATGTCTGCGAAGCTCCTTAATTGTCTCTTCCAAAGCCAAAATTACCCTTTCAACCTCATACATTGTGTTTTGATGACCAAGAGTAAGCCGAAGAGAACCTTCAATTTCCAATAGCGATAACCCCATTGCTTTGAGTACATGGGAAGGCTTAGCTTTATTGGAAGAACATGCTGCCCCTGTAGACGCCGCTATCCCGTACTCGTTCAGTTTTACAATGATGTCTTCTCCCTTAACCCCCGGAAAGCTAAAATGAGCGTTATTGGGCAGTCTTTGACTCCTTGAACCGTTGACATGACATCTAGGTATCGCAGATAATACTCGATCAATGAGATAATCTCTAAGTTTCTTGATTTTGCTCCAATTTTCATTCAAGTTTGCTGAAGCGATCTTGCAGGCCCCGCCAAAGCCTACAATACCATATACATTTTCAGTGCCTGATCTCAAGGACTTTTCTTGACCCCCGCCGTCGATCAAAGGGGTCAATTGGTCTCGGTCGCGAGTATATATAGCCCCGACCCCTTTCGGTCCGTAAATCTTGTGGGAAGATAACGATAGCAAATCCACATCAAGGTGCTTCACATCAATTGGAATTTTCCCCAAAGCTTGGACAGCATCACAATGGAAGAGGGCGTTTGAATTTTCATGAGTAATCTTTGTTAATTCTTTAATTGGCTGAATGGTCCCCACTTCATTATTAGCCAGCATGATGCTTACGAGCATTACCTTATCTTTTTTTAGGATTTCAAGTAAGGATTCCAGATTAACGATTCCTTCCCTGTTCACTTCAACAAACTTAACATTGAATCCCTGAGCTTTTAAGGAATTGAAAGGTTGAAGTACTGAGTCGTGTTCAATGCTACTTGAAATAAGAACAGTACCCTTGTTATCATTGTTGATACCTAGTCTGGATATACTACCCTTAATGGCTAGATTATTTGCTTCTGTTCCACCAGATGTGAACGTTATTTCATCAGGACTGCTTCCTATAAGATATGCTACATGTCTCCGAGCTTTCTCGATTGCTCTCGAAGTGTTGAAGCCAAACGTATGTTGTGAGGATGGATTTCCATAATGATTTCCAAGATAAGGTACCATTTCTTGGATCACTTCGGAAAGAACAGGAGTAGACGCCGCGTTGTCGAAGTAGATCAAGTCACCCTGATTCATTGCCAAGGTCATCTTCGCAATAGTCCTATTTCACTATAACTAGGCTTCCTTGTCTATATCCTTTCATATCGACCGAAACGTATCTAAAGCCAAGTTCTTTGATCATTTGGTCAGCTTCTCCCAGCTTTCCGGTATCAAATAACCTATTTAGTTCATTATTTCCTACTTCAATTCGTGCAAGCTCACCATGATCTCTTACTCTGACTTGTTCTACACCAAAGATCGACTTTATTATGGATTCGGCCTTTTCAATCCTGGAAATCTTAGAATGCGTTATTTCATTCCCGTGCGGGATTCTAGAGGCTAAACAAGAATTTGACGGTTTATTAGAGACAGAGAGTTTGAAGAATCTTGCGATTCTTCGAATATCCGACTTATTTAGGCCAACTTCAAGTAAAGGATGTTTTACACCTGCCTCCTGCAATGCTATAATTCCGGGTCTATGATCTCCTAGATCATCTACGTGTGTTCCATCGACAATACTTTTGGCCCCTATCTGTTTCCCTTTGGAAACAAGATGGAGTGCTAGGTCCTTTCGACAGTGATAGCATCGAGCATTGTCGTTTCTTGTGAAGTCTTGATTCATAAGCACATTATACTCAACTATTTCATGTTTAATCCCCAATTCCTTGGCTACAACAATAGCACTCCTTAGTTCCTCTTCAGACGTGGTAGCACAATTTGCCGTCACCGCCATAGCTTTCTGGCCTAATCGCATCTGAGCAGCTAATGCTACAACAGCACTATCTACTCCGCCAGAAAGGGCAACTACTACTTTGTCATTGATCGCGTCGAACCATCTGAGCAACAGATCATATTTTTGACCTGACCCGTCAAGCTCGTGTATAGAATTTATTTCCAAACCTAGTTTGAATCTCAGATAAAGCTATCTGATTTGCCACTCTTAAAGGTATTCTTAATGACCTCGAAATTTTCCTAACATCTTCAAATTCTGGTTTGGCATTCACAATCTTTCCGGTAGAATTTTTGGAAACCTTCACTCGTAGGATGAATTCGTCGTTCAATATCTTGCATTTCATGGTTATTGTATCTCTATCTAATACTACTCTATTGGTTTCTTGAATACGCACGCCTAAAGTCCCGGTCTCTGTAAAGAGAAAATCCAAAATAGAATCTACTCGGCTGCAATCAGTTATGATTCTTATCGTATAGTTCGGTCTGTTCTTCTTCGCTATACCGGGTATAACAGTTACATCCTTTATCCCGCTTTTACTTAAATGTTCGATTAAGGCTCCTAAGTTCTCTCCAGTGATATCGTCCACATTTGTTTCCAACACAGTTACGGTATCGTTTCCATACTTGAATGATGAATATGAATTTCCCATTACAAATCTTGTTACATTTGCAATTTGTCCAAGATCTCTAGAACCTGCACCGAATCCGATTCTTACTGGTTGGAAATCTGGGTATCTAATTACACTCCCTATACAAAGATTAACAAGTAGAGCGGCACCAGTCGGAGTAGTTGTTTCAGTATCAGAGTGCCCAGCTGTTAGGATAAATGGTCTGCCCAAAAAGATCTGTAATACCGCGTTGGTCGGATTCTGGACAACTCCATGAGAGAAATGTGTGAGCCCACTTCCAGTTGCAATTGAGGTAGAGTAGACATTCGACGAGAAGAGACCAAGACTATTGGCAGCAATACCTGATCCTACTAAGTCGACCAGTGTGTCGATATTTGATGCTTCGTGGAGGTGAACATCCTTAATACTCTGACCGTGAATTTTAGATTCAGCCGCAACCAAAGTTTGCATAGAATTCTGAATATAAGAACTAGTTTGGTGATCTAAATCCATTTGTCTACAGCAGCGAGAGGCTGCAGCAATAAGTTCGCTCCCTTTTCTACTAGTTTTACTATCGGTGGACTTAAGAGAGAATCGGGTTGCTTTAATTCCCGTAGACGTCACCTTTTCAAAATTCGCCTCCAAGATCCTGACACCTTCCAATAACCCTTCACAAGCATATATTGAGTCAAGAACTCGTTTCTTCTCGGCCCCTGCATCTATAAGTGATGAAAGAAACATATCACCTGAAATACCTGAAATTTGCGAATCAATTACTGCAATTACTGGCAAGGACTAACTCAGATAATTAGGGCAAATACATATTTAATTTGTAGTCATGTCGATGATTGCAATACTAGATTAAAAGACTTTTATTAGCGACGCAGGGCGTATTTTTGAACAATATATGAATATCACCGTTGTCGGGTCGGGCAAAGTCGGAGCTTCTGCGGCATTAAACGCTTGTCTTCGAAGGTTAGGAGATGTTCTTTTATTAGATATCGTGAAGGGACTTCCTCAAGGGGAGGCTTTGGACATAAATCATCAACTGTCTGAAATTGGCATCGATTGTAGAGTAAGAGGTTCAAACGAGTACGAGGATTTGAAAGGCTCTGACATCATCGTATTGGTGGCTGGAGTGGGAAGGAAGCCTGGAATGACCAGAATGGACCTCCTGACAACAAATGCAAATATCATTAAAGATATTGCCACCAAGATAAGATCCTTGGCTGGTCAAGCAATTGTGATCGTAGTCACAAACCCTGTCGACCCGATGACCTATTTGACTTTAAAACTTCTTGGAACAGAGAAAAATAGGGTTATGGGAATGGGTAACATGCTTGATCTTTCGAGATTCAAAAGTTCTATACACGAGGCTACTGGATTTTCAAGAGGCTCCATTAGCGCGATGGTGATCGGAGAGCATGGCGAAAACATGCTACCTCTTCCTAGATTTTCTTCGATATCGGGAATTTCGCTAACCACATTCTTGTCACCTGAGCAAATCATGAACACCTTGGAATCTACGAGGAAGATAGCTGCTGAAGTTATATCGCTAAAAGGTGCAACGATTCATGCCCCGGGGAATGCCATCGCTGCAATGATTGAACCTATTGTAAGAGATAGAAAAAGTCTCATACCAGTGTCTGCTCTTTTGGAGGGAGAATATGGTGCATCAAATGTTTGTCTTGGGGTTCCAGCAGTGCTCGGTGTAAATGGCATCGAAAAAATAGTTGAATTGAAGCTCGACAGTTCGGAAAGAGAGATATTTGATAGAGGAGTAGCAAGCGTTAAATCTGCAATTACAGAGCTTCAAATATAATGCTTTTATCATCGAGAGGTTCATTGGTTACGAATGGATCTGGACCAATTGTTGAAAAGATATTCTAATGGCGAGATTGGGATTAACGAAATTCGAAGACAAATTTCTATTGAGAACATCGGATACATAGGAGAGAACATAGCACGTCTTGACGTACAGAGGGAGACGAGAAAGGGTTGTCCAGAAGTTATCCTTGCTTTAGATAAGCAATACAATGATCTGTATGAAATTACCCTAAAGACGTTGGAGAAAACAGGCCTTGCCCTCATTAGCAAGGCATCAGAGGAAGTCTATACAAAACTCTCTGCTCAATTGAAACTGGAAGGGTATATAGTTGAGTCAGCAGCACGTGGGACCACCATTTTGGTATCGACCCGAGAACTCACATTCAACGAGAGTATTCCTCAGATTGGGATCATTTGTGCCGGGACATCGGATATACCTATCGCTGAGGAGGCGAGAATGATGGCCAAATCTATGGGCTGCGCCAGTATTATGCACTATGATGTAGGAATAGCAGGAATACACAGGTTGCTTCCGGCTCTAAAGGGTATGAGGGAAAAAACCGTAGAAGCTGTCGTAGTAGTAGCAGGAATGGAAGGGGCTCTACCATCTGTTGTATCAGCTTTAGTTGATGTCCCCGTCATTGGAGTGCCTACGTCAGTCGGCTACGGCATGGGATCTGGCGGCATAGGAGCGCTTACATCAATGTTGCAGACCTGCACATTTGGCTTGGCCGTTATGAATATTGATAACGGCATAGGCGCTGGTGCCTTTGCTGCTCTAGTCTGCAAGAGGATGTCATTAAGACATCGCAGAAAAGATGATCTGATTCGCACTCACTCATCTACAGGGAGTTCCAGGCGTCTCAAACGTTTATAAAGGCTTTTCATTCGTTGGTTATAATTACGTGAAAGGGTGCAAGATGAAAATATAATGGGTTACATTGCTACGCTCAAGAGGATAAGAAATGGTCGCACAAATTACAGGAAGAGGGCTGCTCTCCTTCTCTCAAAAAGAAGATTTGTTACTATAACCGTTAGTGACGAGAATGTTCAAGCTCAGATCGCGTACCCGATGGCAAAGGGGGATGTTACTATAACCTCCTCACACAGCAGAGAACTCGCAAGATTCGGTTGGAACGGTTCCATGAATTCCCTCCCTGCATGTTACTTAACAGGTTTATTGTTGGGCAAGAAGTCGTTACGAAAGGATGTAGACGAGGCTGTCCTTTATACAGGAAAGAACCCGTTTACATCTAGAGTCGCTGCTTGTCTTAAAGGTTTAATTGATTCTGGGATGAAGATCCCTGCATCAGATTCTTCGTTTCCGCCCGAGGAACGCTTGGTGGGAAATCACATCGCAGAATATGCCAGAATACTGCAAGATGAGAATAAAGACGCTTACAACAGTCACTTTTCAAGGTTAATCGCTAATAATTTCGATCCTACCCAATACAGCGGCTACGTGCAAAAAGTTAAGGATGCTATTACTTCTCCAGATGGACTAAACAAAGTTACAGGCGAAGAGAAGTGAGTTGGAGTAAATTGA
>Ga0105091_10000191_pt1 | contig 23960 bp, 20 predicted proteins | sample PPLLak1March2015_FD_87022 | JGI IMG/M metagenome (GOLD analysis project Ga0105091, IMG submission 87022) | Freshwater sediment microbial communities from Prairie Pothole Lake near Jamestown, North Dakota, USA - PPLs Lake P7 Core (1) Depth... | ecosystem: Environmental > Aquatic > Freshwater >... | reverse complement strand
CGCAGGCCGTAGTGGTTGATGCCGGAGATTTGGACGAAAACGCCGGGGCGATGAGAAGCGTCTTTGATAGCGGAAGCAAGCGCATGTCCCGGCTGAACGCGCGAGTCGAGAAAACGCTGTTTCTTTCGTTTTGTCCATGGCCAGCTGTTCAGACTTAACCCCGTCAAATTCACAACTGCGTCCATTTCATTGACAAGGTGACCCCAACCATCCGTCGTTTTTCCATCCCAGGTTACAAGTTGGGCACCTTCCACATTTTTATTGGGATTACGAGATAATGCCCATACTTGATGACTATCCGCAATCAGCGATTTAATTAGGTGCTTCCCCATAAAGCCGGACCCACCAGCAATCAGTACTTTCATCTCAGGTTCTCCATGAGAATGGTTGTGCTATAATCAGCGCTATTGTGGAGGCTGCATGCAAGAGCCAGTACTGGTCTTAAATGCAAATTTTGAGCCGATCAACGTGTGCTCAACGCGACGAGCCATTGGGCTGATTCTGACAGAAAAGGCAGCGATGGTAGTCAACGGGCGCGGACACATCCACACTATCAACCAGCTCTTACCGCGACCTTCCGTTATCCGTCTGGAGCAAATGATCCATCGGCCTCGCCCGCGCGTGAAACTGACTCGACGTGAAGTGTTTCGACGCGATAATTATACCTGCCAATACTGCGGCCGTCGTGATAGCCCCCTGACAGTCGATCATATCCTGCCCAAGCATCTGGGCGGACAACATGTTTGGACGAACGTAGTGGCGGCCTGCCCGGGCTGCAACCATCGCAAAGGCGGGCGGCGGTTGGATGAAGTACATATGAGCCTGCTGCATATACCCAAAGAGCCGCCAGCTAGCGCTGTTTATTTGTACGGACGTCATGTGGACGAATATGGGGAGTGGGAACCGTATATTTCCGGATGGTGAAATCTGGTTAGCGCAGAAACTATGCCCCTCTTGTATCAACAAGAGGGGTATTTTTATGAAAAATCCAAGGTCAGAAAGTCGGTCGCTAAATCCACCTCGCCCTGATAATGCTGGCGAGCTTCGGCGATCAAGTTACCATTGGCAAATTCACCGGTCGGGTAATGGATCAGGTATAGCTTGCTCACTTCGGCCTGTGCGGCAACTTGACCTGCCTGGCTTGCGGAAGAGTGTCCCAATGAAGCACCGGAAGCTTCATGGATTAATACATCAGCCCCTTCCGCCAACCGAACGACTTCCACACATGGTTCGGTATCGCAGGAATACGCCAGCGCTTTTTGACTGGCTTTGAAATTAAAGCGCAAAGCGATGGTTGGAATTAAATGTCGCACCGGTGAAGATATAACTTTAAACTCTGAGCATTCAAAAAGTGGGGTTTTTTCAGTCTCAGGGAGACGATGAAAAGCTACCGGGAAGAATTTCGGCCAGCTTTCCCAGGAGTACATCCCCATGAGCTTTTCCATTCTATCCAGTGTGTAATGCAGTCCATAGATCGTGATCAACTTTGTACGCCCACGCAGCCACATATCCATTAGAAGCAACGGGACACCGGAGACATGATCGGGGTGAAAGTGGGTCAGAACCAAATCCGTTACATCTAAAAAATCAACGCCTGCCTGCTCCAGACGATGAATTGGATTATTGACACAGTCGATCATTACGATGCGTTCTTCCCCTACCAGGACCATGTGGGTGTTTTCACTATCTTTGGAAGAAAGCGCATTCGAGGAACCGAGTATGACCAGTTTAGCCATAATAGAGCCCTAAAACGCGGCGGCCAACAAAAGGGGGGTAACGTACGTTTCAATCACAGCCGCAATCAATAACAGCGGCACAACAACGCCAATCACAACCTTGGTCCAATCGGCCAGCAACTCCAACATAACCTCGCCCAAAGACCTGCCCAATTGCGGCGTGACCAGCACAACACCGATCCGCAACATGGCAGCGCTCGCCAGGATCAAGGCTGGGATCTCGAAGATGCCGTGTGGCAGCAGTCCGCTGATTGTCAATGCAATAGGAGAATAACCCAGCAACTGGAATACGCCCAGCAAAATGCCGACCGTGCTCAGATTGACAATATACACCAGCATACCGAGCACGCTAAAGGAAACCAGCCCTGCTAACAAAATCAAACCCACGGCACGTAGATTATGAGTGAAAATAAAAGGCGCAGATAAGTTCTGCCCCAAACTGATCAGCGTGGTGGAGTGCTCAAAGCGTTCTGATATTTTCTGCACGGCCTCAGGAGAAGCCATATCCACATATTCTGGAACAGTAGCGATTGTCCATTGAAAACCTGCCCACAAGGTAATCACTGCCAGGAAAACCAGCACACTAACCGGAATGGTTAACTGTTGCAAAACCTTGCGAACTTCCAACCTATACCATCCCAGTATCGAGGCCGACTCACCTCTAAAATAACCCCAAAACGTACGCCAGGCCCAGCGCACATCGAGCACGTCAATCTCACGACCCAAAAGGTATTCGCGCTGGAAGTGTGACAGTCCAACGCGTATAAGCAGGCTGGCCACAATTATCACTCCTGCTACGGCCAGCCACAACACCTGATTATTGCCCCAAAACAGCAAAGCGCTCTCTCCCTGCATCAATACCGCAACCGGGATAACGATGAAAGATGCTAAAAGATTGGCTGCCTTGACCGAAGTCGATTGCACTGAAATAACTATTGCTGCGCTAACCATTAAGACCGCGTGCGCGATCGTCAGCGCAATTAATTGGATCAGCACAGACAGCGGCGGCATTTCGATCTTTTGACGGGAAACGATGATCAGATAAAAAGTGATCGCAACCAGGCTGGCCGTCAATGGCGTGAGTACGCCGATCAGTAGCTTACCCACATACATATGCCAGTCCTTCAAGGGCGTACTGAGCAACGGTTCGATTGTCCCGCGCTCTTTTTCGCCCACGAAGGACTCTAACGCCACCACCAGTGAGATCGTGATCGGGAAGAACCCGATGATCAACACCGAGAATGGCACGAGCCGGTCGACCAGCAAAGTGCCACCATAACGGCTCACAAATTCTACCGCCGAGCGCGCCACTTCGTTCATCAACAAAGGAAAAACGAGCGTCAGCACGATCAACGGAAATAAAATACGCCAATCGCGGAATTGGTCACGCAATTCACGCTTGGTCACAAGCCAGACGGGGGCAAACCAATCCATATCAATTCCCTCTTACATCGCAGCACTAGCCGCAACAGTATGGATGCCAAGCGGCGCTTGTGCGTCGGCCATCACTTTGAGATATACCTGTTCAAGACTGCGCGGGACTTCCTGCAACGTCACCACCGGAGCCTGGATTTCGGCCAGCTGTCGCAACAACAACGGGTTGGATTCCTGCGGTCGCTCCACACGGAACCGCAGCCTGCTTCCGTTATTTTCGCTTAATGCCACCCCTTCGGGCAGGGTCAGCCCATCGACCAGCCAGGGTCGTGACAGTTGTGCTTCATATTCCACCGGCCCCAAAATTTGTCCTTTGAGCTCATCCAGCGTACCAATGAGCAGGATCCGTCCCCGATAGATGATGGCGATAATGTCCGCCAGCGCTTCGGCTTCTGCCAGGTTATGGGTGCAAATTACGATTGTCCGCTGAGACGATCTCAAGCGCGCGATCTCGTCTCGCACCAATCGCGCGGACTCAGGGTCCATGGCCGAAGTCGGCTCATCCAACAACAATACAGGCGGCTCGTGCATCAAGGCGCGCGCCAGCGCCAACTTCTGCCGCATCCCTTTGGAATACTCACCCACCCGTTTGCGACCTGCCTCAGACAAGCCGAAATAGTTCAGCAGATAATTGATGCGTGCAGTTCTGGCAGCCGGATCAAGGCGATAAACTTCCCCGAAGAAATCGAGATATTCCAAGCCGGTCATGCGAACGTACAGGCCATGCTGCTCGGTCAAAACGCCGACTGAAGCGCGCACGTTTCCAGCCTGCTTGACCACATCAAAGCCATTGACCTGCGCCGATCCGCGGGTGGGGTGGAGTAAAGCAGTCAACATGCGGACTGTGGTGGTTTTTCCGGCGCCATTCTGCCCTAACAAAGCCAGAATTTGTCCCGGTTTAACCGTCAGCGTAACACCATCCACAGCCTTGAAGTCATCGAAATTTTTCGAAAGATCAAATGTTTCTATCATTTTATTGAGGGTACTACTTAATTCGCTGAATATAACTTACAGTTTCATAAGGACAATTTATACCAGCGATGAACGTTTACACGAAAAGCATACAATCTGACAGCATAGCGGTTGAAAATACCCTTGTCAATAAGACAAGGGTCACCTGACGCCGCGATCAGTTGTCAAGCTTTAATCCCGACTGAATTCTTCGCGGTGACGCCAGAATAATGCCAATGCCGATAAAATTGCCACGATTGCCATTGCGGTCTGATTGGCGTTGAGTCCGCCCAGCATAGCGGCATCCAGCCTCAAAAAGTCCAGCAAGAAGCGCCCAATTGGGTAAACAATCAAATAAACGAGGAAGATGTCCCCGTTTTTCCGGCGGTCAGCGTAACGACGTGTCAACCAAATCAGCAAAGCCATGTTCGCCAGGTTCCATAGAGATTCATATAAGAATAGCGGATGGTAATATTCTTGCGCCTCAAAGCCTGGCAATCGATATAGAGGCTCGATATAGATTTTCCATGGCAGGTTCGTCGGCGCGCCATACAGTTCCTGGTTGACGAAATTTCCCCAGCGCCCAATTGCCTGTCCCAAAGCCACGCAAGGCGCGGCAATATCGGTCCATTCTGCAAAGTTCAAACCACGCTTACGGGAGTAGAAATATAGGGTTATTAACCCGCCAATAACCGCTCCTGGGATGCCCAACCCGCCATTGCGCAAATTGATCAGGTCAAAGGGATGAGTCAGGTAAAAAATGGTTGTTCTGCCTTCGGCAATGGCAGAAGGCGAAGGGGTAAAAACATGCCATAAGCGCGCACCAATAACGCCACCTATGATCAACCAGATGAGCATATCCCAGACGATTTCCGAGTCATAATCGCGGCGTTTGGCCTCGCGTGACGCCAACCAACCCCCGGCCAACGCCCCGAGCATGAGGATAATGCCATAATAACGGATAAAAATTGGGCCTAACTGAAATCCTTGTGGCATAAGCCTTACCTCATAATAATAGTTATTTCATCTCAGCATGCGCCTGCCTGCGAACAAACCAGATACGCTGTAAGGCGGTGAAATTACCCAGGATTGCCAGAATCCAGAGAGCAATAATCGGTTGGTTGAAGACCAGCAAGGGAGCCAGCACCAGGTAGCGCTCCATGCGCGTCATCAAACCGACTTTAGCTCCGTAGTGCAGGCTCTCGGCACGCGCCTTGACATAAGAGACCAAGATCGAGCCCGCAGCCGCCGCGAAAGCCAGGGTGCTGCCCAGCGCGTTCCCACGCATGGCAAAATAATACATCAAACCGCCCAGGATCGACATCTCGGCATACCTGTCGCTGACAGAATCAACGAAGGCGCCAAAATCGCTCGGGTCTCCGCGCAAGCGCGCCATCGTGCCATCCAACGCATCGATGGGCGTCATGACCAGCACCAACCAGCCGCCCAAGACCAGATTTCCCTGCGAGATAAAGTATGCGCCAACGAAATTCCCAGCCAAACCCAGTGCCGTCATCATGTTGGGTGTCATCCCAAGACCGAGAAAAAATTTCCCCAACGGATCGACCACCCACTTGAACCAGCCACGCATCCGATCGGTGAACGTCACAGGCACACGCACGCCATTATTTTCCACGAAAGTCACTCCCAGAATGAAATTTTACCGTATCGTCTCAATAAATTGGGGCGTGGGGTGTTGTGGGCGGGCTGGCCCGCCCACAACACCCCACTTCCCCCTTCTTTTTGAAAAGATACATTTACTTGCAGAATTCTAACGCCTAATACCGCAACACTCTAAGGATGAAGGATAAATTGTCGCTCATGGTTGCGGCACTAGTCGCCATCAAGGTCGTCGTCAGGACCGATTAAGACATCACGCTCTCGCCCGCCACCTTGAGAAGATCCGACGATACCCATTTCTTCCAGTTGATCCAACAGACGGGCTGCACGCGGGTAGCCGATGCGCAACCGTCGTTGCAGTAAAGAGGCCGAGGCGCGCTGCGTTTCCCGGACCAGAGAAATTGCTTCCTCTATCAGGGCATCGTCGCCACCTTCAGCCGGTTCCTGCAACAACTTCTCCCAGGGCGGCACATCGTCCAACGGCAAATCGCTGACTTTTTGCCAGTGAGTGATGATCTTTTCAATTTCCTGATCGGTGACAATAACGCCTTGCGCGCGCAAAGGATTACCGACTTCTGGATTGAGGAAGAGCATATCGCCCCGGCCCAGCAATGTCTCTGCGCCGGTTGAATCTAAAATAACACGCGAGTCGATACCCGACGCGACGGAAAACGCCAGCCGCGCCGGGAAATTGGCCTTGATCAGACCCGTCACCACATCCGTGCTGGGACGCTGCGTCGCAACCACGAGATGGATACCGGTTGCACGCGCCATTTGCGCCAGGCGGACGAGGTTGTGCTCGGTCTGATCAGGTGCGGACATCATCAGATCGGCCAACTCATCGATGATGACCACGATACGCGGCAGAGGAGCAGCATCCGCGCGGCGCGCCAGCTTGCGATTGTAACTATCCAGGTCGCGCGCCTTGGCGCCCTCCAGCAGGCGGTAACGATGTTCCATTTCGACGACCACCCAGCGTAACACGCCCATGATGCGCTCGATGTTTGTCTCGACTTTTCCATAGAGATGCGGCAACCCATTATAGCGCAGCAACTCAACCATTTTGGAATCGATCATGACCAGTCGTAAATCTTCGGGCGCATTGTTCATTGCCAGGCAAGCCGCAATGGACGTAATACATACCGATTTACCGGAACCTGTCGCCCCAGCGATCAAAAGATGCGGCATACGCGATAAGTCAGCAACTAACGGTTGACCGGAGACATCCCGTCCGAGGGCGATTGCTAATGGCGAATTGACTTTGAAAAAATCATCTGTTTCCAGGATCGGGCGTAAACGCACCACCGCCGATCTCAAATTCGGGACTTCGATGCCTACGTATGGTTTTCCCGGCACCGGCGCCTGGATGCGCAGGCGTTCCGCCGAAAGTGCCAGAGCCAGGTCCTTTTGCAAGGCTGCGATCTGCGCCACGCGCACTTTCAGCAGCCGGGCATCTTCTTCATCAAAGCCGTTTTTTTTGATAAACCCAGGTTGGACGGCAAACTGTGTCACCGTAGGGCCAATCCGAAAGCCGATCACCGTCGCCGGGATACCAAATTCGGACAGGGTCTTTTCGATCATCCCGGCAGTCTGGTTGATCGTGCGCTCATCCGGACGGGAGGCCTGCTCGCCAGACAGAATCGTCAGCGGCGGGAAATTGTCCCTGCGCGGCGGTGGTTCAGCCGGACGGCTATCTTGCGTCTCAGGCGCACGCAAGGACTTGCGAAACTCGGGCGGCAATGGCGCTGGTTTCTTGTTCGGTTTTGGTTTCTCTTCAGGGGGAGCCGGCGCTTCTTCCGGCTCCGGAACAGGTTCTGTAACCGGCTGGGCAACTGGAGCATCCCCCGCCAATCGCAACAGCCATTGTTCTACCAGATTCCACAGGCCAAAGGCGCTCATGAAAGCCAGCAGCCATAACACAATCAGAAGGATTGTGCCCAACACAGGCCCCAGCATCCAGGCCAGAGTAGCAATCCCCCATCCAATGCGGCCACCATCTTGACCGGAATCTGCCCGGTCGATAGATAATTCTCCACTGACGGCGAACAGGCCCAGGGTCAAAAGGAGAACGAGTTCCAGGGCGATAAATCGTCCCAGCGACAGCTTCACCCGTTCGCGGAGCAGGAGGGCAAATCCCACCAATCCAATTGAACCAGCGACAAGATAACTGCCCCACCCAAACCAAAGCAAGAGAAAGCCTGCAAAGTGTGTAAGCAGTGTATCCCCTGTGACCTGTGGCGCCTGATTCAAGTCGCCCAGCGCCAGGAGTGTCATCAGCCCAAAGGCGAGCAGGATGACGCCGGCGGCATCACGCGCGAAGCGGCCATAATGTAAATTTAACCACATTAAACGGTCGAGCCAATCACTGCCTGGCTCTTCCGTTTGATAGAACGGTTCCTGGCGCAACTTCAAATCTGGATCCGTTTGATGCGCCTGACGATTTTTCTCAGGCATCCGCCCCTTCCAGGTTGAGGCTGAGCCCCATACGCTGGTGCGCCGCATCGACATGTAAAATTCGAACGCGGATTTCCTGATTTTCGCTGATGACATCGCGGACAGATTTGCCACCTTCAAGTGGCATCTCAGACGCATGGATCAGGCCCTCGATCCCCGCATCCAGACGAGCAAAAGCGCCATAGGAGACGATACTGGTGACCACAGCAGGAACAACTTCCCCGACGGCAAATTCGGAATTCGCTCTTTCCCAGGGATTGGGAAGCAATCTCTTCAGACTGAGCGCTACCCGGCAACGCTCCGGGGAGATTTCCAGTACTTGCGCATCGATTTCCTGACCAAGTTTCACAATCTGGCCAGGATGAGAAACACGTCCCCAAGAAAGTTCGGAAATATGGATCAACCCTTCCACACCACCTAAATCGATGAAAACCCCGAAATCCGTAATATTGGTGACGTTCCCTCTGATCGTTTGACCTGATACCAGCGTTTTGAACAAATCCATTCGTTTGCCCGGCTCCGCCAGTGCAGCACGCTCCGAAAACACAACCCGTCCATCTTCAGGGGCGCATTCGATTACCTTCAGGCGGAGGGTACGGCCAATGTAGGTTTCCAAACCTTCTTCGCGGTTTTGCTTTTCTGGATGGGCAGCCATTTCTACGAGATGTGAATATGGTACAAAACCGTACAAGCCGTCACCTTCTACCAGGACGCCTCCCCGGTTGTAACCTGTAACGAACAGTTCTACAATCCGGTCCTGGTGATACAAATCACGGACTTCGTTCCAATCCGGGCTTTGTTTTGGTTCTTCGACTTTCGTTGGCGCCTCCCCTTTTGCCTGCTTAGCGTTCGGAGTTACATAACGCTCCTCCTCAGCTAAGACAGATTCCCACCAGCTTTCATCAACCTGCGGCATGGACCCTTCATTTTTTCGATAGGCAACCATTAAGGCCTCCTTCCCTACCTCAATTGCTTTGTTGAGACTCAGTCTCCATTTCAACGATGGCACGTGCGACAGCTTCTACGGCTACACGTTGCTTCCGATATAGATCCGCTTCAGACATCGCCAGTCGGGCTGCTACTTCACGGACTTTGCGCCCCTCAATGAACTTCATTTCGAGGATATTATATAGAATCCACTCTGTTGTAAATCGACGTTCTCCTTCCGGCTTGACCTGGTCAACCGCTTTGCGCAGAAGCGCACGCACCGCATTGGAAGTGTTACCCTCGTGTTCGCGTTCCAGAACCTGTACGATGCGAAGTTCTGTCAAAGGGCTGTTGGTCAGTTTGGGACCGCCCCAATAATGTGTAAGTGCATCTTTGACCCAGTTCGCCAAATCCGCTTCTGGCGGCACTTCGCCTGAAAGCAGGTTCGCGCGCGAATCGTAACGACCAACGGCACGCAGGCGCTGAAGCATATCCATTTGCGGTTGCAAGTCTTCCAAAGATCGAAATACACGCTGCTGTAACCGGCGGTCCTCCAGGGCAAAGGCTGCCCGATCGGCCAGCAACCAGAGCGCGTTGCGTTGATCGTGATCGATTTCGAGGGTTTGATCCGGCAGGCGCGCTACGCCCAAAAGCCCCAGTAGAGCCGGAACCTCGTCACGGTCCATATCGTTCTGGCGACGCTGACGTAAAGGCAAAATCCAAAAATCTCCCCAAACAAATTCATCACGCTCATCACCATTTTCATATTCGGCTTTGTACAAAGCCTCAGTCAAATCCTGTTGATCGATCAATTTGCGATTCCCAGCGATCACAATCATCGACAGACCGTCCGCATCCAGGGCAGCGACAAATGAACTTGGGGATTGCATGTGGTCACGCACGGCGGCCAGCACCGTTTCCAAGAACTGGTGCATGTCCCCACGTGTAAGCAGACGCTCCTCGATGTTTTGGAGCAACTGCAACTCCGCCCGGTCGCGGCCAAAGAAAAGCCAGCGTTCCCACAACGGCGCAACGAGTGTTATCAAATGTTCCAATAAGAGCACTGAAACAACTACGGCCAACGGCACAAAAGCAGAATATTCTTGCCCGAAGAATGCCCCTCCGCTGCGGCGGACAACCGTCATCAGGCCGAGCGCTGCAGATGCCGTTACCGGTCCGCGCATGATCCATTTAAAAAGGCGGCTTTTCACCAACCGATCTGGCCAGGAGACGCCAAAAAACGCCACCGCGTAGGCCATCACGATCACCAGTCCGCCTACCAACAGGTTAATGATCGTAGCCGCGCTCCAGAACAGGAGCGGGTATCTTCCTGCCAGTTCATATCCATAAAGCAAATACGGATACGAGCCGAGAGCTGGAGCCGTCGCACCGGCCATCAGGTATAGCATGCGGCGCTGCCCGGAGCGGGTCAACATGCGTGAATAGGCGCGGGCAAAATTGATGCCGGCCAGGAGCATCGTACTGACATAATAGAGGGTAAAAACTTCGGTCAAGAAGGTTCGTTGGAGGTGTGGAGCAGGCTGCCCGTTCGGAACGAAGCGTCCAACCAATTGGCCTGTGCTCAATAGCAGTAAGAAAAGGGCCGAGACCAGGTACATCAAGCGCACAACAGTTCTGCGGCGTCCGCGTGATGGACGGCCAGCTGTCACCAACAGAGCATCGGAAAGATGTAAATACGAAGCTGGCAGGAAGACGATACCGATCCACTGCATACGCAAGAGTAGGTCAACTCCCCAATCCGGTACGTCTTTATTTTGTAAGGCCTCGGTGGTAAAAACCACCACAACACAAAGCAAGATAATTGCAAAAGAACGCGCTACACGATCACGCAGGTTGAAGGATAGTGCATACAGAAATAAAGAGAAGGCGGTGATAGCAATCCCCGCCGTCAGAATCTGATTGATCGTTTGTATCCCCGCCAGAATACTGTCGGTCCAACCGTTAAACATATGCCTTCCCAATGACTACATTAAGGATCTCCCAAAAAATAGGGCTACGTCTTGTGTGACATAGTAGTGGTCATTATACCCGCAGAATTCGAATCCAAACTTATGCGCCAGACGGATTGCCGGATAATTTTTGGATGTCATCTCCAGGAAAATATCCCTATCGCTTCGAGATGAGGCCCAGTCCTGCGCAGCATTTAAGAGGGCGCTGCCAATCCCCTGGCGTCTACTCCCTTTATCAACGACCAGATCTGTGACCCAGGCAGTCGTAGCATGACTGTGCTCCAGGATACAGGCATAACCAACCGACAAACTTTCTGCTAATGCAATTAAAGTTACGGAGCGGTGTGTCCACTCATCAGCCAGTGCAAGCGGGTCACGCGGATAACTCACGCTGATCGGACGCGGCAGCCGCACCTCGCGGAAGCCGGCCAAAACCTGATTATTTTCCTTACGCAAATCCAGCTGCCAGACGTAATCGCTGGTGCTGGTATGGTCAAGTTGCATCAAGCTAAGCAAATCGGTGGCAACTGCCGGGCGGATTTGAATGTTATTCAAAAAATGAACCCTCCATAAAACTTATGGTGCGATCACCCGCACTGCGACAACACAAGGAGGATAGGGCTGTCCCTGGTTATCAGTGACCTCCAGGCGCAACTTGTAATCACCCGGTGTCAGCGTGGATGTGTCCCAACGACCCACATCGCCATTCTTGATAGTCTTTCTACCTGCCGAGATCGTTGCCCACATTTCCGTACCTTGTGGTGCTACTTCATATTTGTAAAAGCCAAAGTTATCTACATCTACAGTGCCGACGAGCGTAACTATTCCGCTGACTTGCTGTCCCTGTTCTGGCGAAGTCAGCATAATCTTATCCGGTATACAGCCACTGTCTGCCGTTGACATAAAATTGGCCACAGGGGTCAAAACGGTCAATGCGATAGCCGGGTCACTTGAGATGATGCCTTGTGCCTGGTTAAGTATGTCCAATGTAGGGGTTGCCAATATTTCTGTGGAAGGTAATGCAGGGACAACAAAAGACGCCAGAAACAATTCTCCCAAAAACAGGAAAAGAATAAGCAGAGAAACCATCAACGCCTGACTCATGCGGCGAACAGCAAACTCTCGTTCCAGGCCAAATACGGAATCGCGCCATTCCCGCCATGATTTCCACAACCAGCGAAAAGCAAACAAGCCACCCAGGGAAAGCAGAATATAGATTAACCCTTCATATGTGGCTAAAAATCGATAGACAGTATCCATGCAAGCTTCAATCCAGAATTATTCAGATAGACTCCAAAACACCTCGAATGATCGTTTCTATTTTGGGTGTAATGACTTTGCCCGCCTCGATCACTTCCTGATGAGTTGTTACCGATGAACCGTCCATATTGGCCTTGTTGCTGATACCGGAAATCCCGAGAACACGTAAACCGCCATGGCGAGCCACAATCACTTCAGGGATAGTGGACATCCCTACGGCGTCGGCGCCAGCCAAACGCAAAAAGCGCAGGTCAGCCGGGGATTCGAAGGAAGGTCCACTCAATCCACAGTAAATACCTTGTCGCAAGAGAATGCCATTTTCAGAGGCAACCGTTCGCGCAATCATACCCAATTCTTTATCGTAAACCTGGCTCATATCAGGAAAGCGCGGCCCAATCTCATCCAGGTTGGGGCCCATGAGCGGATTCAAGCCGCTCATCCCCATCAAATTCAGGTTATCGGTGATGAGCATAACATCCCCTGGGACAAATTCAGGGTTCACTCCCCCAGCCGCGTTGGTGACGATCATAATTTCCAAACCCAGGCGTTGCATCACACGGACGGGCAGGGTCACCCGTCCCATGCTGTATCCCTCATAAAAATGCACCCGGCCTTGCATCACTAGAACATACTGGCCTTCCAGTTCGCCAATGACGAGACGACCGGCATGTCCCTCCACCGTGGAAACCGGCCAGTGCGGCAGGTCACCATAAGGGATGGTAGTGGCCTCTTTAACAGAAGCAGCCAGATCGTTCAGTCCCGAACCGAGAATGATCCCAATCCGAGGCTGCACATTTATCCTGGCGCGAACTGCCTCGGTTACCTGATCAATCTGTTCGAGCGTCAAATAGGTTTGCATAAACCACCTGGAATTTTTTAGATTTTTTAAAGATTATACGCGCAACGGTCTCTCGATAATCCCCGCCACGCGCATGTCCTGAATAAATTATATCAGAGAATATTTAACAAAATTGTTCGGCAGTAATGTCTCGACTTTGCCAAGAATCTAAAAAGTTGTAGTAAATTTAAGTCGAATATGCCAGTATCCTTTCGCCGCTTCGAAAATTTGCTCAAGCTGTTGACTACGCTCGTACTTACATTAAGTGCGTTAGGGCTGTTACTCATCCCTGGTCGCATGGGTACCCTGACAGAAGGCATGTCCGCCCTCCTTTGCTTTTTGCTCGGGATCAGTATCTATCTAGTGGGACTTGTAAACCAGGCATCTATTTTCGTTGTGCACAATAATATTACGCAACAAATTATCGATACTCTTGTTACTGCCTGCCTGGGGATACTCAGTTTCTTATATTTTAAAGCCCACCTGGTGATCGACGGTATTTCTCTGGCAGTATTGATTTGTGCGCAACTCTATGTGTTGACGATTCGCAATTACGATGATAAAGCTGAGCGAAATATCTTTATCCTGGGTTTTGCCGGTCTCAACCTTGGTAGTAGTTTATTACTCCTGCTTGGGTTGTTCGATCCACTGGCTTATGAAAACCTGAGATCATTTAAGATTTATCTCGGAATTATTTTTTTTATTGGCGGGATAGCAGGTATCGCATCCTATTATCTCTTTCCCAAAAAGATAGCACAGATCTTTTCCAAACTCATTGCTGTTCCGTGGATGATCTGGGTGCTGGTCTTCTCCCTGGCTTCCCAGTTCAACACCGTTATTATAGCCTTTGGCTTTGCAATATTGCCTTTGCTGACGGACTTAGGCTCGTGGAATAAGCTTCGCTTACCACCAAACGATTTGATAGGTCGCAAGGTTGTTCGCATTGGAAGTCTGGCCGAATTTTTAATGGTGATCTCCCTGTTTTTTATTGGGTATAGTTCGGGGGATTTATTTTTTCCAAATGAAGTAGCAACAGGAAGCAGCTTTCTCAGGTTCAACCAGGATTTCTCGTTTGTTGCTATGCTTGTCGCCAAGGGATTTACCCTCTATGGGCTGATGATCGTTGTGCTGACCATAAACCGACTAAGAGCCGAGTGGTCTAATCCCGATTTTGATGAGAAGGAGTATGCCAAATCGCCTTTTAATAGTTGGAGCAGGTGGCTCTCAAGCTCATTTAGCTCGCTTGCTTCCCCTTCGCGCGATTTACAGACAAAAGTTGAGATTCAATCGGAGCAGATTTCCTCTCTTGTTCAGCAACTCCACAATGAAAAAAAACGCTCTGCCCAATTGAATCTTCTGGCAGAGCTCAGTCACCAGCTTGAAGCTCAACTTGATCAACCAGTTGCTGCGCAACTGGCGGTCAACACCTTGCAGCGAGCGCTGGACTGCAAACACGTGGCTGTCTTCGAGAACGAAATAGAGCGGCGTGAATTCTCCATTATGGCATCCGGAGGGACGTATCTCCCGCCTGGCTATCGCCAGAGCACATCCCAAGGCATACTTGGCCGGACTTTACGCCTGCGAAAAACGCAGATCGCCAATGATGCGCAGCTTGACCCCGATCTTGTGAAACCGGAGACATCACAAGTCCAATCCGTTTTTGTTGTACCCCTTATCTATCACGGACATGTGAAAGCCATCCTTGAGGTCGGAGATGATAAAACCAATGCTTTCAGCAGCCAGGATGTTCACCTGGCCGAGCTGATCGCGACCGAGTTGATCAGGGCCTGGGAACGCTCCAGCTACCATCAAAGACTGACGAACTTGATCAAAGCAGGTATTTCACTTTCCCCTTTACTGGAATCTCAGACTACGATCAAGGAAATTGCCACGATCGCTCGGGAAACATTAGAGGCGCGCTTTACCTTCGTCATGCTTCTGGATCAAGAGGGAAATTTTTCACGTACTGCATTCTCAGGCCATGCGTCACGCTTGTTGAACTCCTTAAATCAAAACCCGGTTGATGACACTACCATCCAGGCAGCGCTTCATGCTTATGAACCATTTCGCATTCGAGATGTGCGTAAGTATCGTAAGGCCTCGCACATTGATATTGATCATCATGGCTTGCGCAGCCTGCTGGCAATTCCTATCCGCCTGCACCGTTTGAGTATTGGAGCGATCCTGGCCTTTGGCAAACAAGGGGAAATTTTCTTCAGCGAGAATGATGAATCCCTGGCAGGATTGCTCTCCTCGCAGGCAGCGACCGCGATCGAAGCTACCTGGCTTTATCAAGAGTTACGCAATACGCTTAGCACAACGACACAACTATATAACTTGAGTGTAAAAATCATACAGGCAGAAGAATTGCAGCAAGCCGCACGACATATCGCTGAAACAGCCTCGAGATTAGCAAATGCCTCTGTCGCAGGGATCGTGCTGTTTACGAAAGACAAGCACATCGAAACAGAAGTTGAGATCGACATGAACGGTGCCCACCCCGGGGCACAGCATCCGATGGACCTGATCAAACAAACGCTCGAGTCGGGACAGATTGTCCATATAACTCCCGATCAAATCTCAGCCACGATTTGCTTCCCTTTACAGACACCTTCCCGAAAATATGGTGCACTCTGGTTGAGTGTTCCCAACATTCGAGAATATTTTTCACATCATGCTTCTAATATGCAAACCTTGGCAAACCAGGCTATTCTTGCCCTGGAACGTTCGATTCTATTGGTCGAATCCCAAAAACAGGCAGAAGCAATTGAAGCCGCATATGAAGAGCTGGAATTCACTTACGACCGGACGCTCGCCGCGCTAATGTCTGCGCTGGATGCGCGCGACCGGGAAACGGAAGGCCACAGTACGAGAGTCAGCGATCTTGCTTGTTTGCTCAGCGCAGAGCTCGGATTGAATGCCACGGCATTAAAGGCTATCGAACGCGGGGCTCTCCTGCACGATATTGGCAAGATTGGTATCAGCGACACTATCTTACACAAACCATCTCCTTTGACAAACGAAGAATGGAAAGTTATGCGTCTACACCCTGATATCGGTGCGCGCATCATTGAAGACATACCATTCTTGCAGGATACTTTGCCTATCATTCGGTATCATCACGAGCGCTGGGATGGTAGCGGATATCCGGTTGGGTTGAGCGGAAAGGATATTCCGTTACAGGCACGCATTTTTGCAGTTGCAGATGCATTTGACGCCTTGATTAGCGATCGACCGTATCGCAAACGCATCTCTGTAACCGAAGCACTGGCCTATTTAAAAGAACACTCTGGCATTTTGTTCGATCCGGATATGGTTTCTTCATTCGAACGCATGTGGGAAAAAAATAAACTGGAGGAACTGATCTTATGAGAGCTCCAGGGTTTCCAAGAAAAAGCAAAAACTATCAGGAGGATGCCACTTATGTTTATCCTTCCTCGATCGCTGCGATTCTTATATTTTTAGTAATTATTCTTGACATTTTGTTGGGGAATCAATCCCTGGCACAGAAGCGTATTATTGCGCTTGCTATCGGCATTGGCGGCAGCCTTTATGTACTTTTCCAAATCTTACTGATTGCCCCACGGATCAAAAAAAAACGGTTTCTCTATAGTTGGATTAATGCCGTTGTTAGCGGTCTCGGATTAAGTTTGCTGGTGCTTGCGCTCGACGAACCACATCACACTTTTTATAACCTTCTGCTTATTCTAACCGTTACTTCTATTTCCATCATTTCTGGCCGCGGTCCAACCTACTTGCTGATTTTTATCAGTGCAACTGCTTACATCTTGTTTCACAATAAAAGCATATCAGGATTTTTAAACTGGACAATTCATGTATTTCCCATCCTTTCCTCGATCGTCATTACAGAAACCATTTTGCGCCTGCGCCAGGCGACAGAAGATCACATCCGCAGGCTTGAAACCATTAACACGTTCATCCAGCAAATAAATTCATCGCTTGAAACTAATCAGGTTTTGACATTACTGAACGCCGCACTACAGAAAGCTCTCGCGGCGGATTCTTATTATGTCGGTCTGGTGGATAACGGTACGATTCGGCTGGATTTGTTCTATGATGATGGCGAGTATTATACCGATGTAGAAATTCCTCTAGAGGATACACTTGCCGGTTGGGTCATTAAAAACCAGTCCACTTTATTCTTATCGGACTTACGGAAAAGGAACGAAACAGCGAATGTCCATCGAACTGTTATCGGGAAAAATAAGTCCAGCGTATCTTGGGCTGGCGTTCCCATGCGAACAGCGCATATCAACGGTTTACTTGCTGTTGGTTCATACAAGGCAAACGCTTTCACTCATACCGATATGGAACTGCTCGCGAACATGGCCCAGCACGCCGCCCTGGCATTGGACAATACAGTTCACCACAAGCAAGTGGAAAAACAGTCCCGGCTGGATAGCCTGACCGGCACATACAACCACCGGTATTTTCTCAAAGCGCTTCAGGAAATTGTTGACAATGCTCAATTAGAGCATAAAGTTATCAGCCTGATCATGCTCGATATTGATTACTTCAAACGCTACAACGATTCTTTCGGTCACCAGGTCGGTGACCTGGTGCTAACAAAATTATGTGAAACCATTCAACAAAACATCAAAAAGGGTGATTTTGTTGGCCGCTGGGGTGGAGAAGAGTTTGCGATCGCTTTGCCAGGCGCCCGAGGGAACGAAGCACACCAGGTAGCCAAGCGCATTCAAAAAACCATGCAAGACCTGCTTCTCAGCCATCCCAAACACGAAAAAATCCCGGCGCCGACCGTGAGCCAGGGTATTTCCGTTTTCCCGGACGAAACAGTTGAACTCGACCGCTTTGTCTATCTAGCCGACCAACGTCTCTACAAAGCAAAAGAACGAGGTCGTAATCAGATCGAGCCGGACCCATCTCATTGGAATAAGGTTCAATCGACAAAATAGACGGTGTTTCAAACCAACACCGTCTATTTTGTCTTTTAGGATTTACGCAATTCGCGAAAGGATATCCCATTCAATTGCGTAACTCCTGTCTTTAATACTTGTTGTTCAACACATCGTTGAAGGCAGCGACTGCTTTTTCTACTCCCTCATCATCGATCCAGCAATGCGTCACCAGGCGAAAGCGCCGCGCACCGGCAACACCGACCAAAACGCCATGCTCCTTCATTTTTTCTGCCACCTCTGATGCGGACATTGGCATATCCTCGCTCAGGTTCATAAAGACCATATTGGTCGCCGGCGTACCCGCATCCAGGACCAGGCAACGGTTCTCGCTCAGACCCTCGGCCAGCGTGCGCGCCCTGGCATGGTCCTGGCCCAGGCGGGGCACCATTTTCTCCAGCGCCACGATCCCGGCTGCTGCCAGCACCCCGGCCTGACGCATCCCTCCCCCCAGCAGCTTGCGCATGCGATGCGCCTGCTTTATGAATCCCCTCGATCCGCATAGTATCGACCCAACCGGGGCCGAAAGCCCCTTGCTCAAACAAAACGTGACCGAATCGACGGCACCGGTCAAATCCTTGGCCGGCACGCCCAACGCTGCTGCTGCGTTGAACACGCGCGCCCCATCCAGGTGGACTTTCAGCCCGCGCGCGTGCGCAAGCTCCACCACCTGACGGGTATACTCCACTGACTGGTACGTCCCGCCGCAGCGGTTATGGGTATTTTCCAATGCGATCAGGCGGGTAATTGGTTGGTGCGGGTCATCCGAACGGATTGCGCCTTCGATATCACCCAACGCAATCGAACCGTCCGGCTGGTTGGGCAGTTGGCAGGAATGCACGCCACCCAGGACCGAAACCCCGCCGGCCTCGTATCGGTAGGTATGCGCATCCTTTCCCAGGATCACCTCGTCTCCGCGCTGGCAATGTGCCAGTAACGCCGACAAATTCCCCATCGTCCCGGAAGCAACGAACAACCCGGCCTGCTGGCCGGTCATCTCGGCCGCCATCTCTTGCAAACGGTTGACGGTGGGGTCATCCCCGTAAACATCGTCACCGACTTCAGCTTTGGCCATGGCTTCACGCATCTCGGGCGTGGGTTTGGTGACAGTATCGGAGCGAAGGTCGATATATTCCATGTTGGTTCCTTTCTAACTCTTTACTTCTTACTCCTTAAATCATCGAGCACGTCGACAAGCTCCTCTGGCAACGGCGCTTCGAAGGTCTGGGGTTGATTTGCCCCCGGCAAGATAATCTTGAGTTTGGCTGCGTGCAAAAAATGCCGATCGATAACAATAGACTGCTTGCGATGCCCGTAAACTTTGTCCCCTACGATCGGGCAGCCTAAAAACATACAATGCAGCCTGATCTGGTGCGTCCGCCCGGTAAGCGGGTGAAACTCCAGCAGTGTATGTTCTCTGAACGATTCCAGCGTAACATACTCAGAAACCGCTTCGCGCCCTTTACCCGGCGGCATGATCGCCATCTTCTTGCGGTGACTCGGATCGCGACCGATGGGCGCTTCCACCCTTCCGCTGGGCGTCGGCGGGGCGCCATCCACCAGCGCCAGATAAACCTTCTCGACTTTGCGCAGGCGGAACTGCTCTTGCAGCCAGCGATGAGCATGGTCATTTTTCGCCAGCAGGATCAAACCCGAAGTCTCTTTATCGAGGCGGTGCACTACGCCCGGCCGCTCTTCGCCGCCGATGCCCTCGAGCTCCGGGTCATAGCCCAGCACAGCGTGCACCAGCGTCCCGGTCTCGTGCCCGGCGGCGGGATGTACTACCATACCAGCTGGCTTGTCCACGACTAACAAGTCATCATTCTCAAAAATGATATCAAGCGGGATATCCTCCCCCACCAGTCCGGTTGGTGCAGGCGGCGGGATGCGTACTTCCACCTGCGAACCCGGCTCCAGTTTCTGTCCGTTTTTTTTGGCCGGGACGCCATCCACGATGACAAAACCGTCCTTGATCAGCCCCTGCAAACGGGAACGCGAAAACTCAGGCAAGCGCTCGACCAAAAAATGGTCAAGCCGTTCCTCATGATCCTTCTGAAAATCAAAGACTTCGCGCCGGTCCGCCATGGTTCTCATTTCTCAGAAAGGACTGTTTGATCCCCGTCCCCCTGCGCTTCGGACTCAGCCCGGTCCTGTTTCTGCGCTCTTTCGCTGAGCCAAACCCCGAGGACGAGCACTGCGGTCCCCACGGAAATGGCCGAGTCCGCTACATTGAACACGGGAAATGTGCCTACCGAAATAAAATCAGTGACTTTCCCTTCCTGGGTCAGGCGATCGATCAAATTTCCGAGCGCGCCGGCCAATTGCAGGCTCAAAGCTAAGCGAAACAGCCAACCTTCCGCTTCGATTTTGGGATAATAAAAAAGAATGACCCCGATAACAATGAAGGCCAGCACTGTAAAAACCGTGCTGGCATTTTGGAACATACCAAAGGCTGCTCCGGTGTTATGCCAGTGAACAAGCCGCGCGTAAGGAAGCAGCCATTCCATCCCATTCGGGAGCCATTGCGCCGAAAAAGGGATGTTCGCTCGCACCAACCATTTCGTCCACTGGTCAAGCGCGACCACAATTCCCGCGATCCCAAAGAGTTGCATATACATAAAGAAATATTTTTTCACAGACACCTCATGATGAGAATTCTACTCGAAGTTTACAGAAAAACCTTGCGAAGGGTTGGTCATTCGGTCTGCACCATCAGGACAAACCTTCGCAAGGTTCAGGAGTTTTAGAAAAACATCCGTAAACCAGCCAATAACAAGATCAGACCCAGTATCCGACGGATCGTAGTAGCGGATAACCTGCGACTGCCGATCTCAGCCCCAATCCAGCCGCCAATCAAGGCCACAACGCTCCATATCGGCAGTTGGGATGGCAAGTCCGGTGAAGCAGACCAGTACCCGAGCAAGCCCGAAATGGAGTTCACCAGCACGAAGACAGCGATGGTACCCGCCGTCAGTTGCGGACCAGCCCAATGGGTCAGAAGCAGGATCGGGCTCAGCAAGACGCCGCCCCCGATCCCGATCAGCCCGCCCGTAAATCCAATCCCAGCTCCCAGTAAGAGGGAAAGCCAGACGGGCGGGGAGTCGGACTGAGTCCCATTTTTGTTTGGAACGTTGTAAAGCATCCTGAAAGAGGCATAAATCAGAACTACACCGACCAGGATGCGGTAAATGGGTGTGGGCAGGGTAATCAACCCACCCAGGAAAGCGAACGGCATGGACGTCAGGATAAATGGCCAGATCAACCGCCAGGAAAAATGCCCGGCGCGAGTGAATTTGTAAACCGCGACAGTTCCAACTACAACGTTGAGCGCCAGAACGGTTGGTTTGATTTCGCCGGGCGCCATGCCAAGCATGCCGAAGATCGCCAGGTAAGCGGATGCGCCGGTATGCCCGGCAATGGCAAATAGCAAAGCTGCTGCAAAAACTGCAACAGAAATAAGAACGGTAACGGTCGTCGATAAGTCCATTTTTGACAACCCCGCACCCCTTAATGGTGCTGGGCAAACAAAAACCAGGCCGGCGCCTGGCTGACGGTTCGATGCGATTTTACCAGATTATCCCACCGCCAAAGCGCGGCGGGGCCTACGGCGGCAAATCCTGGAGAACCCATTTTTTTTCAATCGTGCGGGATTGTCCCTTTACAATTCTTTCCTGTAGGGAGAGTGGTGTGACATTAATCCCCTACGAGGGCGATGCCGTCTCCCCGGCCCGCCGTGGTCCGGGGCGGGCGCACCGCCGTGCTCGCAGCACGGACGGTGTGTCGCCTTACAATAATGCAGGCGGGATTAATCCGTAATGTAGACGCGCGGTACGCGGGTATTGATGTTGGTCAGGATTTCATAAGGGATGGTGCCAGCCCATTCGGCCAGCTCCTCGACGGTGACGCGTTCGCCGTTCTCCGCCGCGCCAATCAGGATAACTTCATCACCGTTGAAAGCCGAATCCTGCTCGATGTTGACCATGATCTGGTCCATGCAGACACGCCCCACCTGTGGATATTTCACCCCGTGGATAACGACCTGCGCTTTATCGGACATACTGCGGAAATAGCCATCGCCATACCCAACCGGGACGGTGACGATACGCACGTTATGGTCCGATTGCCAAGTGGAGCCATAACTGACGGGATGCCCCGGCTGCGTAACCTTGAAATAAACTACGCGCGATTTCCAGGCCAGGGCAGGTTTCACTTCGACAGTACGCTGCGCTTCTGGTGAGGGATAAACGCCGTAAAACAAAATTCCTGGTCGTACCATGTCATAATAAGATTCAGGCAGTTGCAAGATGCCGCCCGAATTCGCCATGTGACGGACGGGCATCGGCAGGCTGTGTTTTTCGTAGAAGCGCAGCACTTCGTCGAAGCGCTCCAGTTGCAGGCGCGCATGGGAGAGATCGGCCGCATCCGCATTGGCAAAGTGTGAGAAGATACCCTCCAATTCGATGTGCTTGCAGTTGAGCGCTGCTTCTTGCAAGGTATGGGCGTTGTAGTAATGTACGCCGATGCGCTCCATGCCCGTATCCACTTTGAGATGGACTCTGGCTTTTTTGGTCAGGGATTCAGCAGCCTGGTCGATCTGCTCCAGTCGCTCCACTGATGGAGCCGTGAGCGTCAGGTCGTTTTCGATATAGGCCGGGATCTGGTTGCCCCAGATGCCGCCCAGTACCAGGATCGGCGTCTGTACGCCGATTTCGCGCAGCAAAATGCCTTCCTCCAACACCGCCACACCGAAGTAATCCACCTGCGGATCGAGATACCTGGCCACTTCTGTGAGGCCGTGCCCGTAGGCGTTTGCCTTTAGCACGATCATGATCCTGGCAGGACTGACTTTGGTCCTGATCACCTCTAAATTACGGCTCAACTGGGAGAGATTGACTTCCACAAACGTGGAGCGCACCCCGAAGTTGGTGGCGATGGTCGGTTGGTTGATAGTCATGGCGGTATTTTACTCCAACGCGTCCCAGTGGTATTCCACATCCGGTTCGGACTCAGGCGGCGGGCTGATTCCAAGCTTGACAACGCGAAAGCCATTCTTCTCGTAAAATGCCCGACCATTGGTATTAATTTGAAGTGTGAACAACCAGAGATGTTCCGGGGATAACGTCCTGGCATGGTCTAGCAACGCTTTCCCAAGCCCGGAACGTTGATAAGCGGGGTCGACGTAGAGCTGATCGATAAAATCCCCCGCAATTGCCATGAACGCCGCTGCTTCCCCCTCCACCTCTACAACCCAGACATCATTGTTGACCAGGATCACGTCACGGAAATAGGCCTGGTCTTCTTCAAATGTGTGGCCTTTCGCGCGCTGAAATTCGGGGAAAGCCTGCTCCCTGGCGCGCCGCCACAGGGTTGTGACCACTTCAAAATCATAAGGTTTGTATGGACGGATTAACGAATCTCTCAAGTAATATCTCCGCTCTGCAAGTATAATCTCTATAACTCCATATCGGAAAGTGAGACAATTCATGAAAATTGTTACCGATTGCGCTGCGGACATGCCTGCCGAAGAACGTAAGAATCTTGGAATCGTTGAAGCCCCACTTTATATCCAATTTCCTGAAGGCGAAGTCAGTTCCGCTGACCTGACCCACGATGAGTTCTACAACCGGCTGGAGGCCATGCGGCCTAAAATCCCTACTACGGCGCAACCATCCAGCGGTATGTTTGCTGACATATACCAGAAACTGGCAGAAACCAGCAAAAACATTCTGTCAGTACATATTTCCTCTGGCCTGAGCGGTACTTTCAACTCGGCGCGCCTGGGCGCAGAACAGGTCAAACATGCGGTCGTCAATGTGCTCGATACCATGACGCT
>Ga0105091_10000190_pt1 | contig 24074 bp, 12 predicted proteins | sample PPLLak1March2015_FD_87022 | JGI IMG/M metagenome (GOLD analysis project Ga0105091, IMG submission 87022) | Freshwater sediment microbial communities from Prairie Pothole Lake near Jamestown, North Dakota, USA - PPLs Lake P7 Core (1) Depth... | ecosystem: Environmental > Aquatic > Freshwater >... | reverse complement strand
CGCCGATACCGGTTAATTTCAATATATTTCTTCTTGTTTGCGTGCTCATTGGATTTTCCTTTCCATATTAAACTTATAATTTTAATGAAGCATAAATCTTAATTTAAAGAAAATCAATGCCGAAGTCAGTGAAGACGCAAAGGAAGTAATCTGTCATTCTGAGGAAAGCGAAGATCTCAAATAAGCCATGAAAATGCAAAATCATTTAGGCATAGTGGGAATAAAGAACAAATTGTTTTTTGAATTTTTATTTTAGTGCTTAAGTTTTTTTCTTATAGCGAGAGCACCGAGCCCTACAAGGAAAATGGAAGCGGGTTCGGGGATGGGCTGCCAAAGGATTGCATGTCGATTTCCATCAGTATCATCGAAGGCATATCCTACTATGTTACCATATTCATCTATTCCGCAGGCATAAGAATTAAGGAATTCTGATGGCAGAAAATTATGAAGGTCAACATAACTATCAGCGGTGCCGCTCCAGACTATGGCATGCTCATCGAGATTGCTGGTAATCGGCCGACCAACTCCGACTTGCTGTGTGGCGTTGTTAGCATAAGCCCAGGTTCTTAAATAGCTGCTGGGATTTAAATCAATATAATTATCTGCAGAGCCGTTCCAGAGTAATGCATGTGCCTCATCATCTGTCGGAATCATACCCCCCCATAGCCGACCTGCTGTGTTCCGTTGGTTCCGTAGGCGATTGCAAAATCGAATCCATCGGGGTTTAAAGTGGTATAGCTATCAGAGCTGCCATTCCAGAGCAGGGCATAGAAGGATCCGTCTTTAACTCCATAACCAGCCTGCTGTGTTCCACCTATACTATAACCATAAGAATAAGTAAAACCACTTGGATTTAAATCCACGGAGCTTGCGGCAGTGCCGCTCCAGAGCATCGCATGAGGTTGGTAACTGGTGGAAGAACTGGCAATACCTACTTGTTGGGTTCCGTTGGTTCCGTAAGCTAGAGAGGAATAGTATCCAGAAGATGGATTTAAATCGATCCCGCCTGAGGCGCTTCCATTCCAGAGAAAGGCATGGGCGTATTGGCTTGCCGTGGTGCCCCAGGCAACGCCGACTTGTTGTTTGCCGCTGATTCCATACGCTTCAGATTTGACGTTATATCCAGCCGGATTTAAATCGGTATAACCGTTTGCCGAGCCGTTCCATATTACGGCATGGTTTCCATTGACTGTATTAATATATCCGACCTGCCGGCCCCCGCCGGCTCCATTTACGGTAGCACCAGTAAAACCGTTAGGTGTCAAATCGATTGCCCTATATTCTGTTGCTCGGGCCGGATTTGTTAAGATTATTGAAATAATGAGAATAAAAAATGCTATTTTAGAACAATGCCATAATATCATTTCCATACTCTCCTGTCTTTTGTTTTTTTCGCCTCAAAAATCGATGTCTATTATACACTTTTGAGGGTATAAATCAAGCCATTTATGTCATTAAGCATGGGGAAATTAGAAATTAGGGAGACTCATCTATTTGTTTTCAAATCTTTTCGAACTTTGCCGGATAAAGCCATATACTGTTTTCAATTCCTACTTATCTCTATGATTCGACAAAAGCGCGCAAGTCTTTTTTACCATTTCTCAAAAAATCTAAAAATTTTTTTATTCATATGTCGATTGTATCTTACCCCTTATCCCGCAAATACTTAGGTGCTTTTGAGCATCCCTTATCGAGGATCAAGTATCAAGAATTCAGCATCGAAATTCGTCAAAAGCGCGCAAGTTCGCGCCATCTATAGATGAGCATCTTTGTTTTGCTTCGATGGTGCGAACCCTGCCTGCCCTCGAAAGTCGCTGTCGGGGGAGCGAGGCCGCTTCGGCCGAGTCGAATGGGTCTTGGTAAGCTTCTATGCAGTTGCTCTAAACGCGCCAATAGCAGGGGGAGATGTTTTCTCCCGCTCTTTGACATATTGATTTTGAATTTATTTTTTTTGGTAATTAGAAATTGTTTAGGATTTAGACACGGAGCGGAAGCGACGGGCCCCGTTTCGGGAGATTAGGATTTAGGATTTAAAAGTTATCCACTATCCGCTGCCCGCTATAGCTTAAGCACACACAAAAAACGATGGCAAGTATGGCAACTATGGCAACTACGTTTTTTAGCTCAAAAATCGAGAGTCTTCTGTCACAAAAAGGATGATTAACTATGATTAAGTACCGTTTTCAGCGTTAACACGCAGATTTTAAGCCCTTTTGAATGATTAACTATGATTAAGTTCATTATTAGCTTAAAAATGAGGTTTTGTAAGTCACAAAAAGTTTGATTAAGTTAGAATAACTTAGGTTTTTGAGCTAAAAATGCAATTTATGAAAATCATTCAGCTTAAATATGGACAATGTAATTGGACACCGGATGAGACGATGACCTTGCGCACAAATCTCATTTGGAGCAAATGTCGAGTTGAAGCCGCAAAGCTGAATGGTCTCTGAGTGCTCGGTGCACTCTGTGGAAAAAAATGATTTTTGTGCTTTTTGAGCTTTTTTGCGGCTAATTATTCAGTGTAATCGGTGGAATCTGTGGCTAAAAATTGTAAGTTCTTGTTATAAAACAACTTAGTGCCTTTGTGTCTTGGTGGTGAGTCAAAAAAATTCAAAAATTTTCAAAATATTTCCAAAAAATTCAAAATATTTCAAAATATTTCCAAAACTTTCCATCGTTTTTCCAAACTTTTCCAAAAAAAATAAAAATATTTCAAAAGGAATCAAAAAAAATGGTTCGTTTTCTCTTGTGTCTTATGACTTGTGTCTTGTGTTTTATCTCCGAGGTAAAATCTATCTGTGCAATTCTTGGTGCCTTAGTGGCTTCGTGGTAAAAATTATTTATAAAGCGGTCCGTAGGTTTTTGCCAGGACTTTTATGGGATGGATTGCGTGTTTGCCGGCTGCGGCAAGGCTTCGAGAGGAGCATATATGTTCGATTTGCATTTTGCAGGCTGCGCATTCAGTAAGGATGAACTGGGATTGCGTATTTTCAAGGGCCTCTTTGAGGGATTTGGCAATTTTTGCGCTAAGCTGGTAATTTTTTCTCTGCATTCCGAATGTCCCGGCCAGGCCGCAGCAGCCTGCCTTGAGGTCTGTCACTTTAATATTAGATAATTTCTTTAATAGTTCGATGCTTGCGCCGTAGGCGCCTGTGGCGAATAAATGGCAAGGCGCATGATAGACATAATCCTGAAAAATTGTTTTTTTGGGTTTGTTTAATTTTCCCTGGCGTAATAAATCGCGAAGATAATCCATCAGCTCATATGTGTTTTGTGAAACAAGCTGAGCGTCGGGTCCTTCGACATAATGGCGTAAATCCTGCTTCAGGCACATGGCGGCACTCGGCTCGGAGCAGATAATCTTATAGCCATCTTTTACGGCGGCGGCGAGATATTTGACACTGAAAGACAAATCCTTTTTGGCTGTTTTGACATCGCCATAAACAATGGCAGGGATAGGGGCGGGCCTTTGACGAGGGATGATTACCTCAACGGCGTTATGCTGCAGGACATCGAGGACATCAAAACCCAGCTCGTGGTCATTATAGTTGACATAGGTATCGAGAAAATACGCGACCTTATCGATTGGGAATTCGCTTGGCTTGCAGGCGGCCAGGTATGACCGGCCGGCGAAGTAAAACGAGCCGAAGGCGTATTTGGGCATGAGGCGGCCCTTGTCGAGACCTAATGTTTTTTCGATGAAGCGCCTTGTCAGGGGAAGATGCAAGATAAAATTGGATATGGGGGCGAATGTGCTGGCCGCAATATTTAAGAATCGATTGCGGGCAAGGATGCGATGGGAGAAGCTTATGCCTTTGCGGCGGATGAATTCGGCGCGGGCGGCGGCGACAATTTTGGATACGTCAACGCCGGAGGGACACTCCCGCGAGCAGGCCTTGCAATTGATGCATAAATCGAGGAACTTGCGGAATTCGGGGGTGTCGAAATCTTCTTCCTGGAGCTGGCCCGACGCCCAGAAGCGAAGGATATTGATTTTGGCGCGTGAGCTTGCAAGCTCGTCACCTGTGGCGCGGAAGATGGGGCACATACGAAATTGCTGTTCTTTGCTCCTGCAGACGCCGCAGCCGCTGCACTGCTCGAGCTCGAGTGCGATTTCGTCGCCGGCAAAGATTGTACCTGTTTGCTGAAAGGTTTTATCCGGCCGGATGCGATTGGCGGCCTTGAGGTTTTCGACCATTATATCCGGATCGGTGTTGATTATTTTGCCGGGATTGAGAAGTGCGTGGGGGTCGAAAATCCTCTTTATGCCGCAAAGCAGGTTATAAAATTCATCGCCGTATTGTTTTCGCAGGAAGGCGGCGCGGACAAGGCCGACGGCGTGCTCGCCGCTGACGGTGCCGCCCAGAGACCAGGCAAGGGCAAAGACCTCGTTGGCGATTTTAGTCATTTTATCGATATCGCCGGGCTCGCCCAAGTCGAGATAGGGACGGATGTGAAGCTCGCCATCGCCGGCGTGGCCGTAATAGCTGACGGCGACATTATATTTGCGGCTGATTTTTTGAAGACCTGTGATATATTCGGCCAGTTTAGTATTTTCGACAGACACGTCTTCGATGAAGGGAACAGGCCTTTGCCTGCCCTTTCGGCGGTCCAGCAGAGGCACGGCATCTTTGCGGGCCTTCCAGATTCTTTTTTGAGTCTGTTCATCGAAAACAATAGTCCGATTGTTGGCGAGGTTTCCTACGGCAAAATCGGCGGCTTTGATTTTGTCTTTCACCTCGTCGGGCGTTTGCCCTGTATGCTCTACAAGCAGCGTCACAAAGGCATTGGCGGGCAGGATATCTTTATATTCAGGAATATGTTTAATCGCCATAAGAACGAGGTGATTATCCATCAATTCGCAGGCCGAAGCCCCGGTTTGAACGATTATAGGGACGGCCTTTGCCATTTTATCCAGGGAATCAAATTCAAGCTGGAGAAGGGCCTTTGAATTGGGGATGGGGACTGTGCGAAGGGAAATTTTTGTAAATACAGCGAGTGTCCCCTCGGAGGCGGCCATCAGGGCAGCAAGATTTAATTTGCCATTCTTGTAAGCGCCGGCAATATTGTAACCGCTGCGATTGCGTTTTGTGGCGGGAAGCGCATCTTCGATAATGTCTTTTTTACCATCCAATAGCTTTACACAATTTTTAGCAATCTCATCGATGAAAGTATTATCATTTTGGGGTTTGTAATTATTAGACAATTGGGCTATAGAGCCATCAGCGAGGACGGCCTCAATTTTTTCGACGTAATCGCCTGTATAGCCGAATTGTAAAGAATGAGCGCCGGTTGAATTATTGGCGACACAACCCCCAATAACCGCCCTGTTTGCTGTCGAAGGGTCAGGTCCGATTTTCCGGCCGTATTTTGAAAGGAAACTGTTTAGCTCATCGAGGACGACACCGGGCTGGCATATTACAAATTCACCATCCTTTTCAATACCGATGATGTGATTCATATGGCGTGTAATATCGAGGACGATTCCGCTGGTAAGGGATTCGCCGGCAACGCCGCTGCCCGCACCACGCGGGGCGATGGGAATCTGGTTTTCTTTGGCGTATTTGACAACCGCGGCAATATCATCCGCGTCAAGCGGGCAGACAGCGCAGGCAGGCACAATCTGATAAATGCTGGCATCACTGCTGTAGGCGGCTCGATGCAGAATATCGGTGAAAACCTCACCTTTGACGAGGCCGGTTAACTGCAATGCAATTTTTTCTATCGAAATAGAAGCCACAATACCAAAATACCAAACCAGACCTAAATCTCAAAATTAAAATCAAAATAACAAGTTAAAAGTCAAATGAAAATAAATGATTGTATTGTTTGAAAAAGGATATTCTCAATCTTCGATATCACCAGGCAGCCGGATGTTGGTGCCGACGCTTGCCTTTTGAAGCTGCTCGAGCTCTTTCTTGCTGATTTCACCTTTTATAAATTGCTGAACAATCGGATCAGGATGATTGTGTATGTAGTCAGCGTCTCCATCGGCGATAATTTTTCCGTGATGGAGCATTACAATACGGTCGGCAATTTTATAGGCGCTTTTCATATCGTGTGTAACAGCTATGCTGGTAATGCCGAGCTCTTTCTGCAATTTCCGGACAAGCTCATTAATAACATCGGAGCGAATCGGGTCAAGACCGGTTGTCGGCTCATCATATAAAATAACTTCAGGGTCAAGGGCAATGGCCCTGGCCAGGGCGACCCGTTTTCTCTGACCGCCCGAGAGATTGGCTGGGAAAAAATGCTGAAGCCCATCGAGGCCTACCATTTTGAGCTTGTTTCTGACAAGCTCTTCGACGGCGCTGAAGCGGCTAATCTGGCAATGCTGCCTGACAGGAAACATTATGTTTTCAGCAACACTTAGACTGTCAAATAGAGCCCCGCCCTGAAAGAGGTATCCAAAATGCGCCCGAACGCCTGTAAGTTCTGAATCATTGAGGTTGTCAATTTTCTGCTGTTTGAAATAAACTTCTCCAGAGGTCGGCCGCAATAGGACAATCATATGCTTGAGCAGGACGCTTTTGCCGCAGCCCGAGGGGCCTATTACAACCGTGGTTTTGCCTTTTTCTATCGCAATAGAAATATCATCGAGAACGACATTATTACCGAATCTTTTTGTCAAATTCTTGAGAACTATAAGGCCGTCCTGCGGCTGGACGCTTTTTTGTTCACTATTTGCTGCTTGCTGTTGGTTATCCATTTTTGATTCCGGTTATCCTACAAGGCTTTTCATCGGCCAAAAAGAACCGTAAATCGCCTTTGAGACTACGACCATGACAAAATCGAGAGCAAGTATCGAGATAAAGCTCATAACAAAAGCATCTGTGCAAGCCTGACCTACCCCGCGGGCCCCCTCTTTGCAATTAAATCCTTTATAGCAGCTTATCACTGCCAATGCCCCGCCGAAGAAGAATCCCTTTACGACTCCAACGGCAACATCCCACATTTCGACACCATAGGCACTAAAGCTCCAGTACGCCCGGGCATTGATTTGCAAATGAACGACGCTTACAAACCAGCCGCCGATAATACCCAGCAGGTCCGCATATATAATCAAGGCAGGAGTGAGCAGAAGGCAAGCAAGCATACGAGGCGCGACAAGATATTTTATAGGGTCCGTCCCCATACTTTGAATGGCATCTATCTGCTCGGTAACTTTCATTGTGCCTAATTCAGCGGTGAGCGCCCCTCCGATTCTGCCGGCAAGCATTACCGCGGCAAGCACCGGGCCGAGTTCTTTGACTACAGAAATATTTATCAGGACCCCAAGATGCTCTTCAAGACCCATACCGGCGAGCTGGTCATAAGCCTGGATGGCCAGTGTCATACCTACGAAGGCACCTGTTATCATAATGACTGGAACACTGCGAACGCCGATAATAAGCATTTGAGCCCATATCAGGTGGTATGTATTGTTTCTAAGAATACTTTCAAAGCTCGTTATAGAGGAACGCCAGAAAAATCTTGCGAATTGCCCGACATTTCCGACTTCTTCTCCGATTCTGTAAATTGCTGTTCCAATCATATCTTCAATATACGTTGAATGGCAAAAAAGGTAAAAGATTAATGAAAACCTTTATAATAATCGCCAAATCAGGTTATCTGTCTGAATATAAAATACCCCTTATTTGCGTAAGGTCAATTAATATTATGTTTATGGGACGTTCCGAAATGAAAAAGCCCGGCGGTTTGAATTCACCGGCCGGGCTTTTTAGTTTACTCCATTAACGAAAATTCTATTTTTTTTCTATTCCAATCGAAATAAACGGCACTGGAGGGTTGTCATTGGAATCAATCTCATAATCCAGCAGGAACAAGGCGTTTTCAAGGCGGCCTATAGTCGTTTCAATTTGCTTCAATGCAATCTCTTCCTGTGTGAGAGCGACATTAATCTGAGCTTTTGCTTTAATGGCATCTAATTTATTTTTTAGATTCATATCCTTTTGAAGTTCAGTAATGAGCTGAATCGAGGCACGCTCTTTAGCCTTGGCATCGTTAATAAGCTGATTCGCTATTCTTTTATTATCAACTGCACCGAGCATATCCCGCAGCATAACCTGTTCAGTCGTGCATGGGATTGGTTCGGTTGCTTCTATCCAGCATGGGTCAGCACTATCAATTCCAGCACTATTGCCCAAGCTTCCATTATTTCCGTTGCCGGAAATATCAGCAGCTGTTTGACCTGTGCCCTCGTCAAAATTCCAGCAGCCAATAAGATTTGGTTCATTGCCGGTAAGCTTGATGAACATTAGCCCATGTATTTCATCACTCGAGAGAGCACGACCGAAAACCGCTAATTCGTCGATCATGCCGTCGAAGTAGAAAGTGGATTCAGGATTGGTTTTGCCCATAATAATTGGCGCAGCAATCTGAGTTGGTATAGCATAAGCACCACTGAGATTTTTATCCTGTTTGCCGTCTATGTAAATACTTATTTCTCCATTATTATCAGTTAAGGCAACATGGTACCATCTATTTATATTTAAGTGTGTCTCGCTTGTACAAAGAGTGGTGCCATTTGGATTGTGAATATGGAAAGATATCTGATTGCCAGTTGCAAAATAACCATTTCCTAATATTTCAAGTCCCCAAGCTCGGGTAGTAGATTGCTGTTTACAGATAATTCTTCTTTGTGTACCTCCAACATCTTTATTGAGTTTTATCCAGGCGGTTATTGATATTTGGTTGCTGGTTATCTGATTATTTGTGCCATCTGGGACTTGGACGAAATCATTGGACCCATCAAACAATAAAGCATTACCCTGCGGGCAAACGGCAATAACTAAAACTTCTTTTTGTGCATTGACATTTATTTCGTTTGTATCATACTGTGCATAGATATTTATTTTCTGCTGCGGATAGAGCGCCTCACCTGTTGTGAGCTTGCCGGCATCAATAAGAGCAATATTGTTTGGCTCGGCTTGCCAATTTGCAAGTGCTGTAACATCTTTGGTAGTTCCGTTATCAAATTGGGCGATTGCCTTATACTCAGCAGATGATAGTTCCGGGACTTCGGTTGGACCGACAATTTCAAGACCGATTAGATTTGGTTCTGCACCTTCATAGAGCCGTTTAATCTCATCGGCAGACAAAGCCCTGTTGTAAATCTGAATATCATCAATCATTCCCGCAATGTAATAATTGGGGCTGCCGCATCCATCGCTTGTTCTGCCTATATTTATTTTGTAGTCATTACAGGATGATGTAAAATTTATGGGTGCTGATGAGCAGGTCCGTGAACCTTCTAAATTACCATCCACATATATTTCCTGCGTTGTTCCTCTGCGAACACCGACTATGTGAAACCATTTATTTTTAGACAATATTACATTAGAATATAATTTCTCGAGTGTTCCCACAGGGGATGTTTGCATCTGGAAGACGGCTTTGCCATCGCACCAATTTCTGTGAAGGCAATAACCCATGCTCAAATATTGAGCGCCCCAATATGTGAAATCACACCCCATTACAAATTCAACCTTACTGCAGGTAGGTTCGTTGTCGAAATAAGCCCAGCTCGATACAGTAAAATCATTTTGAGGAAGCCAAATTGGGTTATTAATCGGCAGACCGGCGTAGTCATTTACTCCGTCAAAACGAAGTGCGCCTCCGGAATGTCCTGTGTCCCATGTCGCTCCATAAAGGACGCCGGTGCGGGAACCAACTGAATCATAAGCAACTGTTCCAATTCCTTCATCGAACTGCCACCAGCCAACCAGGCCAGGATCACTTGATGCTGCGGCAATGCAGGATAATAACAGTATTTGCAGAATAATTAGATTTTTCATAACGCCTCCTTTTAAATAAAATTCAATTTTTTAATAATATTTAAAAATAGCTGAACAACAAAAATAATATTAATGTCTCTATTTGTTGTCTCCTCATTTTTTGCATTATCACTAGATTATAATCAGATAAGAAGCGAAATTCAAGATTAATATAGCTTGTATTTTTGCCTTTTCTTATGCTTATAATGGCATATAATAATAAAAAATAAGGAATTAAAGCATAAAAAGAAGACCTGAAAAATGACAAAATTCATAGGGATAAAATATAAAACATTATTAATTGGTTGTTTATTAATAAGCGGGTGCGTAGAACGTAAAATTACTGTTAACACAAACCCGTCGGGTGCCCAGGTTTTTCTAAATGATGAGGAGATAGGCGTGTCACCGGTGACCACCTCGTTTAAGTGGTATGGGAATTATAATGTCACAATACGTAAGCAGGGATTTGAGACGCTGCAAACAACACGGCAGCTAAAGGCTCCGCTGCACGATTATTTTCCATTCGATTTTTTAGCTCAGGTTGTTTATCCCGGTACAATTACAGATTCATACGAATGGTCATTCGATTTGATACAGCAATACGAAATTAACAGGCAGGAATTAATAAAAGCAGCACAGCGGATTAAAAATCAGGCGGAACGATAAGCTATAAGAGATTGTCTTTATACCATTCGATCGCTTTTTTTAGGCCTTCTTTAAATGAAACAACAGGTTTATAGCCGATAGTTTTTTGAGCCAAAGTTATATCGGCAAGAGAGTGTTTAACATCGCCTATGCGTGCGGGCTGATAAAGGGGCTTTACGTTTTTTCCAACAATCTCGTTAATCATTTTGATTATTTCATTAACAGTAATTGCCTGGCCGCAGGCAACGTTGATTACATCGCCTTTTGTCTGGTTTGCAAGGGCAGCCAGGATATTTGCCTCAACGACGTTATCGACATATGTAAAATCCCGGCTTTGTTCGCCATCACCATAAATAACAGGCGATATATCTTTGAGTATCGATGTTACAAACGCAGGTATAGCCGCGGCATACTGACTCGCGGGGTCCTGGCGCGGTCCAAAGACGTTGAAGTATCTAAGTGAAATGGTTTCAAGCCCAAATACCTTGTAAAATACAGAACAATAATATTCACACATCAATTTAGCAGCCGCATAAGGAGAAAGCGGAATTGGCAGCATGCTCTCAATTTTCGGTAACGTGGGAGTGTCACCATACGCCGAAGAGCTGGCCGCGTAAACAAAACGTTTTATCTTTGCATCTCTGGCAGCCATTAAAAGGGTGAAGGTGGCATCAACGCAATGTTTGTGTGTAGCTGCCGGATCATCAATGCTGCGCGGAACAGAAGGTAATGCGCCTTGATGTATAACTATATCAATGCCTTTCATGGCGCTTTGGGCAGCATCAGGATTACCCATATCTGCTTCAATAAATTCTATTTTATTAAGCAAAGGGGCAAGATTGGCCTTTTTGCCTGTAAGCAGGTTATCAATTACCCTGACGAAATAACCTTGTGAAACAAGCCTGGTGCATATATTTGAACCAATGAAGCCGGCGCCGCCAGTGACTAAAAATTTTTTCATTCGAAGTTCCTCGACAGTTTTCAATGATTAGCAAATTACGATTATGCCTTTGCTGTTTCGAGCAATTGGTATTCCTGATAAGAGCGGAACATTTCACGGAAATATCCGCCTTTGAGTATTCTAACTCCAACAAGCACACAGCCGAATATTTCGGCGTTTACCTGTTTAAGCTCGTTAATTGTTCGAATGCCCACACCTCGCTTTGTTGTTGAGGCATTAAATACCAGCAGGGTGCCATCGACATACTTTGCGAGGACCTTTGTTTCACTTGCTAATAATACAGGTGGGCCGTCAATTATAACATAATCATAATTTTCGGACTGCTGCTTTATTAATTTTTCCATTGCTGTGCTGGTTAACAATTCCGCGGGATTTGCGGGTGTCCGGCCGGATTCAATTATTTCAAGCCACTCTGTGCCGCTGGACCTTATTGCATCCTTGAGAGTGCATTGGCCTGCAATTAAAGAGCTGAGACCCGGGATCACAGAATTGGTTTCGGAATGATTTCCAAAGATCGAATGAAAGCTTGGGCGTCTTAAATTTGCATCTATAAGCAGGACCTTCTTGCCATCTGCAACGAGAGTTGTCGCAAGATTAATTGCTACAGTAGTTTTGCCGTCCTGTGCGCCAGCGCTTGTTATTAGTATTGTTTTGGCGCTGATGCCTGATTCTGATAATTTCAGATTTGTTTTCATTCGCCTGTAAGATTCGCCTATGATGCTGTTGGGAGCCTGGCGCACGACGAAAGCCGGTTCGATGTTATCAACCTGCTCATCCTCCTGGGAATCAGGTATAATTCCAAGCAGGGCAATACGTAAATGTGTTATTATATCTTTAGGTGTCCGCACGAGGTCATTAAGTAATTCTATAAGAAAAGCAAGCCCAATGCCTAATAATGTCCCCAAAAAAGCCCCTGCCGGGAAAAATACCTGCCATCTCGGAAAACTTGCTTCAAGGGGTTCCGGCGCCAGGCCCGTGAGCATAACTTTTGGTGTTTCCGGGTCATCGTGAATTATCTTGAGTTTTTCCATCTGCTCTTTAATGGAATCGAGCATTGTTCTTCTTTCATCCCTGATTTTCACCGCCTTTGCAAATTGGGTTTTGGCCAGGTCCATTTCTTCCTTTTGCTTTGCGGTCGTTTCGCGGAGAGCCTCAAGCTGTTCGAGTTTTCGCTGCATTGTGAGAAGTACGTCCTGGGCATTTCTCAGATTTGCCTGCCTTGTTTGTTCTGCTATAACTGCCTTTCGTCTGAGCCGTTCCTGCTCTACTGAGTCAATATATTCTCTTATTTGCCTTACGATTCTGTGGTCTTCACCAAACCTTGCAAGTGCTCCTGCAAGCGATGATTCTTGAAGAGCGATTTGTTGCGATAGAGTCAGCATTACGGGGTCTGTTTCTACCTGTCTTTCAACCTGAATCTGGACTGGTCCCTGTGCCTGTGCCGCAAGAGATTCGATGTTTGCCCGTATTTCGCTGATATCCATAGATAGCTTATCACCATCGGTGTTAAGCTGATTAAGTTTTTGGTCAAGTATCGGCATGAATGAATGCTCTTCGAGGTCGGTAAACCCGTATCTTCTCCTGATATCATCAAGGGTACGCTCTGCGCCATCTAATTCCTTTTGAACCCGGCCCTGCTGGTCATCGAGCCTGGCTAATTTTTCGGCAACTTCCTTTCTTTTTTCACCCCCTTGATTATTGACGAACAAAGAAGCCATTTCATTTACTATTAATGCAGATTCTTCCTTATCAGAACAAGTCATTGAAACGATAATTGAGTCGCCTTCTCTTTGAGGGCCGGCTCCAAAATGCTTCTTTAAATCTTTAATTGCCTTTCTTATACGAATATCCTTTATATTACCAAATCCTTTAAACCATTTGGTCTGCTGAATTTTATCTCTGTCAATTAACTCTTGAAGCATACCCTGGCTTGTCAATTGCATGGCCATTGATAATCTAAAGCCATATTGGATATCTTGTGCTACAGTAATAGCTTGAATAGAAGTAGGATCTTTTTCAATAGGCGGAAGCACTCTTATAAAGGTTTGTGCGGTATATTTAGGGGCATATCTTAAAAGTAAAAACCAGCTCGCAAACCCGCAACCGAGGCCAAAAATTCCCAATAGAATAATCATAAGCCAGTGCCGGCGTATTATTGCAAGAATCTCGCGCGGCGTCATACCTCCGGCTTGCTGCATAGGTGCAGCCGGGCGTGGCGGCATAGGCCTGGGACTAACAATTATTTTTTGCCCTAAATCCGTCATTGTAAACCTATCAGATTAGTAAATACTTTTCATGAATTTTAAAATTATTTTTTTCCAAGCTTTTCAATCGCTGCCGTTAATCGTTCTTTATCCGCTGGTTTTATGCTCTTTCCGCCCGCGTCCAGAGCCTGTTCATATGCGGCACGAGCCTTTGTTGAATCACCAACGCACGTATGAATTTTAGCGATATTTTCATATGCTTCTAAAGGCACAGAATTCCGCTGCATTTCATATTGGTGTACAGCACTTTCCTGAAAGCCTAATGCCTCGGAACAACTGCCTTTTTTATAAAGGACAAAGGCATAAGTATCAAGATAACCCGGGTCGTTCGGCAGCAATTCATTTGCCCGCTTCGAATACTCCAGCGCCTTGTCGAGCTGCTCGTTATTATCGGCAAGGATATAGGCGACATTGTTAAGAATCCCGGTATTATTCGGCATTTTTGCCAGGAGGCTTTCGTAAAGAGTCATAGCTTCTTTGAGGTATTTTTTATCAGACGTTTTGGTAAAGGCCAATATCAGCAATTCTGCTTTTTGTGTCATATAATCTAACCATTGCGGCTGATCCTGATTGAATTTAGTGAGGCATTTTTCGAGATGCTCCAGAGATTTGTCATAGTCGCCTTTAAGCCGGAGCAGATTATACATAGTCCAGTTAGATGTAAGCGATTGGGGTTCCAAATCGAGTTTTTGTTTGCATATTTGTTCGGCCTCCTGAGAGCCCAGGAGTTCATAAATTTTTTGGAGCATTTGCACGGTAATCAGTTCGTTATTAGAAGCTTTATCAACAGCGGTCTTAGAATATTGAACAGCAGTAGCACGGTCGCCCAATTTCAATTTACCTTCAGCCATTCTTATATATGCGATAGGAGCAAGATTGCCATCAATATACTTTGCCGCCTCTACAAATAACTTATCCATTTTGCCCGAGGCTATAAGAGCCCTGAGGTAGCCCCCAAGCGAATCTATGTCGGGCTGCCCCTGTTCAATACTTTTCTGCAGGGCATTATGGTATAATTGTTCTGCCTGGTTGAAATCTCCCGTTCCCCCGGCAAAACCTCCAGCCCTTTTATACCAGTAAACACTTTCGGGAAGCTGCTTAATAATTTTGGCATAGAATTCATCAAGTGCTTCCGTTCTTTCCTGTCGGGAGTAAATTTCCTCAAGCATTATTCTTGCTTCATCCGGCGCCTGCGGATCTTCTACTATGCTTTTCAATTCAATCGCCGCTTCCTCTGTGCGTCCGGTTTTTAAATAAGCCCTTGCAAGCCCGATACGAGTTGGTGGTATATCAGACAAGCTTTTACTTCTTTTTAGGTCAGATATCGCCTGATCAGAATTCCCCGTTAAGCTGTTGATCTGGCCACGAATCCGCCAGGCAATAGAATCAGTTTGATCGGCTTCAAGACGTTTATTTATCAGATCAAGGGCCTCTTTAAAATTTCCCTGTTTCATCGCAAGCCATGAGGCGAAAAGCAGCCCATTTCCGTCATTTGGGTACTTCTCCATAAATGAGCCCAGCTTTTTTTCGGCTTCCTTAATTAGTCCAATGTTTAAATAAGACTGGATTACTTGAAGATAGCTTGAAGGCGTTTCCCAGGCGGCCAGAAGTTCATCGGAGTACTTTATTAAGGCATTTTTGTCCTGAGTTTTTTCTGCAATGAAAGACAATCCTTGGAGAGTTTTTTCATCTTTTGGATTGTTTTTGTAATCCGCTTCAAGTGATTTTCGGGCATCATCATATCTTCCCGCTTTTATATAAAATTGCCATAAAAGCTGAGATTGCTGTGCGGTTTTGAGCAATGATTCTGCCTTTTCTTCTTGTCCGGTTTGCTTATAATATATCGATCGCATTTCGAGCACGGCCGGATTTTGCGGTTCGTAATTTTCAGCCTGTTTAAGTGCAGAATCGGCCATTGCCAGCAGAGCCTGGCTGCGTTGTTCATTAGAGCTGTCAGATGCAAGCCGCATTGCAAGCCTGGCAAGCAACAGAGCATTCTGCAAACTTGGCTTGTTTTCCTGCAAACTCTGCCGCAGAGCAAGAGCAGCCTGGGGGTCAGTGTCACTTATGTATTCTGCGTAAAAACTCATAAGCTGCCCGTCGCCTGGATTAAGTGTCAATGCCCAATCCAGAGCATTCTTTGCTTCTGCCAATTGCGCAGATGAAACATTTTGTCCCAGATTTTGATTCCGGGTATACAAACGGCTTGCCAATTCCCTGGCGATACTTTTATCGAAAGGATTCATTTTCGATGCATTGAATATATCATTCAAGGCGGCCTCATCTTTACCCAAACCTGCGTTAATCCGGGAACGAAGAAGATAACCGAACCCGAAAACAGGTCTTTGAGCCAGTGCGCTGTCTATGTTCGCCAGCCCAGTTTCGTATTGTTGTTTAGCCAGGGCTACTCTTGCCGCGAAAAAATCTCCTGAGCAGTCATCATAGTTTTCCTGTTTGGCGATTTGGACGATTTTATCTACCATGTCCCAATCTTTCTTTTCAATGGCAATATCGAACAAGTAACCTGTTGCCTGGCGTCTTATAGAATCAGGTGCCTGCATCTCACCGGTGCCGATAGGCGGAGCAATCAGTTTTTTAAATTGCAACGCAGAATTTTGGTCATTATTAGTCTGATAGAACATCCCGAGCAATATTGCCCGCTTAACTGGATCCTGTATTCCGGAGTAGATATCTTCTCTAATCTGTTTCATTCTTTCAGGCGTAACCTTTGAAGGTTCTTGTTCCATGAGAAGCCGCTTATAAAAGATATAAGTGCTGTTATCCGGAACGTTTTCCGAAAATTTGTCTGTAATTTGTTTAGCCATTTCGATCTGGCCGGACGATATCGCGGCATCACATATTGAGGCTGTATAAGCATTCTCAATTGAGTTTAGGTCTTCTTTCGAAAGCTTGTTTATAAATTCAATAAAAGCAGATAAATTGGTTTTCATTTCGGCGATGAGCTGTTCAGTTGAGCGCTGGTCCGCCGGCAGCGTCTGTTTTTGAGTCATCGCATTCATGAGGGCTACATTTGTTTTAAGTTTTTCATCACGCCTGCTGATAATTCCGCGAAGCTGCGAACACCTGCCCTCAAAAAGAGCTAACTTTAATTCAACGAGAGAAGGATTATTTTGCGGTAATTGTGCCAGATATTTTTCGGCATCTGCAAATTCCCTTGCGCCTATATATGCTCGAATGCGCAATGCCCCGCTTTTGTCAGTGACCCCGCATCTTTGTTCGAAAAGGTCGATGTGCGAAAGGGCCATTTTCCACATGCCTGCTTTTAAAACAAGGTCGGCATAATTCAGCCGTGATTCCGGATGTGATAGTTCTATTCCATTTAATAATGCATCCGAGAGGAATTGTCCTACGGCCCCATTTTCAACACCAAAGGAAAAAGTTTTAGCAAGACGATAGGAAAGGTACGCATCGGAACGCGATGAAGCTTTGAGATGGGTATACGTTTTATAAAGTTTCCGGACAGCCGGCCCAACATCGCCTTTTGAGAGCTTGGCTGAGGCAAGCTCAACCATTGCCTGCCATTTGATTACCTGTGGATCATCTCCGCTGCCGTAAAGCTGTTCAATTTGCCTGATTTCCTGTTGAGCGATGCTGAGGATTTGCTGTGCATCTTCATCGGATAATGCTGTTGAATCCAATAACTGATCTATATAGTTAGCAGCAAGAATGCTATGAAGCCGCAGTTGATTAAAGCGGACGGCGGCTGAACGGGGGCCTGTTGTCTCCTGAGAATCGGGAAGCAAAAGTGCATTTTTAGCAATTTCAATTGTTTTATCAAAATCGTGTTTTTCATTATTTATGTTGTACCGTCTCGAATATAAATTTGCCGCCATTGATGCATAATCGACACTGTTCGGATCCAGGGACATCGCCTTTTCTGCTGATTCAATAGCTTTGCCAAGATGAGTCACGCCAAGTCGGAAATCCGCATAGAAGCCGGCAAGCGAAGCAAAGGCTTCGGCGCTTGAAGGGAATTTGGATACAAGTGACAGATAATCGGGTTCCATTGCCAAAAGCCGCTTTTGCAGGTCCGATTCTGAGGAAGCTGACTGAGCAAAACTGAATTCGTGCTTCATATTCAGAAGAGTTATATTAATTGAGATATCATTATTAGTAGCTTTATTTGCCTCATTAAGCAATTCAATAGCGTCCTGCTGTGCTTTAGTTTTAGCATCTAAATTACCTTTAGATGCCTCTATATCCCCCGCGAAAGCGGTTGCCTGTGCCAAAAACGTATAGGAATCGGGATTTTGGGGCTCAAGCTGTTTAACTTTTTCAAAATCAGCAATAGCAGATTTAAGAGATTCTTCCTTATTGGTAACCATACCAAGCTTGGCGATAGAGAAATTTGCCTTTCCTCGTATCAAATGGAGATAAGGTCCTAATTTATGAGATGAATCACCAGGTTGTTTGAGTTGGTCAATTTCCCATTTTGAAATATCTGCGGCCGCAATTTCGGATGAAGCACCCGGTTTTTCTATAATATCTATCAATTCAGAGGATTGTGCAGCGATTTCCTGCCATACAGGGCCTGGTATAATTTGCGCGATAATATAAAAATATTTTAATCGATTATATCTTGCCTTTATATCTTTAGAATCGAGGCGGATAATGGAATTCCAGCAGCTCATTACATCGCGCCATTCCTCTGTATCGAGATAAAGATCCATAAGCCGGTAAAGCATTTCTATCTTAAATTCATCTGTTTTAGAATGGCCAAAAGCTTTTCGATAATTACGTTCGGCTTGTTTATATAATTCTTTTCTTTGGTCTTTGTCAGTTGTTTGATGGGCGGATAATATGGCGGCGTCACCATCTTTCATAAATTTTTCGGGATTTCCGCTTAGATAGATGAATCCACCTATTATTGCTATAACTATGAACACAAAGAATATGAAGCCAATCAGCGCCACTTTTCTATTGAGCCTTTTTTTCGCCATTAAATTTGCTCCTTTAAATCAACTGACAGAATTCAACAAAATAATCTATTTAATTACCATAGGCCGCTCGGCCAATGGTCTTTTTCGAGAGCAGGTAAAATAATCGCTAACAATTTTTCACTTGCCGTTATAACCTCCTGTTTATTGGGATAAAGGAGGCGTCCATTTGTGTTGTTGTAGAATTTCCATTCAACTTTTGAAAAATACGAAAATTTTCCGAAGAGGTTTTTGTTTAAAGTATTTCGTGTGTCGTCTCTGTCCCCGTATTTGCCGTTAGCATTAAAAGTATATAAAACAGGAAAAGGCCCGCCACCGAGCAGAGAATCCGATTTGGTATCGGCGAACACGAGATAACGTGTTTTTATTTCCTTTTCAATATTGAGATCTTTTACTTTGAGGACAACATTTTCAAATTTGATACCCTGGAGGCCGCCGCCAATGTAACATTCTTCCGGCCTGTGCGGGACGATATCAGGCAGCGAGTAATACGTTATAAAAAGCATGCAGAAACGAGCGCTGCTTTCGGCAGAAACAGACGTATCTTCTAATGTCCATTGAATATAATCTTCGGTGCCGAGTGTTTCGAGAATTTCCTGATTTTCAATTTCAGCTTTAGAAACGACTTTATATGGACGCAGCTGTGACACATTGAGATCGCTGAGCGATTTTTTCAAAGGCAGCGGCTCATATTTTCTTGAAAACTTTGACATACTTAAAGCGGTGATTGCCAGCAAAATGACGCATATAAGAAATGCCGGCTGAAAATAATATGCTCTAATTGTCCCTATCAGGCTCTTTGTCATTTTATTTTAAAAAGTTAGCGTTTCCTGACGACGATATCAGGAGTTTTATCATCATCGTTTTCAACAAAAAGATTTTCCATAAACCATGCCAGGACTCCATACAGGCCAAACGCCAGCGGCAGCATGGCCATTCCCAGGAGGTCATGATAAATTCCCTGTGCATACTGAGGATCGCCCAGAACGTAAATGAAACCAGTTATAGTTACTCTGACTATGTTGCAAAGGATTGCTATCGGGACAGTACTGGCCAGCAAAATCAGGCGCTGCCATGGCGGCCTGTAATGGATGTATGCCATTGCGACCCCAAGTGCGAAAAATGTCATAAGAAGTCGCATTCCGCTGCATGCTTCAGCTACATCGAGAGGCGGTTCGAGGTGAACACCCTTGTATATAACATCTATTATAACACCATTGGCTGTGGCATCCATATTTGGAAAAAGGTTCAATATCGCAGTTGAAGCAGCTGCGGCCCAGAGGCGCATCGGTATAGTTGCGGTTCTTAAAATTTCATCCGGCAGCGGCACAGCAAAAAACAGGTATACGACAGGAAGCCAGAGGTATTTCGTTAATTGCCAGCCGGTAAGATACAGGACTGCACCGCCAAGGGCACCAACTGTGGAGATTTGTCTGAAATACCCATATCCGGCGGGGCTGATTGTATTGAAAATATAAAAAAGAATGGCTCCAATGAACAGAAGAAAACCTATATAGCTGGTCCTGGGGCGGGTGTTAAGAATTTCCTGTTTTGACTGGTTTAGAAAATACAAGCTGAAAAGAGGTATAATAAAGCCATGAGACCAGCTGCTGTCGGTGAGCCATCGCCCGACAATATTATTTAGTTCATTATGAAAGAGCCAGTAGAGCAACCCGCCGAGTATGACGATTCGAAGATATGTATGTATTCCGATCTGGCGCCAATATTGTTTTGGCGACTGCGCATTTTGAACGTCAGTTGCAGATGTGGTAATGTTGTCTTCCATACTCATCTATTTTGTATCTGGTCTGCAAAAAAGCAGCTTTGCTGAAAAGTAACCGTCGAAGGCAATTAACATGTAATCAGCTGATACAATACAAATCCTTTAAAATATCCAATCGAATGGTCCGTATGTTCCATAATCAAGATCTGCGAAATTACGGTCGTAAACAAAACCAAAGCCGTAAGTTGCCCTGAATGCATTTCGCAGCACTGCTCGATATCTGGACGACGGATGCGTTCCGACATTGATTAAATCATTCGGTTTTATAAAGAAATCAGGCTGTTCACCGGATGCGATTTTATCCAAATCCACCAGGACAATTTCTTCACGTTTTTTGCCAATTCTTCTAACGACTTCGCATTTTTTGGGCCAAGCCAAAGGTCCCAGGCCGCCTGCGGCTGCTATAGCCATTTTCAGAGTCATAGGCCTGCCGGTTATATTAATAAACCCCTGGTTGTTGACGTTACCCATAATACAAAATTCACCAATAATATCAACCGGGACGTGAATGTTATCGCCAGGTTTAATTACAATATTGTATCTGGGATCGCCTCCAAGGAGTTTATCAGCAGGAATTCTTATAGCGCGTCTTTGTACCCCGCTTCCGCCGATTTGGTTCCAGCCTGTAGCGGTTTTGCCTGTATGTTGAGGTTGGGCCTGTTCAACATCTTCTTTTACCGGGCCCTCAATCGTTTTTAGGATACCTACCTGGACAGGTATCCAGCGGCCCTCCTGAAAAATCCACTCAATCCGCCCTTCAGTGCCGGGCAAAGAGCGAGCTGCCGCTAAACGATCGCCGGTCTTTTCATCAGAAACCTCGGAGATTGTTTGAAGCCCGTCTTCCTGGTCGTTGAGAGTTTCTGGTCGAGCGACATCTGAAAACTCGCGTGATGTCCCCATTTCTGTTGAACTGATAACTATATCGCTGCGCTGTTTGCGTTTTGCCATTGGCGCAATTACATCCATCATATCTTCGGGAGATTCAGTTTGGATGCTTGCTTTTTCGATGGTTGGCTTGAACGGTGATTCTTTTGGAGTAGCCGGCGGTTCGGCGGGTGTCTCTTCGCCTGTAACCTGCCTTGAGACATAAATGTAGCTGATATTGAATTGGTTTATACCGCCTGCGTTGGCTAAGCCGTCGGCAATGCGATAGTCATAACGGGGTATTTCATATCGACCGGGTCTTGGAACACCATTGCCGAGAACAGAATATGTTCTGCCCTCGGATTTTTCCAATGTTACTGTTACCGACGGCTCCTTAAGGATATTGGGAGAGAGGATTTGTTTTATTTCTTCTTCGAGCTGTGACTCGGTAAGACCGGCGGCATTCACGACTCCGACATCAGGGATAGACAATTTGCCTGTTTCGGTGATAACAAGGCGATTTGCATACATCTGACCTTCCTGTAAGAGCTCATAGATACTGATAATGACATTATCGCCCGGCCCGAACACATAATCTGTATCGTAAGCGATAGCATCCGCGGGTCTTGGTTCTTCTCCTGTTTCCCAGGCGGCCGGTGTTTCGTCTGCAACACCCAATGAATCAAGTATTACATTTACGGCAGGAACTGGTTTAAATCGACCCACTTGAGAGGGATTCCAGAACTTGTCTTCACAGCCGGCCGGACAAATGCATAGCACAATCAGGGAAACAACCGAGAATCCTATCTTTATATTCTTCATACACTTAAATTTATCGGCTTAGGGCATAGACGGCTTTACCGCCTTCTGGCTTTCTAAAGGGGGAATGCAGCAATTTAAAAAACACTCCTTGTTCTAAAAAGCCGTAAAAAGCTGTGTACAGACATAAACCCTTATTCAAAAAAGAATTACGTCACATTTGCCTGATGCTTCAAAAAAAAAGCAAAGCGCTGTGTGCTCACCTCACCTTGAGATGACCTCCGTGACACTATAAATCGTGCTATAATATAACAATCCCTTGTTTTTGGACTTAAACAACGTTTTTAAATACTTAATAATTAAGGTATTTGTTCGTAACTTCATTTAAATGTTTCGCTCACCTACGTGAGTCCTATAAGAAATAGGTTGGCAATATAGATAAGATGGGCAAAATAATCAAGAATAAAACTAAAGATAAAATTCTTTAAAAGATTACCAATTAAAGGTTTTTTGCCAGGCTTCTTTTAGCAGATTTATTTGAGCGTTGATGATTTTTTGGCCTTTGGGCTCTTTTATTATGAGCATCGGATTATCTATTATTTTTCCGATTTGGCCGAATGGAAGATTCAGCATAATTTTGGCAAATGAAGAGTAATTGGCTGGTTCGATTTCGATTATGTAACGAGAATTTGATTCACTGAACAACTGGGCATCAATTCGTGTGCAGTCTTTTTGTTTTGGAAGCCCGCGTAAATCCGCTTCAATGCCAAAACCCCCTGCAAAGGCCATTTCGGCAAGGGCCACCGCCAGGCCTCCCTCGGAACAATCATGGCAGCTGACAACAAGGCCATTTTCTATTGCCTGGGCTACTTTGGCGGCTATCTTCGGCGACGTTTTTAAATCAACTTTCGGAACTTCGCCGTAATTATTTTTATCGAGCAGCGAGTAATGTGAGCCGCCGAGCTCGTTTTTAGTCTCGCCGACAATGAAAAGCAGATTGCCAGGGTTTTTTACGTCCATTGTTACGCATTTATTTACATCTTCGATTAATGAAATTGCGCTAATCAGCAGTGTCGCGGGAATAGAAATTCGTGAGCCGTCATCTCGCCTAAACTCATTATTGAGAGAGTCTTTGCCGGATATAAAAGGAGAATCGAATGCGATAGCCGCATCGTAACAGGCCTGGGCAGCACGGACTAATGAGCCGAGCGTTTCGGGCCTGGTGCAATCGCCCCAGCAGAAATTATCCAATAGAGCAATGCGGTCGGGCTTTGCACCAACACATATAAGATTTCTGATTGCCTCATCGATTCCGGAAAGCGCCATCCAATACGGGTCTATGTCCCCATAGAACGGATTCATTCCGCAGCTTATCGCAACACCTTTATCTGAATTATATTTTGGCCTTACGACAGCGGCGTCACTGGGACCATCATTAGTTTTACCTGTTAATGGCTTGATAACGGATGCCCCCTGCACTTCGTGGTCGTACTGTCGGATTACCCATTCTTTGCTTGCAACGTTATAAGAGCCGAGAATTGCCAGAAGTTCATCGTTATAATTATCTTTTTCTTTAGTTTTTATCTGTTCTGTTTTCTTCGATGACCAGACTGCCTTACGCGAATACTTGGGTACACCATCATGGAGGAATTCCATATTAAGCTCGCCGACGAGAGTGCCCTTGTATCGCAATTTTAATATTTTATCATCTGTGAATGTGCCGATTACTGTGGCTTCAACATTTTCGCCGGCGAATATTTTCATAATCTCGTCAAGTTTTTCGGGCTTTACCGCAATGACCATTCGCTCCTGTGCTTCGCTAATCCATATTTCTGTATAATTTAGGCCGGCGTATTTTAGAGGCACTTTATCGAGGTCAACTTCAGCACCTAATTCAGCACCCATTTCGCCGACCGCGCTGGATAACCCCCCTGCTCCGCAATCGGTGATTGCCTCGTATAAGCCTTTTTCATTGGCCTGCACAAGGACATCGAGCATTTTCTTTTCTGTGATGGCATTACCGATTTGAACCGCGTGCGAGAAAACAGTTTCGTGTTCATGGGT
>Ga0105091_10000189_pt1 | contig 24103 bp, 22 predicted proteins | sample PPLLak1March2015_FD_87022 | JGI IMG/M metagenome (GOLD analysis project Ga0105091, IMG submission 87022) | Freshwater sediment microbial communities from Prairie Pothole Lake near Jamestown, North Dakota, USA - PPLs Lake P7 Core (1) Depth... | ecosystem: Environmental > Aquatic > Freshwater >... | reverse complement strand
TTGAAGTCCGACACGATCTGGTACTCCTCATGGTTGGTTGACCAGCGGCCCTCGATCTCGATGACGGCCTCAACCCGGGCATGGGCGCCCGCCGGGAGGTAGAGCTCCAGCTCACCGCCGGCGGTTGTGAGCGTACTGTTGGCCTTCCCATCGGGGTTCAGCTCCGCGCGGATGTCACCGCCGGCTGTCGATGCTTCGATAGACCCGGAAATTCCGTTCAGCACGAGATCGCCCCCGGCCGTGCTGGCCTTCACATCACCGGTTGCGCCAAGGCATTCGATATCGCCTCCTGCTGTAGACAGCTTGGCGGTGCCTGTTACCTTGCCCACGTGCACATCGCCGCCGGACGTCGAGGCGGTCGCGTCACCGTTGATGTTGTTGATCCGGATGTCGCCACCGGACGTGGAGGCGGTCAGCGACTTGCCGACGTCTCCAACGATGATGTCTCCGCCGGAGGTTCCGACGTCGACGCGTCCCTCCGCAGAATCAAGACGGATGTCGCCGCCAGCCGTCTTCAGCGTTACATCACCACCGACTTTACCGGCGATAATGTCGCCCCCAGCCGTCTTCAGATTGGTGGTGCCGTCGACATCACCCACCTTCACGTCTCCACCGGCTGTCTGTCCAGTGATTTTACCGGTGAGATTCCCGGTGACGACGATGTCCCCGCCGGCTGTCTTGAGGTCTACGTCGAAATGATCGGGCAGACTGATATTGAAGCGGATATTGTGCGAATGGCCATTGTTGGGCCGAAAATCGACTCGCACGGTGCTTCCGGTCTGGGTCATGCTCAGGTCCGCAAGATCCTGCTGGCTGATGCCAAGCGCCTCAACCGTGACCTGCCCGGCCGATGATGTCCTCAAATTGACATCACCCACCACGACCACGACCAAAGAGCCGCCAGCTCCGACATTGAAACTCTTGGACGTCTGCGAGTAAGCCGGGCTGATGAACACGGCGGCAATTAAGATTGCGACTGCGAGAAAGAGCCATGGATTCTTTTTCATTGTTGTTTCGCCTCCTGGACGACGGCGCGCGAACGATAGCGGATGTACTCGTTGCCGTCAGTGTGCATTTTTTCCTCTAGAACCCTCAGCACTTCCGGATCGCGGTAACGCTCGGTCCTGATCGCATCAATCGCAGCTATCCGCATGGCTGGATTCGGATCATTGTTCAGGACGAACAGCAAAGCATCCCGAATTTCATTGTCAACCGGGAAGTTTTCGAGAGCGGCCAATGCCTGCTTTCGGACTCCATTGTTTTCGTCCATCTTCAGAGCGGTGATCAACGCTCTTTTCACATCGGCATCCGGCTGCTTCAGCTGAACTGTATTGAGTACGCTCACAGCCCTCAGTCTCACACCGGGGTTTTGAGCGTCGACAAGAGCCTCGCTTAGCACATCTTGAATGAGAGGATCGTTGATGCTTCCTCTGAGGTGTACCGGCGCCGTCGCTTCATACGTGAACTCGACATTGCCGTCTGATGCATCGGCATCGATAAAGCGGATATTACCTACCGAAATATTCCCGGGCGAGCCGGGCAGGCCGCGTACGACGGGTCTGGTTATGAGTGAATTGTCGTCGGCGGGCGGCTGCCGGTAGACTAAATGCCCGCCGGTCAAACCGAGAACAAGACAGACAGTCCCCGCCACTGCCGTTCGAAAGCTGGGAACCAACCAGGACCAGTTCCAGTCACCGAGCCAACCACGCCGCTCGGGCTCTCGGTGCCGCAAGCCGATTCGCAGTTCTCGTCGAGCCTGTTGGAGCAACGTCTCACTCGGTTCGCGCGGTGACCCGGCTGCCTGTTGGATCTCCTTGATCTCGTCGAGCTGCTCCCGGCATTCGGCGCAAATCGCCAAATGTTGATCGAGGAGGTACTTCTCATCCTCGTCCAGCTCGTCATAAGCCAGCAGCGGGATCCATTCCTTGAATTTCTGGTGTCGCATACTTGCTCCATCTACTGAAAAACCGGCCGCAACCGTTGGCGCAGGCGTTCTGTCGCCGTGAAGAGATACTTCTTCACGGTCCCCTCGGCACAATCCATCAGGGCCGCTATTTCCTTGAGCTTGTACCCCTCGTAGTGCCGAAGCGTAAACACCAGGCGCTGTTGCGGCGAGAGCCCTTCGAGCGCTGCCCGGACATGTTGCGAAATCTCGGAGCTGAGCGCTTTTTGATCAGAAGGCAGGTCGTGAGAAACAGGCTCCAGGTGTCGAGACTCACCATCATCTTCTGCGATATCCAGCGACTCATACTCGCGATTTTGAGAGCGGCTTTTGTAACTCAAGCAGACATTCACCACTATTCGGTGAAGCCAGGTTGAGAACCGGCTCTCAAAACGAAAGCCCGGCAAAGCACGGAAGACCCGGATGAAGACTTCCTGGTAGACATCCTTGGCGTCCTCTTCATCATTGGTGTAGGAGACCGCCAGTTTCAGGACTTTCCTGTCGTAGCGATAGACCAGCTCCTCAAAAGCCGGGCCATCTCCTTTTTGGGCTTCCAAGATAAGCTCCCTTTCGTCCAGGTCCATCTCTTATTGCTCTCTGAACACCCGGTTAGACTCGAGGGTGTTTGAAAAGGTTGTGGGGGCCCGCAGATTACGCGGATCTACGCGGATTTGCGCGAATAGAAGCAGGAAGTGTCAGCGGACTTCCTGCTTTGCGGGCCAATAAATCGTCAATTAAAAGACGCGCGGGCGGAAAACGTGGCACTTGAGCTTCTGGAATTCTTCACGGAGGCGGGTAAAGGTCTCCTCAGTTTCGCATATCCCGACGATTGAACCGCCCGAGCCCGCGTAGGTCGCGCAGACGCCGTGATTACGTGCCAAGCAGACCATTTCGACGTTACGGGGATCCAGCTTGCAGATCGAGGCGCGGATATCAAAATTCCGGTCCATCAACTTGCTGAACGTACGGTAGTCCCGGTTGAGCAGGCACTCTTTGCCTTGGGTGACCAGCCCGGCCAGCTCCTCCATCGCCTCGACTACGGCCGGCTCTCGGCGTTCCCAACGAGCGCGCAGGTCGCTGTGAATAATGCCTGAGATCTCGCTCAGATCCGTTCGGCAGGCGATATAGAGCGGAGGCAGGAGTGTGCGGTCCAGATTTTCATACGCGCCATAGCCGTTCTTTTCGATCAGGCTGCGGTCAAAATCCATGTAGACCAAGCCTTCGTAGACCTGGCAAACACGATCCTGCAAGCCTGCATCGATCCCTATTTCCTGCTTTTCAACGTTGAGAATGAGGGTGGGCAGGATCTCCTTCCCGATGGTGATCCCATAGAACTGCATCAGGCCTCGAAAGACCGCGGTGATAATGGCGCTGGAGCCGGCGAGGCCCACCTGTCGCGGGATATTCGTGTCGTAGCGCATGGAAAAGGCCTGATTGCCTAGATCAAGGCCCTGTCTTTGACAGTATTCGACGAACCGTTTGATGGAAGCCTTGATCAGCCGAAGCCCGCCATACAACCCGTTCAGCTTTACGTCCTCGACGAGTTCCTCGATACGGTTGAAATGGCAACGATCCTGGCGGCTGAGGACGATTTCAACTTCCGGCCATTCGTAGACGATGACTTCGGCGCAGAAATTCCTGACGCTGACCGAGATGGTCTTCCCGTAGTATCCGTCGGACGGGTTCCCAAGCAATCCCGCTCTCGCAAAAGCTGAAGCCTTAACGATCCTCACAGAGACACTTCCTGACGTGATTTCGAAGTTTCGGTCCCAGCTGGCGGTCGCTGAGCGCAAAATCAATAAAAGCCTCGAAGTAACTCTGGAAATTACCGATGTCGTATCGATGTTCACCGGGCGGGAGGCAGACGCCGACGACCTTCTCGCCTTTCTGCAAGAGCAGGCGGATGGCGTCGGTCAACTGGATCTCCTGGTTCTTTCCTGGCAGCGTGCTGCAGATCGCATGATAGATGCCCGGCGCAAACACATACCGGGCGGCAATCGCCAGATTACTAGGCGATTCCTCACGACTCGGCTTTTCAATCAGATCCAGGATCGGGAACACGTTGCTTCGGGCTCCCGGCTTGACGATTCCGTACTGGGAAACGCTCTCTTCCGGCACCTCTTCCACCGCGATCACGCACGCCGGCTTCTCTTCCTCGAAAGTCCGTATCATCGTGCTGACCACATGGGAAGAGGCATTGAGACCGAGAATGCTGTCCCCCAGGGCTACGACGAACGGGCGGTCCCGGGTAAAGTGCTGGGCGCACAAAACTGCGTCACCAAGACCTTTCTGACGCCGCTGCCGTGAATAGAAAAACTCGAGCCTCATCCTCTCGTACTCGAGCTCGGGCAACAGCTCTTCCTTCCCGCCTTCGCGCAGACGGCGGGTCAGCTCCGAGTCGTAATCAAAATGATCCTCGATGGAGCTCTTGTTTCGCCCCGTGACGAACAGGATTTGTTTGATTCCGTTCGCCTCCAGTTCTTCGACCACGTACTGCACAACCGGCTTTTTTCCCACCGGCAGCATTTCTTTAGGCTGGGATTTAGTGGCTGGAAGCAGACGAGTGCCGAATCCGGCGACAGGAATGACAGCGATCTGAATTTCCGGATTGTTCATGATGACTCAGCGTTTGTAACGCCTGGGAGCGCAGGCAATCTTGCCTGCGCTCCCAAAGCCTCAGTCCGACTGCGGGCCCACGGTCTGTGCAATTTCGAGCGCCTTGGTCGTCGTGTAATACTTCGCGATCATGTTCGGGACTTCCCATTCGGGGAGTTTTCCACCGGTCAGATAGCCCATGAACTTCTCGGCTACCTGCCCGAAATGGGCCTCATGTCCCACCCGATACTTGTCGGGAATCACGACGTGCCAGTTCTTGCCATCCTGAACGACCTCCAGGCCAGGATAAGCACCCGCCAACCCCTCGATAGCCCGCTTGACCGCATCGGCAAAAATGGTCGCATCAACTTCTGGAACCGGCTCGATGTACAGCTCCGGTTTGTAGTTCTGTTCCTTCCCCTGCCGGATGATGATGCTCGAACGACTCCCCTTCATAACCGAGAAGTGGGTATCCCCCGCGCCTTCAGGCGCCTCGAAATTCCACACGACGGAGACCTTCGAATGGATCCCTCTTATCTTGTACACCATGTCGCCGTTCGAGTAGTAGGGCAGAGCGCCATTGGCGTCGAGCTGGCCCTTCAGGTAGTCGGGGAAATCGGCTGCCCCGGTTACCTTCGTCAGCTGCGCCTTGGTCACGATGGTCGGCCAGCGGCGCGCCTTGATCATCTCTATGTCGGTCTTGTAGTTGATTTTCTGCTTGGGGAAACACTCCCACATAACGAGGTCGACCAGGTGGCTGGATACGTCGACAATACCTTCCCCCTGCTGCTTGACGTCCAATGCCCAGACCGGTCGTATAAGCGGCTTGCCTGCGACGTACTTGAACAGGTGATGCACGCTTTCCTTGGTGACGGCCGGATCCTCCGGGGTCCCTGCCCGGAAGGCGCCAAAGACCTGGTAGTTGTGAGTTAGTTCCTTTTGCAGGATCGTCGTTATTTCGTACCGCTCGGTCATGATGTCGTACAGAAGGACGTCGTTCTTCCGCGCCGAATCAAAAGCCGCGCGGAGCATTTCCCAGCCCTTCTGGTCGATGCACATCGGCTTGTCAGCCAGCACGTTTAGTCCGGCGTCCACCGCTGCCTTGATGTACTCCGTCTTCTTCTGGTTGTTGCCAGCCATCACAACCATGTTGCCCGGTTTTTCGGAGAGCATCTTCTGTAGAAAATCCGGGCCTCGGTAGATCTTCTGTTCCCACTGGGTCGGGTTCTCGGCACGGGTATTGAAACTCTGCACCCGTTTGAGATGTTCTTCGAGATCCCACCCGTCTGGAGCATAGACATAAACCAGGGGGGAGACGGCTTTGTACATCGTCTTCTGGACGAGTGCGGCATGGAAATGCCCGGGGTCCAGAACCATCAGCTTGATCTGGCCTGCCGTCCCGGAGGATTTGTCTTTGTCTTTCCCCTGCATTGCCGCCAACCCCAACGGTAACAGCAAAATACTGACGATCAGTAACATGTTGTTCTTCATAATTTTCACTCAGGCCGACGACCCCGCCGTCTCGCTAGGTCGGCAGCACGCTCAGCACCCCTCTCAGGTACCCGATCGATTCCGCGGAGCCGGGCAGTGGTTCGTTGTCGTCCTTCTCGTACTCGAGAGCAACCACGCCGTTGTACTTAATCCCGATCAACGCGGTGAGGAGCGCCGGAATATCAACAACGCCTCGTCCGATTTCGACCGTCGAGCCTTCCCGGGTGGCGGCCGAAACGTCCTTGACGTGAATATCGAAAACGCGATCGGCGAAATCCTTGACGGCCTTCGCCGGCTCTATTCCGGATCGTTGAGTGTGACCCACGTCAATGCACAAGCCCATTCTCGGATCCCGGCCCTTCACTTTTTCATAGACACTGTCGGGAGTCGGGTAGAGCTTGTCGCCTGGACCATGGTTGTGAATCGCCACGCGAATGTCGTATTGCTTGATTCGCGCCTCGGTGGCATCCAGCAGTTCGTGCTTGGGCACCCCGACGATGACCTTCATCCCCGCAGCCTTCGCGTAGTCGAAAGCCTGCTGGACCTCGGCCTCGGTGTTCATATACACGACACCGCATCCGTAAGCTTCCAAGCCGGCCGCTTTGGTTTTCTCGATGACCTGCGCGATCTGCTCGGGACTGCTGTCAAGGGGCAAGTGCATGCTTTTGAACGCGATCTTGTCGACCCCCGTTTTACGGGTCATGGCCAACGCCTGCTCCAGTGGGAACTTGCGGAAAGTGTAAGAGGCCATGCCGAGTGTCAGGACTTTGGTTTTCTTGCCCGCTGCCGCTGTCGCCTGCAGATGCCCGGCTGTGCCTAAAGTGGCTAAGCCCGCAGCCGCAGCGCCGATCTGGAGAAAAGACCTTCTGCTCTGATTTCCCGTCATTTCAGTCCTCCGAATCCTGCCCGCTATTGTCCTATAAGGAGGGTCAAAAAACCAACTTTCCTGGGAGCGCAGGCATCCTGCCTGCCCTTGCCGCCTGCGCCGTCAATAGTGCAGATAGCACGAGCAGGCAGGATGCCTGCGCTCCCAGGAAGATTCACCCAATCAGCACAAACCGAAAATCCATGACATTGGTGCGGGTGGGACCGGTGATGATGAGGTCGTCGAGGGGTTTAAAAAAATTGTAGGAATCGTGGCGGGTAAGATAGTCCTCGATCGAGAGACTCAAGGCCTGGCCCCGAGCCACGGAGGAGGGATCGGCGACTGCACCGGCGGCGTCGGTCGGCCCGTCGGTCCCATCCGAACCCAGGCTTGCAAACAGAATCCGCTCATGCGGCCATCCCGCGGTTTCCCGAGCGCACCAGAGAGCGAATTCCTGACTGCGGCCCCCTTTTCCGGACCCAGTGACCCTGACCGTCGTCTCGCCACCGGAGATCAGGCAGCAGCGTTTGCGAACAGGATTGGCGGTCGCCAGAATCTCGCGAGCCATTGCCACATGGACTTTGGCCACGTCCGCCGTGTTCCCTTCCATGGAGGACGAGAGGATAAGAGGGGCAAATCCCAGTTCCCGACTCTTCTCGGCGGCTGCTTTCAGACCGAGGAAATTGCTGCCAACGATCAAATTCTGGACTTTGAGTTTCCGCGCCTCGTCGGGCTTCAGCGTTTCCGGAGCCTCCGTGTGCCCCGCAGCGCCGCGCTCGAGATAGGCCCTGACGCCCGTCGGCACATCGGATTGCAGGTTGTATCGGGCGAAAATTCCGAGAGCGTCGGCGAAGCAGGTGGGATCAGGCACCGTCGGCCCCGATGCGATCGTGCTCATATCGTCGCCCACCACATCGGAGAGCATCAGGGCCAGGACCGTCGCCCCGTTGACGTGGTTCAGCAAACGGCCGCCCTTAATCCGGCTCAGGTGCTTCCGGATGCAGTTCATCTCGTGAATCGTCGCACCACACTCGAGCAAGAGTGCCGTCGTCTTCTTCTTGTCTGCCAGGGAGACACCCGGAACTGGCGCAGGAACGAGCGCGGATCCCCCTCCGGAGATCAGGACAATGAGCAGATCTTGCGACGAAAGGCTGCCCACCAGGTCAAGCAACGCCGCAGCGCCATCCTGGCCTGCTTGATCGGGTTCGGGGTGGCCGGCCTCGAGGACGCGGGTCTTCCGCAGTTGACCGCCGTGCCCGTACTTGACGATAACCAGGCCGTCCTCCAGCCGATCGCAAAGCAGGTCCTCCACGGCCTTTGCCATCGGGACTCCGGCCTTGCCGAAGCCAGCGACAACGATCCTGCGGAAAGAGGACAAGCGGTAGGTTTGATCGCCGAGACGCAGGGTATCGCCGTCGAGGTTCAGAAAGCGGAGGACGGCAGCCTCAGGATCGACCGATCGAAGGGCGTGCTCGTAGATCTGGCGCAGGATGTGTCGGAGATTGGTAGCCATCGTCCAATATGGCCCGCGGATCACACGGATAACACGCGGATAGCGCGGATCAATCCGCGCTATCCGCGTGTTATCCGTGTGATCCGCGGGAGAGAAATCATTGCCGGCGAAAACCGTTCTACCGTTCACCCAGCTTCAACCGGATCATTTCATCTTTCTTACTCCAATCCGGATGGCTGCGGATGAACAGGTAACGCAAATAACCGACGATGATCCCAATACCGCCGGTGGCCAACAAGAATGCAAGAGTCCCCAGGATCGCCCTGGTGACAACGCCAAGGAAAGTCCGGGTTTGTTTATCGTCTTCGGGCTTGTCCTCGATCCACTTGATCTTCGCCTTGTAATTGAGGTGACTGAGCACGCGAGTCGCGTCCGCCTCATTTCCAACCACCAGGCCGATCAGCGGACCCGATTTCTTCAAATAGACGCCCGGCCCGAAGTAGGAAGCCAACGCGTCCTGGATCTTCACCGAATACTTTTCGGCCAGAGCCGGCGTCGGATAGGCAATCAGGAACAAAGGCGTATCGGCGGGCTTATACCGGCCGAAGCCAATTTCAATGTGGTCCTCGAGACCCATCAGGGGAACAAGCGGTTTCGGAAACGTGGGGTTAAGCGCGAGGCCGTTGCCGCCGAAATAGAACTCAACGGAATCCTCCTGGAGGTCGGCGGTCGGAAGATGGGCAATTGCGACCGGAAGAGCATTAACGGCAGGAATCGCGTCCATCATGTTCCTGACTAGCTCTTCCAGCTTCGCCTTGTCGTGCCTGCCGTCCGCCTCCTTCAGATGCAAAAAGTAGCTGCCCCGCCAGAGGATCAGGTCCGGATCGGAGTAACGATGTTCAGTTGGAAGATTCAGCCGGCCGGTCAAGGCAGGATGCCCGGTCTTGTCCCAGAGCGAATAGAGCCCAAATGCGCCGGGAGGGTCGAGCAACTCGTACACCTCCACGTCAACGCGCGGCTTTCCTGACGTTTGATCATCAGGGACGAGCTCCCAGCGGGAATAGGATTTGAGGGCGAACTCTTTCAGCACCCCGCCTGGGTAGGAACCGACCTTTTCCCCCTCGGCGATTTTCGGCTTCTCTTCTTGAAGCTTGGCCGTGTAGCCCGCAACCTTCTTAAGGTACGCAGCCACGGAGACATCGGCGCGGGCTGAGTCCAAGAAGGCTACTAAAAAAACGGTACAACACAAGAGTCGTTTCAAAGTGACACCTGTCATCACCTCTATTAGACAACAATTGTAGGCGGGAGTTGCCCCAAATCTGAACAGAGCCGTGAGCGCAGCGTTTTGTGCGGAGCGACCCGGCCCGTGCATTTACACTAGCGTGTTGGTGATAAATGTACGGGCCGGGTCGCTCCGCACAAAACGCTGCGCTCACGGCTCTGACTTGATCTTGGATTATTGGCTGACCGCAGTTCTCTCAAGCAGCGGGACCGTGCCCAGAGCGCGAAAATACTCCTCGACTCCCTTGTACAGGGCCTCCGCAAGCGTCGCGCGCGCAGAGTCCCGTTTCAGGAACTTCTCATCGGAGAGGTTGCTGATAAAACCGACTTCGGTGAGCACGCTCGGCATATTGGCGCCGATGAGAACGATAAACGGGGCTTTCTTCACACCGCGATTCTTCTGCCTCGGCTGGAATGGCTTCATCTGGGTCCAGAGATTGGTCTGGACCATTACGGCCAACTGCCGTGACTCGACGTGATAGTCGGTTAAAGCGATCTTCCTGAGCAGGTCCTCGAGCTCGTGAATGTTGCGTTGTGACCCCGCATTTTCGCGGCTCGCGACGTCCCTTTCGTCGTCGGTTGAGGCGAAGTTGAGGAAAAACGTTTCGGCGCCCGACACTCTCCGGCTGCGGCTCGAGTTGGCGTGTATCGAGACGAACAGATCCGCGCCGTGTTGATTGGCGATTGCGGTTCGTTCCTCGAGCGGCACAAATTCGTCGCCGGAGCGCGTCAGCATGACGTCCGTGCCCAACCGCTCCTCCAGGAGCTTCTTCAACCGCAGCGCCACGTCCAGGACAAGCTCCTTTTCCAACAGCCCCGTCGGCCCGATTGACCCCGTATCCTTGCCGCCGTGGCCGGGGTCGATAACCACACGCCCGACTTTCAATCCCAGCACTCGAGTCAGGCTCAAGTCACCCTTCTGAGCCGGAGACGGCAGTATGGGAGTCTCCTTCCGGGTTTCCTTCTTTTCCGAAGCGGTGGATTCAAGAGGAATGACCGCCTCCGCCGTCTGCATCTTCTGCTCGGTCTGGGGCTTCGGAGTCTCTACCCGGGCTTTCCTGTTCTGCCCTCGGTTATCGATGATGATCCGGAACGGGTCATACAGCACGAACATCGCGTGGGTGTTGATATCTTCGTAATCGAGCACAACGCGAATCACACCCGGCCGGTTCTTGCCCACCCGAATCTGCTTGATGAAGAGGTCATTCACGTCGTAGGTTCGCGCGAGTTGGCCGGACTTCAACCGGCAACCCTGGAAATCGAGATAAAGACGAGCCGGGGAAGAAAGAACTTCCTTGATAACTTCCACTTCCCGGTCCAACTGGATCACCACGCGAGTGTAATCCTCGTTGGACCAGTATCGGATGGATGAGAGGGTGGCAAGCCCGGGAGGATCAGGTTTGGCGGCCTTTTCGGCGGCCTGGGTATCGGGAGGAGCCGGGGTCTCGGCGACGCGCTCAGGCGCGGGCGGCGGCCCGGTCTTCTCAGCCTTGGCTGGCGCTTCGGTTTTCAGCTCGTCGGCCCGTTTCTGGGCTTCGGCACGGTGGCGGGTCGCCGGGTATTCCCGCGCCACAAACCGGTAGTAGTATTCCGCTTTCGCAAGATACTGCTGCTTCCCAAACCGGCGGCCCATCTCGTCGTAAAGCTGGGCCGCAAAAAAGAGAGAATCGTCGGCGCCGCCGAAGGTCGGATCCTGGTCGATGACCCGGCGGTAAAGGAAAATGACCTTGTTGTATTGAGAAATGGTCCGGGAGGATTCGGGTTGCTGAAGGAGAAGCTTGTGTTCCTGGCGCGCCTTCTCGAAATACCCGCGAGCGGTTTCGCGGTCTCGGCCGGAAGCCACGGAAACCAAGCCGCAGAGCGCCAGGAAGCCGGCTGCAAAAAAACGCAGACTCATCAATCGATACCCCTGCGCATTATACATCAGAGCCGCTGACGAGCCGGGGGCCGAGAACCCCGTGAATGTTGCAGTGTGGACGACATGGACGAAGTGGACGAGGTGGACTTGGTCCTTCGGAATGTCCACTTCGTCCACATCGTCCACTTCGTCCATTTGGTGGCTAGCGCCGCACCGCAATGCAGTCGACTTCAATCAGGATCCCAAAGAGCAAATCAGCGCCGACTGTGGCCCGGGCGGGATACGGTTCTTTGAAGTAGCGCTTGTAGATCTCGTTGAGCTTCGCAAAGTCATCGTTGTCGGCCAAATACACCGTGACCTTCACGACATCCTGAAAGCCGGACCCCGCTGCCTGGAGAATCGCGCCGATGTTCCGCAGAGTCAGATCGGCCTGCTCCTCAAAGGTACCCTTGCTGATCTTGCCCGTGACAGGATCGGCCGGACCCTGACCGGCAACATAGATCGTGTCACCCACAACAATCGCCTGGTTATACGGCCCCAGGGGCGTCGGAGCCTTCTCGGTCCTGACAACCGTACGCGCCATCAGTCACCTCGGCTGTTGTTCTAGTTAACGGATTCTGTCGGCGTGTTCGTAAAGAGAACACGACCGTCGGGCTGGACCACGCGGTAGATCTTGCGGTTGACGGGAGGAGCGACGGCCTCTGCCAGATCGCCATCGGCCACAGCATCGGCAGACGGCTGGTAAAGAGTCGTCACTTTCTTCACGTAGTCCTGGGTCTCCCGATAGGGGGGAATCCCCTTGTAGCGGGTCACTGCATTTTCACCCGCGTTGTAGCCGGCGAGCGCCAGCGACAGGTCGTTTTTGAAGTAATCGAGGAGGAAGCGCATGTATTTCACGCCTCCCTCCAGGTTCTGCGTCGGATCGAAGATGTCCTTGACGCCAAAACGCTTGGCGGTATCTGCGTGAAGCTGCATCAGTCCTTTGCAGCCCTTGCTTGAAATAGCCTCCGGGTTGAAATTGCTTTCGACTCGGATCATCGCCTTCACCAGGTCCGGACTGATCTGATAGCGCCCGGCAGCTTCCTCGATCAAAGGCGTGTAGAGCTGCTCGCGCTTGACCGAAGGGCGAACAGCCTTGGCAGCGGCTTGAAGCAGCGGATTCGCCGCTGGCTGCGCCACGGCAGTACGGTCGGTCCCCAGGTTGGTAAAAACCACCCGTCCGGATTCATCCACGTACCGCTGAATAGATCCGGCGAGGACCGCAGGCATCACCTGCAAGACCGTCAGAATTGTCGAAAGAGCCAAGACCAGGCGCATTTTCCCTAACAAAGATGCCAGAGATGACTAAAAAGTCTAGTGATTTCTTTCACAAGTTGTCATGGCGGCGGTTGAGCGGCACGCTTTTCGCGCTGAGCGGCGAGCCGCATCGAAACCCCGTAAAGTCTGATTATATCTGAGTTCGTCAAGCCAACAAGTCCGCGACCGCGCTGTACGTCTGCTCCAGGGCCTCATCAAGCTTGGAAAGGTCCCGCCCGCCGGCCTCCGCCATGTCCGGCCGGCCTCCGCCGCCCCCGCCAACCACCGGGGCGATCTTCCGGATGAGCTGATCCGCCCGAATGCGGCCGGTGAGATCGGATGTCACCATCACGACGAGGCTGACTTTGCCGTCAGTAGGCGCGCCGAGCACGACGACTCCCGATTCGAGCTTGGTTTTCAACTGATCGGCCAAGGTGCGCAGTGCGTTGCGATCGAGGTTCTCCACGCGCTGGGAGAGGACGCGGACGCCCTTCACTTCCCGAACCTGGCTTACCGAGCCGGTCTCGTTCCGCGCCAGTTTGAGCTGCAGCTGCTCCACCTGCTTCTGCGCTTCCTTGAGATCCGCGAGAATTCTTTCCACCGAGCGGGTCAGCCCATCCGGACGGGTCCGAAGCATCTCCGAGAGATCGGCCAGAAGCTTATCCTCCTCGAGATAACGCTGCACTGCCATTTCACCGGCAACGGCCTCAATACGCCTGACACCGGCGGAGATGCTGCTCTCACTCACGACCTTGAAAAGGCCGATGTCGCCCGTGCGGCTGACATGAGTGCCTCCGCAGAGCTCGAGGCTGAAGCCCGGGACCGAGACAACTCGGACCTGCTGCTGGTACTTTTCGCCGAACAGTGCCATGGCGCCCCGTTGTATCGCCTGATCCAGGTCGCTCACCTCGGTTTGAACCGGCAAATTGTCCTGGATTCTACGGTTTACCAACAGCTCGATCTCCCTGATCTCGTCCTTGGTGACCGGCCTGTAATGTGTAAAATCAAAACGCAGCCGGTCTGGAGCGACCAACGATCCGGCCTGCTTGACATGAGTGCCCAGCACCTCCCGCAAGGCCGCGTGAAGCAGGTGAGTGGCCGTGTGGTGGCGGGCCGTCGATCGCCTCTCCTCGGGAAAGACCGTGGAAAGGACCGAATCTCCGACGCGGAGCTTCCCATACTTGACGGCGACGCGGTGAAGCCTGAGGCCGGAGATCGGTGTGAAGACGTTCTCAACCTGGGCGTGTGTGTTCTCGTTCTCGATCATGCCCTTGTCGCCTACCTGGCCGCCCGCTTCTGAATAAAAGGGGCTGCGGTCAAGCACGATTTCCCCGGCCTCTTTCTCGCCCAGCTCCTGCTTAAGCTCGTCTCCCTGCACGATCGCCAGGACCTTTCCGGCGACATCAGCAATCTCGGAATACCCGGTAAACTCGGTCGCAAAGCCGCGCGCCGCAGCCTCACGGTAGACCTCCCGAACCGTCTTCTCCCCGCCTTTCCAGCTGGCCCGGGCCCGTTCACGCTGTTTTTCCAACTCGGCATGGAAACCGGCCTCGTCGACATCCAGGTCCCGCTCGGCCGCAATTTCCTTCGCAAGGTCCAGAGGAAAGCCATACGTGTCGTAAAGTTTGAAAAGCTCCGGTCCCGGCAGAAGCCGTTTGCCGTGCCGCCCGACGGTCTCCGCAATGTCGTCAAAAAGCGACATGCCCAAACTGAGAGTCGAGCTGAATTTTTCCTCTTCGTGTTTCACGACGGTCGCCGCGTACTCCCGGCTGTCCTGCAACTCGGGATAGGCGTCCTTCATCAACTCGGCGACGAGGGTCGTCAAGGTGTACAAGAATGGATGCTCGGTTCCCAGCATCTTGCCGTGCCGGATGGCTCGACGCAGGATCTTCCGCAAAACATAGCCGCGCCCCTCGTTACCGGGGACCACGCCGTCGTGGATCAGGAAAGCGCAGGCGCGGCTGTGATCCGCGGCAATCCTCAGGCTCACATCCCGGTTCTCGTCCTGACCGTACGGAACGCCGGTTAGACGGGAGGCCTCCTGTATTAGAGGAACAAAGAGATCCGTGTCGTAATTGCTCCGGACGCCCTGCGCGACACAAGCGATCCGCTCGAGCCCCATCCCGGTGTCGATCGACGGCGAAGGCAAGGGCGTCATTACACCCGATCCGTCCCGGTTGTATTGCATGAACACCAGGTTCCAGATCTCGACATATCGGCCGCATGGACAGGTGAGATCGCAATCCGTGTGGCCGACCGGGCTCGTCCCGAGATCGTAATGCAGCTCGGAACACGGTCCGCACGGACCGGTGTCTCCCATAGCCCAAAAATTGTCGGCCTCTCCGAGCCGATAAATCCGGTTCTCGGGAATACCCATGTCCTGCTTCCACAGGTTGAACGCCTCGTCGTCATCGGTATAAACCGTGATGTAAAGCCGGTCCTTGGGAAGGGCGTAGACTTCGGTACAAAGCTCCCAGGCGAAGCGAATGGCTTCTTTTTTGAAGTAGTCGCCGAAGGAGAAGTTGCCAAGCATTTCGAAAAAAGTGTGATGGCGGGCGGTCCGGCCTACGGTCTCCAAGTCATTGTGCTTTCCGCTGACGCGCATGCATTTCTGGCTGGTCGTGGCTCGCACGTAATCCCGTTTCTCGAATCCCAGGAAAACGTCTTTGAACTGGTTCATGCCGGCGTTCGTGAAGAGCAGAGTGGGATCGTTTTCAGGGACGAGCGAGCTGCTCTTGACCCGCTTGTGGCCGTGATCTTCGAAATAACGAAGGAAATCTTCTCGGATCTGCGATGAGGTTTTCATAGGGCTCAAATTTCCGGACTCGTCAAGGGCGTCGAGTAACGTAAAGGGAACAGTCAGGCCCACGGATCACGCGGATGTGACGCGAATAGCGCGGATAACGGCGCCAAGCTATCTGGTTATTTTACAGCTTGGCGCCGTTATCCGCGCTATCCGCGTCACATCCGCGTGATCCGCGGGCCTGACTGTCCCTTCACGTTACTCGACGCCCCCTTATTCCGCCTCGTCCCATCCCAGTGAAGCGAAGAAAGGTTCGAGGACTTCTCTGACAGCAGCCGGAGGGTATCCCAATCGAACGGCGTAATCGAAGAGTTTCTTCAGCTCGGCCCGAGTGCGGGGAAGACCGCCTTTAGTGACCCGTGCGCGAACGGCCTCCTGCAGGCTGACTGCTTCCGGGACCTCGTCTTCCAGCCGGTCCCGAGTCAGAGCGATCATTGTAGCATTCAGGCCGAGCCTTTGTAACTCGTGCTCAATACGCCGGTTTCCGAGCAGCTTCCGGGTTCGCAGGTAGAGTGCGCGGCGGTAACCGAGTTCCTGGTCGTTGAGATAGCCTCGAGCTTTCAGGTCGGCCAGGACGGCTTGGATTTCGGCCCGAGACCCGTGGCGAGAGAGTTTGCGTGCAAGTTCCGCTTCGGTGTGGTCCCGAAGGCCCAAGAGACGGAAGGCTCGATCGAGTAGCGGGCGTTCTTTCACACTTCGTCTTTCGAGCTGACGATTCCCTGGAGTTTGAGCTTGAGGTCCTCGGGCTGGCTGGCGTTGCGAAGGGCATCGTTCAGACCGATATGCCCACTATGGTAAAGAGCGAGGAGTGACTGGTCGAACGTCTGCATCCCGTACTGCGACGTCCCTGCCTCCAGCGCTCGCCGGATGTCCTTGAGCTTTTCAGGCTGCTCGAGCAAAGAACGTATGTAGTCCGTGTTGCGCAGAATCTCAACCGCGGGCACCCGGCCGACCGGGAGCGAGCTCTTCATCAGCCGCATCGATACGATCGCCCGGATCGTCGAAGCCAGCATCAGGCGCATCTCATGCTGTTCATGAGGAGGAAACATACCGATGATACGGTTTATGGTTTCCAGCGTATCGGTTGTGTGAACAGTGCTGAGCACGAGGTGCCCGGTCTCGGCGGCGACCAGCGCGGTCTTCATCGTCTCGGTGTCGCGCATCTCGCCGACAAGGATAACGTCAGGATCCTGCCGCAAAGCGGACCGGAGAGCCGATCCGAACGCCTCGGTATCGATCGAGACCTCCCGCTGGCTGATGAAAGACAGCTTGTCACGGAAGAGAAATTCAATAGGGTCCTCGATCGTGATGATGTGGCAACGGCGGATCGAATTGATGTAATCGATCATGGCCGCGAGCGTCGTCGATTTGCCGCTTCCCGTCGTCCCGGTGATCAGAACCAAACCCCGGTCTTCCTCCGCAATCTGCCTTATGACCGGCGGCAGATTCAACTCCTCGATGTGCGGGACGATATCGGGGATGACCCGGAAGACGAAAGAGATCGAGCCGCGCTGCTGAAAAACCGCCACGCGGAAGCGGCCCAGGCCGGCGGCCCCAAAAGCCAGATCGACTTCCGCTTTCTGGCTGAGGATGTCTTTCTGGCGGGAGTTCATTAACTGCTGCGCCAACTCAGTCGTATCTTCCCGCTTGAGGGGCGTGGAACCGGCCAGCGGGATCAACTCGCCCTGCACGCGGACGTGGGGAAGGCACCCGACCTTCAGATGGAGGTCGGAGGCCTTGCGCTCGACAGCACAATTCAGCAACGCTTTAAGATCAATCATCGTGAAGCACCAATTGCGACCGGAAAGCCGCAATTATCGATCAGCAACCCGCAATCGCCGCCCGGCCCCGGCTTTAACCGGAGTCATCCAAACGAAGCGATCTTCAACTTTTCCTTGTACATAATCGAAGAAGCTTCGCTGTATGATCGTGGTCACAGATCCTCGTTTTCCTTCACCAATCACGATGTGATCGACTGATCTCACAGGCGTCACTTCCGCAGCCGTTCCAGTCAGAAACATCTCGTCGGCGAGGTAGAGCATCTCGCGAGGGATGCGCTGCTCGACAACTTCATAGCCGGCGTCCTTCGCCAGGGTAATCACGCTGTCCCTCGTGATTCCCGGCAGGATTGCGCTGGCCAGAGGTGGGGTCAACAGCTTTCCTTGACGAATCAGAAACAGGTTCTCGCCGCTCCCTTCACTCACGAAGCCTTCGCTGTCCAGGGCAATGCCTTCGACGAAACCGTCTAGTACCGCTTCCATCTTTATGAGACCGCTGTTCAGGTAGTTTCCACCGGCTTTCGCCATCGTGGGAAAAGTGTTCGGAGCAGCCCGATGCCAGCTGGAAACGCACAGATCGACGCCGTTCTCGAGTGCATCCTCACCAAGGTATTTTCCCCAGTACCAGGCGATAATGTACGTCTCGACAGGCGCCGGAAGCGGGTTTACACCAATCGCACCCGCACCGCGGAAAACCAGCGGGCGAATGTAGCACTCCTCGAGGTCATTAGCGTCAATGGTCTGCAGGACCGCGTCGATAAACTCCTCTTGCGAGAACGGAATAGAAGCTCGGTAAATCTTGCAGGAATCATAAAGACGATTGACATGCTCGGGCAGGCGAAAGACTTCCGAACCGCGAGATGTTTTGTAGCAGCGAATCCCTTCAAACCAGGACGATCCATAGTGGAGCGCATGCGACATCACGTGGACGGTCGCCTTCTCCCAGTCCACCAACTCCCCATTGCGCCAGATCTTTTTTGCTCTTATCTCGGTCATGCAGGAAGTCTAGGGGCGAAGGTGGTGAACTGTCAAACACTCAAGGTCCTCTTACAGAGCCGCGCACGGAGCGGAAGGCTGCTCCGCAAAAACCGCTCCGCAGTCTTCCACTCCGTGCGCGGCTCTTCCTGTAACGCGTTCCGGGGCCCGTCACCGCGCCGGCCGGACATCGAGCCCTCTCACGCCCAGGTTCAAACGCATAAGCGCCCCGGGTTCACACACGGTCACATAGAGCTGATCAAGGTAGGGACCGCCAAAGGACAATCCGCTGGTCGGATTGCCCATGGGATAACGCCGGACAGCCTGGCCCTCGGAATTCAACACGAGTACGTCTTTGATCCTCGGGTAAGCCACATAGAGGTTCCCCGAGGCGTCGAAGCAGAGACCGCCCGCCGGTTCTGTGTCGGACGAGAGATCCGATCCGGAAAGCGCCGCAAAAACAGCCATGCGGCCTAGTGTTCCCTGTCGCGGCACGGGAAACCTGAGAATTCGGTTCCTTCCGTTCTCCAGCAGGTAAAGGGCTGACCTGTCGGCAGAGAGTGCGACGCTGGTTGGCAGGGCGAGATCCCAAACCAGCCTCTTGATGGAGTGGCCGGGCGTAGCGTAATGCAGCGCGCCGGTCGCCGATTGCGGATCCCCTGTATCAGTAAAAAAGAAGCCGTTCCACTGATCCAGCGCGAGTCCAGTCGGTGATTTCAGCGGCTGTCCTTCACTCTCGCGCGCCACCACTTGCAGCCGCCTGGCCAGGCTATCCAGCTGCAGTATCGCGCCGCGGGCCGAATCGCAGATGATATGAGTCCCGTCAGGCAGGATCCGATGGCCGCGAGGACCCGGCTCAAACGCCCAGAGGCGGTGCCGACCGTTCGGAGTGACCACCCGGATGTTCTTACCGTGTGAGAAATAGACGCTGCCATCGTAGCCGAGAACCGGCCAGTCCGCGGTTTGCTCCTTCGTGAGGAGGACGAGGACCGGCGCTACTCCTTCGTTGGGAGGAAGCACGGGGGGATGTTCGGCACGTTCCGCACAACCCGGCAGCAGCAAAAGAACCAGTGCAGCCAGGTATTTAGAACGCACATTCCACAGTTATCAGTCCTTGAGGCGAGAGTCAAACGATTCCCTGGGAGCGCAGGCATCCTGCCTGCTTGTGCCTCCGGCACAATCGATTGTGCTCATGCACAAGCAGGCAGGATGCCTGCGCTCCCAGGGAATCGTATAATTATCCTGCAATGGTGCAAGTTCGACTGTTTGCCTCTTTGCGGGAGGCGGCCGGCCAGGCTGAGATCGACCTTCCCTGGCCGGGCGTCTCTCCGGCAAAAGGCGTTTTCGAGGAATTGATCAAGCGCTTCCCTGCCCTGGAGCGTTTCCGCCCCGTCACGCTTGTGGCAGTGAATGAAGTTTACGGAAACTGGGAGACGCCGGTCTCGCCCGGCGACCGAATCGCTTTCTTCCCTCCCGTCAGCGGAGGAAGCCGATGATTGCTCTAACCGATCAGCCGATCGAGCCTCGCCGAACCGAGCTTCTCAGCGCTGTCGCTTGCATTGGCGCGGGCGGGATTGTCACCTTCGAGGGAGTCGTGCGGTCGGACTCGCGCGGCAAACGCGTGACTCATCTGTTTTACGAAGCCTTCCCCGAAATGGCGCTGCCTGAAATGGAAAAAATCGGAGCCGAGGCGCGGAAACGCTGGCCGCTTCAAGCACTTGTGCTGGTTCATCGGACCGGAAAGGTCGAAGTCGGGGAAACGAGCGTCCTGATCGCCGTAGCTTCCGGCCATAGGGCAGAGGCCTTCGAGGCCTGCCGTTTTATCATCGACTCCGTTAAAACCACCGTTCCCATCTGGAAAAGAGAGCATTACGAAGATGGGGCTGTCTGGATTGAGGACCACGCGTAATGAAGGCGGCAGTGATCACGGTGAGCGATGGCTGCGCGGCTGGCGCAAAGCCGGACCTGTCCGGACCGTCTCTGGCTCGACTCCTGGCCGAGAATAAGTGGGAAGTAGTCGGTATTACCGTGGTACCCGACGAGATTGACGCAATCCGGCCGGAGGTAAAAAGACTCGTAGCCGAATCGGTGAGATTGATTGTGCTGACCGGAGGCACCGGAATCTCGCCGCGCGATGTCACACCCGAAGCAGTCCGGCCGCTTCTCGAGAAGGAAATTCCAGGCTTGGGAGAGCTGATGCGTCTAGCCGGCTTGGAACAGACGGAGAAAGCGGCGCTTTCACGCTCGCTTGCGGGCTCGATCGCGGCCAGCCTGATCCTCTGCCTGCCGGGAAGCACAAAGGGGGCGATGCAATCGCTCGCCGCCGTCCTCGGCCTCCTGCCTCACGCCCTGGATTTGCTGGAAGGAAAAACGAGGCACTGACTCACCACAGAGACACAGAGATCACAGAGAAAAGCCATGCAGCGGCTCTGTGATCTCTGTGTCTCTGTGATGAGTAGTCCTTTAAGTCCTTTAGAATTCCCTTCGCCCGGTCAGAGCTCGCGAGATCGTCACCTCGTCCGAATATTCCAGATCGCTTCCGACCGGAATTCCCGACGCGATGCGCGACACGCGAATGTTGAGCGGCTTGATGAGCTTGGACAGGTAGAGAGCTGTCGCTTCCCCTTCGATCGTGGGATTTGTCGCGACAATCACTTCCTCGACCTTGCCTTCACCCAGGCGTCCCAGCAGGTTTTTCAGCTTCAGATCGTCGGGCCCGATGCCGTTGATGGGCGAGATGGCGCCGTGAAGCACGTGATACATCCCTCTGTACTCGCCGGTCTTCTCGATGGAGAGGATATTGAACGGCTCCTCCACAACGCAGATAACCTTGGGATCACGCCGCTGATCCGAGCAGAAGCGGCACGGATCGATATCCGAAATATTGTTGCAGGTAGAGCAAAGAATGAGGTTGGCTTTGAGCTCAAGGATGGCGTCCGCGAGCTTCTGGCAGTCGTCCGATGAGGCGCGGATCATGTGAAACGCCATCCTTTGCGCCGACTTGGGCCCGACACCCGGCAATTTCCGCAACTCCGCAATCACTTTCTGAATCGGGTCAATTGAATCAGCCATCGTGCGTTTTCCCTCCGCCCCTTCGCCTCTTCGTCCCTTCGCCCCTGCTTTTACCCCAGGTTGCCGAGCAAATCGCTCCCCATTCCGCTGACCCGGGAATTGAGGGCCGCATCGACCTTGCGTCCGGCTTCGTTGACCGCGGCGACAATCAGGTCTTGCAGCATCTCGACATCTTCAGGGTCCACGGCCTGCGGGTCGATCTTGATCGACAGGAGCTGCTTGTTCCCATCCATCTCGACGGAGACCATTCCGCCGCCGCTGGCTGCCTCGACTTTCAGCTCCAGCATCTGATTCTGCAGCTGCTCCTGCATCCGCTGGGCTTCCTTCATCAGTTTCTGCAATTGCTTTGGATTCATCCTCAGTTCTCCATCTTTCTCTGAACTATGATTTTGCCCGGGTATTTCTCGATCATGCTTCGAACGCCCGGGTGCTCGGTCGGATCGTGGCGCGGCGCGTTCCCGGGATTTTCCTCGCCTCCAACGGCGACATCACGACATTCCGAGCCTATGATCTTGGTCCACAAATCCAGCAAAAGGTCCTTGCTGCCTTGTATCGTTTTGGCGTGGGTCGGAGACGCTTTTAGCTCCAGTACCCCATCCTTGAATCCCCGATATTCGGCCTGAAGCAGCGAGTGGTAGAGCCGGTCGCTTTCCGGACGCTGCTGAACAGCGGCCAGGAGTTGATCAAAAGGCTTAGCGATATGTGGGCGGTCTTCCTCCTGAAAGGGCGGCAGCTCGTCGGGCGGGAATTCCTCCGGGGGGCCAGAGGTCGCCGATCGCATATCTGTGGGCGGGCTAGGAGGTGCAGGCCTTGGAGAAGGCCGAAACTGATCGACCGGCCGGGCCATCGTAGCAGGCCGAGAAGGCTCCGGAGCGGGCTTCCCGCTTCCGCTCGCTGCTCTGCCACCGCCTGCCTGCAACTGTCCGATGAACTCCTCCAGCAGAGGCAGCCGCGACAATTCGATCAGTTTGACCAGGGCCATCTCCAGGTGAATGGCCGGATGGAGATGCCAGCGCAGGTCGCTCTCCGTTCGGCTCAGCACGTCGTAGAAGCGGATCAGATCGACTTCGGAAAGCCTCTCGGCCTGGCCGATGATGACGTCTTTCTCAGCCTCCGGCAAATTGACCAGTTTCGCTTCCCATCCCGCCACCCGGCAGACCATCAGGTTGCGGACATGTTCGACCAGCTTTCGGCAAAAATTGAGGGGTTCGATGCCCTGGTCGGCCAGCTCGCGAGTCTGGCGTATAAGACCGGCGCGGTCCCCGTTCAGAATGGCATCGAAGGTGGCGGAAACCAGCTTGTCGTCCACGACACCCAGCAGGCTTCGCACGTCGTCGTCGCTGATCTCACGGCCCGCGAAAGCGATAATCCTATCCAGTGTCGATTGGGCGTCCCGCATGCTGCCTTGACTGATTGACGTGACGGCGCGCAGGCCGTAATCGCCGATCTCGATGCCTTCTTCGCGGCAAATCAGACGCAGTCGATCAAGGATTAGAGAAAACGGTATCGGCTTGAAGTCGTACTGCTGGCAGCGGGAGGTGATAGTAACAGGGATTTTGTGATGCTCGGTCGTCGCGAGAATCAGTTTCACGTGTGGAGGCGGTTCTTCGAGCGTTTTCAGGAGCGCGTTGAAAGCCTCGTTCGTGAGCATGTGGACTTCATCGATGATGAAAATCTTGTACCGGTCCCGGGCTGTTCCGTAGCGGACGCTCTCGCGCAGCTCGCGCACGTCGTCGATCCGGCGGTTTGATGCGGCGTCGATCTCGAGGACATCCACGCTGCCGGAGGCGGCTATTTCCGTGCATGAGACGCACTGGCCGCAAGGCCGGGGTGAGGGGCCATCGTGGCAATTGAGCGCTTTCGCGAGGATGCGTGCGGTCGTCGTTTTACCTACGCCGCGGACCCCGGAGAATAGGAAAGCGTGAGCGATGCGCCCGCTCGTAATCGCGTTTTGAAGCGTCTTCGTGACCGTTTCCTGGCCCGTGACTTCTTCAAAAACCTGAGGACGCCATTTCCTGGCAAGAACTTGATAGGACATGGTCGAAGATCGCGGATAATTCCTCGCGCGGCGGTTGAGTGGCGCGCTTTGTGCGCTGTATCGAAACCCCGCGCCCGTTACTGGTCAGGCCCCGGGAGACCTGCGGCACACATGCCGTGCCTCTTAATGCTGCTTCCTTCCGGACCTGACATGATTCGAGGGGCATGTTGCACAGGGCCCGAGGCCTGTCACGCAACCGAGGCGACTACTATAACATCATAACCCGGGGAGTTGCAGCTAGCGGCTTTCCGGGGAGGAACGCCGCGGGTTGCAGACACTTGACTTTCGCAGGGTTTAGCCGGTGTAATGATGTTTCCTCATTACGGAGGAGTACCGAAGTGGTTGTAACGGGCTCGACTCGAAATCGAGTTGCCTGGTGATGAGCCGGGCACGTGGGTTCGAATCCCACCTCCTCCGTATCCCTTTTTTTTCATTCGAAACAGAGCCGTGAGCGTAGCGTCTTTTTGCGGAGCGACCCGGCCCCTGCCCTCCTTGCGCGGGACCTAAAATCCCCCGTTTCACTCGTCGCCGAAACCTGCTAAGCTACATTTTTCGTAGACCACGGAGAGGTGTCCGAGTGGCTGAAGGAGCACGCTTGGAAAGCGTGTGTAGGGGAAACCTTACCGCGGGTTCGAATCCCGCCCTCTCCGAATCCC